>Ga0157369_10011009_pt1 | contig 10294 bp, 13 predicted proteins | sample C25metaG_FD_113461 | JGI IMG/M metagenome (GOLD analysis project Ga0157369, IMG submission 113461) | Corn rhizosphere microbial communities from Kellogg Biological Station, Michigan, USA - C2-5 metaG | ecosystem: Host-associated > Plants > Roots > Rhizosphere > Soil | place: USA: Michigan...
CCTGCGACGAGGCCTGCGGCTGCCCCCGCAAGGGCAGGAGACATTGGTGCTCCCTGGCGCAGCGCATAGATGGTTGTCGTCAAAGGAAAAACCGAAAGAAAGATGATGTTCGCCAAGCACATCATCCCGTTCACCCCTATCGCGCGAGATGGCCATTCCGAGGCTGAAACTGTAACGAGTTCGTACAAAACCGCCGCCAAGAGCAGAAGTACGGGCACCATCAGAGCTCGCATCGCGGTTAGTGAGGTTGCGGTAGGCCTCGACAGGCGTAGAGCGACCCAAGTGGCCGCGATCATCAAGACCAAGTTAACGCCGAGTTTCATGTCATAGCGCCATGTTCCGAGAGCTGAGATGAAGTCGGGGCGCACCCCCAATGTTAACGAAAATAGCGCATAAGAAATCGCGAGCCCGCCGATGATGGCCATGACCAGACCGTGTCCAACTGGCTTCGGTCCCGGCTGCGCCGCATGATCCGCGACAAGCGTGTTGATGAGTTCGTCTGTCCTCATTGGTCCAAATCCCTGCAGCTGACTGCCAGTGCTGATAAACCGCGATGTAAGGCTACGCGCACTGCACCTTCGGACATCCTTAAGCGGTCCGCGGCCTCTCGCGCGCTCATCCCTTCGATCGATATGGCGCGCACCACATCGCGCTGCCGGTCGGTAAGGACCGATAGAAGCCGCTCCGCGTCTCGGCTCGATAACCTTTCTGTCGGAATCTCGGCAGGTAAGACATCAATGAGGTCATCAATCGGCAATTCGATATGACGGCCGCGGCGGCGTAAGCTGTCAATCAGCTTATGGCGAGCAATTGCCGTCACCCATGGGGTGAGCGCTTCGTCCTCATCCCAAGTCTGCCGCTTAAGGTGGATGGCCAACAGCGTCTCCTGTACGACATCTTCAACATCGCAATTCCCGAATCCCGAATGCGCAAAGCCGCGGCGCACTACTTGCCGCAGGAGCGGTGCCAGCGCCTCTAATAGACGACGATAAGCAATCTCGTCGCCGGCGTTGGCCGCACGCATCCACTCGACCCAGATCCGATCTCTGTCCTGTGCGCGTTGCTGCTCCATTTACGACTCTTCGACGCCTTTTGTTACCAGGCAGATAGCCTTCCTACGCGTTGTCAGCCTTCACTCCAGCTCAAAAGAAGTTGAACAGGAGGTAGGTAACGAAAGCGACGCGCCAGGCGAACTACCTGTCATGTTTCACTCGGACGTCCTGGCCAGCCGGTTGGAACGCTTTGATTCGAAGGCCACTACCTAAGGAGATTCGTCATGAAGAAGCTCTTCCTCGCAGCCGCCCTGGTTGTCGCTTTTGCCGCACCCGCTCTGGCTCACGAGTTCCCGAATTACTATGCCACGGACTCTGGCGCCATGAGCCGCTAGGGCGGTTCGTGACCACATCCACCTCCCTACGGGCGCTCGCTTTTCTAAAGCGGGCGTCCGTGTTTTGGTTTTTGAACACAGCCTGCGACACTTGCAGGAAAGTTGATGACGAGTGGTCGTGTGACACTCTCACGCGAGGCAAATCACACCTCGTTTTGAAGAACACTCATGCTTAGCAAAACGGCAATGGTCCCGCCGCTTCGCTAGTTGGCGCTGCCGCGCTCGCGCCAACCATCAGCTTGGTACAGTGCAGGCGAGAACCACGGTTTCATCGCCGTCAACTATCCCTATTGCCAGGAAAACGCTTGGGACAGCCAGTGTCGGGGAGACCCTCCTGCCCACTCTCTCGCCAAGGAGCGTGGCTAAACTCGGCGAGTGGTTTCCACGGACCGCGTCGAGCCCACTTCAAAAGAAATTGAACAGAGCCGGGTAACGAATGCGACGCGCCGGGCGAATTAGATGTGATGCTCCATTTTCCATGCGTGACGAGGAATGCATCGTAGTCAGCAATCAACTTAGAGAAGGATTTTCGCCATGATGTTTGCCTGTCGATCTGGTGCTTCCATCGCCGCCGCCGCAGCCACAGTCATTCTCGCGGGCGCGGCTGTAGCGCCAGCGTCTTACGCCAACGAAGCCAGCGTCTTTGCCCAGGAGGACACTATGAGCAAAGACACCATGGGCAAGGACACCATGGGTAAGGACACGATGAGCAAAGAGACCACGAGCAAAGACACCATGGGCAAAGACACCATGGGCAAGGACACTATGAGCAAGGATGCCATGGGCAAGGGCACGATGGCCAAAGACAGCATGAAAAAAGATGAAATGAACAAGTAGCCTACCAAACACCGCCGAGCGGTGGCGGGCTCGCCCATGAGGCGAGCTCGCTCGCTTTCCGGTTTGCTTAACATCGCTCGACGGAGACTGCTCACGAAGACTGACGCCGGCGGCGTAATGAATCGCCGAGGCCATCCGAAATAACGATGAAGCCACCGAGTTGGTGGCGAGATTTAGGGCCCGTGCCCGAATTGATTGGCGGTCCCGATGGTGACCCTTCTATTCGCTCTCCTTGCCGGCATTCTCACGGTCGCCGCGCCCTGTACGTTGCCTGTTCTCCCGGTCCTTTTTGGCGCTTCCATCGGTCAGACAAGCAAAGCGCGGCCGGTTTTCATGGCGCTCGGCTTTGTTGCGTCCTTTACGATCGTCGCGATCGTTTTCAGCGCGATAACTCGGATAGTTGGAATTGACCCGGATAGACTTCGTACGGTTGCAGTCGGGCTTCTATTCATCTTCGGCGTCCTGATGCTCTGGCCAAGGCCATTCGAATGGCTAGGAGGACGCGCTGGCGATTTGCTAGACCGCGTCTATCGAATCCCGATCAGAGCGCAAAACGGAAACATCGGCGGTTTTGTCCTAGGCACAACCTTAGGCCTGGTCTGGACTCCTTGCGCCGGACCCGTGCTCGCGTCGATCCTAACTGTGATCGCGACCGCTCCCCACATCGAATGGGCAGCGTTGCTGCTCATAGTTTACGCCGTTGGTGCCGCCGTGCCCATGTTGGCAATCGCCTATGGCGGCCAGTTCGTCACCACCCGTGTCAGGGGCATCGCCCGTGTCTCGCATTGTCTGCAGCAGGGCTTTGGCGCGGTGATCATTGTCTTCGCGGTAGCAACGTATCTGCAATACGACACGCTCATCACTGCATGGTTTTCCGAGTTCTATCCAAACGGCCAACTCGGCCTGTAAGAGGAGAAATCCATGAATATTCGATCGAAAGTCGGTGCGACTGCGTTGGCGATCGCTTGTCTGCTGGGATTGGCGCAGGCGAGTTATGCCAACGAGGAAAGGGACCACGCTCAGCTTACCTTTGCCGAGGCTCAAAGCGTCGCCCCAAACTTTGTCGGTGTCAGCAACTGGCTCAACTCCGGCCCACTGAGCATTACTGATCTGCGCGGGAAAGTCGTCCTCGTCGATTTCTGGACATACGGGTGCATCAACTGCACCCGCACGCTGCCATACGTCACGAAATTGTATGACACCTACAAAGAAAGAGGGCTTGTCGTCGTAGGCGTTCATACACCGGAGTTTCCATTCGAGAAGGTGACCGGCAACGTCCAGACCGCGATCAAGCGCCATGGCATCAAGTATCCGGTCGCGCAAGACAACGACTATGCGACGTGGAACGCCTACCACAATCAGTACTGGCCGGCGCAGTACATCGTCGACCAAAACGGAAAGATCGTCTTCGAGCATTCCGGCGAAGGCCAGTACGATGAGATTGAACGAACGATTCAGAAGCTCCTCAATTATAAGAGCTAACGAGTGAACAGCAGTGCTGATGTTAGGCTGTAATGCTCGGATGAGTGTTGCTTGCATTAGATTTCTTTTGGCGGCCGTATTGGCAATGGCATCGACATGAACCCACGCAGCGGACGCGGCGTCCTTCGCGGCCAGAGATGGCGTCCAAGTGTTCGCGGATTATTATTCAGCAGGTTCGAAGGCAAAACCTTTGATCCTGCTGTTTCACCAAGCCGGTTCAAATCGCGGGGAATACGCAACGATTGGGCCGATGCTGGCCACGCTCGGGTTCAACGCACTTGCGATCGATCAACGATCTGGTGGTAACGCTTGGGGGCGGAGCAACGACACCATCAAACGCCTCGGAAAAAGCACCGGCTACGACGAAGCGCTTCCCGATCTAGAAGCAGCATTGCAGTGGGCCAAATCTTCCGGCGAGACTGGACCGATCATCCTATGGGGGAGCAGTTATTCGGCGGCTCTGGTGTTCTTGCTCGCTGCCAGTCATCCGCGTGAAGTTAATGCCATTCTCGCATTCTCACCCGGCGAGTATTTGCGCGGCCCATCAACCGTCCGAAAAGCCGCGGCACAGGTTTCGATACCCATATTCGTAACCTCAGCCAAGGATCCAAAAGAGATTGCAGTGGCTAAATCCATTTTTTCGACGCCTCGCCCTCCGTCGAAAAAATTCGATTCGTTCCGCAGATCGCAGGCGTCCATGGATCTTCGACCCTCCGAGAAGACCAGAACCCCGATGGAACCGAAGAAAATTGGGTGGCGGTCAAACAATTTCTCGCGAAATTCGCCGCCCCCCAATGACAACGGGGCGCTACCATTTCTCCCCGAACGGCCGAACATCGAGTTCGAACGTCCAGGCTGACTTGGGCTGTTGAGTAAGGAAGAACACCGATTGGGCAATGTCGTCGGGTTTGAGGAAAAATTCATCCCCCTTATCCGGCATCATCTGGCGCGTGCGCGCAATATCGATCACACCGTCGATGATCACCAGAGAGACGTGCAGGCCGCCCGGCCCCACATGCTTCGCAATCGACTGGGCAAGGGCACGTTGCGCGGCCTTGGCCGAGGTAAAGGCGGTAAAGTTTGCCCCGTGTTTTACGGATGCAGTTGCACCGATGACGACAATGTTGCCTTTCCCGGCGGCCAGCATATCCGGCAGCACCGCCTTGACAGCTGCTAGCAGCCCGAGCGCATTGATCCGCCAAGCGCCTTCGAAATCGGAGAGGTTGATCGTATCAACACTCCCGAACATGCCGGACCCCGCATTATAAACCAGAACATCAACACTCCCGAGCTCCTGTTTAATCTTGCCAAAGACCTTCTCGGGCGCGGTTGTATCCAAGGCGTCATAGGCATACGCACGCGCATCCCCACACTCATGTGCAAGCTCATTCAAATAATCCTCATTCCTAGACAACAGGGCTATTTTGTAGCCTTCACTTGAAAACTTGCGGGCAATAGCTGTGCCATTGCCCGGACCGACGCCAATCACGGCACAAACCGGGTTGCTCATTTTGGTCTTCCTTCAGGCTGTGCCACTCACAACCATTGATGGGCCCTTGAGATTGATCTTAAGCCGTCTTACCCGCCTGAGGCGGCTTAAATAGCGGTACGCCTCTTCAGCGTTAACTGGCGTGAGCATCGGGCAGCACGGGAGAAGTGCCTATAATCGTCCATGCTCGCCAGCGCTTTTTTGACGCTGCTTTTTTAATGCCGGGAAGCAGAGTTATCGGAAGCAAAGCCTCAACTTAGGTTCATGGGACCCTCGCCATTCTCCTGCGGCTTTTCCTACACCGCCGCACGAATGATCGCGAGATGGGCGCTTCCAAGTGAACTTCGGACAGGCAGAAGTGCCAATAGTAGACGTACGGCCCCTGCGACCTTGATTACAGAATCTGGGGCCTCCATCCCGTCACCGCCAGCATTACTAGAAACCCCACCACTAGGCCACCACGATGGACCATCCATGCTGCAGCCATTGAATTACGGACCGCCCTATGGGCGCGCGGAGCCGGTAGCCGATGCCTGTCTCGGTCAGTCAGAATGTATTGAGAGCGTGTCTCGCTGGCTGCAAGGATCGCTGTTAGGGTGAAGGTCGGTGGATGAACAGCTTGAGACGCGGGTTAACCCTGTTTACGGACAATTGATTTGGTAGGTCACCAAATAATGTGCTTTTCCTTTGGCTTGCCGTTCGGCAAGTTCACCTAAAGGAGACGACTAATGAGGAAGTATCTAGTCGCAGCCGTTCTGATCGGCGCGTTTGTCGCGCCCGCTTTTGCTCTGGAGTCCGGGCCATACTATGTGGGCCTCGATACGAGCGCTCATACCTGCTCGGTAGTGACCGAAATGAAACCTGGCATGAAAAATATGGGCCAGTTTAAGACCAAGGATGAGGCCGAGAAGGCCATGGCCGACATGAAAGAATGCAAAGGAGCGATGTAATCATTCTCTGTGTAAGGGGCCTGACGCCAAGTCAGGCCCTGGCACACACTGCCCAAGGTGCCTCAGCAGCCAAATCTGGGCACCCGATTGCCCGACTTTATGATCGTGACAATTGGGCGTCGAATTATCTTCCGCTCCAGGGCGACTTTCTGGACGCGACGCACACCAATGAGGCGCTCTCGTAAAATGATCGGACGAGCTCTGGCCCTAGCGGCGCTGGTCGGATCTGCAGGTATTGACGTCGTTCCTCTGACCCATGCCAAGCCCATTGCCGTCTCCCATGAGCTACTGCAGCAGGCGAGCATCATCACGCCGGAAGGCGTCACAGTCGATCCGAACAACAAGGAAGAGCTAAAAAAATACGATAACCGCCACGACCTTTCTGAGCTGGCGGATACCCTGCGAAAAGAGTTTGGCGTAACGGCGTCCCATCTAACTCAACTGATCGCGTGTACGGGCACCGTAGTCTGCAGTGTTCCTTCGGCAGACGGAAAACGAATTGATACCTATCGGGCCAGCGGCAATGTAGCGCTTCAGCCCAACGTCCTTGTCACGGTCAAACACGCGTTTCAGGATTTGGACACGGGGCAGCTATTGCCGATTGATAAGTGTCGCTTTCGTAACTGGAAACATCCCAATGATGAAATTGCGATCATTATTGATGATCCGTCCCAACTCCCGCCCATAGCAACTTCTATGTCCAAAACACCGGAATTAAAAAGGCAAGACTTGACCGCAGTCAGACTTGCCCATCCTGTCGACGGTTGCCAGCCTTTGGCTATCCCTGAAAAACGAGCGATGCTGCAAAAAGGTGATCGTGTGTTTGAAGCGACGGCGAAGCAAGATGGCATGCTCAGCCAGTGGAGTGGCCGAGAACCCGTTACCCAAATCGGGACAATCCGTCATGTTTTTCCCCCTGGCCCGGATGGTCCCTTAGCGTACTTTGCTGACTTCTCCGGGGGTGAAGGTGGCTCAGGCGGTGGAATCTTCAGGGTCGTAAGCGGGCAATTGATTCTTGAGGCGATTGTTCAGGGTGCCGGTACGCCGGATATGGACGGAAAGCCGTATAGCGAGGAAATTTATCAGAATCAGTCAGGAGTGGTGGGACTGGATGAGAGCGTTTTACATCCCATGCTAGCTCTACTTCCCCAGCCAAGACCCTCTCCTTAATAAGACGAGCCCCCTCTGCCATCAAAGCAGTTGCTATGCGACGTAGAGTCGGCCTGGCTGAGAAAGACGCTAACCTTTGTTCATAAATTAGGGCTGGCACCACGCCGCTCGCAGCCATGTGCCTAGTCACGAATCAACCAGTTAGATACCTCACGGATGTCCGCTTTGGGTCATTAGCAGACATTAGAGAGCGGATCAGGCATGTCCAGAAGCAGACATGCTCATCGTCGGCATCGATGTCTGCTAAGTGCCACGGACGTTCCAGCCAGCTCGACGTCGTTGGAATCGCGCATTGTCAACCGAAGCTGGCGGAGAAAGGGGTGGCCTTTAAAGTCACTGACGATCCAACCATCGACACGACTTCACGCACCGGGAAGCTGGTCATGGGGATCCTTGCGCTGATTGCCGAGTTCGAGAATGACATCAGGCGGGAACGGCAGATGGACGGAATTGCCAAAGCGCGAGATCGGGGTGTGAAGTTTGGCCGGAAGCCCCAACTCTTGCCGGACCTTGTGAAAGAAATCCAATCGCTGAGAACTGAAGGCGTAACCGTGCCGCAGATCATGCGGCAAACGAAGCTGAGTAGGGCAAGCATCTATCGTGCTCTCGGCCGGTCTGACCAACAACAGGATTGATCGGGCGGTGGCGGTTTTTGACTATGGCTGGACGGAGGAACAGGCCTGGGGACTTCTCGACAGCCTCAACCTCACTGGCGGCGAACCCAATTGGAAACCGATTTGTCGAGGTCTGGCGTTTGCGCCGCAGCAGAGGAAACAACCAAGCTCAATGAGCTTGCGAAACACAGAAGCTTTACGACGTTCATGAGCCCCTCCCTGTGCTAAATGCCCGAAGCACAGGGAGCTATTCTAGCCCTTATTGTGGAGCCTCGGTGCCCGTTATGCGCGACGGGAGCGAAGGGGAAAGCCACCGAACTACGTCGACCAAGCAAGCGGTGCGTCATTTGAGCTGCCCAAGTGGGCTGCTTCGGGCTTGTTAGTGATTTCGCGCGCGAATGGCGATCACATAGCGATAACTAGTGACCTATTTCGGTTGCTCAAATGATTGGGCCAAAGCAGTTGGCAGCTTAGCGATCTTGTTGGTGGTGCGTCGAGCCCAGAAACCGCCCCAGGAGTCAGCGCGATCCTGCTCGGATGCGGCAAGAGCGGTGCGTAGGGTTTGCACTTCGGCATCGAGGCCGTTGATCAGGTTGAGGCGATCGAGTCCTTGTGCGCCCACCAAATCGGCTCAAGGACTTAGCCGAAATCCTTCGCTGCGAAGAGACAGCCGTTAGCCACAGGTTAGCCACTGGCTAACGAAAGCCGTGTTGAGACCCCATAAGCCCTCGCCCGCGGTGTGCTTCCCTCAGCTGGAGTCCCAGACTAGAGCCAGTTGTAACGGGGTCCCCTCCATACGGCGAGGGTCTCGGCACAAAAGGCAGTCGAGCCGCCAAGGGCGTATACTCATAAATCGAGAATGGTAAGCAGCGGTTGGTCAACGTCCGTTTTGCCCCCAGAAGCGGACACGAGAAAGGAGCAAGTGATGGCAGATGGAGACAAATTAACCCTGGGAGAGCTGCAAAATTCGGCGACTTCAATGACGCGCCTAGTTGGAAGGGTAGATGACGGTTTCGCGTTCAGGGTGGACCAAGAAGGCACCGGCGGACAGGCAATTATGGCAATCGGCACCATCTTTGGTTTCGGAAGCGACTCTAGTTCGCAGCCAGGCGGGACGGGCATTTCCGGGCAGGGGGGCAAAGGCGTACCCAGCCAGGGCGGCGGCGTCGGTGTGGTCGGCAATGGCGGAGGGCCCGATGACGACCGCGGCGATGGTGTTTGGGGCCTCACTACCTCAGCCAGCCACACTGGGGTATTCGGCGCTAACTTCGGCCTCGGCCCTGCCGTGCGTGGTTATAGCGCCGAGGTCCCTCCTGGCGGCCAACCCCCCGTGCACCCGACTAGCAACGGGATAGGTGTCGAGGGCAAGACAGGAGGCGGAAAGGGAGTCCATGGCGCTGCGAGCGCAGACGCTGGTATTGGCATCTTGGCTGAACACGCTGGAAGTGGCCGTGGCTTGGCAGTAAAGGGCCGGGCTGGATTTTCCTCCTGCGGGAGCTCTACAGTTGCGGCAGGGCAAGCCTCCACGTCGGTGAACAACTTCGCAGTCACCGCGACTAGCCACATCACCGTTACGCCCCGGCGCGGCGCAGCTGCTCTGGGTTGAGCGGCAGACGTGTTCGTTTACGGTTCACCTGACCAAAAGGGTCCAGAACTCTATCAGCTTCACTTATTTGGTGGTTGAGCCATTTTCGTGAGCAACCTGTCCGCTTTGGGTCATTAGCGGACACGGTGACAAGCCCGCGCCATGTCCGCTTTACCCCCAATAACGGACGTTGGACGACACATCCCAAGTCAGCATTTTTGGCTGTGCGTTTATGAACCCCTAGTTGATGCGGGAGAAGAGATAGCAGCGTGCTTTGCAAATGTCGCAATGATGATGGGCGGACGGAGCACAAAGAACGTTACGCAAGGCCACCTGTGTTGATTGCCGCAAGAACCGTCGTTGGATAGTCGGAAAAGCTCGTTAGGCAACGAGACCAGAAGCAGCGTAGGCGGCTTCGGTGAAGTACCAAACTGCGGGTAAGCTGATCACGGTTCCGAGAAGGCTGACTATAAGAATGTACAGCGAGTGGGTGTCGGTGTGGTCTTCCACAGCATCCTCCATCATCATGAGGAGAATGTAGGGACCCTTTCGGATTTTCTATGTGAGATTTCGCACACCGCAAACCGGCTCAGGTTGACCGGCCCAAGGGAACGTGAAGCCTTAAGGCAGGCTAGTTTAGAGTCTAGCCAAGGCCCTTGGACGGCTCACATTTCGATAATCAGGCCGACGCGGCCACCCATGAGAGCGAAGGCCTCGGCCATTACGGCATCGCGGCCACTGCGATACTGGCGCTTTTCTTCCTTGGTGAACCTGGTCGGC
>Ga0157369_10011010_pt1 | contig 10294 bp, 10 predicted proteins | sample C25metaG_FD_113461 | JGI IMG/M metagenome (GOLD analysis project Ga0157369, IMG submission 113461) | Corn rhizosphere microbial communities from Kellogg Biological Station, Michigan, USA - C2-5 metaG | ecosystem: Host-associated > Plants > Roots > Rhizosphere > Soil | place: USA: Michigan...
AGCCCCATCAGCGGCCGGAAGATGCCGGCCTGCAGCGCGGTGAACGCCACGAGCGTGCCGATGGTCATGCCACCGGCGGTCGCCGGTAGCCCGGCGGCGAGGTAGACCAGCGCGGGGATCACCGAGAAGACGATCTGCATCGTCGCCATCCGCCAGCGCCCGGCGAGCTGCGAGCGCAGCTCGAGGTCGACCAGCTCGTGCGAGGTCTCACCGAACCGCTCGGCGGTGCGCGCCGAGGTGCCGAGGGTCTTGGCGAGCCGCACCCCGCTGACCGACAGGCCCTCCTCGATCTGGTGGTTGAGGTCGGCCAGGTGCCGCTGCTGCGCGGCGCTCACCGCGCGGCGGAGCAGCGCAACCCTGCGGGTCAGCCACAGGGCCGGCGGGATGACGAGCAGCGAGAGCAGCGAGAGACGCCACGACAGCGCGACCATCGCGACGGTGGTGGCGACGGCCGTGGTCAGGTTCGACGCGATCGAGGTCGCCGTCGACGTGACGACGCCCTGCATCCCGTTGACGTCGTTGGTGAGGCGCGACTGCACCTCACCGCCACGGGTGCGGGTGAAGAAGCCCAGCGACTGGCGTTGCAGGTGCGCGAACACCGAGGTCCGCAGCTCGTGCATCACCCGCTGCCCGACCTGCGTCGACAGCCAGGTCTGCACGACGCCGAGCAGCTGGGTCACGACCGCGACGGCGACCATCGCGCCGACGGCGATGAGGAGCAGCCGCGAGTCCTGCTGCGGCAGCGCGACGTCGACCACCTCGCGCACGAGGAAGGGCTGCGCCAGGGCGACGACGCTGGTCACCACGATGATCGCCACGACGACGGCCACCCGCAGGCGGTGCGGCCGGAAGAGGGCGAGAACCCGGGACAGGGCCACCGGGGTCTCGGCGAGCTGGGCGCGGTCGCGCGGATCGACGCGCATCGCGCCACCGCGACCGCCGCCCCGGCCACCGACGTGGGATGCCGTGGGGTCCGGTGCGCCGGTGGTGGCGGTGAGTGCGTTGGGCACCGCGAGGGCAGCACCGGCCTGGTCGGAGGGACGGGGGGAACGGGTCTGGGTGAGGGTGGCTGTCATGCGCACCCCTCCTCTCGGTCGGGAGCCGGTGGTCCGAAGTCTTATCGTGAGGTTACCTCACAATGAGCCCAACGCAGCAATTGGCGCTAGCATTCCCGGGTGAGCACCCCCCGGCCCGACCGACCGACCGAGGCCGACCTCGGTGACCTCGTCATGCGGGTGGCCCGCGGCCTGCGGCAGCGCGGCGCCGCCGTCACGGCGCCCTGGGACCTCGCTCCGCACCAGGCCAGGGCGCTGCGGGTGGTCGCGCGGCACGAGCAGATCCGCCCCGGGGAGCTCGCCGGCCACCTGCGGGTCGCCCCTCGTTCGGTCACCGACGTGGTCGACGCCCTCGAGGAGCGCGGGCTCGTGCACCGCACCCCCGACCCCACCGACCGGCGGGCCACCGTGGTGACGCTCACGGCATCCGGCCGCGGCCTGGTCGACGAGATCGACGCCGCACGCCGCGCCGACTCGCACGCCTACTTCTCGCAGCTGTCCGACCGCGACCAGGCCGCGCTGCGCCGCATCCTGACCCGGCTGGACGCCACCGGCTGACCGCCAGCAGGACCTTCACACCGAAACCTTCACCTCAGCACCGGAAAGGAGGCGGTGCCGAGGTGAAGGTTTCGGGATCGGGCGAAAAAGTTGGGGTCAGGGGCGGGTGGCGACGACCCCGTCCTCGTCGGCCCAGAGGGTCTGCCCCGGCACGAACTCGACCCCGCCGAACGCCACCGGCGAGTCCCGCTCCCCCACCCCGTCCTTGGCGCTCTTTCGGGGGTTCGACCCCAGGGCCAGGGCGCCGAGCGGCAGGTCACGCAGGGCGGCCACGTCGCGCACCGCGCCGTGGATGACCACACCCGACCATCCCTGGGCGACGGCCGACGCCGCGATCAGGTCGCCCATCAGCGCTGACTCCAGCGACCCCTGGCCGTCGACCACGAGCACCCGTCCCTCGCCGGGCTCGGCGAGGGCGGCCTTGACCAGGGCGTTGTCGCGGTGGCACCGCACGGTGCTGATGGCACCCGAGAACGCCGTCTGGCCGCCGTAGTGGTGCAGCTGTACCGAGCAGGACTGCAGCTCGTCGCCGCGCTCGTCCCACAGGTCGGCGGTCGAGACGCTCACGTGATGTCCTCCTTGACGGCGAGCACCGGGCACCGGGCGTCGAGCAGGATCCGCTGCGCGGAGGACCCCATGATCAGCTTCCCGACGGGGCTGCGGTGGCGCAGCCCGATGACGACCACCGAGGCGTCGCGCTCATCGGCGACGCGCACCAGGGCGTCGGCGGGGTCGCTGCCCTGCTCGATGCGCACGACCTCGACGTCGACGCCGAGCTCCGTGACGTCGCGCTCGACGCGGTCGAGGTCGTCGGTCGCCGCCCGGTGGGGGTCGACGAGGACGTCGTCGCGCGACATGTTGACGACCAGCAGGGGCTCGGAGCGGCGCCTGGACTCCTGGACACCGGCCCTCAGCGTTGCCTCCCCGAGGGGGGTGGGGACGTAGCCGACGAGGACGGTCATGACTCGGAGTCCTTCCTGGTGGTGGGGTCGGTGGTGCCCGACGTGGATGCCGGGGGTCCGTCGCGCTCGCTCGACCGGCCGACCGACGCGTGTTCGGGGTCGTCGAAGGCTCTGCCGTACTCGGTGTCCTGGACGCCTCCGGCGAGCTCGCCGTCATCGGCCGGCGCCGCGACGCCAGGCGCGGAGTCCTGCGGCCCGCCGGAGGCGCCAGCACTGCCACCACGACCACCGGTGCCGTCCACGCCCCGGTCGACGACCCGGCGCAGCCGGGCGATGAGCGGCCAGAGCAGCACGACGATGACGATGCCGTAGCAGACCCAGGCGACCGGCCCGCCGAGCAGACCGGAGACGTCGCCGCCGGTCGTCTGCAGGGACCGACGCAGGTGCCGCTCGAACAACGGGCCGAGGATGGCGCCGACGATCAGCGGCAGCACGGGCAGGCCGAAGCGCCGCATCGCGAAGCCGAGCAGGCCGAGCGCGAGCAGGAGGAACAGGTCGAACGGCTGCCCCTGTACGGCGTACGCACCCATCGACGCGAAGAAGAGGATCCCGGCGTACAGGTAGGGCCGCGGGATGCGCAGCAGCTTGGCCCAGGTGGGCGCCAGCGGCAGGTTGAGCACCAGCAGGAAGAAGTTGCCGATGAACAGGCTGGCGATGAGCATCCACACCAGGTCCGGCTCCTTTGTGAGCAGGAGCGGGCCGGGCTCGATGCCGTAGCTCATCAGGGCCGCGAGGATGATCGCCGCCGTGGCGTTGGTCGGCAGGCCGAGCGCGAGCAACGGCACCATCGTGCCCGCGGCCGAGGCGTTGTTGGCCGCCTCCGGCCCCGCGACACCCTCGATGGCTCCCTTGCCGAACTCCTCGGGGTGCTTGGAGAGCTTGCGCTCGGCCAGGTACGACAGGAAGGTCGGGATCTCCGCTCCGCCGGCCGGGATGGCCCCGAACGGGAACCCGAGCGCGGTGCCGCGCAGCCACGGCTTCCACGACCGGCCCCAGTCCGCCTTGGACAGCCAGGGCCGACCCACCGGGATGACGGTCGCGGCCTTGCGGCGCAGGTGGGCCGCCACCCAGAGGGCCTCGCCGACGGCGAAGATGCCGACGGCGATGACGACGACGTCGATGTTGTCGGCCAGGAACGGGCTGCCGAAGGTGAGCCGCTGCTGGCCCGTGACGAAGTCGGTGCCCACGAGCCCCAGGGTGATGCCCATCAGCAGGGCGGCGAAACCACGCACCCGGGAGGAGCCGAGGATCGCGGCCGTGCCGACGAAGGCGACGAGGATGATCGCGAGGAACTCAGGTGACCCGAGCGAGATCGCGAAGCTCACCACCTGGGGCATGACGAGCACGATGAGCATCGTGCCGATCGTGCCGGCGATGAAGGAGCCGATCGCCGAGGTCGCGAGCGCCTGGGCGGCCCGGCCGGTCTTGGCCATCTTGTTGCCCTCGAGGGCGGTGACGACCGAGGCCGACTCGCCGGGCGTGTTGAGCAGGATCGACGTCGTCGACCCGCCGTACATACCGCCGTAGAAGATGCCGCCGAAGAGGATGAGCGACTGCTCGACGGGCAGCCCGTAGGTGATCGGCAGCAGCAGCGCCACCGTCATGGCCGGCCCGATGCCGGGGAGCACCCCGACGGCCGTGCCCACGATGACGCCGAGCAGCGCGAAGAGGAGGTTCATCGGTGTGATGACGTCGGCGAAGCCGCCGAGGAGTGCGGAGACGTTGTCCATCAGAGGATTCCCTGCAGGATGCCGGCCGGCAGGTTGACGCCGAGGCCGATCGCGAAGCCGTAGAACGTGATCAGGCTCAGGGCGATGCCGATGGCGAGCCCGCGCACGTGGTGGCGGTTGCCGAGCGCAAAGGAGGCCAGGGCGAACAGCAGCGCACCGCTGATCACCCAGCCGAGCGGCTCGATGAGGAAGGCGTTGAGCAGGAAGGCAGCGGCCAGCAGGCCGACCGTCCTCCAGTCAGCGGGGTGGCCCAGCTCGACGTCCTCTCCGGCCTCCTGCTCGCCGACCCCGCCACGCGAGACGTCGAGGGCGTACAGGGCCGACACCACGAGGAGGGCGGCGCCGATCACGAAGGGCAGCGCCTTCGGGCCGACCGGGTCGTTGCTGCTCGTCGCGGCACCGATCCGGGTGGCGTCCCAGATGACGACCAGCCCGACCAGGGCCAGGGCCGCGCACAGGCCGTACTGCGCGCGGTCCCTGACCCGGCTGGGAGCCGTGGTGGCCTCGGCGGTCATGCCAGGCCGAGGGTCTGCAGGAGCGAGGCCACCTTGGTGTCCTGCTCCTTGAGGAACGTGCCGAACTCGTCTCCGGTGGCGAAGGCGTCGACCCAGCCGCGCTTCTCCAGCTCGGCCTTCCACGCCGCCGACCCGTGCATCTTCGTGAAGGCGTCGATCCAGACCTGCTTGTCCTCCTCGGAGAGGCCGGGGGGCGCCACGACGCCACGCCAGTTGGCGAACTCGAGGTCGATGCCCTTCTCCTTGAGGGTCGGCACGTCCTTGAGCGCGTCCACCCGCTCGGGGCTGGTCACGGCGAGGACGCGGATGTCGCCGGCCTCGACCTGGTCGAGGAACTCGCCGAAGCCCGAGGCGCCGAAGGCGATCTTGTTGCCGAGCAGCGCCGGCAGCAGCTCACCGCCACCGTCGTACGACACGTAGCTCACGGTCTTGGGGTCGATGCCGACCGCCTGGGCGAGCTGCATCGGCAACAGGTGGTCGGGGCCACCGGGCGAGGAACCGCCGCCGACCGAGAGGCTCTTCGGGTCCTTCTTCCAGGCCTCGACCAGCTGGTTGATGTCGGTGTAGGGGGAGTCCTTGGGCACCACGATCGCCCCCGCCTCCTCGATCAGCTTGGCGATGGGGGTGGTCTCGTTCAGCGAGGCCTTCGACTTCTGGGTGTACGCGGCGCCGAGCACGCCCAGGCCCATCTGCATGGCCAGCTTGCCGTTGCCCTTCTCGTTGACGACGCGCTGGAGGCCGACCGTGCCACCGGCGCCCGGCAGGTTGAAGACCTGCACCGGGCCGGTGATGCCCTCCTTCTCCATGACCTGGGCCGCAGCGCGAGCGGTGGTGTCGTAGCCGCCGCCGGGGGCGTTGGGAACCATGTACTGCAGGCCGGAGGCCGGCTTAGCGGCAGCACCGGCGCCGGCGGAGGAGTCGCCGGTCGCCTGGTCCTTCGTGGCCCCGCAGCCGGTGAGGGCGAGGGTGGCCGCGACGACGGCGCCGAGGGCGATGCGGTGAAGTCTCATCGTTGAGATCACTTTCCTGAGGAGGGTGCGAACGAGAGAATCGTGGGTGCGGGAGTGGGCTACTGTCGCGCTTCTGTCCGCAGAGAAGGTTGAGTTCATAGTGGTCACGCGCAGGCGACGTCGCCCGACGCTGGCGGGGCAGCTCTTCGCCCTCCAGCTCGCGATCATCATCGTCGTCCTGGTCGCCGTGGCGGGGGTGTCGCTCGCCCAGGCCGGAGCCACCTTCGAGCGCGTCGAGGGGCGGCGGGTCGCCGGCCTGGCCGAGCAGATCGCAGTGAGCCCTCTCGTGCGCACCAGCCTGGCCGAGCCCGAGACGCGCACCGGGCTCGCCACCCTGGCCCAGAGCCTCGTGACCCAGACCGGGGTCTCGTCAGTGAGCTTCGCCGAGACCGACCTCGACGTGCGCGTCTCCACCGACCCGTCGGTCGAGGGCAGCCGGATGGTCCTCGGGGCCCCGCGGGTGGAGAGCGGCGCGAGCTGGTCCGGGACGCTGGAGATCGACGGTGTCGACCACCTGGTCTCACAGGTCCCGGTGCTCGGTGAGTCGGAGGATGCCGTCGGGGCTCACCTCGGCACGGTGATGGTGGCCGAGCGCGTGCCGTCGACCTGGGAGCGACTGCAGGGCACGTCCTCCTACCTGCTCACCTATCTCGGCATCGCGCTCGTGGTCGGGCTGGGCGGGTCCTGGCTCCTCTCCCGCCGGATCAAGCGCCAGACCCGCGGGATGGAGCCGCGCGAGATCGCCGGTCTGGCCGAGCACCGCGAGGCGATGCTGCGCGGCATCGCGGAGGGCGTGATCGCCCTGGACCCGCAGCACCGCATCACCCTGGTCAACGAGGTGGCGCGCCAGCTGCTCGACCTGCCCGAGCACGCGATGGGTACCTCGATCGACGACCTGCGGATCGAGGGCCGCCTGCGCGAGGTCCTCGTCGGCGAGAACCCCCGGCCGCGAGACAGCGACGGCGCCGAACCGGACGACCACGTCACCGCTGCGCGCGACGAGGTGGTGATCCGGCGCGGCCGCGTGCTCGTCATGAGCACGATGCGGGTCGTGAGCGGCGACCGGGTGCTCGGCACGGTCACAACCATGCGCGACCGAACGGCACTGGCCGACCTCGAGCAGGAGATCGGGTCGTTCCGGTCGACGGCCCACGTGCTGCGCGCCCAGGCCCACGAGTTCGCCAACCAGCTGCACACCATCAGCGGGCTGATCCAGATCGGTGAGCTCGACGAGGTGGTGCGCTACGTCGACGCCCTGAGCGAGCGGCGCGACGCCCTCGACCTCACGGTCAACACCCTCGTACGCGACCCCACGATCGCCGCGCTCCTCATGGCCAAGGTGGCGACGGCCAACGAGCGTCGCGTCGAGCTGACGATCAGCGACGAGACGATCCTCGAACGCCTCGAGCCGGGGGATGCCGCGGACGTCGCCACCGTGCTCGGCAACCTCGTCGACAACGCGCTGGAGCACGCCCCCCGGGGCACGGCATCCGCGCCTTGGGTCAAGGTGCGGATCCGGCAGGACGCGAGCACCGTCGAGATCGTCGTGTCCGACTCGGGCCCGGGCATCCCGGACGAGCTCGTGCCCACCGTGTTCGAGCACGGGGTCACGACCAAGCGCGTCGACCCGATGGAGCACGGCGTCGGGCTGGCTCTGACCCGCCTCGTGTGCCGCCGTCGCGGCGGCGAGATCCACGTCGAGCGCGAGGGTGACGTGACCTCCTTCGTCGCCCGCCTGGGCGTTGCGAACCTCACCGAACCCGTTGCAGTGGAGTCGTTCTCGTGATCCGCGTGCTCGTGGTCGACGACGACTTCATGGTGGCGCGCATCCATGTCGGCTTCGTCGGGCGGGTCGACGGCTTCGAGGTGGTCGGGGTGGCGCACTCGGGCGCCGAGGCGGCGGATGCCGTCGCGGAGCTGCGGCCCGACCTGCTCCTGCTCGACCTCTACCTGCCCGACCGGTTCGGGCTCGACCTTCTCGCCGACCTGCGCACCCTGCCGCACCCGTGCGACGCCATCGTCATCACCGCCGCCAAGGAGGGTGACGCGGTGCGTGCGGCCGTGCGGCTCGGGGTCGCCGACTACGTGCTCAAGCCCTTCGGCTTCCCCGACCTCGAGGAGCGGCTGCAGCGGTACGCCGCCCAGCGCCGGCTCCTCGACCGCACCCAGGTGCACGGGCAGGACGACGTCGACCGGGTGTTCGTCCGGGCGGCAGGCAGCTCCGGCGGCCCGGTCGCGCTGCCCAAGGGGATGAGCGCCGAGACGGCCCAGCTGGCCCAGGACGCCCTGCGCTCGGCCGACGACACCCTGTCGGCCACCGAGGTCGCCGAGGTCGTCGGCCTGTCACGGGTGAGCGCCCGCCGCTACCTCGAGCACTTCGTGACCACGGGCCAGGCCGACGTGCGGCTGCGCTACGGCTCGACGGGTCGGCCCGAGCGTCGTTACCGCTGGGTGGGCTGACCGTGGCCAACGCCCCCGCCGCCGGCCAGGCCCTGGACGTGCTCGCGCTGATCGCCCGCCGCGGGGAGCCGGTGCCGGCGGCCGCCATCGCCCGCGACCTCGGGCTGCCCCGCTCCAGCGTCTACCACCTGCTCGCCGTGCTGGTCGACCGGGGCTACGTGCGGCACCTGCCCGAGGAGCGGCGCTACGGCCTGGGGCTGGCCGCCTACGAGCTGGGGTCGGCCTACCAGCGGCAGGCGCCCCTGGAGCGGATGGCCCGCGGCGCGATGGACCGGCTCGTCGACACCACCGGCCACAACGCGCACCTCGCCGTGCTGCACGGCCGTGACGTGCTCTACGTCATCGAGCAGCGGGCCTCGGGGCGGCCGCTGCTCGTGACGGACGTCGGCGTGCGGCTGCCGGCGGCGCTCACGGCATCCGGGCTCGCGATGCTGGCCGCCCTCCCGGCTGCACAGGTGCGCGCCCTCTATCCCGACCGGGCGGCGCTCGTCCAGCGTGACGGCCGCGGGCCGACCTCCACCACCCAGCTGCGCTCACAGCTGCAGGCCGTGCGCCAGCGCGGCCACGCGGTCGAGGACGGCCTCGTGACGCCGGGCCTGGGGTCGGTCGCCGTGGCCGTGCTCGACCACAACGACTACCCGGTCGCCGGGGTGGCGGTCACCTACCCCCAAGCCGACGTCGACGACGCCGCCGCGGCCGCCTTGGTGGCCGCGGTTCGGCGGGCCGAGAGCTCGTTGAGCGCCCGGCTGGGCCGCCCCGTCTCCTGACCGGTGCGAGCCCTCCCTCGGAAAGCAGGTCGAACCGCGGGAGCATGCCGTGCGGGGTGGACCACGGCATACGGTGGCCGGATGAAGGCCATCACCCTCCCCCAGTTCGGCGGTCCCGACGCGCTCGTGCTCGCCGACGTCGACACCCCCACCCCGCGCGCCGGCGAGGTGCTCGTGCGGGTCGCCGCCGCGGGCGTCAACCGCGCCGACCTGCTGCAGCGGCAGGGCCACTACGCCCCGCCGCCCGGGGAGTCCGAGGTGCCGGGCCTCGAGGTCAGCGGGGTCGTCGAGGCACTCGGCGAGGGCGTCGAGGGCTGGGCCGTCGGCGACGAGGTGTGCGCCCTGCTCGCCGGCGGTGGGTACGCCGAGCAGGTGCGGGTGCCCGCCAGGCAGCTGCTCCCCGCGCCCAAGGGGGTGTCGCTGGTCGACGCGGCGGCCCTGCCGGAGGTCGTCTGCACGGTCTGGTCCAACGTCTTCCTCATCGCCAACCTCCAGCCCGGCCAGACGCTGCTGGTGCACGGCGGGTCGTCCGGCATCGGCACGATGGCGATCCAGCTGGCCCGCCAGGTGGGGGCCCACGTCATCGTCACGGCCGGGTCCGCGGCCAAGCTCGAGGCCTGCCGCGGGCTGGGCGCCGAGGTGCTCGTCAACTACCACGAGGAGGACTTCGTCGAGCGGGTCGCGGACGCCACCGAGGGCCGCGGCGCTGACGTCATCCTCGACGTGATCGGGGCGAAGTACTTGTCCCGCAACGTTTCTTCCCTCGCCACGAGTGGGCGCCTGGTCATCATCGGGATGCAGGGCGGCTCACGCGGCGAGCTCGACATCGGTGCGCTGATGGCCAAGCGCGGGGCCGTGATCTCGACGTCGCTGCGGGCCCGGCCGTCGAGCGAGAAGGCGACCATCGTGGCAGCGGTGCGCGAGCACGTGTGGCCGCTGGTCGAGGCCGGCTCGGTGCGGCCGGTCGTGCAGTCCCGGCACCCCCTGGCCGACGCGGCGGCGGCGCACCGCGAGCTCGAGGCGAGCGACCACATCGGCAAGATCCTGCTCACCACCGGCTGAACCTGCGCGCCGGGACTGCTGGCCGCTCGGCGCTTGGGTCACCCACTGAGGATGTCCCGGCCCGAGACGTCCGGATGCTTCACCTGTCGAGCCACCCGGCGCCAACCACATGGTTGCCTCACCTGATGAACCACCCGGACCACCCGCTTGGATGCTTCACCCGTCGAGCCACCCG
>Ga0157369_10011011_pt1 | contig 10294 bp, 14 predicted proteins | sample C25metaG_FD_113461 | JGI IMG/M metagenome (GOLD analysis project Ga0157369, IMG submission 113461) | Corn rhizosphere microbial communities from Kellogg Biological Station, Michigan, USA - C2-5 metaG | ecosystem: Host-associated > Plants > Roots > Rhizosphere > Soil | place: USA: Michigan...
CAAAGCTGCATGCAATATGCGTAGTGTGTGGCAATATCGCCAATGTCAGCTATAGGAAAATCAATACCGGGCCGCGGGTTTTGCTGGGAGAAAAAAATATTTATGAGCCCCGATGCAGGATATGTGCGCAGTTAAAGGAGTGATGGGGTTAATTAGTTAAATGGTATAAAAGTGAATAAGAATTCTGCTTATATGTTGCTTTACTGGCAGAATTATTTTAGAATTAAATTTGCAAAACAAACTTCATAATCTGTAAAACCACAAATTGATTTAAAAACGTGATATGCAAGACCTCCATTTCTAATCCTTCTGAATGTCAAAAATAATTACTCTTCTAAAAAAAGATTTCCTGCTGGAGCTTCGGCAGCAGCATACTTTTTTTGGAATACTATTATATGTGGCGTCCACCATTTTTGTTCTTTACCTGGCAATGGGCCAGCCTGAAAGTACAGTGTACAATGGTTTATTCTGGATGATTCAACTTTTCGTTTGCATCAACGCGGTAGCAAAAAGTTTTATGCAGGAGAGCAAAGGCCGGATGCTTTATTTTTATACAATCGCCAGTCCTGTTCATTTTATTATTGGCAAATTAATTTATAGTATCATTATTATGCTGCTAATGGTATTGCTGAGCCTGCTTTTGTTCAGGATTCTTTTAGGCAACCCGGTTTTTAATTACTTGCAATTTGTAGGAATTGCTTTTCTTGGCGGAATGAGCTTAAGCCTTGTCTTTACGCTCATGTCGGCCATCGCTGCCAAAGCCCAACAAAATGCGGCCATCATGGCCATTCTTGGCTTCCCGTTGATTATTCCTCAACTGCTTTTATTAATCCGCTTGTCCAGGGCTGCTTATGGAGAGGTCTTCAGGGAAGGAGCGTTGCTGCAAATATCCCTGCTTTTGGGGGGGCTTGATATATTGGTCATCGTTCTTGGTATTGTTTTATTCCCGTTTTTGTGGAGGGACTAACAAGCTTTTTTTAAAAAATTATTATTGATTGAATATTTGTAACCACTTCAATTGGCTAATCAAATCGTTTGTTTGGCTAATCACACTATTTGTTGGAGATTATCAATGAGCTTTTATGATTGGTTAAATAAGTTTAAAATAAGCCGTGGCAATCAAACAATTGGGAAAACACAATGATAATATTCTTAATTTTGCCACACAAAAAACTGTCATGAAATTAAAGTGGTGGAAGATATTGTGTATCCTTTTTTTATTGCTCACCTTTTCTGCCGGATTTTTAATTCGCGTTCCTATCATCGGGAATCTTCACCAAAGTATTCGCAATTTTTTCTTCCACGTGCCTATGTGGTTTAGCCAAATGGTTCTGCTTGGCATGTCATTAGCATTTTCAATTGCTTACCTGAGAACACAAAAATTTAAATATGATATTTATGCCTCAGAGTTTGCCAAAACGGGAATTCTTTTTGGTTTGCTTGGCTTGGCTACCGGGTCAATTTGGGCAAAATATACATGGGGTGAATTCTGGAGCAATGATCCAAAACAGGTATGTGTAGCAATTGCAATTCTTATATATCTCGCCTATCTTGTTTTAAGAGGCTCTATGAATGATATAGATAAAAAAGCCCGTGTATCTTCAGTGTATAACATTTTTGCTTTTTTCATTTATATTCCTTTAATCATGATAGTACCCCGCATGGTTCAATCGCTTCATCCCGGCGGAATGGAAGGCGCCAAAGGTGGTGGCAATCCTGCCCTTGGCGGAGGAAGCTTAGATGCAACCATGGAAATGATCTTCTGGCCTGCTGTTTTTGGCTGGCTGCTTTTGGGAATCTGGATAAGCAGTTTAAAAATCAGGATAAGCCTGCTTTCCAACAAAAATTTGATAAATGAATAAGTTGTTTTCTAAGAGGTTTTTTCTCTCTTCTTTGCTATGCTTTTCCACAATGTTTCTTTGGGCACAGGTGTCCAAACCGGGCCAGTCAATGGATGACATAATGCGCAGCCACAACAAAATTTATGTGGTAATGGCGGTTTGCCTTGTAATATTAGTTGTCCTGTTTATTTATCTCGTCAGGATAGATTTGAAGATTTCAAAAAAGGAAAAGGAAATAAATTAATTATCGTTCATTTAAATAAAATTTTATGTCCGAAAAAGCGGGTTATAGTTTTTTTCAAAATGTTGAAACAAGTTTCGATAAAGCAGCCAAATTTACATCGTGGGACAGCGGCATTCTTCAGCAAATCAAACAATGCAATAGTGTTTATCAAATGCGTTTTCCCATAAAAAGAGAAAGTGGCGAAATAGTAACATTAGAAGCATACAGGGTACAACATTCTCATCATAAAACGCCATGCAAAGGCGGAATTCGTTTCAGCCTTGCCGTTAACCAGGACGAAGTGATGGCGCTTGCTGCGCTAATGACTTATAAATGTGCAATTGTAAATGTTCCGTTTGGCGGCGCTAAAGGCGGCATAAAAATAAGTCCGCGTGATTATACTCCCTATGAGCTTGAAAAGATTACCCGCCGGTATACAGCGGAACTGATTAAGAAAAACTTTATCGGCCCGGGAACAGATGTGCCTGCGCCTGATTATGGAACCGGCGAAAGAGAAATGGCATGGATTCTCGATACTTATGTAGCCATGCATCCCGGTGAGATTGACGCCCAGGGCTGCGTAACCGGCAAGCCGGTTTCCCAGGGAGGCGTTAGGGGACGAACCGAGGCCACAGGCCTTGGCGTATTTTATGGGCTTACGGAAATTTGCAACATGCATACTTTAATGGATAAACTAGGCCTCCCATTGGGCGTAAAGGGGAAAAGAATTTGTGTGCAGGGTTTGGGAAATGTGGGCTACCACTCCGCATTGTTTTTTCAGCAGGCAGGAGCGGTTATAGTTGGTATTGCCGAATATGAAGGCGCTATTAAAAATTATAATGGATTAGATGTGGAGCAGGTTTGGGCTCATAGAAAAAAAACAGGCTCAATTCTCGATTTTCCTGGGGCAGAAAACTTTGAAAAGTCCGCGGATGCGTTGGAAATGGAATGTGATATACTGATACCTGCCGCGCTTGAAAATGTAATTAATGCGGGCAATGCAAATCGGATAAAAGCAAAGATCGTTGGTGAAGCAGCTAATGGACCATTAACGCCCGAGGCTGATGATATTTTAAATCCAAAAGGTATATTAATTGTGCCGGATATGTACCTGAATGCAGGCGGGGTAACGGTTAGCTATTTTGAATGGCTAAAAAATTTAAGCCATGTCCGCTATGGGAGGCTTGAAAAGAGATTTACTGAAAATATGAATCATCATATTGTTGATATGGTCGAAAACCTTACCGGAAAAACAATTTCTCCTGTGGAAAGGGATTTTATCATCCACGGAGCCGATGAAGTAGATCTGGTAAGAAGTGGGCTTGAAGAAACTATGATAATGGCCACAAGGGAAATCGTAGATGTGTGGCAAAAAACACCTGCTATTCCTGATTTGCGGACTGCCGCCTACGTTGTTGCGATTAACAAAGTAGCCACTTCTTACGCTGAGCTGGGAATTTTTCCATAATGCAATACCTGAATTATGCCTGTTAAATTCTTTTTTCAAAAAGAAAAAGAACTTACCTTTGCCGCCCAAAATAAAAATTTTTTTCACCGTTGTTTAAAAACAGCTAAAAAACACGATTAATGCAGAATTACGAATTGATGGTGATTTTTACCCCTGTACTTTCTGAGGAAGAATACAAAGCTGCCCAGAGTAAGTTTACTTCGTTAGTTACTGAAAACGGAGGAGAGGTTGTTCATGAGAACGCCTGGGGACTAAAATCACTGGCGTACCCAATCCAGAAAAAAACTACCGGTTTATACTGGGTTCTGGAATATAAGGCGCCAACCGACTTCAATGAAAAGCTGAAAACCCAGCTTTTGCGCGATGAGTCAGTACTTCGCCACATGTTCACTGCACTTGACAAATACGCCGTCGAGTACAATGCTAAAAAAAGAAATGGCGTATCTACAGCAAACGAAAAAGCGGAGGTAACCAATGGCTAAAGCAAACGAAATAAAATACCTTACAGCGATAAAAGCTGAAAAGCGGCCAAAAAAGTATTGCCGTTTTAAAAAACTGGGAATTAAGTACATTGATTACAAAGACGGCGATTTTCTCAAAAAATTTCTGAATGAACAGGGAAAATTATTGCCACGCCGTATTACCGGTAATTCACTGAAATACCAGCGCAAGGTGAGCGATGCCGTGAAGAAGGCCCGCCAAATGGCTATTCTTCCTTATGTAACTGATCTCATGAAATAATTTTTTTTAACCACCCTAATCCAACACAAGGAGGAGAAAGATCGCCGGCTGGCGATTTGGGTAAAAATGCAAAATAATGCAGGTAATATTAATACAAGACGTAAACAACCTGGGCGGCGCTAATGAACTGGTGACTGTAAAAGATGGGTATGGCCGCAACTATCTTATCCCTCATAAATTCGCCGTGGAAGCAAGCTCTTCTAATTTAAAAAGGTTAGCAGAGCGGCAAAAGCAGATGGCGAAGAAAGAAGAAAAGCTGTTGGCTGAAATCAATAGTGTTGTAGGTGTTCTACAGGAATCTCCTTTAAAAATCGGCGCCAAAACTGGCACCAGCGGAAAAATATTTGGTAGCGTAACTTCAGTTCAGATAGCAAGAGCCATCCGTGAACAAAGAGGTTATGAAATTGACCGCCGCAAAATTACTATCCTGGACGACGTTAAAGAATTAGGAAGTTATAAAGCAAAAATTGATTTTGGTAAAGGCCACGAAACCGAAGTTGATTTTGAAGTGATAGCTGAATAATTACTTTTAAATAACTATTAAAAAGGCCCTGCATTTTTGCAGGGTTTTTTTATAGCAGAATAAAAATTTAAGCTATTTATGGGTTTACTGTTCACATTACTTTCCTTTTCCGAGAAGGATAATTCTTACAGTATGTATCATTATTTTAAAATCCAGGGCCAGCGAAATGTTTTCAATATAAATGATATCATATTTCATCCTTTGAATCATCTCATTTATATTTTCAGCATAGCCAAACTTTACCATTCCCCAACTGGTAATTCCCGGTTTCACTTTTTGTAATATTTTATACTCAGGATGGGTTTTTACGATTTCGTCAATGTAGTATTGCCTTTCGGGCCGGGGGCCTACAAGGCTCATTTCGCCTTTTAATACATTCCAGAGTTGAGGCAGCTCGTCCAGGCGCCAGCGGCGCATGGTTTTTCCCCATTTGGTAATGCGCTTATCATCGCGGCTGCTAAGCATGGGGCCATCTTTTTCAGCGCCTGACACCATTGAGCGAAACTTATGGATGAAAAATTTTTTGCCCTTATAACCTACTCTCTCCTGTGAATAAATAACGCTTCCTTCCGAAGAAAATTTAGTTCTTAATGCGGTGTATAATATTATGGGTGAGAGAATAACAATAGCTGTTGCGCCTAAAAATACATCCATCAGTTGCTTAAAATTTTGCTGCTGCGCATTCATGAGGCCAGTATGAATTTCTACCAGCGGCGTACCCATAATATTTGTAGTGCGCACATTGCCACTAAGGATATCCACCTTATCTGGCAATATTTTTACGTTCACTTCTTTCTCAGCAAGTATTTGCAAAATTTTTCCCAATTCATTCCTTTTGTTTTCAGATAACGCAACAATAACCTCATCAATTTTATACTCGTCAATAATTGATTTAGCATCTGAAATATACCCTAAAAAAGGAATTTCGTTTTTCGAACCAGGCACCGGTTGTTCGGCAAGATATCCGCAAATCCGGTAGCCCGACTTTTCAATATTTGAATTAATAATATGGAAAAGACTGTTTGCCTTTTTTTCGTCCCCGATAATCAAAGTATTAAACCATATCTGTTCCTTTTGAATCTGTTTATGGATATGTGTAAGAAAAAAATACCGGACGAGGTAGGTGAAAATAAACTGGAGAGCAAAAAGAATAAAAAACTGGCTGTAAAACGTGGAAAGATCCTGGTGTTTTTTATAAAAAAGAAAAATAAAAAAAAGAATGATGCTGCCGATGAAAGTGCTTATTAACGTGGAAAATAATTCAAGCAATCTCGATTTATAATAAAGCGATTTGTAGGCGCCAAACAAATGGTACACCACCACATAGCCTAAAGGATACAAAAATAAACCGGATATAAATTTGGGCGAGAAATCAAATTCTTCATACCCGATTTTCCGGTGTAAATAATAAAACACCGTCCAGGCAGCGATGGAAGCCATTACATCACCTAAAGCATAAAAACCTGTGTGTAAGCGCTTTTGCAAGATATCTGAATGAGTTATTTAAATTACCTGGTTTCGGCTGATTTTTTCAAGAATACGATGGGCCACTTCCATTGCCCTTAATCCATCTATTTCTGACACAACAGGGATTTTATTCTTGCTGATGGCCTCCACAAAACTTTCAAGTTCCATTTTAATCGCATTATTTTCTTTAATAACAGGCGAAGCAATTGCAATTGTTTTCTTCCCGTGGCCGGTGTCAATATCAAATGAAAATACGTTTTTATCTTCAGGTGTTTTGTATTTAATAATTTCAGTTTTTTTCTCTAAAAAGTCTATGCCTACGTAAGAATCTTTTTGAAACAAACGCATCTTACGCATTTTTTTCATGCTAATCCTGGATGAAGTAAGATTAGCCACACACCCGTTATCAAACTCAATTCTAACGTTGGCTATATCGGGAGTTTCACTTAATACGCTCACACCGTTGGCAAATACATTTCTTACATTGCTTTTCACAAGGGAAAGTATGATGTCAATATCATGAATCATTAAATCGAGGATAACACTTACATCCGTACCTCTTGGGTTGAATTGCGCAAGACGATGCACCTCTATGAACATCGGCTCGAGGCCATGCTCCTTGGCAGCGAGCAACGCCGGATTGAAACGCTCCACATGTCCCACCTGGAATTTAATATTTGCTTCTTTAGCCAGCTTAACAATTTCCCTGGCCTCATCCATTGTATGTGCCAAAGGTTTTTCTACAAATACATGTTTGCTTTTTAAAATGGCTTTTTTACACAAGGCGTAATGTTCGGTGGTAGGAGCTACAATGTCCACTGCATCGCAGGATTCGATTAATTCCTCTGCACTTTTAAATTGTGTTAATCCATATTGCTGTTTAATCTCAGCCGCATTTGATTCGGAAGGATCGTAAAAGCCGGTTAGCTCCGCTCCATCAATTTCTTTCCAATTATTCAGATGAAATTTGCCCAAATGGCCAACCCCAAATACACCTACTTTTAACATGCGCTATTTTTTTAAACCGGATAAAGGTAACAACAGAAAGACAACGTTTAAATAAACAAACTTTGATTTCCTGATTTCTAATGTTTATTGAAAATAAAAATTTTAATTTTTTGTAGGTTTACTACGCTCTCGGATTGGCGGCGACTATTACTTTTACCCATGAAAAATATTTAAAAAAATAAATAAAAATATTTGGTTATTTGAACAAATTGAACTCAATTTGCTCTTCAATCCATTCCCTGTAAAACACTGCTTAAATTTCCATTACTTCTTTAATAAAAAATTAAATCTAATACCAGAGTTGTATTAATCCAATATATACAAAGCATAGAGTTTTGTACTAACTGTTTTTCTGTCCAATTCCCACTTCAACTTTTTATACATCAAAAGTATATATAGGATTTCCATTTCAATTAAACTTCAAAACAAAAAAAATGAAAAAATTTAAATTGCCGCTAATCGGCTTGCTGGTAGCAGGTCTGTTAACTATCGCCTTTATCGGGTGTAAAAAGGATTTAAAATCCCCAACATTAACAAGTGATGCAAAGCCTGTCACAAATCCCGGTGGTGGCACTCCGGCATTTGATTTATCACTTCCGGATGCTGACGTTACTTGTGCAACGAGCACCACTTATTGTTTCAATACGACATTGCTAAATCATGGAGGAAATCCCGTTGGTGGGCAAACCCAAATTCACGCCGAAATATGGAATGTTGAAACACCCCCTACTCTTGTTGCTACTTCAGCAACCTTAGACGCCGGCAGCGGATCTGTATGTTTTTCTGATTTGAATTTAACCGCCGGATCTTACACGGTAAAAGTTTATTATGACCATGTTGAAAATCTAAATGCAACCCCTCAGCATGGCGTATTTGAATTTCCGTTAACTGTTCAGTCTGCAGATCAGTGCAGTACAACTACGTGCCAGACCTACGGCTTAACATTTAGCAGAAATCCTGTTGTAATTCTTGACCAGAATTTGGTTCCGATTAGTGTAAATGTAACTTACACAGTTACCAATTGTACCGGCGATCAGACTTTCACCAATTTAAAAATACAAGGAGGTCTTGTAAATAAAGCATCAGCACCAGCTATTGCAGGTTCAGGTACTGGGTTGATTACTTCTTACACATTTAAGAAAAACGGAGGTAATTATATTATCACAGGATTCTTTAACCTTGCTCCTGGCCAGTACTCAAGCTTTAATGTGGTATATGATGTTGCTACTGGATGCAATAACTATTTGACAGGCGAGTGGTCTGTAAAAAATGGCCCGATTCCCGTTATTGATCCAACAATACAAGGAACCGCAAGTCCATATTACGTAAATAGGCTTTATTCAGTTTGTCCATAATACAGAAATCTTTTAAATAGAGCGATGCCGCCTCAAAATAAAATTGAGGCGGCTTTTTATTTAGATTGTAACGTTTAAAAAATAGGCATACGGACAAGGAAACCGTTTAAACTAAATACAACTGTATACAATTTATATTCGGGTTAACGAACAATTAAGCTTTAGTTGAAAAAATTCGATGCAATAATTACATTTACAATCCAATTGCGATACCAACATGTTTAAAAGTCGCCCGCTTTATCTAATCCTGCTACTTACTTTAATTTTTGCTGCGTGTCAGAAAACAGATATGGTTGGTGCCAATGATCATAAAACATTAGGTACTTCCGCTCGTAACCTGCTTGTTGCTTCTCCTTATTCTTCCCTCGCAATAGAAATTCAATATATGCCCGGCTATCAACCCGATGATGCCAGCGCCGACAGCCTTGAAAAATTTTTAGACCGGTATCTTAATAAACCTGGAGGCATCCGGATAGTGAAAGAGCCGATACCAGCCAGCGGCAAATCAACTTTATCTTTAAAAGATGTGGTCGCCACGGAAAAAAAGTATCGCACTGTTTTTACAGGCAACAATCAAATAGGCGTTCATATATTAATTACCGACGGAAAATACGATGCCTCTGATATTTTTGGCACCTCTTATTGGAATACATCAATTTGCATATTTGGCCAAACAGTCAAAGAAAAATCAGGAGGCGCGGGCGAAATTTCTGCATCAGAATTATTGGCTGTCCTTTTTGAACACGAGTTTGGACATTTATTGGGTCTTGTGAATCAGGGTACGCCCATGCAATCTAATCACCGTGATGTAGCCAATGGCGCTCATTGTATCAATAAAAATTGTTTGATGTATTATGAGATAGAAACTGCCGCGATTTCGCCAACTTCTTTGTTGCCTTCACTGGATGAAAATTGCGCAGATGATCTAAAAGCAAATGGCGCTAAATAATTCCTTTTTGTATAGCTGTGGCAAATTAAAATCTTCACTTTTTGTTTGCTTACTGTGACTGATTTCAGGGAAGTTTTTTCGAAGCTTTTTGACAAATTTTTCGGTATTAATTGAATAAATTTGTGAAGATGCAGGATATAGAACCATACGACAACTGGCAATATTTATATTCATCAGAAAATGATTTGCGCTCTCCTTTTTTTGGGAGGGAATACAGCGAATTTGAATTTACGAATACGGTCTACAATTATTATATCCATCCTTTGTGGGACGAGTTTGGCAGTCGGACTTTATACCTGAAAGTGCTGATGGCGGATTATGAGGAGCAATACGTAATCATAGAATTAATCGGCGAATGGAACGATGCTATTGAAAACGATATAGCACGGCTGAAAAGAGAGGTGATAGATGATTTCATGTTGCAGGGTATCCGCAAATTTATTCTGATAACTGAAAACGTTCTTAATTTTCACAGCAGCGACGATTGCTATTACGAAGAATGGCGTGAGGACGTTGAAGATAAAAACGGCTGGATTGTTTTTTTAAACATGCCTTCACAAACGCAGCATGATTTTATTAAAGCAAGGCTCAATAATTTTGTTGAATTGCTAAACCTCCCTGCCTGGCGAACAATGAAACCTGATGTATTTTTCAACCAGGTTGATAATATTTTATTAAGAAGATTAGATGGATAATTTTCAAAAATAAAATCCTCCTTA
>Ga0157369_10011013_pt1 | contig 10290 bp, 10 predicted proteins | sample C25metaG_FD_113461 | JGI IMG/M metagenome (GOLD analysis project Ga0157369, IMG submission 113461) | Corn rhizosphere microbial communities from Kellogg Biological Station, Michigan, USA - C2-5 metaG | ecosystem: Host-associated > Plants > Roots > Rhizosphere > Soil | place: USA: Michigan...
GGATAGGGATCGGGCTTGGTTCGCTCCACGAAGCGGTCGATGCGGTTGTCGAGGCGGTCGAAGCGGTCGGAATTTTCGCGGCGCTGGTCTTTCAACTGGCCTTCGATATCGCGCAGCGCCTGGAGCGTGTCGTCGTGGTTCTGCTTCACCATCTGCTCGACGCGGTCCATGCGATGCGCCATGCCGCGCACCACACCGGGCAGGTATCCCGGCGTGCCCGGCTTTCCGATCTCGTTCTGCACGTCTTCGATGCGCCGCGCGTTCTCGAGGGGCTTGTTGATGAAGGCGTAGACCGAACCCGTCGCGGTGATCAGAAGGCCGATGAGCGTAAGCGCCGCGATGATCGTGTTGAGGTTCGGATCGACCGCGACCTCGAAGCTCAGGATCCGAACCGTGCGCTTCGGCTTGGCGAGCTTCGAGGCCGTCTCGATCACGGCCGCGATCGCTTCGTCCTTCGGATCGTTCGCGATCACACGACCTTTTGGCTGGTCTGGCGTCATGGCGATCAACCGATACCACACATGCGGGGGCGCTTGAGCGCGCGCTAGAGCGTTGCTGGCTTCGACGTCAGGAAGCGCAGCGCGATCATCACGACGCCGAGACCAGATGCTATGTAGCCCGCCGCCGCACCACTCGGAATGAGCTGCGTCCAGTTCAGCGCCTGCAGCGCGCCGACGATGGTCACCGCCGCGCCCACCCATGCCGTCTTCGATGCGAAGATGCTTTTGCTGTCGTCCACGATCATGTCAGTTCTCCTGTGCGGCCTGGTTGAGATCTGCAACGGCCTTTGCCGTATCGGCGGCGTCGGTCGATTTCGCGCCGGCGAACATCTTGTCGAGCGTCGCCTGGTCTTCCGCCCCGAAGGATGCGCGCACGCCGTTATAAGCGTCCTCGGCGATCTGAATGGCCTCGGGCGCCTGGGACAACGCGGCGAGGATGGTTTGCAGGAGTGCGAGATAATCCATCAGTTCTTCTCCGGAATGAGCGGTTGAACCTTGGCGATGTCGGCGTTCGCGAGCGCGAGGAGCGCATCGATCGATTGCCCTGCGGCTAGCGCGTCGTCGGCTTTGGTGAGATAGCTCTCGCTTTCGGCGAGAACCCGCGCCGCGGTCGCCGCCGCCTCGCCCTTGATCCAGCCATTGGTGGCGGCGAGATCGAGTTCTTTGGCGAGGCCGTCATGCGCCTGGTGCGCCGCGGTCAGCGCCTGCTTCGGCGTTTGCGTGGTAAGCGTGCCGCAACCCGCAAAGGCAACGGCCACGCATGCGGCCAGTGCGGCCGCCAGCGTTCGTTTCATGATGTTCTCCGGGAATGATGCTGCGGACCATCCGCAACACGGGCTGAACCGTCAGCGCCCGCGCGTCGCGGCACGACCCTCGCGGGTCATGCGCGAAGCCAACGTCGACGGCTCACCGATGTGGCGAGAGGAAGGCATGTGCTTCTGGGTTGGGGGAGGCAGCGTGCCCGAAATCCCTTGTATCAACCTGGAACCAAAGCGCCGCCGGGCCCTCAATGTCTCTGGCGACGGAACTCGCTTACGGCTAAACTGTGGGAACTCTATTGGGGCAGCTGTTCGGGGCGTCGATTGGAGAGAGCCCATGATAGATTGCGAACGCGTCCCGTTCCTTCACAATCCACCGGTGCATTTCGACTTCCTGCGCACACTCGACGAATTGGAAGCCTCGAGACCGCCACAGCGCGCAGAAGGGTTCGCCCGCGAACGCGCGCTGCCATCCGACGAAGAGCGGCGCGCATGGCATAGACTGGACCTGTCAGGTGGCGGAGCGCGCAAGCCGCAGGTTTCCTCAGAGGCCTAGCTCACGCCAGCAACGCTCATTCTGTCTTCTGCCAGCCCACACGCGCCTGCCATGTCATAGTTGTCCGTGGATAAATGCCGTCCGTTGCGGGACCGCGGATGCCATCATAGGCTGACCGCTTAGCAACGGGGACGGGAATGCCGCTTCGCGTGATTTCGAGTTCCGACGCTGTCGAGAATGTCCGTCGCAACCTGTTCGGCGAGATTCCGCGCCGGGACGTTCCGGACGCGAACCGCATCGAACCGATCTGCAAGCCGGCGTTCACTCCGGGATTTCAGATCGAATTCGGCGACCGCATATTCGCAACTGGCTCCAGTTTCGCGAGGCACATTGAGAGGGCGCTATTTCATCGCGGCTACGATATTGCGACTTCCACAGTCACGTGGCCGGATGACGCCGTCAATACGATGGGCAATGAGGCCCTGAACAACTATAGCGTGGCATCCATCGAGAACGAATTTCGTTGGGCGCTCGATAGTGATCACCCTTTCGATCCTGAGAAGCAGTTCCTGGAAATTGCTCCCGGGCGCTTCATCGATCCGAACATCGGAAGGCACCACGCTTTCGCGCTTGAAAGAACGACCGCCTATCGCAAGGCAGCTACCGAAGTCACGCGCCGCGTTATCGATTGCCGCATTGTCATAATGACACTGGATTTCGGCGAAGTCTGGTTCGATACGCTAAATCAGTGCTACCTCAACCACGGACCGCCGCGATCGATGATGGCAAAAGCACCTGAGCGCTTTCAGCTCCATATTCTGGATTTTGCCGACACGCTTGCCTCGCTTGAACGCACGGTCGGGCTGCTCAAGAGACACTGCCGGCAAGATCAGCGCATTCTCCTGATCGTCTCTCCCGTCCCGTTAGCCGCAACGCACACGGAAAACGATGCCATTGTCGCAAACTGCTATTCCAAGTCGGTTCTGCGTGCCGCGGCGGAGCACATTGCCACGCAACATGGGCATGTCGACTATTATCCATCATACGAAAGCGTGACTCTCAGCGAGCGCTCGATCGCTTGGGCAGAGGATCAGGTTCATGTCACGCGCGAGCTCGTGGATGTCAATGTAGAGCGCATGATCGAAGCTTACAGCCCGACGTCCCGCATCGCGGAACTAGCGGATATCGCCGCCGCGCTGACGGAAGCCAATGAACAAATCCAGATGCGGAACCCGCTTGGTGCGATCCGGTGCCTGGAGCCGATCCGCGATAGCGCGCATCTCGATCCATCCGCAGCGCATCTCTATATCGATTGCTGCCTTCGCGTCGGGCGTCTCAAAGATGCATTAGCGGTACTGGCGAAACTGCCTCCCGCGGCGGACGACGACAGACAGCGGAGATTTATCGACGCCCGGATCAAACTTCTGGATGGACGAACCGCAGAAGGAATCGCCGAACTGAATGCACTGATGGAGCGGTTTCCAAAATGGGGCATTCCCCCGCGTACACTGGCGGAGGCATTGATCGAAGCGGAACGCTGGGACGACGCGCTTGCCGCCACGATCCGCTGGAATTTGTTGAAAGCCGGAGGCGAACGCTGGGACGCGGTGGCCCGCATCGCATACATTCACGCCAGGCGAGGTGACGACGCACAGGCCGAAGCAGCCTACCGCAAAGCCCTCGATATTCGTAAGGGCGCCTCTTCAGCCTCCATCGAGTTCGCTGAATTCCTGATCGAAAGAAAGCGCTTTTCCGAAGCGGCTTCAATATTGCGCGAGGCGATTCCCGAAACGAAAGCGGCGCAACAGCGTGTGACCCAACTGCTTCAAATGCTCCCTTCCCGCCAAAGTCGGCCATCGCACCTAAGACGCCTTCTTCTGATGTTGCGAAGCCCCAGTGGTGGCTTATGACTTGGGTGCCCGCACGCAGGTTGCGAGACCGTCGATACGTTCACCCTTAAAAGTTATCGAGCGCGTCTTCAACCCATCCGCTGTCCCAGCGATGCAATGAGTCTGTGAAGCGCGCGGTGTGGTTCATGTGACTGTCGCAAAGCAGGCTGGCGAACGCGATCATCTGCGGCAGGAATTCGTTTGTACCGTCTGCCCGAAAGTTGAGCGCGACATTCTTCCCTGCTAGCGCGCCAAGCCGGCTCAGATCGGTCAGCCGATAGTTCGCCGCGAAATAGTGCTGGTTTTCGAAGTACGTTAGCATATCCCAGTGTGGCGGTACTGAGATGTCCTGCTCATCGAGCGGGCAATCGAACACGATGGCGCCGGCGAACACATCGGGGTGGCGCGCTCCAAAAGCGACATCGACGCGAAGCCTGACGCGCTGAACCCGAGCAGCAGTATGGGCCATGCCGCCTTGCCCGCCACCGTCAGTTCGGCGGTCCAATCGTTCGCTGCGGCAACAATCGTGTCCTCGTCCTGCAATATCGGATCGGTCGGGTGATTACAGCCCCAGGTGCGTCCCACGGTGTCGAGATAGCGGTATGGCGGGTTCACGTTTCGCGACGTCGCCCACGCGTCCAGCACCGGGACCGGGTTGCCATACACGTAGAGGCCTGGTTCCTCGACCGGTATCACCAGCAGCCGATAGCCGAAATCCGTTCTCTTTCGCCCGGCTGCGATCACTGTCGCCCCATCAACCAGCATAGCGAACCCTCGCGTTTGTCAGGAATTGTGACGGGCGGTATGGTCCGGCCCATGAAAAACCGGGCAGTTATCTGCACGCATCACAAGACCGGAACGGTCTGGATGGACAGCGTGTTTCTGGCCATCGCCACCGCGATCCGCGTTCCTTACGTAAAGCCTTCGCCAAAGGATACCGCTTGGGCGCTGCCGACCTCGGCGTGCTTTGTGCGGGACATGCACTCTCAGTGGTTTGCGAAGGCGTCGCCTGAGAATGGAGATCGTGTTCTTCACGTCATCAGAGACCCGCGCGATGTGGTGATATCAGCGATGCACTATCATCGAGCATCGGTTGAGAAGTGGCTGCACCGTCCAGAAGATCGGTTCGGCGGGAAAACCTATCAGCAGGCTTTGAATAGCCTCCCGGACGATAAGTCGCGAATGCTATTCGAGATGGACCACTCCTCAGCAGAAACCATAAGCGGCATGTGCGCGTGGAAATACAGCCGGCCTGAATGTTTCGAAACGAAGTATGAGACGCTGTTGACCAATGGTACTGATGAGTTTCCAAAGGCGGCAAAGCATCTCGGCCTAACCGGCGGTGAAATTGACGTTGCAGTATCAGCCTTTCTGGCCAACTCGCTTGCCGGTGGCGCGAAACGAAGTGCCGCCCATCCCGGCCACATCAGATCAGGCGCCGCCAAGCAGTGGCGCGACGTGTTCGACGATGATCTGGCACGTGCCTTTATGACCCGCTTCCCGGATGCACTGCCGCTGCTGGGCTATGAGCCGTTCAACGCCTGCGAAACCGTTGCCTAGAGTTCTGCGTTCGCGATTACCGTGCATGCCGCCGCTGCGCTATGGGTCAGTTCAAATCCGTTCTTCGTGATAGCGCTTGCCGATCCGACACCAACGGTAATGCTCGGGGTTATGCGCTTTTTCAGAAGCGGGATATTGCGCGCACCATTCTCCGACTGGACCGTGAATGACTCGTAAAAGCGGTGGCACAAGTTTTCTTCCACTTCAATCGGGCGCCGCTCGAAAGATGTTGGTTTTCTGCCGCTCTCTAATTGCATCCGGAAATCCATGGTTCCGGTATTGGCCGTCGCGTTGCCGCGCGCCCAAATGAACACAATGAGATTGTTGAAAGTCTCGCCAAGCGTCACCTGAAGAAGAAAATTTGTAAGGAGGCCAGCGCTTGGATTTAGGGCCAACGCCCCGTCTACTATGATGTTCGAAGAAACGAAGAAGTTTCCAGCCGTGAGCGTCGCGTTGGTCCAGTCATTGACGATTTCTTTGGTGACGCTGTCTTCAGTTCCGATCCATTCGATAATCGCGACGCCCACGCCGCCCGTCTGATTGCGCTGGGCTTGGCCAGAAAGCGTCACGTCAGCCCCGCGCAGATATTTACACTGCTTGCCCTCGATGACCTGGGCATAGCCTAAGCGCTGAGCGCTGGAGCCATTGGTAAGTTCAATGAGATGGGTGACCCCGTCGGTCACGTCCAAAATTGTGGTCGGCGTCATCGTGGAGGTCTGGGTCAGCCCGTACCAGCGATTGTGAAGACCATACGCGATATCTCCTATGGCGCTCGAAGGGCCTTCTTGCACCCTGCCGTCAGGGTTATAGATCAGGTTACGGAACGAGCGCATACCGTCTTGGCGCTGGCCATAGCCACCTGAAATATCGCCTGGGAAGATATCGTTCAAAGACGTTCCGGTCGTGCTGCTTTGGCCGACGTTCACGGCGGACATATCGTTGACAATGAACTTTTTACCGGTCGCACTTCCCGAGAAACTCGTGTTCGTCGGGAGACTGAGAAGTCCAAGAAACGTGACGGTCACAAAAGCTGTTGAAAACGCCGGCGTACCAGTCAGCGTAATGGTCAAAGCAGCTGCGAACGTGATCGCGGAATTGGTGATTATAAGATGATTTGGCGCGCCTCCTGAGATCGTGTAGTTCGCCGCGATAGAGATCGTGGCAGTCTGTGTGGCGTTGATGTGGCCAAGACCGCAAGCGCCGTATTCCATCGCCCCACCTACGGTGATGAGCGAGCGCACGGCATTCAGACCATAACCTGCAGTCGAAACAAGTTTGAAGCCTTTGATCGTGCATGTGCAGTTCGTAAATTGCAGGCAATCGCCAGACGCGACGCTGATGATGCAGTTTGATGGAGTGGTCGTGTTGCCCTGAATGACAACGGTTCCATTGCGGTTGAAGGCTGTGCTCTTGAGCACGCCTGCCGAATACGTCCCGTCTCCGACCTGAATCGTCAGTGTATGGGTGTTGAGGTCCAGCGTCGCAGCATAGTCCACGGCATGCTGAAGTGTCAGCCATGCTGCACCCGATGTATTCGCAGTTCCGGTGTTGCTGTCATTGCCATCGGTGCGGACATAGTAGGTGGTATCGGCAGAAAGCTTGACCTGCTGGGCGGCGGCAATGGCTGTCTTTACGGCCTTCTCACTCGGAAGACGGCTGTCGCTGTTCGCCCCAAGCGTCCCGTCAGTGGAGAGCGAGAGCCCGGTGTCTTTTGCTGCCGCACCAGTCGTTCCGTCGAACAGCATGAAATGGCCGTCCGCAGACGAGCCAGGACCGATCACGGCCTGCTCGATGATGCCAGCGACTGCAGTGAAAGATGTCTGGTCGAACAGCTGCACCTTGACCGCGAGCGGTGCATTGCGCACGCCGTCCGCATCCGTGACCTGGATGTTGTAGAGCCCGTCGTCTGCCGCGAACCCGGCGAAACCATTGATATCCGCGGTGACGGGGTTCCCGGTCGCGCCGCCTGCGGCATCGTAGAGTTGCGCAAGCGCGCCGCTCACGCCGGTATCGTCGGTCACATATACATACACCTTCGCCAACGGCAGGGCCTGGATATAGCCGTAGGTGTCGTTGCTCGGAAGCGTGCAAAGGTATTGGACGAACTGCATCGTCTTTCCTCATTTTGTCGATGGATGGTGCGCGTTGCGGCTGCGCGAATTATCTGCGGATATCGGCGACGTAGTGGACTGCTATAGGATTACCGACTGCCGTGCTGGCGTTTCCCGTGCACGTGACCTCGAAACCCTTTTCGGTGATGTTCCCGGCCGCAGCCGTGCCGCCATCGCCGGGGACGGTCTCGTCCCGGCAGGCGCCATTCGCGGCGGCGGGGTTGTAGAGGGTGACTGTCGGCGGCGCGAACATGGCGCTTCCGAACACGACGGTCGCGCGCTCGGTCACCGTGCCCGCAATCTCAGCACCCCACTTGAATTCTCCGGTGCCGGTGCCGACGTTTTGCGCTGGAACGGTCGCGTAGACGAACGATTTTCGATAGGTGAACTGCGCGCGCGCCATCGTCTCGACGAGGGGCGGATGTGCAAAGGGAACGTCGCCGCTACCGACAGTCAGATTGCAATTCGTGAGCGAAATGCTGTCGTCCGCGCCCGCTGTGCCAGAATAGGTTCCAGACGAGATGCGAACGGCTGCCTCTGTTTCGCCGGCATTCACACTGACCGTTCCGAAGTCGACGTGCGATGTCGTCGACGCTGTAACGGTGGGTGACGACGAGAAGTTGGAGTTGCCCGCGCCCGTTGCGAAGCCCGTGCTGAGATTCACGACCTCGTCTATGCCGGTCCCATAAAACAGGACCGCTGTCATCGCGGAATTGCTGGCGTTCGCCCCGAAACTCGCATCACACGCAAGATGGATGGTCTTACCAGCTAGCGTGATTGCGTCGGATGAGAGGATCTGCTGTCCGATCGTTGCCGAGCCGGTCTCAGCGTTTCCGTTCGTGCGCTGCATCTTGACAGCGTACTGCGCGCCGGAGAAGCCGGCGACACGCGAATAGGTGCGCGTGCCGTTTGTTGCCGTGGTGAATGTGCGCGCTTTCCAGCGGTCGGCCATGAATGTATTGACGCCCGTGTTCTGCGAATAGGTGGTGTTCTCCTGCCAGACATCGAACGAAGGATTGGCAAGCAGGTTTTGCGGCGCGACTCCGAGATTGGTCAGGCATCCCGCCACCGTAGAGGCGTTGCAGCCCCCGTTTGCGATCGGAAGCACCCCCGTCACATCGGCGGTGAGCGAAACCGCATTGCATGTCGCGACGATTGCAGCGGACAGGCTGCGGACGAACTGCCCGGTGCACACCGTCCCGGTGTAGGCCGAAAACCCGCCCGCTCCATTGCCGAGCTGCGCCGCGCTTCCGCTCGTGGCCGGTGCATAGTCGGTTCCGGAGACGGCAAGACCAAACGCTCCCGCGCCCGTGCGCTTCAAAATCCCAGCGGTCGACGACAGCGCCGCGAGCGCGTCCAGATCGGCGTCCCATGCCTCGACGTTGGTGCCGATCACGAGGCCAAGGGCGGTGCGCGTTCCTGGCTGGTCGGTAAAGACCGGCGCCAGGGTGAAGGTCTGCGTCAGCGCCCAGGTGTTCGCTGTGTCGAGGCGGGCTGTGACGGTGCCGTTGACCCCGAGCTGGCCATTTGCGCCCTGAAGCGAAACGTCATGCTGGATATAGGTCTCCGGGATCGGAACCGGGATCGATGAGACCGTGGCTCCGGCCGACGGACCAGCGCACAGCAGCCACGCAGCGAAGGCGATCAGCGATCGTGCTTTCATATTCCTCACGCCGTAATGCTGTGCTGCGCGCTGAAATTCAGGCCGCGAACGTCATCCGACCACGTATCGAATGCCGCGATGCGCACGTAGTAGGTTTGACCATGGGTAAGACCGGACAGTGTCGCGGTGTTCGCGATGCCCTCATAGAACAGGGCGCCAGCACCAAGCGTCGGATCGAAGCCGGTTGTCTGAGAGTAATAGCCGACATAACCGGCCTTGTCGGACTCCGTGTTTGCGGTCCAGTTGATCGTGACGCTGCCGCCCGATCCGGTGTGACCGACGCCGGTAATGATCGCCGGCGCGGGGTTGTTGACGACAAGATTAGGAGATTCTGCCCCATCCCCGGACGAATTCACGGCCTGCGCCGTCACGGCATAAGAGCGCGCAACATTGCCGTCCTGGACCGCCATATCCTGCGTATAGGTGAAGGTCTGGGCCGGTGTGGCGTTCGATTGCCGCAGCAGCGTCAGGCCATCCGCCGTGTAGACCCGGAAGATGTAACTGAGCGCGTCTGTCGCGGCCGAGCATGCCACCGTGAACTGAAGCCCAACCCATGCCGACTGCAGCGAGACCGTCGTCGAACCGGGTAGCGTGCCGGGCTGGGTGAGCGTCAGCGTGTAGTCCACGACGTCGGCATAGTCCTGGGTCTGGTTGCCGAAGGCGTTGAAGCTGGCGAAGCGGACATGGATGGTATGGCCCAACTGGCCGGACAGGAACGCGAACTTGAAGATCGCATCGTCGAGGCGGACAAACGGTGTTCCCGCGGGATGCTCCTGAATAGGCGAACCATAGGCGCCGCGGTGGAGTTCGGTTCCGAGAACGTATGTCCCGTTCGGCTGCAGATCGGCACGCAGGTAGGCGATGAGTTCTCCGCCCAGCCAGCATAGCGACACCAAGGCGTCGAACTCTGCCTGCGAGGCGTTGAGAAGGGCGTCGCCGCCGCTGATGGAGATATCGACACCCAGGCTGTCGTCGAAGTCGGGATCGGCATGCGCTGGTAAATCGGTGGTCGATACGCCGTAGCGCGCCCGGCCCGTGATCGTGCCCACCTTGGTGAAGGCCCCGTCATCGAAGGCAATCCAGACGTCGGCACCGCCCCAATTGGAGTTCGTGCTGCCGACCGCGGCCCAGGCCTCAAGAGCGCCATTCGTGATCGTGGTCGGCGGGATGAACAGAACCGGCGTGTTGACACTGCCGGGATCGGCTTGCGGGTCCGTCACCACGCCGCCGGCCGTCTGGCTCGGATAGACCGGCGCATTGGCGGTGCCGACGAGCACCTCTATGGCCTTGATCGTCAGCTTTCCGGTGTCGCC
>Ga0157369_10011014_pt1 | contig 10289 bp, 7 predicted proteins | sample C25metaG_FD_113461 | JGI IMG/M metagenome (GOLD analysis project Ga0157369, IMG submission 113461) | Corn rhizosphere microbial communities from Kellogg Biological Station, Michigan, USA - C2-5 metaG | ecosystem: Host-associated > Plants > Roots > Rhizosphere > Soil | place: USA: Michigan...
ATCTTCTTGGCAAAGAGAGCCGTCAGGTGGTTCGCGCGGTAGTCCCAGTCGATCAGCTTCTGCGGATGTCGGTAAGCCCAGCGGGCGCTGATTGGCCCAAACGGAACCTCATGCCCCATGTCGGTTCCTGCCGCCGCATAACCGCTCCTCAACGCCGGGAGCATCTCGAAGTCAGGGATGATGATCGTGCCGCCGAACCCACCACTGCCGGCGCCCAGCAGCTTCCCATTCCACCCCGTCGCATCAGGCAGCCACACCTCGACCTGGATATCGGAATCGGCCGCTGCCGACAGGCGTGCCTGCACGCGGCAGAATGCGCGCGGCGCCACGAAGGGAGGCAAGGGACCCGCTCCGATCTTCTCGCCTGCCGGCAAATGCTGCGCCTTCACCACCACGCCGGATGCGACCTTACGGCCCATCAACGACTCGCAGTTGGCTGCCCTGGCAGACGAGACGACGGCGAGCGCGCAAGATATCGCGAGCGCTCCCACCAGTTGCTGCATGACGATCCGTCGGCGCGACTTCGTGCCAATCTCCCGGTCGATAGTCTTCATGTCATTTAACTGCAGGGAAATAGCCATGAAGGCAGAGAGCACTCAGGTGTTTTTACACTTCACGTATAAGTGAAGTATCTGCCGCCTACACGGCGAAGTCAATCGCGAGGGTCGATCAGGCCGGGAGGATGCCCTGCAGCTTCAGGATGCTCCGATTGAGTAAGGCCGTCCGTGAGCCCTTCGAGCGAGTGACCGGCCGCTTATTTCTGCCGCCGAAGGAGAGTCAAGAGATTCAACTTTCAGCCGTGCTGTCGCGTGGCTGTAATGATCAGGTTCACTTCCCAACTCTTGCCAGCGTCTTCGGAAAATGCCTGCTCGACACGATACGAATTCGGCGTAACGACCGAAATGTCGAATCGAACCAGAACGGTTCGCCCGTTGATCGTTTCCTCATCGACAAAGTCGCCGCGCTTGTTTCTCCACTCACCGACCGCAGCCGGACTCAGGACACCGCTTGCGCTGGCAGTGATATTGAGGCCCCATTGGTGGGCCTCAGGGTTGTAGAGACGTAGGGACAACACTTCCAGCTGGCCCGCCGGGCCGTGAGCCTCGAGTTCGGCCAGATTCGCGCGGCCATTCCAGACCTTCCGGACAACGGTGGTCCCGTCGTATTCGACCCAGGTCCGGGAGCCGGTCAGAGGATGCAGAAGGCGCGAGAGATGAGTTTTCCAGGTGCCGAACTCGAAGTCGAAATCGTGCTGGCCGTCCCGTGGAGTCACTGTCGGCCGAGGAGCGCTCGCATGGTCTTGGCTGGAAGCTGAGGTAATGGACATTAATGTCGCGCACAGGACAAACGTCCCAGCCCGGACAGATCGGAATCTCAAAATTCGCATGAGTGCACGCCCTGAATCCCCCCATGCGAGACGGTATTCACATACGCTGGTCGCATCAATAGCCAGTTCGGCCAAGCAGATGTGGCCACTCCGGGGAAGTCCGCCTTGATGACGACATAGCCCGGGACGTGCCGCCGGGGACGTAGATGTTGTCTGCCCCATTCCACGAGAACATCGACCGGGAGATCCTTGCTAATGCCGGCCGGTCGAGGAGGCGGGGTCAGCGTACAGACGGTCGGCCGCCAGCGCCAGGAACATGTAATCGGTGGCGCCGCCACCCATTACGTATTCGGACTGCTGCCAGAAGTACGGCCAGACTTTCAGCTCCGGCAAATCCGGGCGGATCAATGCCGTGCCGGAAATCACTCCGCCGGGGATATAACTCCAATCCGCCCGGTTGGCGCCATAGGCCACGGTCGCCGAGCGGGCGCCGACACCCGAGACGAACGACTCTGTGTTGCTTCCAGGGTGAACGCCGAGAACGAATTCGAGCGCGTTGAGCTCGCCGTCGACTCCGGTGTATTCGGGCCAACCTTTGTGGAAGAAATACTGGTGTACACCGAATGTCTCGATGGTCCACCCCGCACCCCAGATGTCGGGCTTATAAGGGACGCCATATGGGTCATCGAGAGCCGCGGCCCGCACCTTGTCCTGATAACTCTTCACTGCCTGGCCGATATCACGCCGAAACGCCTGGTCGTGGATATCCCCGATCACTTCACCCAGCGGCCAACCGGCCTCCCCGATCTCAGCCACTATCTGCTCCTTCAGGCCGACCAGCTTGCGCAACAGGGCCGCGTGCCCCGTGGCGAGGTATAGCTCGCTCAGCACGAAGACTTTGGACGCGATGGCGCCGCGCGCATAATTCTTTGCCATGATCGCCTGGGCCGCGGCAAGCGCATCGGAGGATGTCTTCGGATCGAATTTTCGCAACGCCACCGACGCCGCGGCGAGGCCCGCCGCCGCATCGAGGGAGCGGTCAGGATTGTCCTCGGTAAAGACGAAACGGTCGTCGAGCTTGCCCGAACGGGAGAGCGTCCTCTCATCGGGCCTCATTCCCGGATCGTAGATCAGTCCATCGGTATCGGTCGCGATGTCACCCAACAGCGTGTATTGCTCGAGAGTGGCTTCCTGGATGCCGCGATAGAGCCGCCCGAGCGCATGATAGCCGCCCAGGACGGAAAGCAACCCGTGCTCGATTTGCTGCAAAGCGTCGTTCTTGCCGTCGGCCACGTGGATCAGTGTCAGCTTCCTCTGCTCGTCAATCGTGGTGCCGTCGTAGTAAAAGCCGAATTCGCTCACCATCTTCGAAAGCGTCCATACGGTGCCCATCTGCGATTCGATGCGCAAATCGTAATCGCCCGCGTCGTGCCACCCGCCAGCGTCCAGTCCGGGCACGTGCTGATAGGGTTTGAATCGGGTGAGATTATCAGACCCTTCGTCATAGCCGTCGAAGTGATCGCCGGGGGGCGCCATCAGTGCATCGTCCTGATGATCCAGGCCATGCCAGACCCGGTACTTGTCGCGCACCAACATATGGCACATCTGGATCGGCAGAAAATCAGCGATGGTCGGTTCCCAGGCCCAGCGACCGAAGACCTGCTCGCCGATCTTGAACGGATGCGAGCGCTCCCCGCGATAGCTGAATTCGTACATGCCGGGCTGCGTAACCCCGGTGAAATCGTAAGTAAGATACGTGTAGCGCAGGAACTGACCAGGCCATCTTTGCGGTACGCCCCGAATCACTTCCTGCGGACCCGTTGCGGTGATCCGGTAGAGAGTGATTGGAGCTGCCGTGCGATCGGACGCATCCTGCTCTATTACGAGACGCTTGGGCTGGGTGGGAGCATACCCGAGCTGCGACACTTGCAGCACCGGCCGGTACCGCCAACCGGGCACGACATTGGGGGTTACAGTCCATTCGATGGCACCTTTGGTTGCGCCTTGCGGTACCAGTGTGCGGACGATGTACCAGCCGTTGTTGAAGTTGACGCGCCCGTCGATCAGCTCGAGCCGGCCGTGGTCGCTATGAATCGTCAGCCGCTGCAACGGCTCTTCTGGAGCCACCACGAGCGTTTCGCCGACCGCCATCGGCTCGGCCACGATCTCGCCGTGTGACAGTTGGACCGGACCTTCGGGCTGGCGCGGGAAAATGCCGCTCTGGCCCCCCATCAGGAAGGTCTTGCCGAAAAGCAGCCCTGGAAACAGCTCCAGATTGAATCCTACGTGCCCTACCCACTTTTTGGGCAGCGGCGCGTCGAGGTCGACTCTTATCTTGAAGCTGTTGCCGGATCCGGGCGTGACACTGACTCGATACACCAATCGCAGATCCGGATAATCGATCGGGTTGAAGCCGGTGCGGTTCTTCGTGGGATCGGGGTAGGACAGCGTCTCCGTTATGGTCCGATGCGCACGGTCGATCACCCGCTTCACGGTGGCAGGCATCGGCGACCATTGCCCGGGCGCCGCCTCGAGCCGCAGATCGCCGTTCGCCGCTACGCGAGTACCGTGCTGAACGATGGTGACCCCGGTCTGATGCCCATCCGGGTAATAATCGGAGAACACCATCACATCGAGACCCGGCTCGGCGAAATAGCCCTTGTGATTGAGTGCCAGACCCGATGCGGCGCCTTGCGCAATTGCCAGGACGGGCGCAAGAAGGACCAGAGCCAATGCAGCATTCCTCTTCGTCATCATCCAGATACTTTCGTCGCGGCTGGCCAGGTCGGGCATTCTACATTTGCGGAGCTGTCCAGGTATCGCTATCACTTCGATGATACAGTCCTCGTCACCTAAGTGGTCCTAGCTTTCCGGGGCTTCGCAAGCTACCCTGTTTGCAGGTGGAGGGAACCCCAAAACCTACGTGCAATCGAAAGCGAACGCCATGTTTGGAAGCGTTCTGTTATGGCGGCGATCGGTGTTTGTGCGTGTGCCTGGGGAGCCGAGTGGCGCGTGAGCGGCCACGACTCGCGCCCCGCGGCAGGCCGCGCAGGCGCTCAAGATCGCACGGGCCGACGTCGAGCTAACCGCGACGGCGTTTGCCGAGTCCGACGCCGCTGACTGACCCCTTTCGCCGGCGATTCCACGAACCCAGGCGGGGAACCGATAAGGTCGGACTCCGGCTCAGGGCTCAAGCGCGGGTCCGGCGGAATCGGCGCTCGAAACATGCCTCGAGCGTTCAGGTGGCCTCGTCGCCTCATCACCATTAAGATGCTCCCAAGATCTCGGGTTGAACGGGGCATGAGCCTATGGCCACGGGCAGTCTCCTGAGGGAATCCATCGTTGCGGTCTCCTCGCGCCGCGCGATCGATGGGCTTTCTGCAAGCGGCTTTCGGCCTGAAGCAGTCTACCTCGCCGGGTGCATCTACACCGCACCCTGGCCACGGGCCAGCGCCACATACTTCGCCCGCCGGCTCGGCCTCATCGGATTATTCGACGTCATCGGACGCTCAGGACATCGGAGACTCTGGTCGAGTCCGCCGATTGATCCGAGGGTCGTTGCGGCCCTGCGCACGCATTTTCAGCTCAATTCGTGGGGTGAGCACCCCGCGCCGGCCCGCGACATGCCACAGTTGTTTCAATACCGGCTTGCGCGGTACATGCTGCCGTCTGAGCTCATTGGCCTGGGCGAGACGCTGGCGAAATCCCGCAACCTACCGTTGGCAGCCACGACACTCGCGGGCGCTGCAAGACCCGGCGTTGCGGAGAAGGTGGCGCTCGATCGATTGGGCGACGTCGTAGCCGACCTGCCGGCGCGCTCCGCACCGCAATCCCTGCATGCGCCCAGGACAACCGTCCCTGTGAACCGAGCCGCACACCTGCTGGCGGGCATCGAACTGTACAGCGCGGCCACCATGGCCAGGCTTGTGGGCAAAATTCCGGAGCTCGACGAGCGAGGCTACGAAGCCCTGGTTCGACGGCTGTTCGATGTCACTGAGAGCATCACTCCGCGTGATCCAGCGCTGGCGAACGCGAAGATTGAAATTGGATGCGATCTATGGGGGAAAGGCTACTGGGCGCAGGCGCTCGACGTCCTGGATTCGACACTCAATGTGTCGCCGTGGGATCGGGCGAGGTGGAAGCGGCTGTGGGACACGGTGGCCGATCCCGAGTTCGCCGCTCATGTGCAGACTGCCACCGCCGTCGCTAGCCTGATCGCCCCGGGTCCCAGAAAGGACCGCGCACTCACGCGCGCGCTCGATGAGCTCGGTGTCGAACTCCTCGATGTCGAGCCGCAGAATACCTTGAGCGTGGAGGCCGCTCCGGCAACACCAGCACCGGACTCAACGGAAGACTTCGCGCAACTGACGGTTGGACTCCCTCCGGAGCGGAAATCGTCCACGCAACGCCGCGCGATCGTGGCGATAACACGCCTGCCCGCTGAGGCGTTGGCCTACCGCGTACGCGTTCGTATCGGGGTGCCGCAAGTCGGCGAGTCGGGCGAGCCATTCAAGGAGCCCGACTGGGGAGAGCGCGAGTATCTGGACCTTCGCTTGACGCTCGATGGGCTCGAGGCGCAAGTCACGCCCGCGTGGCACGAGCTGCGGCTTCCGCGTCGCGGTGATTCTGACCACATCGACTTTCGCGTCCTCGCACAGCGGGAAGGCGAGCTGCAGCTCTCGTTACGGATCTACACGGCAAGCGACTTCCTGCTCCTGGAGGAGTACGACCTCAAATTCGACGTCCGCAAGCGGGAGGCCGCATGAACAGCATTTCGGACGAAGAGATCATCAAGGAGAGCCTGCATCGAAGTATCGCCAACATCGAGGACTTCGACAATCTACGTGACTTTGGACCGCATGGCATGCCGCGCGACGGCATCCTCGTCATCAAGCGTTTCACCCGGAATGGCAACGACTCCGGCTTTCTCATCACGCTCAATGGGTCCGCTTTTGCAAATCAGCCGGATGCTGCCCCTAAAGGTGTAATTGCCTTCGATGAGAATAGGGTACACGAGCAGGTCCAGCGTTGCCGCAGCACCTGGATGGACGCTGTCGTTCATTGGCAGCGGAGGCGGCCCTTATTGTTCAAGTTTGGACCCCTGGAACACCCCTTTCAGGAGCGCGTCCAGAACGAACCGGCGCTGTTGCGCGAAGCGGCGCCGGCACTGGCACGCGCCGGGGCGGAGCTCTTCAAGGTGCTTTTCGATGACGGCGACACGCGCTTGAAGGAGATCGGTCGACGCCTCCGGGACGCATCCGCGCGAAGCCCGCTCACGATCACCTGCTATGCGAACCATTTCTTCATTCCGTGGGGCCTGCTCTACACGTGCCCGGATGGAAAGGCATTTCCCGCCGAGGGAGAGGCCGATCCCAATGGCTTCTGGGGCTATCGTCACGTGATCGAACACTCTGTAGATCGGTTTCCGCCGACCACGGGGCTTGCGACATTCAATGGCAAGTTGAGGCTCGGATATAACTACGATTCGCGGCTTCTTCGACAGGTGAAGAAGCAGCTGGCCGCGTTTGGAGCCCGCTCCGAGTTGGAGCTGGTTCCGCGAACCCGCTGGAGTGAGCTCGTTCAGGCTTTCCAAGCCCAACCCTATCCGGATGGCTTGAGCCACTTCTATGTTCACTGCCACGGATCCGGGCCTCAGCTGCAGGCGCAATACGTCCCCCCTCGTTTTGAAATCGACCAGCGGCCGGTCACGGCCGCCGACCTGAGCGCCTGGATTCGAGGAAAGCTCTCGCCGATGCCGTTCTTCCTCTTGAGCGCCTGTGAAGGCGGGCAGATGAATACGCTCTTCTATGCGACCTTTGCCCGAGAGCTCCTGGAGCGAGACGCCCAGGGCATCGTAGGCCCCCAGATCGACATCCCCATGGTCCTTGCCACACGTTACGCAGAGCGCTTCGTCGAGCTGCTGCTGTCCAGCGAACGGCCGCCGAAGCGCGTCGGTGAGATCGTTCGAATGCTCACTCAGGAATTCTGGGACCAGGCCCACAATCCGCTGGGCCTGGTCTATTCGCTTTACCGCGGTGCCGATAGCTTCGTGGAGTGCCACGGCGCCTCGCACTGAGCTCCACACACAACAACTGGGGGGATAGATTCATGGCAAGGTTACGCCCACGCGTCACGTTTCCGAGCTCGAACGCCAAGGTGCTGAGCGCAACCGGCGGAGCGCCGGACAACTATGCCGCACAAGTGGTCAAGTACATCCCCGCCGAGGCCATTACCGCCTATCAGGCGGTGCTCGGCGCCCTGTCGCTCGCCCCTCAGGCCGAGCGATTGATGTGGCTTAATTGGACTGCGCGCGGGTGTCTCTTGTTCTCTTTCGCTTGGACCTTATTCGGGGCCAAGGATGACAACGAACCCTTGGCCTGGACGCAGGCGATCGTCGCCACGATCGGCTTCGTCGTCTGGCTCATCGCCATCGAAAGCCCCGCCATCCAGCAGTATGTACACCTGACGGCAGCCGGTCGATCCGTCGTCCTGATTCTGTCAACGATCCTGTTTCTGCCGCTACTTGGACGCGTGCTCCATCGGTTCATAGGAAACTAGTCAGGCGGCGCCTCGGCGCTCCCGTGCATCTCCGCGAGATTCCCCGCACACCCAATCTCAGCTCGGCCCATCTTCGGCAGAGCACTAGTCGGGGGGATGTCCGCATTGCGCGGAAAATCGGTCACGTAGCCCGGTCCTCACCAGATATGAGCACGGTCGTTGGGCGGTAGGTAATACCGATCGCCATGCTTTACATCGAAAGCGCGATACCAAGCGCCTACATTGCGAACCGAACCGATCGCGCGGAAACGAGCAGGCGAGTGCTGATCGGCAGCAGCCTTCGCTCGCAGCAGGTCGTCGCGATCCTTGCGCCGCCATTTCTGGCCCCCCGCTGCATGGAGAATCATCGTCACCTGCCTCTTCGGGGCACCTCCCCTTGAGCGTAGCCGAACCAGCAGCTCTCATTTCGACAGACCAGTAGAAGATAGATGATCTCCGCGTGATAGCCGAAGGGCTTCATCGTCTGCAGGCGCCTTACGTGGGCGAGACCGCTCAATGTGATCTCCCACGCGAAATCCGCGCGCCGGGTCACTGACCAGGCGCGGAGGAATCCCTTTACGCTCATGATGCGACCAGGGGGTCGCTGGCCGCTCCGCGGCTCGTGCCTGGAGTAACACCGCCGGCGCGCGGCCTCGGTGTCGCCGATCCACGAACCTGCGCAAGGCATGCTTCCACCGCCTGGTGAAGCGTAACGACATAGTAGTCAGCACCGACGAGCTGGCGCAGGCGGGAGTCCTTGAGCATCGGGTCCTGAGCCGGCCAGAAGCCGACGAGTAGAGGCGCATCGGGCAGCCGCGCGCGAAGCCGCAGCAGCAGATAGCGCACATGCGCCGCATTCGCACCGATGCCGAGGTAGGTAATGCAGATCATCGCTCCAGGACCCACATCGAACGATCTGATATTGGCGCGGGAGACCTTCTCGTGCGACACCACACGCGACTGCAGGCCGTGCTTGCGCAGCAACTGATCGAGCATGCTGGCCGCGACCTCATCCAGCGGCCCACGCCCCGCGACGCACAGTACCGACTCCATCCTGTGCCGGCCGGGCAACGCCTCGTGCGTATCGACGAGCGCGCCCGTGGGACTGTCATCCGGAACAGGCTGGCCCGGCGACTTCTTCTCATCGAGCGTCGCTCCCGCGATCGTCGTCGCCTCGGCAGGCGTGTCGCGCGGCTCATCATCAAACCGGTCGAGATCCTCGACCAGTTCCAGCGCCGCGGCCTTGATGCTCTCCACTTTGGCGGCCGGGAGCGCGTGGCGGGCCGTATCGTACGCGGCGATCTGCAAACCCTTGAGCGCTACCTCATCGTAATACGAGGAGAGCGGCCGTTGCTCGAGGTAAGTCTCGGCCTGTTCCTCCGCCTCATCCGGATCGTTCGCCAGGATGCGCTGGTAGAAACCCTCCGCGGGAGTCAGCGCCGGCCGGTCGCCGAGCAACACATCGAGAAACTCGAGCTGCTCGACATGACGGCCCAGCACGACCAGGCAAAGCGTGAGCGGGGTTGAGATGATGAGTCCGATCGGCCCCCAGATCCAAGTCCAGAAGATCGCCGCGATGATCACCGCGATCGGCGTGAGCCCGGTGCTGTGGCCGTAGACCATCGGCTCGACGGCCTGGCCCATCGTCAGCTCCGTAACCGTGTATAGGGCTGCGGTCCAAATCACCTTCGACCAGCCGGGCGTCACCGCCATCGCGAGCGCCATCGGCAGGATCGCCGCAATCCAGGACCCAACGTAGGGAACGAAGCGCAGCAACGCTCCGAGAATGCCCCAGAGCACCGGGTTCGGCACCCCGATGAAGTAGAGCCCCACTCCGACGATCGCGCCGAAGCTGGCGTTGATTCCGAGCTGGATCAGAAAGTAACGGCTGAGCCGGCGTCCCGCCTCGTTCATCGCGACGGTCGTGCGGCGCAGGTCTGCCGACCCGAAGAGCCGTATCATGCGGTCGCGCAGATCCTCCTGCTGCAGCAGCGCGAAGATCGTCACCACCAGGACGATGCCGGCACTCGCAAGCGGCGAGAGAAGCGGCGAAATCACCGTCTCGCCGATTTTCAACGCCGAAGGCGCGGGCTGGGTCACGACCACGGGAAAAGGCTGCCGCTGCGCCGCAGCTCCCGGCTTCGGCGGTGCCGGAGTCGCCGATTCGGCGCGGTTTAGCTGACGGCCGATGCGCTCGATCTTGCCCGACAACCGGTCAACAGTGGCATCGCGGAGATGGTGGAACTTGTCCTCGATCGTGCTCTCGTACTGCGGGAGCTGCCTGCTGAGTTGGGCCACCTGAGTACCGATCGCAGTGCCGAGCGCCAGAATGGCGCAGAGTGCCAGGACCACGGCAAGGAGGACGGAAAGAGCCTTGCCGAGCCGCAGGCGGCGCAGCAGCTCCACGAGCGGCGTGAGAAGAAAG
>Ga0157369_10011015_pt1 | contig 10289 bp, 9 predicted proteins | sample C25metaG_FD_113461 | JGI IMG/M metagenome (GOLD analysis project Ga0157369, IMG submission 113461) | Corn rhizosphere microbial communities from Kellogg Biological Station, Michigan, USA - C2-5 metaG | ecosystem: Host-associated > Plants > Roots > Rhizosphere > Soil | place: USA: Michigan...
CACGCCGAAGTCCACCTCGCCGCTGCGCACGCTGTCGAGCACGTCCTGCTGGATGCGGTCGAGCAGAAGAAACTGGATGCCCGGCGCCTGCACCGCGCAGGTGGCGATGCAGCCGGGCATCAGATTGGCCGACAGCGTGGGGCTGCTCGCCACCCGCACCTTGCCGCCGCGCGCGCTGGCCAGGCCCGCCACGTCCTGCAGCGTCTGGTCGAGGTCGTCGAGCACGCGGTCGAGCCGGGCCGCGAGCGACTGGCCGGCTTCCGTCAATACCACCTCGCGGGTGGTCCGGTCGAGCAGCTTGAGGCCGAGCTGCGACTCCAGCTCCAGGATCGAGCGGCTGACCGCCGGCTGGCTCAGGCCGACCTGGTCGCCGGCGCGGCTGAAATTGCGTCCCTCGGCCACAGAGCGGAACACGCGAAGCTGGCGAAGCGTGACATTCATGCGCTCGAATCATATATCCATCAGATAAATCCATTTCTCTTTTGAATGCCGCCGGCGTCCAATGCTTGCCATGGCCCGTTCACGCTTCCTCCCCGACAACTTCACGCTCGCGCTCGTCACGGTCGTGACCATCGCCAGCCTGCTGCCCGCCAGCGGGCGCACGGCGCATTTCTTCGAAGGCCTGACCACGGTCGCCATCGGGCTGCTGTTCTTCCTGCACGGCGCCAAGCTGTCGCGCGAGGCGATCATGGCGGGCATCACCCACTGGCGGCTGCACCTGCTGGTGTTCGCGAGCACCTTCGTCCTGTTCCCGTTGCTGGGGCTCGCGCTCAAGCCCGTGCTGTCGCCGCTGGTGACGCCCGAGCTCTACACCGGCGTGCTGTTCCTGTGCGTGCTGCCGGCCACGGTGCAGTCGGCCATCGCCTTCACCGCGATGGCCCGGGGCAACATGCCGGCCGCCATCTGCAGCGCCTCGGCGTCCACGCTGCTGGGTGTGTTCATCACGCCCGTGCTGGTGAACCTGGTGGTGCTGCCGCACAACGGCGGCGCGACCTCGTCCTTCGACTCGATCGGCCGCATCCTGCTGCAGTTGATGGTGCCCTTCCTGGCCGGCCACCTGCTGCGCCCGGTCATCGGCAAGTGGGTGCAGAAGCGCGCGGCGGTGCTCAAGTTCGTGGACCAGGGATCGATCCTGCTGGTGGTCTACACCGCGTTCAGCGCGGCGGTGATCGAGGGGCTCTGGAAGCAGATTCCCGTGAGCGCGCTGCTGGGCCTGCTGCTGGTGTGCGCCGTGCTGCTGGCACTGGCGCTCACGCTCACGACCTTCACCGCGCGCAAGCTGGGTTTCGATACGGCGGACGAGATCACCATCGTCTTCTGCGGCTCCAAGAAGAGCCTCGCGAGCGGCATTCCCATGGCGAAGGTGCTGTTCGCTTCGCATGCCGTGGGCGCCATCGTGCTGCCGCTGATGCTGTTCCACCAGATGCAGCTGATGGTGTGCGCGGTGCTGGCGCAGCGCTATGCGCGGCGGGGGCAGGAAGCCGCCCCGGCGCTGAAGCCTGCCGCGCAGAAGTAGCTTCCTTCCGGCGGGGGCGCTGTCAGGTCAGCTCTCCAGCTGGCCCAGCTGGGGATCCTTCAGCCGGCTCGGCGCCAGCGCCCCGGCCGACTCCAGGATCGGATAGGCGATCGAGCAGATGTGCGAGTTGATGCGCTTCAGGTCGCTGATCAGGTCGATGTGCAGCGAACTGGTCTCGATGCTCAGCGTGGTCCGGTCGGACAGGCGGTCCAGGTGGGTGGTGGCGTAGGCCCGTTCCAGGTCGCGGAAGCGCGCCTTTTCTTCGAGCAGCTTCTGGGCGTCGCGCACGTTGCCGTTCAGGAACACGCTCATGCTCAGCCGCAGGTTGGCAATGAGCCGGCCGTGCAGCTCCACGATCTCGGCCATGCCGGCTTCGGAGAAGTTGCGCTGCGGCTTGATCTTCTTGTCCTCGATGTCGATGATCACCCGCTCGATGATGTCGCCGATCTGCTCCATGTTGATCGTGAAGCTGATGATGTCGGTCCAGCGCCGGCTTTCTTCCTCGCCCAGCGCCTCGCGCGAGATGCGCGTCATGTAGTACTTGATGGCCGAGTACAGCTCGTCCACCGCATCGTCGAGCTGCCGCAGCTCCTGCGCCAGCCGCAGGTCGTTGTGGCGGATCACGTCGAGCGTGCCGATGAGCATGGTCTCCACGATGTCGGCCTGGTGCAGCGCCTCGCGCGCCGCGTTCGAAATGGCCAGCGAAGGGGTCGACAGCGCCGACGGGTCGAGGTGGTGCAGCCGCATGGTGCCGGCCGGCTGCTGCGGCGCCGGCAGCAGCCGCGTCACCAGCTTGGCCACCCATTGGGTGAGCCCGATGAACCCCACGCTGATGATGACGTTGAAGCCCAGGTGGAACAGCACCACGCCGTGCGCCTGGTTCGGCAGCTCGGGCTGCACGTGGCGGATCCACAGGCCGATGAAGGGCGCCACGATGGCCACGCCCAGCGCCTTGAACAGCAGGTTGCCGACGGTCACCTGCCGCACCGACACCGCCGACTTGGCCGTGGTCAGCACCGCCAGCAGGCCGCTGCCGAGGTTGGCGCCGAGCACCAGGCCCAGCGCCACGTCCAGCGGCACCACGTTCGAGGTGGCCATGGCCGCCACCAGCAGCACCACCGCCAGGCTTGAATAGGCCACGATGGCCAGCACCGAGCCGATGGTGATCTCCAGCAGCACGTCGCTGTTGAGCGAGGCCAGCAGCGTGCGCACGGCGGGCGACGAGAACAGCGGCTCGGTCGCTTCCACCACCAGCTGCAGCGCCAGCAGCATGAGCCCCAGGCCGATGAGCACCCGGCCCACGCGCCCCGCCACCGAGGCCGAGCGCGTGATGAACAGCACCACGCCCACGAAGATGAACATCGGCGACAGCCAGGACAGGTCGGCCGAGAACAGCACGGAAATCAGCGCGGTGCCCACGTCGGCGCCGCGCATCACCGCCAGCGCAGCCGGCAGCGTGACCAGGCCCTGCCCGACGAAGGACGAGGTCATGAGGGAGGTGGCCGTGCTCGATTGCACCAGGGCGGTCACGCCGATGCCCGAAAGGGCGGCGGTGAAGCGGTTGCGCATGCTCTGCACGAGGATCTTGCGCAGGTTGGCGCCGAATACGCGCAGCACGCCGGTACGAACGAGGTGCGTACCCCACACCAGCAATGCGACTGCCGCCAGCAGGTTCAGAAGATGCTTCATGGGTGTCGGGTTCTATCCTTTTCGTTTTGGTTCGTTTTGACCCCATTTTCCACAAGATAGCGAATCAGTCGATAAGCGCTCCGTTATCGTGGAAGGGATAGGGGCCTTCGAAGCTACCGCAAGCCGCCAGATGCGTCACCAGCCGGCGGTTGCGCGGCAGCCACGCATGGACGCGGAAGCCGGGCGGTTCCAGCGTCCAGGCCGAGGGCGCGTCCGGCGCCAGATCGAGGCAGACCTGGTGCGCCTGCGCCGGCGAGGTCGAGGCGATGGTGCCGCCGAAGCGCACGTCGATGGCGCGGTGCAGGTGGCCGCAGATGATGCGCTCGACGTTGGGGTAGCGCGAGACCAGCGCCTCCAGCGCCTCCGAGCCCTGGAGCAGGCCGATTTCGTCCATGTGGCCGATCAGCGTCTCGAACGGCGGATGGTGCATGGCGATCACCACGGGTTCGCCGCGGCAGGCCTCGAGCTGGGCTTCGAGCCAGGCCAGGCGCTTCTCGCACAGCGAGCCGTGGCTCGCGCCGGGCACGCAGGTGTCGAGCGTGAGCAGGCGCAGCGGGCCGACGCGCACCGAGTACTGGATGAAGCCGTCGGTGCCGGCGCCCGTGCCCAGGTACGCGTGGCCGGGAAAGCTGCGGCGCAGCTGGTCGCGGTCGTCGTGGTTGCCGGGCATCAGGTAGACCGGCATGGTCAGCGGGGCCAGCAGGCGCGCGAGGTGCTCGTACTCGGCCGCGCGGCCGAAGTCGGTCAGGTCGCCGGTGACGACCACCGCGTCGGGCGGCTGGCGCAGCGCCAGCACCGACTGCACGGCGCGCTCCAGGTAGGGCGCGGTGTTGATGCGGCCGTAGGCCAGCCGGCCCGGCTCGCGGATGTGCAGGTCGGTCAGCTGGACCAGGAAGGTGGTGTCTTGGGGTGTGTTGCTTGTCGTCATGCGGTGGTGGTCTCCTGCGACGTCATCAGGCGGTCGGGGTGGATGCGAAAGCCCACGGTGTCGCCCGGCTTGAAGGGTTTGTCGCGACCCACGTCGGCCACCAGCAGGGGCTGGTCCTGCGCGAGCAGGTGCAGCTGGACGCGGTCGCCGAGGAAGGTGCGGCGCTCGACGATGCCGGCGGCCCAGTCCAGCTGGGGCGCGCCGACTTCAATGTCTTCGGGGCGCACCAGCAGGGTTGCATGGTCGCGCCAGGCGCCCGGGCAGGGCAGGGTGGTTCCGCCGAGCCGCACGACGCCCTGCGCAATGGCCTCGGCCGTGCGCTCCAGCCGGTTGACCCGGCCCAGGAACTCGGCCACGAAGGGGTGCGCGGGGGCGCGGTAGAGGTCTTCGCCGCGGCCCACCTGCACGATGCGGCCGGCGCGCATCACCGCGAGGCGGTCGGCGATGGCCAGGGCCTCCTGCTGGTCGTGCGTGACGTGGATGGCCGTGATGTGCAGGCGGCGCAGCAGCTCGGCCAGCTCGTCGCGCAGCGATTCCTTGAGCTTGGCGTCGAGCGCGGCCAGCGGCTCGTCGAGCAGCAGCACGCGCGGGCGCACGGCCACGGCGCGCGCCAGGGCCACGCGCTGGCGCTGGCCTCCCGAAAGCTCGGCGGGGCGCTTGTTCTCCAGGCCGCCCAGGCGCACCAGGTCGACCAGCTCGCCCACGCTGCGCTTCTCTTCTTCGGGCGAGACGCCGCGAATGCGCAGGCCGTAGCCGATGTTGGCCGCCACCGTCATCTGCGGGAAGAGCGCGTAGCTCTGGAACACCATGCCCACGCCGCGGTGCTCGACCGGGCGCTGGGTCACGTCCTGGTCACCGAAGACGATGCGGCTGCCCGCGTCGGGCGCCTCCAGCCCGGCAATCAGCCGCAGCAGCGTGGTCTTGCCGCAGCCCGAGGGGCCCAGCAGCGCCAGCACTTCGCCGGCTTCCACCCGCAGGTTGGTCGGCTGCAGGCCGCGCGTGCCGTCGGCATAGGTCTTTGCGCAGTTGGCGATGTCGATGGTGATGCGTTCAAGTTCCATGGCGTTTCTGCATGAGGTTGGCAAGGTACTGCAGGGCCCACAGCACCGGAAGGATGACGGCAAAGAAAACCAGCGTGTAGGCCGATCCGATCTCGATGCGCATGGAGGCATAGCTGTCGGCCAGCCCCACGGGCAGCGTGCGCGTGAGTGGCGTGTGCAGCATCCACGTGAGGTTGAATTCGCCGACCGAGAGCGTGAACACCATCAGGCTGCCGGCCACGATGGCGGGGAACACGGCCGGCACCAGGATGCCCATGAAGCGCTGGCGGAAGTTCGCGCCCAGCGAGCGCGCGGCTTCTTCCAGCGCGAGCAGGTCGTCGCGCTCGAAGGCCGAGCTGACGGTGCGCACCATGAACGGCAGCGTGAAGACGATGTGGCCCACGAGGATGAAGGCGAAGCTCTGGCGAAAGGCCGTGAGCTGGCCGTAGGCGAGGATCAGCGCAAGCGCCGTGGCCAGGCCCGGCACCGCGACCGGCAGCGTCAGCAGCTCCTCGAAGATGCGTGCGGCGCGCGAGCGGCTGCGCGCCAGCGCATAGGCGCAGGGCACGCCGATCAGCACGGTGCCGATCACGCAGGCCACGGCCAGCGCGAGCGACCAGCCGACGGTGCCGCCGTAGTTCTCCCACACCTCGCCGAGCCAGCGCAGCGTGAAGCCGCTCTTGAGGCCGGTGCTGTAGTTGTTGACCAGGCCCGCCATCACCGACAGCAGCATCGGCGCGATCATGAAGAGGCTCACGATCAGCGTGACGGCGAGCAGGAAGGGCGCCTTGGCCTGAGTGTTCTTTCGCATGGTGGATGTGCCTCAGCGTGCGACGGGATTGGCGCCGAAGCGGCGCGCCACGAACAGCACCAGCCAGGTCACGATGCCCAGCGAGATCGACAGCGACGCGGCGAGCGCGAAGTTGGCATAGTTGGTGAACTCGTTGTAGATGGTGATGGGAATGACCTCGAACTTGCTGGCCAGCGTGAAGGCTGTGCCGAAGGCGCCCATCGACGTGGCGAACAGGATCGCGCCGCAGGCCAGCGTGGTGGGCGCGAGCTCGGGCATCCACACGTCGCGCGCCACGCGCAGCCGCGAGGCGCCGAGCGAACGCGCGGCTTCCTCGAGCTGGGTGTTCATCGACTCGGCCGCCGCTGCGTAGGTGGCGATGGCGCGCGGCAGCGAAAAATAAAGGTACGCCAGGAACAGCCCGAGCAGGCCGTAGGCGAAGGTGATGCGCTGTCCGATCAGGCTGTCGCTGAGGTCCGCGACCACGCCTTGGCGCCCGCCCAGCAGGATCACGAAGAAGCCGATGATCACGCCCGGGAACGACAGCGGCAGCGTGAGCAGCGACAGCAGCATGCGCTTGCCGACGAAGGCATGCCGCGCGAGATAGATGCCCACTGCCGCGCCCAGTACCAGGGTGGCGAGGGTGACCGTGATGGAGAGCACCACCGTGTTGGCCATGCTCGCGAGGTAGCGCGAATCCGTGAGCACGGCGAAATAGGTTGCCCAGCCTTTGTCGGCGGGCAGCGTCACCAGGCGCACGACCGGCAGCAGCCAGAAGGCCGCGAAGAAGGCGGCAGCGGGCGCTGCGCAGGCCAGCAGGCGCCAGCTTGGGTTCCAGGCGTTTTCAGACTTCATCTCTTGCCTTTTTGTTGTGTTTCGGTCGGTGCTGTTCAGGGCGTGTGCACAGGCCATCGGGTACTCCCCTCCGCGAATGTCCCCCGCCCTGCGGGCTCCTCCTTTATTTCGCTGCGGGGAGCACCCGACGTCCTGTGTACTGGACGCGCCGCTGGTTTGCGGCTGATCAACCAGTGCTCTGAACGATCACGACGGCGGGGTGCCTTGCGCAGCGAAATAAAGGAGGAGGGGCGCAGCCCCGGGGGACATTCGCGGAGCAAGGCACCCCGTCGTCGGGAGCGCGCCCCGAAAAGCGCGCCCCGCAACGAAGCACAAAGAGTTAGCGAACTTCCTTCAAGTACTCATCGGAGAAAGCGCGTTGCGCGGCAGCCATGCGTCCGTAGTCCACGCTCTTCGCACGGGCGTAGTCGCTGGCGGGCAGGAACTGGGCTTCGATTTCCTTGGGCATCGCGCTCGCGCGCACCGGCCGCAGGTAAGCCCTGGCCCAGATGGCCTGGCCTTCGTCGGACAGCGTGAAGTCGAGCACCTTCCTGGCGTCGGCCGCGTGCGGGGCCTTGGCGACCAGGCTCATCACGTAGGGCACGGCCAGCGTGCCTTCGCTCGGGATCACGAACGCGACGTTGGCCTTGTCCTTGTACTTGGCGCGGTAGGCGTTGAAGTCGTAGTCCAGCAGGATCGCGATTTCGCCCGAGAGCACGCGCGCATACGACGTCTGCTTCGGCACGATCGGCTCATTCTTCTGCAGCGCCTTGAAGTAGTCGATGGCCGGCTTGAAGTTGTCGAGCGTGCCGCCGCGCGCTTCGTTCACCGCGACCGCGCCGACATAGCCCACGAAGGCCGAGGCCGGGTCGAGATAGCCGATCAGGCCCTTGTATTCGGGCTTGAGCAGGTCGGCCCACGACTTCGGAATCGGCTTGCCCTTGAGCGCGTCGACGTTGACCATGAAGCCGAGCGTGCCCGAGTGGATGGTGAACCAGTTGCCGGCCGGGTCCTTCATGCCCTCGGGAATGTCTTTCCACGCTGCCGGCTTGTAGGGCTCGACCAGGCCGTCCTTGGCGGCCTGCACCGCGAAGGTCACGCCAAGGTAGGTGACGTCGGCGACGGGGCTGGCCTTCTCGGCGGCCAACTGGGCCAGCGACTGGCCCGAGTTCTTGTTGTCGGGCGGCACGGTGACGCCCGTCTTGGCCTTGATGGCCTTCAGCTGGGTGCCCCAGTCGGCCCATTCGGTCGGGCAGTTGTAGCAGATGGCGGTCTGGGCCATGGCGCTGCCGGCGGCGAGCGTGGCGGCGATCAGGCCCAGGCGGGCCAGGCGATGGAAGCGGGAGGACATGCGGGAGCTCCTTGGAGGATGAGTCGGAGAAAGAGGTTGGTGAGGTCAGAAAGTCGCGGCGTTGTTGTCTTCGCGCGCCGAAGCGCACGACTCGCCGTCTCGGAAGGCATGGGGAAGCTGCAGGCTCGAATCCGCCCGCAGCGTGGTGCCGCCGGCAATCGCCTGGATCAGCAGCTCGACGCCCTGGCGGCCGATGTCGCTGTTGGGCTGGGTGATGCTGGTGAGCGCGGGCGTGAGGTCTTCGCCGAGCGCAATGCCGTCGAAGCCGACCACGCTGAGGTCCTCGGGCACCGACAGGCCGCCGAGGTGGGCGGCGCGGATGCTGCGGATGGCCAGCAGGTCGTTCGAGCAGATCAGCGCGGTGGGGCGCTGGCGTGCCTGCAGGTGGGTGCAGAGCGCGTCGACGGCGGTCTCGACGAAGGGCACTTCGATCACCGGCTGTGCGTCGAGCCCGGTGTCGGCCATGCCCTTGAGGTAGCCGCGGTAGCGCTGCTGCGCGCGGTCCGATGCGGCCAGCGTGCCACTGACCATCGCGATGCGCCGGTGGCCCAGCAGCACGAGCCGGCTGACCGCGTCGGCCACCGCGCCTTCGCTGTCGACCGACACGCAGGGGTGGTCCGCATGGCGGTTGTAGGCCAGCACGTAGGGCACGCCGGCGGCCTGGAGCCGGGGCAGCGCCGCCGAGGTCGAGGGGTTCGACACCACCAGGATCAGCCCGTCGACGTTGCCCGCCAGCAGCAGGTGGACGGCGCGCTCCTCCTCGTCGAGCCGGTAGCCGGTGGTGACGGGAATGATCGCGTAGCCGCCCGCCACTGCGGCCCGCGCGATGCCCTGCAGGCATTCGGCGAAGGTCGGGTTCAGCAGCGTCGGCAGCACGATGCCGAGCACGCGGCTGCGTTGCGTGCGCAGGGTGCGCGCACTGGCGTTGGGCAGGTAGTTGAGTTCCTGCGCCACGCGCTCCACCAGTTCGCGGGTGGCGGGCGTGACCTTGTCGGGAAAATTGAAGGCGCGCGAGACCGTGGCCACGGAGACCCCGGCTTTGGCTGCAACGTCTTGGATACTCATCTTGCGGTGTTCATGTAATCGATTACATTGGACCGCCGCAGTATGACTTTGTTATGACATCGCCTGAAAGGGGGAAAAACCCGGAGGGCCTGGGCGAGGGAAAAGCCCAAAGAAGAAGGGGCCCCGCGGGGCCCCTGAGAAAACCTACTTGCCCCGGCGAACCCGCCGGATCTCGTCCAGGATCAGGCAGATGGCCCCGAGCGTGATCGCACTGTCCGCGGCATTGAATGCCGGGAAGTACCAGTTCCCCGCGTGGAAGCTCAGGAAGTCGACCACGTAGCCGTGCATCATCCGGTCGACCACGTTGCCGATGGCGCCGCCCAGGATGCAGGCCATGGAGAACGAAAACAGCTTCTGCCCCGCGTGCGACTTCAGCATCCACACGATGAACACCGCCGCCGCCACGCCGATCGCCGTGAACAGCCAGCGCTGCCAGCCCGAGTGATCTGCGAGGAAAGAGAAGGCGGCCCCCGTGTTGTGCGCGCGCACGACGTTGAAGAAGCTCGTCACGTAGGTCGCGTCACCGAGCTTGTAGTAGCCCAGGATCAGCGTCTTGGTGAACTGGTCGATGATCACGATGATCACCGCCAGCCCCAGCCAGGGCCAGATGCTGCTGCCGCGCGAACGCGAGGCCGACATGGAGCGGGCGGCGGCCATCAGGCAAAGCTCCGCGATTCGCCGGCGCCGAACAGGTTGCTGGTGCAGCGCCCGCAGATCGTCGGATGGGCCGCGTCGTGGCCCACGTCGTCGCGGTAGTGCCAGCAGCGCTCGCACTTCTGCGCGGCGCTCGGGGTCACCACCGTCGACAGCGTCTCGCCGGCCGCCAGCGCGATGGCCGAGGTGATGAAGACGAACTTCAGGTCGTCGCCCAGCGTATCCAGCAGCGCGAAGTCGCCGGCCGGTGCCGTCAGTTGCAGGTTGGCCTGCAGCGACGAGCCGACCTTGCCTTCGGCGCGGACCGTCTCGATGTCCTTGTTCACCACGTCGCGGATCTCGCGGATGCGGTTCCACTTGGCGAGCAGGGCCTCGTCGGGCGCGTCGAACTTGCTGTAGGTCTGCGTGAAGATCGATTCGCC
>Ga0157369_10011017_pt1 | contig 10288 bp, 7 predicted proteins | sample C25metaG_FD_113461 | JGI IMG/M metagenome (GOLD analysis project Ga0157369, IMG submission 113461) | Corn rhizosphere microbial communities from Kellogg Biological Station, Michigan, USA - C2-5 metaG | ecosystem: Host-associated > Plants > Roots > Rhizosphere > Soil | place: USA: Michigan...
GGCCCGGGCCCAGGTCCTCGCTGTCGATGGCCAGCTGGACGCAGGCCTTGAGGTAGCTCAGCTTGTCGCCGGTGTCGTAGCGGCGTCCACGGAACACCACGCCGTACACTCCGTGCCCCTCGCCGTCACCGGTGGCCAGTTCCTGGAGGGCATCGGTCAACTGGATTTCGCCGCCACGGCCGGGCTTTGTGTGCTCAAGGACTTCGAACACGGCGGGGTGCAGGACATAGCGTCCGATTAGCGCAAGGTTGGACGGCGCTTCCTCGGGCGAGGGCTTCTCCACCAACCGGTTGACCCGGACGTAGTCTCCGCCGTCGATCTCCTGGACGTCGGCGCAACCGTAGGCGCTGATCTGGGACGGTTCCACTTCGATGAGGGCGACGACGGACCCTCCGGTTTGGGCCTGCACGTCGATCATGGTGCTGAGGAGTTCGTCGCGGGCGTCGATGAGGTCATCGCCCAGCAGGACAGCGAAGGCTTCATTGCCCACATGCTGCTTTGCCCGGAGCACTGCGTGCCCCAGCCCGTGCGGATCGCCCTGCCGCACGTAGTGGATATCGCCCAGCTGGCTCGCTGCCTGAACGGACGCGAGCTTTTCGGTGTCGCCCTTTTCCCGGAGGGTCGATTCGAGGGATGGCACCCTGTCGAAGTGGTCCTCAAGGGCCCGCTTGTTGCGGCCGGTAATCATCAGAACGTCGCTGAGGCCCACGTGGACGGCTTCCTCCACGACGTACTGGATGGCAGGCTTGTCCACGACGGGAAGCATTTCCTTGGGCATAGCCTTGGTGGCAGGGAGGAACCTGGTGCCCAGGCCCGCTGCGGGAATGACGGCTTTGCGGACTCTGGGATTACTGGTGTTCACCGGACTAATCTAACGTCAGCGTCAAGTATTTCAGTAACTACCGGTGCGACGGGCCGGCACCCGGGCTGCAGGCTGCGGACTACGGGGCGACGCAGGGAGGACAACATGCTGCAGGAGTCGAACGCCATCAAGGACGGGATCCGGGCCAGTCATCGCCGCAGGCGGGCAGGCCTCGCGCCGGCGCAGCTAGAAGCAGCGGGCCTGGCTCTGGCCACCCACGGGGACGCGTGGGCGGGATCGGTAACGGAGGGCCGCCCAGGCATTGCGTGCGTCTACCTTGGCGTGGGCCAGGAGCCACCGACCCTGCCGCTGATCAACGCCCTGTACCGCAGCGGGCACAAGGTCCTGCTGCCGGTGTGCGAACCCGCACGGGAGCTGAGCTGGGTTTTCTGGACGCCGGACACCGGCTTCGAGCGCAGCAGGTATGCCCCCATTTTGGAGCCTGCGGGGCACCGCCATGGCCCCGAAACCGCGGGCGATGCGTCGGTGCTTTTTATTCCGGCCACAGCGGTGGACCTTGCCGGCAACAGGATTGGCCAAGGCGGCGGTTACTACGACAAATTCCTGGGGCACCTGGCCACGGCCGGGAAGGAAATCCCTTTGTCCGCTGTTATCTACGACGATGAATTACTGCCCGCCGGCAGCATCCCGGCAGAGGAGTTCGACCGGCCCGTTCCGGCCGTTCTTTCGCCCGCCGGGCACCGGCCCCTGTTTGGGGCAGCCTGAGCACACGGCCGGTGGCGCAGTGATAGAATTAGCACTCAGGCCCTGCGACTGCTAATGGTTAACCATGTGGCAGCACGGGACCTCTCGTTTGCCCAAGAGGAGGAGCACCAGTGCCAACATATGCTTACGCCTGCAAGGACTGCGGCCACGCCTTCGACATCGTGCAGTCGTTTTCGGACAGCAGCCTGACATCCTGCCCTGAATGCCAGGGCACGTTGCGCAAGAAGTTCAATAGCGTTGGCGTGGTCTTCAAGGGCTCCGGCTTCTACCGCACGGACTCCCGCGATTCCAAGGGCAGCTCCGTCTCCCCCGCTTCGGCTCCGTCCGCACCCGCTGCCGCCCCCGCCGCGGCGGCACCGGCAGCTGCCGCGAGCTAACGGGCACATTCTTTCGACGGCGGCCGGCGCGTTCCAGCGCCGGCCGCTTTTGTCCACATAGCCGCAGTCCCGGCCCCCGGGCGGTTGCGGCTACAGCTAGCGTGGGCGCATGCCTATATTCCCCCGCCGTGGCCTCGCCGGCCTCAGGTATCCAACGAACACTGGCGGCGTCGGCCGCAGCGCCAGGAAGCGTCCGCCTGCGGCCCGGCTCGCCGCCTGGCTGAACCGCAACCGCAGGCTTGCCGCTGCCCTGCTGCTGTCAGCAGCCGCCGCTGTTGCCGTCCAGCAGGTCACTCCCGCCCCGCTCTCCACAGCTACTGCGCTGGCCGCTGCCCGCGACCTGGCCGCGGGGACAGCGGTGACCGAAGCGGACGTGGCGCGGGTCCAGGTGCCGCCCGGCATGGTCGCCGATGGATTCCTCCAGGATGAGGCCGCCGCCAAGGGCAAGCAGCTGGCCGCGCCGATGCGGAAGGGCCAACTTTTGTCCGATGCCCAGCTGGTGGGCCCTGGGCTCCTAGCAGGGACGCCGCCTGGGTCTGCCGCGGTGCCACTGCGAATGGCTGACCCTTCGTCCATCCAACTGGTCTCCCCCGGCCAGCTGGTCAATGTGGTGCTCACATCAGCCAACGGGTTCGACCAGCAGGGTCCCTCCGAAGTACTGGCGTCCGCGGTCCCGGTACTGTGGACCTCCAACAAGGGCGGCCAGAGCGGACAATGGCTGGGTACCTCGGAGACGGATGGCCTCATCGTGGTGGCAGCCACGGCCGAACAATCATCCCGCCTGGCCGGAGCCTCCACCCAAGGCAGGCTGTTCTTTGTTTTGGTCGGCCCGCAGTGACCTGGTGGCGGTCAGCCCCAGTGCGGCGGCTTCTGTTCCTTCAGCCACGCGTCGTGGTCCTCCTCGCGGTCACCCCAGCTGCGGGCATCGTCCTCCGCGGCCTTGGTGGGGAGGACCGCCCCGGTACCACCCGGAGCCGTCCGGGACGTGGGGGTGGCTGCGGCCGGCCCCGCAGGGACTCCGCCATCAGCTGCTGTTTCCGGCTGCTTGTTCACGTTCTCGTCCTGGCGCATCTCTTCCTCGCGGCCGTTTTCCTCAGGCCTGCCGTCTGCAGGCTTCTTTTCCTCTGTCATGGGGTCCGCCTCCTGGCGTCCACCGCCGCCGTCCCGTGCTGCGCCGGAATCCCGGGACAGGTAGGAAGCTCCCGCGGCCGGCGCAGAATCAATTCCATTGAGCGCCTGGTCAACGTCGTCGTCAAGGAACCCCACGGACTGGCTGGCGCGGCCCGGAAGCACCATCTTTTCCAGGCCCAGGTAGCCGGCAATACGGTCCGCGCAGGACGAGGGGTCCGTGAAGACCTCGATGGTCCACAGCGGCATGTACCGCCAGCCGAGGCGTTCCAGCAGTTGCGGGCGCAGCCTGCTGCGCTCACGCACGCTCATGGTGCGGTACTGCGCAGTTCCGTCGGACTCGATCGCTACGGGTCGCGGAATGTCGGAATCATCCTGACCCATCGTGTTCAGGGGGTCCGCGGCCGCAACCACGTCAATGGCACCGTCGTATTGGTGCCAGACCCTGGCGCCACGGGCACGCAAACGGTCGCCCAGGTCCGCCACCAACGGGTCCGCGCCAAGTGCCTGTTCACTGGCGGCAGCACGGGACGCGGGGGTACCGAGGTCCGTGTTGCCGGAGATTTCCCGGTCCAAAAGCGCGTACAGGTCCACCGCGCCGTGGGTAAGCCGGGTGTGGTCCAGGTCTTCGGGCCGGAAGCAGGTGAGCACGTGCAGGGAACGGCGGGCCCGGGTCATGGCCAGGGCGAACTTCTCCCGGCCGCCTTCAGCGGACAGCGGCCCAAAGTTGTGGAGCGCACGGCCGTGCGGGGTCCGCCCGAATCCGGGCGAGAAGATGACGTGGTCGCGGACCAGGCCCTGGGCGCGTTCCAGGTCCACCACGCGGAAGGACTCCGGGCCGGCGCCGAAGAACCCGGCCAGGCCCGGCTGGTTGGACAGCTGCAGCCTGATGGACTCGCCGATCCGGGCGGCGTGCCGCAGGCTGGCGGTGACGACCGCCAGGGAGGTCCGCGGACGCAGGCGGGCGTGTTCGAACACCAGCTCCACTACCCTGTTGACCTCCGCCACCACGGACTCCACGCCCTCGTGGTCAGCGCTGGGAAGGCCGGTGCCGTCCGGCAGGTATTCCACCAGCAGGGACCGGTCCAAGCCTGTGGCTGACTGGCCTTCGGGCAGACGGCGCAGGCCGCCGTCGTAAAAATTCTTGCTGAGCTGCAGGACCAGGTCCTCGTCCACTGCCCGGTACACCACGTTGAGCCGCCACACCGGCAGCACTGCAGAGAGGGCGGTGAATGCGCTCTCGACGCGGTGATGGGCGGGCTCTCCAGCGGCCAGCCGCTCCACCCCTACCGTGAACGTCCGCGGCGTGGCAATGCGGGGATCGCCGAACGCAATCACCTGCCGTGCCCGGGCAATGGAGGGCAGGACAGCCTGCAGCGAAGTGGCCTCGGCGTCAAGGATGACGACGGCGTCAAAGTGCTGTTCGGCCGGTAGCAGTCCGGTCATCAGGTAGGGGCTGACCGACCACACCGGAACCAGGGTGCCGATCAGCTCCGGTGCCTGGGCAGTCAGGGACGCCAGGGAAACCCTGCCGTCCTTGAGCAGGCTGCGCAGGAGGTCTGCCTGGCGCGGCTGGGCAGAGATGGCTGTGCGCCACCGTTCCGCGAGGTCCCACCGCAACCGGGCGGCGCCGCTGGCAATGTGCGCGTTGTCAGCCAGCCGGTACTCTGCCTCGAGCTGGCGGAGGGCATCGCCGTCGGACATTGCCAGGTAGTCGTCGCCGCTGATCATCGCCTCCAGGGCGGACTGCCACCAGGCCAGCTCCAGCTCCGCGGCGACGGATCGTTCCGGAACTTCCCGTTCGGCGAGGTCGGCAAGAAGTTCACCCAGCCCGTGTTCGCGCATGTTCTCGATGAGGAGCGTGCGTTCGGGCAGCGTCTTGAGCGTGTCGGTGTCCGCTACCAGGCGTTCCAGGCGCTCCATCAGCTGCGCGTAGGGAACGGTGGAAAGAGCCCCGCCGTCCTCCGTGTGCCGCAGTGCCTCGCCCAGCTGAGCCAGCTCCTGGTCAAGGGACCGGTACATGGCAATCATCTCGGCCAGGCCTGAGGGAACAGCGGGATGGCGCTGCGTGGTGGCGTAGGCCGCCCAGAGGGCACGCTGTTCCTGGACCAGCACCAGGGACGAGTGCAGGTCGGCGATGTGGACACCCGGACGGACGTACTCCTTGGCCACCCGGCGCAGCCTGGAACGCTGCATGGCGGTCAGTTCAATGCCGCGCTCACGCCGCCAGGCGGACGGCGCCGTGGCGGAGATGAGGTCGGTCACCGGCCGGTCGAAGATGTCAGGGGTGAACTTGTCCAGGCTGCCGCGGACGGCCACCAGCAGTTCAAGCTGTTCGCCCCACTCGGCGAAGGATTCGCCCAGGCGGATTTCGGCGTGCTCCGCTACGGCGTCCATGCGGTCGCGCAGGGCGGGAAGGCTCTTGGCCACGGAGCGGACCAGGTCCTGGGCTTCCTCGGTTTCCTTGCGGGTCAGCAGCCTGGCGCCGTGCCACGGGCTGGTGGTGGCGGCCTTGCTGAAGCTGCCCAGTTCGGCCGCGCGGCGGAGGCGGCCGGCCAGTTCTTCACGGTCCCGGATGCTGTCCAGGACGCTTCGCTTGAGCCGGACGGTGGTGGCCGGCGCAGGGTGGATGGAGGTGAGTTCGGCAAGCGACTGCATGGCCTGGTAGGGCGAGCAGCCCCACCGCTCGCGGACGTTGTGGAGCGATGCCACGTGGTCCATGAGGGCATGCCGGTGTTCGGTCAGGGTGGTATGGAGGTTTCCAAGTTGCGGTTCCAACGACTTTTCGTTGCGGACGATTGCCCGGACCAGTTGGCCCTTCAGCTGTTGGGCCGTGACGTTTCCGGTCAGCTGGAACAGGATGGATTCCAGTCCCAGCGACTCCAGGTGTCCGGAGACCTCATTGAGGCTGGCGCGGCGGTCGCCCACCACCAGCACCGTCTTGCCGGCATCCACCAGCGCGCCGATGGTGTTAATGGCGGTCTGGGTCTGGCCGGTTCCCGGCGGGGTGCTGACCACCAGGGAGTCGCCCGCCCGGGCGGCGTCGATCACGTACTGCTGGTCCGTATCGGCGTCCAGCAGCAGCAGTTCGTCTTTGGGGTGCCGGTTGTCCAGGTGCGGGAAGCGGGACGGGTCCGGATCCTCAACATCTATCACTTCACCGCCGGCAGCGGTGGCCAGGGCGGAGACGATGGGGTTGGAATCGTTGATCCAGGGGTCGTCCAGGTTGCCGGACAGGTCGGCAAAGGTGGACACCAGCAGGTTGTGCTGGGTTTCGGCGCCGTGGATGGGCCGGATAAGGGTGGCCAGCCGGTCCAGGACGGGCTGGGGGTCGAACCGGGCGGTGCTGTAGGCCAGGCGGGTCACGGCATTGACGTCGAAAACGATCCCGTGGATGTTTTTCAGGTGCCGGACCAGGGCGGGATTGATCTGGGCCTGTTCGGTGAGCTGCAGTTCGAAGTCATCCTCTCCCGGCCGGACCGTGAGGGAGATGGCGGTCAGCATGACCGGAGCGGAGACGCGCTGGGGTTTGCCGCCGACGGCGGACGTCCACACTACGGTGCCTGCGGACAGGTACCCGGCGTCGATGCCGCGGTCGTTGGCGAGTTCGAAGATCTTGGACCGGATGTTGCGCGACGCCCTGGCGGCCACGACATACTGCTGCCGGTCACGGATCAGGGTGGACAGGCGTGTGCGGCGCCCGGCCATGAGCTGGGCGAGGCCTGAGGGGTGCGCCGAAGTGAGGTCGATGGAACCTTCCGGCGTCTTGGTGAAGCGCAGCATCGTGTCCGCGCCGGTGACGGGTTTGAGCCCGGAGAGCCATTTACGAAGCTCTTCGGAGCCTTCCGGGTGGCCTTGACCAACTGACACTTCTGCCTTCTTTTCTGCGTTTGCACGTGACGCCCTGGACCATACCGGCATAGATTCGAGAGTAGCCGCTCCGGCGCCGGACTTGAGAGACCGCAACACTGGGGCACGGGAAATTGCCGGGGAATTCGCTGGGAAAAGGCAGTGGCCGGCCTCCGCTGACGGAGGCCGGCCACTAGGACGCTATTCCCACTCGATGGTTCCCGGCGGCTTGCTGGTAACGTCCAGCACCACCCGGTTGACGCCGTCAACCTCGTTGGTGATCCGGTTGGAGATGCGGGCCAGCAGGTCGTACGGCAGGCGTGACCAGTCGGCGGTCATCGCGTCTTCGGAGGACACCGGACGGAGCACGATGGGGTGGCCGTAGGTGCGGCCGTCGCCCATGACGCCCACGCTGCGGACCTCCGCGAGCAGGACCACGGGCATCTGCCATACTTCGTTGTCCAGCCCGGCTGCGGTCAGTTCGGCGCGGGCGATGGCGTCGGCCTTGCGGAGCAGTTCCAGCCGCTCCTTGGTGATGTCGCCGACGATCCGGATGCCGAGGCCTGGGCCGGGGAACGGCTGGCGGCCGACGATTTCCTGCGGCAGGCCGAGCTGGGCGCCCACGGCACGGACCTCATCTTTGAACAGTGCGCGCAGCGGCTCAACGAGCTCGAACTGCAGGTCCTCGGGGAGGCCGCCCACATTGTGGTGGCTCTTGATGTTGGCTGCACCTTCGCCGCCGCCGGATTCGACGACGTCCGGGTAAAGCGTGCCCTGGACCAGGAACTTGATCTTCTCGCCGTGGGCTGCGGCCTCGGCGATGATGGCCAGTTCTGCTTCTTCGAAGGCGCGGATGAACTCCCGGCCAATGATCTTGCGCTTGGTCTCGGGATCGCTGACGCCGGCCAGCGCGGACAGGAAGCGTTCCTGTTCGTTGGCCACGTACAGCTTCACGCCGGTGGCGGCCACGAAGTCGCGCTCCACCTGTTCGGCTTCGCCTTCGCGCAGGAGGCCGTGGTCCACAAACACGCAAGTGAGCTGGTCGCCCACAGCGCGCTGGACCAGGGCTGCCGCCACGGCGGAATCGACGCCGCCGGAGAGGCCGCAAATGACACGGGCATCCCCGATCTGCCGGCGGATGCGCTCCACCTGTTCTTCGAGGATGTTGCCGGTGGTCCAGTTGGGTTCGATCTTGGCGCAGTTGAACAGGAAGTTCTCGAGCACCTGCTGGCCGTAGGCGGAGTGCTTGACCTCAGGGTGCCACTGCACACCGAAGAGGCCCTTTTCCTCGTTGGCGAAAGCGGCCACTTCCGCGCCCGCCGTCGTGGCCAGGACTTCGAAGCCTTCCGGCGCCCGGTGGACGGAGTCGCCGTGGCTCATCCAGGTCTTCTGGTGCTGGGGCATGCCCTCCAGCACGGAGCGCCCCTCGCCCAGGATGGTGGTTTCCGTGGATCCGTACTCCCGCAGCCCGGTCTTGTCCACCTTGCCGCCCAGGGCGTTGGCCATGGCCTGGAAGCCATAGCAGATGCCAAAGACGGGAACACCCGCTTCGAAGAGGTCGGCACCCACGCTGGGGGCGCCGTCGGCATAGACGCTGGAAGGTCCGCCGGAAAGGATGATGGCGGCGGGATTCTTGGCCAGGAGCTGCTCGGTGGACCAGGTATGCGGAACCACTTCCGAATACACGTTCGCTTCCCTGACGCGGCGGGCAATCAGCTGCGCGTACTGGGCACCGTAATCAACAACCAGCACCGGCTTCTGGGAAGTCTGGGATGCAGTGGGAGTAGTCACCGTAATAGCCTACTTTGCGCCCTTGCACCGGCGCACCTTGAGAGGCCCGGCTGTGACGGAGCAGACGTCCGACGGCGGGTGGCCGGCGCGCGCGAGGCACGTTTCAGTAGCGCTGCGGTGCCTGCGGGTTGGCGGCCAGCTCGGCCTCCACCTCGGCGTGGAACTTCTTTTCGACGATGAAGGACAGGAACGGCACCACGCCGCCCAGTGCCAGCAGGACAAGTTTCAGGAACGGCCAGCGCATCAGGGACCAGAGCCGGAAGTTCGAGATCAGGTACACAACGTACATCCAGCCGTGGACGATCAGCACGGTGACGGAGACGTTCATGCCGTTGAGCACCCCCGCCGGTTCGGCGTCGGCAAACCCGAAGCCGAACGGGTGCCCGGTCACCGCGTTGGTCCCCCCGGCGAACAGGTACTGCCCGAAGCCGTAGCGTGCCACCAGTTCCGCACACAGCAGCAGGAGCATGGTGCCGGTGAGGTAGGCCATGACCTTGTAGAACTTCAGGGCCGACCGGATCTGGGCCTCGGTACCGCCGAAACGGCGTTTCTTCCCGGAGCTCTTGCCGGAGGCCTGCGATGAGGGGGTGGCCGGTTTCGGATCAATCATGGCTGTACCTTCTGCTGGTGCTGGTCAGGCTGCTGGTGCTGTTTGGCCTGCTGTGGAAGCTGGTGCTGTTCGTCGTGCCCGTCATCGTCGGCGTCGTCAAGGGCCTCCTCGAGGTCCCGGTGGTAGTCATCCTTGACCAGGCGCCACCAGATGAAAAGCGCGAAGCCGGCGAAGACAACCCACTCGATGGAGTAGAAGAGGTTGAGCCAGTTGATGTGCTGGGCGGGCGGCTGGGGTCCGATGTCCAATGGAAGGAGGTTCCCTGGCACCGCGGAGGCGCTCACATCCTGGCCGCCCACCACCTCTGCGGTGGCGGAGACGAAGCCGGGATAGCTGCTCACCTCCCAGTAGTTGATGAGTTCCGCCACGGAGACGGCGGAGGCCTCCCCCGCTTTGGGTGCTTTCCCGGCCACCGGCGCTTCGGACGGCAGCAGCCGCCCGGTCAGTTCAACAAGGCCCGACGGCGGTGCTGCCGCGTCCCCGGGTTCCGCGACCCACCCGCGTGCCACCGGGATCCAGGTCTGCGGTGAGGCGCCTGCACCGGCCAGGGCCGGGGCATCTTTGACGGCGAAGGCTGAAACGACCCAGTAGCCGGTCTTGCCGTCGTGGAGCCTGCCGGGAACCAGGACCTGCTTGTCCGGGCTGTACGTCCCCTGCGCGGTGACCATTTGGTCGGCTACGCTGCCGTGGAAGAATTCACCCGGCTGCAGGGTGGTGGTGAGTGGCTGTACCTGTTCAGTGGCGGGGTTGACCGGAACCTCGGGCTGGGTGGAGCGGCCGAACTGCCACTGGCTCAGCAGCACGAAGACCCCGGAGAGAGCAATCGCGAAGATAAAGCCTGCGATCCATCGGGGCTTAAGGGCTGTTTTCCACACGTCTTAACCGTACTTCGTACTTCTGTAGAACAACTAAACGCCAAGGGCGTCCGGGCTCGGAGGCGGGACC
>Ga0157369_10011021_pt1 | contig 10287 bp, 11 predicted proteins | sample C25metaG_FD_113461 | JGI IMG/M metagenome (GOLD analysis project Ga0157369, IMG submission 113461) | Corn rhizosphere microbial communities from Kellogg Biological Station, Michigan, USA - C2-5 metaG | ecosystem: Host-associated > Plants > Roots > Rhizosphere > Soil | place: USA: Michigan...
GACGATGAAGCAGGCGGCGATTCGTGACCTGGAATCGCGTACGCTGCAGACCTCGATCGAGACGATTCGCGAGCGCGTGGATTCGCTGGGTGTGTCGGAGCCGGTGATTGAGCAGTACGGCCTAGGCGACAACCAGATCCTGGTGGAGTTGCCGGGCGTGACGGACTTGTCGCGTGTCGAGACCATTATTCAGTCGACGGCGAAACTCGAGATTCATGCCGTGGTACCGGGCGGACCGTGGCCGGACCAGCAGCAGGCGCTGGCTGCGATCGGCGGAGTGGTGCCTCCGGATCAGATGCTGATGGGCGGTACGAATGGCACGGGCGGCCCGGAGCAGTGGTACCTGCTGAAGCGCGCTTCGATCGTGGAAGGAACGGACTTCCGCGGAGCACAGCCATCGACGGACCAGAACGGGCAGCCGGACATCACGTTCACGCTGACGACGGAGGCGGGAGATCGCTTCTACAAGTACACTTCGGCGAATGTGAACACGGGCATGGCGATCGTGCTCGAGGGCAAGGTTAAAGAGGTTGCGAATATCGAGAGCGCGATTCGTGACAGCGGCGAGATTCGAGGCGGCTTCTCGCAACAGCAGGCGAATGACCTGAGCCTGATGCTGCGCACGGGATCGCTGCCGGCGTCGATCTCTTATCTTGATACCAATACAGTTGGGCCTTCGCTGGGCAAGCAGAGCATTCATCAGGGCGTGGTGGCCGCGATTGCAGGCATGGCCGCGGTCATGATCTTCATGCTCATCTACTACAAGGGAGCAGGCATCAACGCGGATCTCGCGCTGATTCTGAACCTCGTGATCCTGCTGGGATTCATGGGCTTCAGTCACGCGACGCTGACGTTGCCTGGAATTGCGGGTGTCATTCTGACGATTGGTATGGGCGTCGACTCGAACGTGCTGATCTTCGAGCGCATTCGTGAAGAGCTGCGCGCGGGCAAGACGAGCGCTGCCGCGGTGCACGATGGATTCGCGCATGCGTGGGTGACGATTCTGGATACGCACATTACTACGATTGTTTCGGCAGCGATTCTGTTTATCTTCGGCACCGGACCGGTGAAGGGATTTGCGGTGACGCTGACCTTCGGTCTGCTGGCGAACCTGTTTACTGCGGTGTTTGTGTCGCGTGTGATCTTCGACGCGCATCTCGAAAAGCGTGGTCGCGCAACCGTGTTGTCGATTTAGGGATTCGAGAGAACAGAGTTTAGAGAACAGAGATTAGGATCGGCGGCAGATTTGGCGCCGCAAGGATAGAGAGCGACGTGGAATTTTTTCATGATGTAAATATCGACTGGCTGGGGAAGAAGTGGTACTTCCTCGGCTTCTCGCTGATCTTTTCAGTGGCCGGCGTGCTGAGCCTGGCGTTCTGGCATCACCTGCCGCTGAGCGTTGACTTCAAGGGCGGTACGCAGATCGGTGTGCGCTTTGACCAAACGCCGAACGAGGATCACATCCGCGCGGCGATGAACCGGGCCGGGATTCACGATGCGCTGATTCAGCGCATTGCGGGCCAGGGGCACAGCGGCAACGACGTGATTGTGAAGCTGCCGTTGACCTCCGCCATGGATACGGCGCACGACCAGGGACGCAGCCAGGTGGAGAATGCGCTGGCAGCGAACTATCACGACTCCGGCTTCACGATTCAGCAGGTGGACATCATCGGACCGACTGCCGGTAAGCAGCTGCAACGTCAGGCGTGGCTGGCGACCGCCTACTCGCTGGCGGGCATGCTGATCTACCTGTGGTTCCGGTTTGAGCTGATCTATGGCGTGGCGGCGGTTGTGGCGGTGTTCCACGACACGCTGATCACGGTGGGCGCGTTCTCGCTGACGAACCAGGAGATCTCGCTGACGGTGATTGCGGCGATCCTGACGCTGATCGGTTACTCGATGAACGACACGATCGTGGTCTTTGACCGTATCCGCGAGAACCTGGCGATGAACCGGCGCGAGAAGCTGGCGGACGTCGTAAACCGGTCGATTAACCAGACGCTGAGCCGGACGGTGCTGACCTCGGGGCTGACGTTCCTGACGGTGCTGAGCCTGTACCTGTTTGGCGGCGAGGTCCTGCATGGGTTCTCGTTCGCGCTGGTGATCGGCATCCTGATTGGAACGTACTCGTCGATTGCCGTGGCGGCGCCGATGCTGGTGGCATACCAGGATTGGAGAGCCAGGAGCACCAAGACCGTGACCACCAAGAAGGCAACGTTGCCCGCGGCCAAGGGAGTGCGGCGGTAAAAGGCAGGTTCAGGAAGCAGGTTCGGGGGGCGTCGCGGATGCGGCGCCCTTCGGCTTTTTGGGGAATTGTTTCGGGGCCGACATTTTGAGCGATCTGGGATCAAAGAGATAGCGCAGGCGGGGAATTGACTGTTTTCGCAGGGTAGCCGCAGCTGTGAAAATCCTGCTATGCTCTTCGTCACCACGCACAGGACGGGGGCCAGTCTGAGCATTCTTTTTGGCCCTGTCCGGATTCGGGAACAATTCAACGGCCTGCGGTGTCTAACGCTGTTAGCTCTCCCGCGTGGGAGGAGGTGCTTATGTTTGAAGACTCTCTGATGGAATCCAGCGGAAGGATCAAAACCAAGTCGAAATGGTGGATGATCGTGACCTTCTCGCTGAACGGGCTGATTTTGGCGGCCATGATTATTTTCCCGTTGCTTTATCCTGAGGCGCTGCCGAGAGGTTCCTTAACAGCGTCGCTGACGGCGCCACCGCCGCCACCACCGCCGCCGCCGCCACCGCCGCCGCCCGCGGCTGTGAAGCCGATTAAGATTGTTTCGGAGATCGATCAGGGCCTGCACGCGCCGACGAAGATTCCGAAGGACATTAAGATGATCAAGGAAGAGGCGCCACCGCCTCCCTCGACCGGTGGTGTTGCCGGTATGAGCGGCATGGCCGGTGGAGCTCCCGGTGGAATCCTGGGCGGCATGCCCGGGGGAACCGGGAACGGTCCGAAGATCAATGTTGAACCGCCGAAGCCAAAGGGTCCGACCCGTATTTCGGGCGGCGTGATGGCCGGCCAGATTATCACGAAGACGACGCCGGTTTACCCGCCGATCGCTCGTGCGGCCCATGTGGGCGGAACGGTTGTTCTGCACGCGATTATTGCCAAGGACGGCAGCATCCAGCAGTTGAGCGTTATCAGCGGACCACCGATGCTCGTGGGCGCCGCGACGGATGCCGTCAAGCAATGGAGGTATAAGCCCTATCTGCTGAATGGTGAGCCCACCGAGGTGGACACCACCATTACGGTTAACTTCAATCTCAATGGCGGTTAGAGAGGTGCCGCTCAGGTGGCAGTCGTGCTACCTGAGCGGCATTGCCTCTGACCCGCCTGGTCGGTAACTTAGGCGGTGTCAATGAATGACACCGTCGTCCACCCTCCCCGGTAGCCGCTTGTTTGCGTCTTACCTAAAGTGTTAAGTTCCGGGCCCCCTCCGGACCCCTCTCAAGCTTCAACGCATCCGAGAGTCATCTCGATGCTGATACCCCGCATGACTCCCCAGGAGGAACGAATTCCGTGATTCTCGCTCATCTCGCACACACCCCCGCATCTCTCGCCCTGTTCCTGCAGGACTCCGGCTCGTCGGTTGGCTTCAGCCCGATGGAGCTTTGGGGCCACATGGGCAATCTCGCCAAAGGCGTGGTCGTCATTCTGTTCATCATGTCGATCTGGTCGCTGGCCGTCATCATTGACCGCGCGCTGTACTTCTCGGCTGCACGCAAGCAGTCGCGTGAGTTCGCTCCGCGCGTTGCAGGCGCTCTGAAGGAAGGCCGTCTGGACGAGGCGATCAAGGTTGCCGACCGCTCGAAGAAGTCGCACCTCGCCGAGGTTGTTACGGCCGGTCTCACCGAGTTCCGGTCTTTTGGCTCCGGTGGAGCTATCACTGAGGAGCAGGTTGAGAGCTCCAAGCGCGCTCTCGAGCGTTCTGAGGCGATCGTTCACGCGAAGCTGAAGAAGGGTCTTGGTGGCCTCGCAACGATCGGTTCGACGGCACCGTTTATCGGCCTGTTCGGCACAGTCGTCGGCATTCTGAACGCCTTCCAGGCGATCGCGACGCAGAAGACCTCTGGTATCGGCGCCGTGGCCGGCGGTATTTCGGAAGCCCTGGTGACGACCGCGTTCGGTCTGCTTGTGGCTATCCCAGCCGTTATGACGTTCAACTACTTCACCAACAAGGTGGAAGCGTTCGACGTGGAGATGGACAACAGCTCCTCAGAGCTGGTGGACTACTTCATCAAGCAGTCGCACCGCTAAGCCCCGGGCGCTGGAGAGCGCCCTGAGGTGAACTTCATCTGCGAGATCACGAGAGTGGCTCCGGCTGCCGGCGAGGCAGCCGGGGCGCGAATTTAGGGCTCGCAGAATAGCTAAGCAGCCGGATAGAGAATGGCCGGCGGGAGTTTTGAGCTATGGCAATCTCGAAGCGGGAAGAGGGCAAGAAGGTTAACTCGAATATCAATGTCACGCCGATGGTGGACGTGATGCTGGTGCTCCTGATCATCTTCATGGTCATCACCCCGATGCTGAACAACAAGGTGAACGTGACTCTGCCGGTGGTAACCGCAGCGACGATCATGGACAACGCCAATAAAGAGGACGCCATTACGGTGGCGATCACTCGCGACGGGCACGTGTTCCTGGGCGGCGATATGGTAGCGCTGAGCGATCTCGGCCAGAAGGTGGCCGATCTCGAGGCGAAGAAGACCGATCCGGCGGCCGACAAGTCGGTGTATCTGCGTGCCGATGAGCGCGCGAACTATGGCAAGGTCATGGACACGATCGACGCGCTGCGCGTTGGTGGCGTGAGCCAGTTGAACCTGCTTACCGACAACCAGGCACAGTCGTAGCGGCTGGTGTGGCCTGTGGCCACACTCGCAGAGAGGATTACACAATGGGAATGAGTTCAGGTGGTCCAGGCGGGCTCTCCTCTGATATCAACGTCACGCCGCTGATCGATGTGCTGCTCGTGTTGCTGATCATCTTCATGGTGATCGTGCCGGTGACGCCGCGCGGACTTGAGGCGCTGGTTCCGCAGCCGCCGAAGAACCCGACGCAGGATCAGCCGAACGATCGCACGATCGTGGTTCAAGTGCAGTCGAACGGCGCGGCGATGCCGCAGTACAAGATCAACGACCAGCAGTTCCAGCGCGCAGACATCGCGCCGGAGCTGACGAAGATCTTCGCGACGCGGCAGGAGAAGGTGATGTTCGTGAAGGGCGATAAGGACCTGGATTTCGGGACGATCGCCCAGGTGATTGGCATGGGCCACCAGGCGGACGTGACCAACATCGGCATCATCACACCACAGGTGGAAGCAGGACACTAAACCGTTCTGAAGTTGCACTAGCGGGCTGAATCACGGAAGGGCCACTCTCGACTTGGGAGTGGCTCTTCCTGCGTTCGCTGGAACATGTGTGGCCGCTCAGGTGTCTAAGAGCCTGTAACTGGCTTTCAAGTGCGGTTCTCGCCGGGCCGTCGTTCTTCTTCAACGCAGACAAGATGAGTGCTCGCCTGCTCCTCATTTCACTGTGAGGTGCCGCCGTGGCTTTCTCTGCCTCGAACTCTTCGCAGCAGTCGGAGATCAACGTTACGCCGCTGATCGATGTTCTGCTTGTACTGCTCATTATCTTCATGGTCATTTTGCCGGTGATGCCGCGCGGGTTGGAAAGCAGCGTGCCGCGGGATTCCAAATCTCCGGCGCCGGTGCTCGGGCCGGTGAGTCTGCGCGTGCTTGGCGATGATGCAGGACCAGGCGGCAGCAGGATTACGTACGAGGTTGAGGGGCGGGTTGTCGATCGTTCGCAGCTGAGTGAAGCGTTGTCAGCAGGTCTGCGGGTGCGCGCGGAGCGAAGCGTGTATGTGAGCGCAAGTTCTCAGGTGAGCTATCGCGAGGTTGCGGCGGCGGTGGGAGCGGCGAAGGCTGCGGGAGCGGTCACCATCGGGCTGGGAAGGCTGTGACGCGCGCTGTGGCGCGGCGTAGGCTGGGCGGATGCGTCTGTTCGTGGGGCTGGCGATCGATGAGAAGGTGAAGGAGGCGCTGGAGCGGCTGACGCTGCGTCTGCGCGCCAAGGATGACGGGCTACGGTGGTCGACGCCGGATCAGTGGCATGTGACGCTGGTCTTCCTGGGAGAGGTAGACGACGAGGCTCGTGCGAGGCTGGTGCGGGAGCTTGCAAAGGTGCGGCAGGCACCGCTGAGGCTGCGCATGGAGCGGCTGGGTGTCTTCGAGCGCTCGGGAATCCTGCATGCGGAGGTCGAGGTGTCGGCCGAGCTTCTGCGGCTGTACGAGGCTGTGGCGGCGGCGGTGAAGCGGGTTGGGCTGGAGGTGGAGGAGCGGCCGTACCGGGCGCATGTTACGCTGGCGCGCGCTCGGAACAAGGATGGAAGGAAGACGATTGCGCATCTGCGGCGCACGGCGGAGCAGCAGAGGCTGAGTGCGCACTGGGAGGCTGCGGAGTTTCTGTTGTACGAGAGCCAGCTTTCACCGGGTGGGTCGAAGTACGTGGTGCAGGAGCGGTTCGGGCTTCGGAGCAAAACGGGCGACCACGGAGCGAGCGAGTAGGCTGCCTCAGGAATGCCAGTTGCCGGTGGCGCTACCATCCGGGCTGGCGACCACGACAACATAGCCGTCGGGGTCGCGGATCCAGCACTCCCAGTGGTTGGGGCCGCCGTCGCCCTCGGGCGGGTTGCGGTGCCGAGGCATAACCATCTCGACGGCCATCTCGTTGGCGCGCTGCATAACCGCGTCGAAGTCATCGACCTCGAACCAGAGCAGGAGACCGTTGCCGTAGGGCTTATCGTCGCGATTGGCGATGGGACCGTGGTGGTGTTCGGCCTCGAAGCTGTGAAGTTGCAGCACGAGGTGATCCTTGAAGCGGAGGCGCTCGTAGTGCGGGCCGCCGTGGTCGCTGCGGAGACCAAGAAGGCGCTGGTACCAACGGCTGCTGGCTTGGACGTCAGTGACGGCGATGAGGGGTTGCGGGCGCATCGTGGCTCCAATCTGTGACTGCAGTTATAGAGCATCGATCAGGCGCAGGACAGGGTAGGCTTTCTCTCATGATTCGCACGGTCGCGGTCCAGGGGTATCGGTCGTTGCGGGACCTGGTGTTGCCGCTGGGGCAGCTGAGCCTGATCACGGGTGCGAACGGCAGTGGGAAATCGAGTGTGTACCGGTCGCTGCGGCTGCTGGCGGACGCGGCGCAGAACGCTGTGGTGGCGTCGCTGGCGGCGGAGGGTGGACTGCCTGCTACGTTCTGGGCGGGACCAGAGACGATTGCGCGCAGCGTGCGGCAGGGAGTCCATGAGGTTGAGCCGCTGGCCAAGCGAAGCGTGGCGAGTCTGAAGCTTGGCTTTGGCGGCGACGGTTACGGCTACTGCATTGACCTTGGCTATCCTGTGACGGTTGATGCGACGCTGTTTGCGTTGGACCCGCACATCAAGCGGGAGTGTATCTGGCATGGGCCGTTTCATCGGAAGGCCGCGGCACTGGTGGATCGCCGGAACAACTTTGTGTGGCTTGCAACGACGAAGGACGAAGAGCCGGTGATGCTCACGCAGCATTTGAACGACACGGACAGCATGCTCGCGAGTGTTGCGGACCCGCAGCGTGCGCCGGAGATGCTGGAGCTTCGCGAGGCTGTGCGTGGATGGCGTTTCTACGACAACTTTCGCGCGGATGCAGCGTCACCCGCACGGCTCGCGCAGATCGGAACGTTCTCGCCGGTGCTGCATCACGATGGAAGCAACATCGCTGCCGCACTGCAGACGATCGTTGAGATTCGGGACGATAAGGCGCTGGCGACGACGATTGAAGATGCGTTTCCCGGCAGCCGGCTGTATGTGGAGGCGGAAAACGGGCGCTTTGAGTTGCGGCTGCGGCAGCATGGGTTGCTGCGGCCCTTGTCGGCGTCGGAACTCTCGGACGGAACGCTGCGGTATCTGCTGTGGGCTGCGGCGCTGTTGTCGCCAAGACCGCCGCAGCTGATGGTGCTGAACGAACCGGAGACGAGCTTGCATCCGGATCTGCTGCCGGCGCTGGCACGGTTGATTCTTGCGGCGGCGGAGCATACGCAGATCATCGTGGTGTCGCATGCGCCGCAGCTCATCGACGTGCTGACCGCGTCTTCGTTTTGCACGCGGCTCCATCTGTTGAAGGAGTTTGGCGAGACGACGCTGGAGGGAGCGACGCTGTTCAACAGGCCGAAGTGGGTGTGGCCCGCGCGGTAAGGTGAAGAGATGAGAGTGTGTTCGCTGCTTCCGTCAGCGACGGAGATGCTGTTTGCGATGGGTGCGGGCGAGGATGTGGCTGGGGTCACGTTTGAATGCGATTACCCAGTGGAGGCACGCGAGCGGCCACAGGTCGTGTTCTCACACATGCCGGAGGGCCTGGCGCCGGCGGAGATTGACGCCCTGGTGCGGTCGACGGGTGCCGAGGGGAAGAGCCTGTACTTTGCGGACTTCGAGCTCCTGGAGAGGCTAAAGCCCGATTTGATCGTGCTGCAGGACCTTTGTCATGTGTGCGCGATCGACAGCCCGACTCTGGCTCGCGATTTGAGCCGGTTGCCGTCGAGGCCGAAGGTGATGTCTCTGAGTGCGAGCAGCCTGGAGGGAATCTTTCGCGAGATCGAGATGCTTGGGGAGGCGGCGGGGCATGCGGACGGCGGCCGGAAGCTCGCGGCAGGGTTGCGCGAGCGTGTCGAGCGCGTTCGGCAGAGTGTTGAGCCGACGGAGCGGCGGCCGCGGGTGTTGTGCCTGGAGTGGCTTGATCCGCTGTTTCAGGGCGGCCATTGGGTGCCGGAGATGGTGGAGATCGCCGGCGGGGAGCCTGTGCTCGCGACGTCAGCAGAGAAGAGCGTGCGGATCACGTGGGAGCAGGTTGTGGCTTCGCAGCCCGATGTTGTCGTCGTGATGCCGTGCGGGTATCACCTGGCGGAGACGGTGGAGCAGTTTCGCGAGATGCAGCCACGATTCCCGGAGGCGTGGAGAGAGCTTGCGGCGGTGCGCGAGCGGCGCGTGTATGCGGTGGATGGGTCGGCGTACTTTTCGAGGCCGGGCCCGCGTGTGGTCGATGGGCTCGAGATTCTGCGGGCGATTGTGAGCGGGAACGGATGGGATCGCCTGCCGCCGGATAGTGTGTCACAACTCTGAAGGCAGAAAGAAGGCCTCCCGCGTGGGAGGCCTTCGATGTTACGGAGGAGGAGAGCTTACTTGTTGGGCTCCATGACGACGCCGCCGGCAGCCTTCTTCTCCTTCTCGGCCTCGTTCGCCTTGCGGGCGCCGATTGCCTTCTGGACCCACTGGTCGGCCTGCGCGAGGTCTTCCTTGCGAGCCGCATCGTTCGGGCAATCGAGGTCGGCCTTGCGGCGGTAACTGAGGTTGAGGTACGACATGGCATCGTCGTAGTTCGGCCTGATCTCGACTGCGCGATTGAGGTACTTCATCGCCTCGTCGATCAGTTGCGTGTTCTGCTCCTTCATCTTGGCGCAGGTGGCCTTGTTCATCTTGACGTTGCCGTTGCCATCATCCTGCAGGTTCTGCTCAGCGAGGATCGTCACGGCATTCTTATAGGCCTGGGTCCAGTCGATGACGCCGATGGTGTAATTCGACTCGGCATCGTTCGGTTGGAGCGAAATGATCTTTTGATAGGTCGCTTTGGCCTGATCGAACTGCTTGATATTGCGCTCAATGGAGGCGATCTGCTTCAGCGCGTCGACGTCGTTCGGGTTCTTGGCAAGGACCTCGTTGAAGCCGTCCATGGCCTTCTTTGCGGTGGCCAGGTTTTCGGGGGTGTCGAGGTTCGGCACGACCTGATAGCTGTAGGCGGTGGCGAGATAGAGTTTTGCAGATTCGTAGTTAGGATCCAGGGCGATCGAGTTCTGGAAGTGACCGACCGCCTCCTCGTAGTGGCCCGCCTTGAACGCCTGCACACCTTTGACAAGCTGATCGCGCGCCCGCAGCTTCGTACAGCCAATGGTGCTTCCGAGCACAATAAGCAGCGCAAAGCCTGCAGTGATTCGTGCGCTAAGTTTCATGAGAGAACCTTCCCCTTCGACAATCTCGCTCTTTCGCGTCGCCAAGGCGCGCCTGGTGGAGCCTCCAGCTTAGTGGCCTTGCCGTCCGATTGTAACCCACGACGCAAAGCCACATCTTACAGGTTACAGGCTGCCTGCGTCTTCCGGCACGTCCTTGAAGTTGGATAGAGATTCTGACGGAGAAGGTGTGCCGAAGGACTCCTAAAACGTCCGGATACCGGTTGATAGGATTGATGCGGACGGGGC
>Ga0157369_10011022_pt1 | contig 10287 bp, 10 predicted proteins | sample C25metaG_FD_113461 | JGI IMG/M metagenome (GOLD analysis project Ga0157369, IMG submission 113461) | Corn rhizosphere microbial communities from Kellogg Biological Station, Michigan, USA - C2-5 metaG | ecosystem: Host-associated > Plants > Roots > Rhizosphere > Soil | place: USA: Michigan...
GCTTCGGCATTAATCAAAGTATGCTTTACGGTATTGTCGCGAACACGTCTTGAAGGCGAAAAAACCAAAATTGGCGGATTAGCACTAAATACATTAAAGAAACTAAAGGGAGACAAATTAGGAATTCCTTTTTCGCTTATTGTACTTGCAAAAGCAATTGGCCTTGGCCCTACTGCACTTTGTAAATATCCCTGCAGCTGTGCTGTAGGTATCTCTTTTGGATTGATGCTAATCATAATTTTTCTGTTTACCCGAACCTCATTTCGGTCATACAAAAGTATTGAAATCGTTCAATTCAAAGAAATAGTTTTGAAGATTAAAACAAAAATCTTTTAAGCTCCTGCAAAATATAAAATGTGTTTATTTCGTTATATTTATACCTCAAAATTTAGTTTATGCGCTTTTCTGAAAGTAGAAATACAACTCGTTGGGTTATAATTTTCATATCCTTTTTAATCATTTCGCTGATTCTCTGGAATACTTATACATTTTTCCAAATTTTTAAGAATGAGGAACGTTTAAAAATGAAGCTTTTTGTAAATGCCCAAATTACAATTGTAAATGCTGACGAAAATACAGACATTGAACTTCCTCTTCAAATTATTAACAATAATACCTCTATTCCTGGTATAGTAATATTGTATGATAAAGTGGTAAGTGCCACAAATGTCCCAGAAGAGATCTTGACGAACAAGAAAAAAAGAGCCAATTATTTGAGAAAATTAGGCAATGAAAATGAACCTATTACTTTTGAATATGCTCCTGGAAAATATCAAACGCTTTATTATGGAAATTCAGCTTTACTTAATAAACTCAAATATTATCCTGTAGCTTTATTGCTGATTATCTTTTTGTGTGCCGCTTTGATTTACAATTTTTACAAAAGCACAAAAATGGCAACACAAAATAAACTGCTGGCGGGAATGGCAAAAGAAACCGCTCATCAAATTGGAACGCCTTTATCATCTTTAATTGGCTGGGTTGAGATTTTAAAAACCGAAGCGATTGATCAATCCATAACTATTGAAATTGAAAAAGATGTTGAACGTCTGCAGACTATAACGGATCGTTTTTCTAAAATTGGTTCTGTTCCTGTTTTAGAACCGCACGATATTGTTGCCGAAACATTAAATACGTACGAATATTTACAATCGCGTTTCTCTAAACAGGTTACTTTTTCTTATCAGGTTCCCGAAAAACCAATTTTTGCTTTAATCAATCCAACACTTCACAGCTGGACGATAGAAAACCTTGTTAAAAATGCTATTGATGCCATGAAAGGAAAAGGAACTTTAGATCTTCATATTGAAAAAGATGCTCATCATATAAAAATAAACGTGAAAGATTCTGGAAGCGGTATTGCAAAAAATCAATTCAAAACTATTTTTGAACCCGGCTTTACTACAAAAAAACGCGGCTGGGGATTAGGACTTTCTTTAACCAAAAGAATTGTAGAGGAATATCATAACGGAAAAATTAAAGTTCTTAATTCTGAAATTGGTAAAGGAACTACGTTTCAGATTACTTATGAAACAACCAGTCCGGCTTAAAAATTAGACATAAAAAAAACACCAACTCAAAATTGAATTGGTGTTTTTTATTTTGGGTTTAATCTTAAAGATTAGACTGAATATCTTTTGCTAAAGTTTCAAATTCTTCTTTTGAAAGCGAAACTTTGTCCTGAAAACGCATTTCATCCATATGATTTAATGGAATTAAATGTACGTGTGCGTGAGGAACTTCTAAACCTACAACCGCAATTCCGATTCTTTTACAAGGAACTGTTTTTTCTAATGCTGCAGCAACTTTTTTAGAGAATTTCATTAATCCTAAATACAATTCTTCATCCATATCAAAAATCTTATCGATTTCTTGTTTCGGAATACAAAGTGTATGGCCTTTTGCGTTTGGATTTACATCTAAAAAAGCCAGATAGTTATCATCTTCGGCAATTTTATAGGCAGGAATTTCTCCGTTTACAATTTTAGTGAATATTGAACTCATAGTTTATTGGTTTAACTGGTTAACCGCTTAACCGATTTAACGATTTAACGGTTAAACTATAAAAAATTTATTCTCTTGTAATTTCAAGAATTTCGAATTTCAAAGTTCCGTTTGGCACTGTAATTTCGGCAATTTCGCCAACAGATTTTCCCAGCAGTCCTTTTCCAATAGGAGAAGTTACAGATATTTTTCCTGTTTTTAAATCAGCTTCACTTTCTGCAACAAGCGTATATTTCATTTCCATTCCGTTGCTTTGGTTTTTAATTTTCACATTAGAAAGAACCAAAACTTTAGAAACATCTAATTGAGATTCATCAATTAATCTTGCATTTGCATATACTTCTTCAAGTTTAGCAATTCTCATTTCTAATAAACCCTGCGCTTCTTTTGCAGCATCGTACTCGGCATTTTCAGATAAATCGCCTTTGTCTCTTGCGTCTGCTATATCTTGAGATGCTTTAGGACGCATTACACTCTTTAAATGCTCCAATTCATCTTTTAACTTTTTTAACCCATCAGCGGTATAATAAGATACTTTACTCATAACTTCATCGTTTATATAAATAGAAAAAATCCCATCGGGACGGGATTTTGTATTACAAATATACTATTATTTTTAATAGTACATAATTATATGTTAATCATATAAAATTCAAATCTAAATAAATTATTTTTGTTTCACTAATTCTTATTAAAATAATGAAAAAAATCTGGCTCTTAATTCTTTTCGTTTCTGTGCTTTTTTCGTGCAGTGACAGCGATCGCAGTAACAAAAACCCATATATACCGAGTTATTCTGTTAATTTATCTGTAGATATGAATCTGCCTTCTTATTCAAATCTCAAATATGTCAGCAATGCAGTTATAGTTCCTAATTACGGTGCAAAAGGAATTATTATTTTTAATGCCGGAAGCGGTTACAATGCTTTTGATGCCGCATGTCCTAATCAGGAGATAAATTCATGCGCTGCTATGACAATTGACGGTATTAATGCTGTTTGTTCCTGCGATAAAACTTCTTACAGTTTGTTTACAGGACTTGGAGGAAAAGAATATCCTCTAAAACAATATAAAGTTCAGGTAACGGGAACTGTAATTCACGTTTACAATTAAAAATAAAAAAAGCCTGAAATTTATACTTTCAGGCTTTTTTTATTTTTTTAGAATTTCAAAGTTAATCCGGCTAAGAAATTAATTCCTGCCTGAGGATAATAGTATGGATAAATATCCCACATTGCTCCGTTTGAAACATATTTTTTATCCAGAATATTGTTTACCAACCCTGTTATTGTAATTGATTTGAAAATTGATTTTGGTTTTATTTCATAAGAAATATTCAAATCGTTTACAAAATAATCTGCCAGTTTAGCTTCTGGAAGCTCAATATTATTCATATACTGTTCTCCAACATATTTTTGCAGTAACGAAACATATAAGTTTTCAATTGGTTTGTATACGATAATATTTCCAGCTATAACTTCTGGAGAGTAAGCAATTTTAGTTGTTCCGTAGTATTGTCCTTCAACAGCTAAGTCAACATTTTTATTACTGCTTAAAGTAAAGTTAGGTCTGATAATAAATTTTTCTGAAAGTGAAATTGTCGCATCAAACTCAAATCCTAAACGATAGCTTTTTTCAGTATTAGCACGAATTGGTGCACCAACATCGTCTAATCTTCCAGTTAAAATCAATTGATCTTTATATCCCATATAATAGAAGTTCGAATTTAATTGGATTTTCTCTGAATTAAATCTCCATCCTAATTCAAAATCATTCAATTTCTCAGGTTTTACATTTCCACCTTCATAATCAGTTCTGTTTGGCTCACGATTCGCACGTGCATAAGAGAAATAAAGTGTGTTTTTTTGATTGATTTCGTAGTTTAAACCCGCTTTTGGATTAAAGAAATTGAATGTATCATTTACTAAACCAGTTTCGGCACTATTGGCTTTATAATGTACTCTACGGTATTGTAAATCTCCATACAAGCTTAATTTTTCAGTCAGCTGATAATTTGCTTTTGCAAAGACATTCCCATCTGTTTTTACTGAATAGTCGTCATAGTAATGATCTCCCAATTCTGAAGTTGAAGCATATCTTGCCCAGATTACTTTTCCAAAATGATCTCCTTCGTATTTATTCCAGCCTCCGCCAAGAATAACATCTAATTTTTCTTCTTTATATTTTACAGAAAAAGTAGTTCCGTAAAAATCATTATCTAACCATTTCTGACGCACTAAATCGGTTGTTGTTACGGTTCCAACTGGCTGTAAACCATAGTCGGCCATATCAGCATCTTCTTTATAATTATCGTAATACCCCTGCCCTTTTGTATAATGTAAAGCGAAGTTAGTACTCCATTTATCAGAGAAAGATTCACTCCAATGCAATTGATAATGATTCTGTTTGTAATTATCGGTTTCGTTATCGTAAAAACGAGTATTTCCAAATTCATCGGTATACATTCCGGCAGAATTGAAAGTTCGGTTTGAATTTAATGTTTCGGCATCAATCCCATTCCATGATTGGTATGTTTTTTCGGTTCCGCCAAAAACCAAAGCTTTAATTAAAGTAGTTTTGCCAACGTAAGTTCCTTGTAAAAAATAAGATTTCAAATCAGAACTTGCACGATCTACATAACCATCAGATTTCACTGTAGACAAACGTCCGGCAAGTTCAAAATGGTCATTTAATAAACCTGTACTAAATTTTACTGTATTTTTATTTGAATTAAAACTTCCGTAAGAGCTTGAAATTTCTCCTGTTGGTTTAGATGCATAACTGTCTGTAAGCATATTTAAACTCGCTCCAAAAGCAGAAGAACCATTGGTAGAAGTTCCAACTCCTCGCTGTAATTGCAGACTTTCCACAGAAGAAGCAAAATCGGGCATATTAACCCAAAAAGTCCCCTGACTTTCGGCATCGTTGTATGGAATTCCGTTTATGGTTACGTTTACTCTTGTTGCATCGCTTCCACGGACTCTGATTCCGGTATAACCTATTCCTCCTCCAGCATCTGATGTGGTTACTACAGATGGCAGATAATTCATTAAAACAGGTATATCCTGACCAAGATTTCGGTATTTGATTTCTTTTTTATCCATATTACTAAACGTAACCGGCGTTTTGGTCGTAACACGAACTGCAGAAACCAAAACATTATCAAGCTGATTTACTTTGGTTGAATCTTGTTCTTGTCCAAAAGAGAATAGAGTAAAGAAAATTGAGAATAGAATAAAGAAAATAAACTTTTGGTTCAACTTAGAACCTTTGTACCTCTGTGCCTTAGCACCTGAAAAAATAGTTTTCATTCGTAAAGAATTACGAATAAAAGGGGGAATTATTCTTTTGTTAAATTAATAAATGTGTTTCACGACAAAGCATAGTGTGCACGCTGTGATTTGTCGTTTTTCCCTTAGCAACATTACTCGCTCAGGTTCTTTGGGTATGATCTCAGCTCGTTATTTAGAGCACCCCTTTGAGACAATGCAAATATAGAAAAGTATTAAGATAAATGTATTAGGTATTACGATTTTTCACTTTTGGATTTCTTAATACTTAATTCTGTAGTCTTAATACTAAAAATCAGGTTTTCTTCGGGACTGTTTTAAATCAGAGATATTCTTTTTGTCTTTAATTCTTTTTTTGATTACAGCTTTGGGAACTTTTGTCGCTTTTCGAACTTTTGGAACATATAATCCTTTTTTAACTAATTCCAGAAATCGCTTTACAACAATTTCTTTATTCTTAAGCTGGCTTCGATCTTCATCGCAATTTAAGATTAATATATTTTCAGAAGTTAAACGAGTTGATAAATTCTCTTTTAGGAGCGTTTTTTCATCATCAGACAAGGCTTGAGAAGCTTCTAAATCAAAAGACAAAACAATTTTTGAAGAAACTTTGTTTACGTTCTGCCCGCCCGCACCACTGCTTCGAACGGCTTTAAAGTTTAATTCTGATATGATTTTCTCGTTATCCATTATTGTGGCTGATGTGCCGGTTTTAATAAATCGTTTACCGTTTTTACCGGATTAAAAGTAATTAAAGGCACAGCAACAAAAACTGTCAGCCAATTTGCCATCGAACCATTCCATAATCCCGGAAGTTCATAACTTTTTACGGCTTTCCCTTCAACACTTTTTTCAACTATAAATCCCGATTTTTCGTCAACAAATTTTTTCAGGTCAAATTTTTCTCCTTTATAATTTTTGATTCCGCAAACCAAATCTACTGGGTTAAAATGTGTTGCTTCTTCCAGAACTTCAAGCTGTTTTTTATTTGCTAAATCTACCTGTGATGTTTCTACGATCTGCAAAGAAACCTCGCCTTTATCGTTCATTACCCAAAACGGTCCTCCGCCAGGTTCTCCTTCATTTCGAACCATTCCGCAAACTCGTATTGGACGATCTAACAGTTCTTTAATTTTGGTGATTTTATTCTCAAAAGTAAATTTATTGAAATCTTTAGTCATCTGAATGTTTAGTTTTTGCATTAAAACATCCACAATTTCTTTAAGGTCCTCTTCTTTCACTTCATTTTTTTCAATGGCTTTTAAATATCCAAATACTTTTTGCTGTACTTCAATCAAAATTCCTCCTAAAGCCTTTTTATATAAAGCAATTTTATCAATATGATTTTGAATTACATTATCAATATTTTTAATAAAAATAATGTCTGAATCCAGATTATTCAGGTTTTCAATTAAAGCACCATGTCCGCCGGGTCTAAAAACCAGACTTCCGTTTGAACTTCTTACCAGTTTATTATTTCCATCTACATTAATTGAATCTGTACCTTTATTTTGATAAGAATATCTAATGTTGATTTTAACATTAGAATGTTCCTCTACTTTGTTTTTAACTGCATCAACTGTTTTTTCAAACAAATCCTGATGTATTTCTGAAACTGTAAAATGTAAATTTGAAACACTCTTTGCCGTTGCATAATGTACACATTCATTTAAATGTTCTTCTATAGGAGTTGCTATATGAGTTTTATATAAATGAAATGGTAAAACTGCTTTTGGCTTGTTTGCCGAGTTAAAATAGTCAGGAGACAATAAAAGTTTTATAAAATAATAGTTTTTATAATCTCTTTCGAGATTTTCAAAATCAGGATAAATTTCTCTCAGCTTTTTGTCAACATCTTCAAAAAAAGGAAACTTATCCATTCCGATAATAAAAATGGCCAGTTCTTTATCTTTTTTTCTATTGATATAAGCATTTATGGTTTCTTTTTCAATATCAAAATCATTTAAAAAGGCCGTTAAAAACTTATACATTCTGGTAGCAGCACCAGAAGCCGGAACAAATTTTTTAATTTTAAATTCTTCCTTATGTTTATCAAAAAAAGAAGCTTTTTCTTTAAAATCAACTTCTGACAAACTAAGAATGCCATTATTGATGGTTGCTGGACTAATCAAGCTGCTCTTTGCTATTCCGTTTTTGAATACATCCAGCTGCTTTAAAATATTTTCGAAAGGAATTCCGTGATTATAAATTTCAACAAAATCCTGAGAAGATAGTCCTTTTTCTTTTAGAGCAACTAAAGCATCTATAATCATTATGGCTTTTGCCAAACGACTTTCTTTATTACCAGATAAGGTTATAAAAGGCTTTTTATTATCAATTAAAGTTTGTTTGAATACCGAAAAAACAGTTTCTCTTCCTTCCGGAGTATCTCTAATGTCATCTTTTTCCCAAGGAACATCAATGTCCGTGAGGAAAAACAAATCGTAATCATGTTCTAAAGCAGCTTCATTTAAAAGTGGATCACAAAAACCGTAATACACTTCAGAGAAGACTTTAGTTACCATTAAATTAGTATCGCAAAACAAATATTTATTCGCCTCGGTAAGCTTCTCATTCTCTAATAAAACTTGCCCGTAAGCAATAGGCATCATATCATCAACAGTACATATATGCTGATTTTCTTCCCATCTTTCCTGTAGATAATCGCGTGCAAACTCTGGAACCCATTCTGTTTTGTAGTGGTCTGCGAGTTGTTTTGCTAATGTAGTTTTACCTGTACTTTCAGGGCCAAACAAAGCAATTTTTATGATATTTGTTTTTTGCTGTCTAAGATTTTTCTCCATTCTAAATAAGCTGAAATAGCTAAAATTGTAAAAATTAAATATTGAAGCGACAACATCCCCAAGCCGCGATAGGCATAAAGAGGCACTACAATAATATCGCCGATAATCCAGAGTGTCCAGTTTTCAATTTTCTTCCTTGCCATATACCACATTCCTGCGAAAAATATACCTGACGATATCATATCGACATAATTATCTTTATGTATTTCGTAATCGAAATATTTACAAATGCCGAAAACTACAAAAACCGTTACAATAAACAGTAAGATTCCGATTATTTTTTCATTAAAAGTTGTACGAGTAATTGGCAGATTATCTTCAACAGTTGTTCCTTTTGCCCACATATACCAGCCATAAATACTCATAATTGAAAAATAAGCATTGATAATCATGTCTCCAATATAACCGGCAACATATAAAAGGTAAACCGAAATTACAGTTGCAATTAATCCTGTTGGATAAACCCAAATATTTTCTTTTTTAGCAAACCATACGCTTAAGATCCCGCAAACGAATACCAAAAATTCCAGAATGATATGCCATAATGGTGCATTTTTATAACTTTCAAGAAAAAAATCAATCATTTTGTGGTATTTAAAGGCTGTTATTTATGAATCGAAAAAATGGCTGTCATTTTCAAAAGCTGTTCCTATAACTACTAAATCCGCACCGGCATTGTATGCTTTTTTAATTCCGTGCAAATCTACAATTCCTCCGCCAACAATTATAGGAATTTCTACGTTTTGAGAAATTACTGAAATCATCTCTAATGGCACTGACTTTTTTGCTCCGCTTCCTGCTTCTAAATAAATTAATTTACTGCCCAGCATTTCGCCTGCCTGAGCCGTTGCTAAGGCTAAATCAAAATTTTCGCGATTAAGCGGTTCTGTTTTACTAACGCGGGCAACAGCAGTTTCATTGCCGCTTTCAATTAAAATATATCCTGTTGAAATTACTTCAAGATTTGTTTTTTTCAATATTGGCGCTGCCTGAACCTGATATTCGATTAAATAATCCGGGTTTCGGCCAGACAATAATGATAAAAACAAAATCGCATCGGCCTTTGGTGAAATCTGAGACGGATCTCCCGGAAATATCACAACAGGCAGTTTTGTTTTTTGTTTTAACTGTGCGATAAGATCTTCGATAATTGTACTTTCGACAATACTGCCTCCAACAAAAATATGAGTCGCCGGAGATTGATTTATTTTAAGTAATAAATGATCTAAATTTTCCCAGACAATTTTATCAGGATCCAAAAGTATGGCTAATAATTTTTGACCATTTTTCTTGGCTTCTAAAATTTGTTGATGGATTGTGGTAAGTATTTTTTGCTCCATAATGGCCGTAAAAGTAAAAAGTTTTTAACGTAGAAGAACTATTATGAATCAATTATATTTGTAAAGTCTCTGTTAAGTATCAAAGAAAACAATTATGATCACGGCTGAATTGTTAGAGAAATATGGTGCAATAAAAAAGTCTTTTGGCAAAAATGAAATTATTTTTGAAGAAGGAAATCTGCCAGCTCATTATTATCAGATTATTTCGGGAGAAATTAAAATGTGTAATTATAATGATGACGGCCGCGAATTTATTCAGGGAATATTCTATAAAAATCAATCTTTTGGTGAACCTCCATTATTTTTAAATCAAAAATATCCAGCCAATTCAATTGCTGTTGAGGATAGTGAAATTCTTCTTCTTCCAAAATCTAATTTTATGAAACTGCTGGAAGAAAACCCGGCGATCAGCATTAAAATAATAGAAAACCTCGCGCAGCGATTGTATTATAAATCAGTTATGGCGGCCGAAATTTCGACACATGAACCAGAACATCGTGTTTTAAAATTAATCGATCATGGAATCGCTTATTTTAATTTTCAAAAAGACAAAAACGGTTATCTTATTAATTTCACCAGACAACAGATTGGAGATTTAACCGGCTTGCGGGTAGAAACTGTTATTAGAACCATAAAAGCATTGGAAAAGAAAGGTGAATTGAGAATTATTAATCGAAAAGTATACAGATAAAAAAGTTCTTGTTTTATGATTTTAATCATAAAATGCAGTTGTATTGCGGACGTATCTTTGTCATATAAAAATCTGAATATCATGACACTATATCAAACCACATTCGACATTTTCAATAAAAATTATATGGGTTCTGCTGCAATGGCAGTAATTGGGCA
>Ga0157369_10011025_pt1 | contig 10285 bp, 6 predicted proteins | sample C25metaG_FD_113461 | JGI IMG/M metagenome (GOLD analysis project Ga0157369, IMG submission 113461) | Corn rhizosphere microbial communities from Kellogg Biological Station, Michigan, USA - C2-5 metaG | ecosystem: Host-associated > Plants > Roots > Rhizosphere > Soil | place: USA: Michigan...
ACGCCCTCGACGACCTCATTCCCGAGGCCTTCGCCACCGTCCGCGAGGCGGCGAAGCGCACGCTCGGCCAGCGTCACTACGACGTTCAGCTCATCGGCGGCATCGTCCTCCACCGCGGCGAGATCGCCGAGATGCGCACCGGCGAAGGCAAGACTCTGGTCGCGACCCTCGCCACCTACCTGAACGCGCTCGAGGGCAAGGGCGTCCACGTCGTCACCGTGAACGACTATCTGGCCAAGCGCGACGCCGACTGGATGGGCCAGATCTACCGCTTCCTCGGCATGACCGTGGGCGTCATCGTCCCCAACCTCACCGACCAGCAGCGGCGCGAGGCCTATCACAGCGACATCACCTACGGCACGAACAACGAGTTCGGCTTCGACTATTTGCGCGACAATATGAAGTACGACCGGGAATCGATGGTCCAGCGGCCGTTCAATTTCGCGATCGTCGACGAGGTGGATTCGATCCTGATCGACGAGGCCCGCACCCCGCTGATCATCTCCGGCCCGACGGACGACAAGTCGGAGCTCTACATGGCGGTCGACGAGATCGTGAAGGACCTCGTCCCCGAGGATTACGAGCTCGACGAGAAGCAGCGCTCGGTCGTCCTCACCGAGGACGGCACCGAGAAGATGGAGCGCCTGCTCGAGAATGCGGGGCTGCTCGAGGGCTCCAATCTCTACGATTTCGAGAACACGCTCGTCGTCCACCACCTCAACCAGGCGCTGCGCGCGAACGTCATGTTCAAGCGCGACACCGATTACATCGTGAAGAACGGCAAGGTGATCATCATCGACGAGTTCACCGGTCGCATGATGGACGGTCGCCGCTGGTCGGACGGCCTCCACCAGGCGGTCGAGGCGAAGGAGCGGGTGCAGATCGAGCCCGAGAACCAGACGCTCGCCTCGATCACCTTCCAGAACTATTTCCGCATGTACCCGAAGCTGTCGGGCATGACCGGCACCGCCGCGACCGAGGCAGCCGAGTTCTGGGACATCTACAAGATGAACGTGGTGTCGATCCCGACCCACGTGCCGGTGAAGCGCGTCGACGAGGACGACGAATTCTACAAGAACGTCACCGATAAGTTCGGGGCGATCGCCAAGGCCATCAAGGAGAAGCAGGAGATCGGCCAGCCGGTGCTGGTCGGCACCGTCTCGATCGAGAAGTCGGAGCTGCTCTCCGAGTTCCTCGAGCGCGAAGGCGTCCGCCACGAGGTGCTGAACGCCCGCTTCCACGAGCAGGAAGCGCATATCGTCGCCCAGGCTGGGCGCATCGGCGCCGTCACCATCGCCACCAACATGGCCGGCCGCGGCACCGACATCCAGCTTGGCGGCAACGTCGAGTTCCGCGTCGGCGACGAGCTTTCCGAAATGGAGGAGGGACCCGAGAAAGAGGCGGCGATCGCGCGCATCAAGCGCGAGGTCGAGGAGGAGCGGGAGCGGGTCCGCGCGGCCGGCGGCCTGTTCGTCCTCGGCACCGAACGCCACGAGAGCCGCCGCATCGACAACCAGCTGCGCGGCCGCTCGGGCCGCCAGGGCGATCCGGGCCTCAGCCGCTTCTACCTGAGCCTCGACGACGACCTGCTGCGTATCTTCGGCCCGCAGACGATGTTCGCGCGCCTCATGAACAAGAACTTGGAGGACGGCGAGGCGATCGTCAGCCCCTGGATCTCGAAGGCGATCGAGACCGCTCAGAAGAAGGTCGAAGCGAGGAACTACGACATCCGCAAGCAGGTCGTCGAATATGACGACGTCATGAACGACCAGCGCAAGGTCATCTACGAGCAGCGCGCCGACATCATGGATGCGGACGCGGTCGGCGACGTCGTCACGGACATGCGCTCCGAGACCGTCAACGCCATCGTCGGCGAATCCTGCCCGCCCAACACCTATCCCGAGCAGTGGGACATCCCGCACCTGAAGGCGCGGGTGGTGGAGATTTTCGGCTTCGACCCGCCCATCGACGATTGGCTGAAGGAGGAGGCGGTCGACCCGGAGATGCTGGTCGAGCGGCTCGAGGAGCTGACCACCCGCCAGCTCGAGGAAAAGGTCGCCGACCTTCCGCCCGAGACCTACGTCCAGGTCGAGAAGAGCGTGCTCCTCCAGTCGCTGGACCATCACTGGAAGGAGCATCTCGCGATGCTCGACGCGCTCCGCCAGGTCATCCACCTGCGGGCCTATGCGCAGAAGAAGCCCATCGACGAGTATAAGCACGAGGCCTTCCAGCTGTTCGAGCGGATGCTCGTCTCGATCCGCGAGGACGTGACCCGCACCCTCGGCCTCGCGACCTTCTCGATGCCGCAGCCGCAGGACTTCGAAATCCCGATGGGCGAGTTCCAGCCGCTGCCGGACTTCAACATGCAGGTGCTGCCGGACTTCATCACCACCCACATCGATCCGTTCACCGGCGACGACGACACCGCCGACGTCGATGCGGGCACCGGCACCATCCTCTCGCGCCTGCCGCCGCTCCAGATGGAGCAGCCGGCCATGCCCGACGGGGCGAACGTCGCCGAGCTCCCCGGCGTCAGCCGCAACGCGCCGTGCCCCTGCGGCTCCGGCCTCAAGTACAAGCACTGCCACGGCCAGCTGGCGTAACATCAAAGCCCCCTCTCCCCCGGCGGGGAGAGGGACCATTGCCGTCCATCACGGAACGGCGACGCTCAGTACAGCAGGAAGCGCCTCCGCTCTTCCTCCCAAGCCTCCTCGTCCGGGCGGGTGATCGCGTCCAAGTCGCCCGGCTCGGCGGCCATGTCGTCCACCCACTCCCGAAGGCCCGGCCCGCCGTTGATCACGTCGATGGCGAGCTTGTCGAACTCATATTCGTAAGGGAAGTCGCGCCACAGCGGGTAGTCCGGCGCGAGGCGGCGGATCGCCTTGAAGGCAAGCGCCTGCAGCCGCCACGGCCGGAACGCGTCATGGTCGTAGAGCGGCGCCTCCGCATGGATGTGCACCCCGCTGCAGAGCCTGCCGACATGCTTGTGGAAGGTCGGCTCGAACGAAATGGTGCGGAGGCCGCAGCCGCGCATCCACTCGGGTGAAAGCTTCTGCATCTCGGCAAGCACGGCGGCGCCGTCGATGTCCGGCGCGCCGAAGATCTCGAGCGGCCGGGTCGTGCCGCGCCCTTCCGAGAGGGTGGTGCCCTCGAGCATCACCGTCCCGGCATAGGCCCGCGCCATCCACAGGTTCGGCGCGTTCGGGCTCGGATTCACCCAGATGCGCTCGCCGAGCGGCCAGCCGAAGCCGGGCGCCGCGTCCGGCGCGTAGCCTTCCATCCCGATCACCCGATAATCGACGTCGATCCCGAAATGCTCGACGAACCAGCGGCCGAGCTCGCCGAGCGTCAGGCCGTGGCGCATCGGCAGCGGCCCGGCGCCGACGAAGCTCTCCCAGCCGGGCCGGAGCGTCAGCCCCTCGACCGGCCGCCCGGCGGGATTCGGCCGGTCGAGCACCCACACCGCCTTCTTGTGCTGCGCCGCCGCCTCCAGCGCGTAGAGGAGGGTGGTGATGAACGTGTAGATGCGGCAGCCGAGATCCTGGAGGTCGACCAGCATGACGTCGAACGTCCCCATCGACTGCCCGGTCGGCCGCCGCACCTCGCCGTAGAGGCTGAACACCGGAACGCCGTGCACCGGATCGGTGAAGTCCTCCGACTCCACCATATTGTCCTGCTTGTCGCCCCTCAGCCCATGCTGCGGCCCGAAGGCGGCGCTGACGTTGAGCCCGCACGCGGCGAGCGCGTCGAGCGAGTGGGTGAGGTCCGCCGTCACCGAGGCCGGGTGGGCGAGGAGGGCGACGCGCTTCCCCTCCAGCGGCTTGCGCAGCGCGGCGTCGGCGAGGAGGCGGTCGAGGCCGGTCTTGATCATCAGGGCGCTATGGCGGGGAGCGTGGCCGTGAAGCAAGCCGGGTGGTGGAAGTCCGGCTCACCCGGCGGGTGGGCGAGGGCCCAGTAGGACATCCTCCCGTCGCGCTCCTCGATGATCGCGGTAAGGCTCGCTTTCCCGGGCCCCACCGCGAGCAAATCGCGGCCGATCACCACGTCGAGCTCGTAGCGGTCGGGCAGGATTCTTTGGCGGTCGTCGATCCGGCAGTCGACGAGATTTGGGGGTTGATCGATGCCGATCTGCCTCATTCCCTTTCGCCAATCGGAAAAGGAATAGGCATTCCACGCGTTCGCCGGAGCGAAATTGAACTCGCGATAGGCAGCGGCGCCCGCCTCCTTGGCGAACAGCTCGAAGCACGTACTCCGCCACAGTTTGTCCCTGCGCACCAGGGGGTAGTTCGGCAGCAACAGGTTCGTTGCAGGCTCTACGGCATAGCGGATCACGAACTCGGGCCCGTCCAAGACACGCACCTCCACCGAGCGCACCGAACGGGGAGGGTGGTCCGGGTGCGCGACGAGCCGGTGCTTTCCAGTGAACTCCATGCTAGGCGCCGCTCCCGATGACCTACCGATCCGACCTCCTACGCGTGCTTTCCGAACGCGGCTACATCCACCAGGTGACCGATGCGGAGGGGCTGGACGCCCTCGCCGCGCAGCAGGTCGTGCCGGCCTATATCGGCTTCGACGCCACCGCCCCCTCGCTCCACATCGGCAGCCTCGTCCAGATCATGATGCTCCGCCGGATGCAGCAGACGGGGCACAAGCCGATCGTCGTCATGGGCGGCGGCACGACCAAGATCGGCGATCCCTCGGGCAAGGACGAATCGCGCAAGCTCCTCACCGAGGAGACGATCGCCGCCAACATCGCGTCGATCCGCCGGAGCTTCGAGAATTTCCTGAGCTTCGGAGAGGGCCCGACGGACGCCATTCTCGTCAACAACGCCGACTGGCTCGACGCGCTCGACTATATCCCATTCCTGCGCGACATGGGGCCGCACTTCACCGTCAACCGCATGCTGACGATGGAGAGCGTCCGCCTCCGCATCGAACGCGAGCAGCCGCTCACCTTCCTCGAGTTCAACTACATGATCCTCCAGGCCTACGACTTCCTGGAGCTGTCCCGCCGCCACGGCTGCCGCGCCCAGCTGGGCGGCTCGGATCAGTGGGGCAATATCGTGCAGGGGATCGAGCTCGGGCGCCGGGTCGACGGCACCCAGCTCTACGGCCTCACCTCGCCGCTGATGACGACGGCGGACGGCGCCAAGATGGGGAAGACCGCCGCCGGGGCGGTCTGGCTGAACCCCGACAGGCTCGCGCCCTACGATTACTGGCAGTTCTGGCGGAATACCCACGACAAGGATGTCGGCCGCTTCCTCCGCCTCTTCACCGACCTGCCGCTCGACGAGATCGCGCGGCTCGAGGCGCTCGAGGGGAGCGAGATCAACGTCGCCAAGAAGATCCTCGCCGACGAGGCGACGGCGCTCGCCCACGGCAGCGAGGCGGCGCAGGCGGCGGGGGAGACGGCGCGCAAGACCTTCGAGGAGGGCGCCGCCGGCGAATCGCTGCCGACGCTCAAGCTCGACAAGCCGGTGCTGCTCACCGAGGCGCTGGTCGGCCTCGGCCTGGTCGCCTCCCGCAACGAGGCGCGGCGCCTGCTCCAGCAGGGCGGCGCGAAGGTGGACGGAGAGAAGGTCGACACCGACATCACCCTTCGGCCGGGCACGGAGGTGCGGATCAGCGCCGGCAAGAAGAAGCACGGGCTCATCATCCCCTGACTTGCCGCCGCCCGAGTGCGGGATTATTCCGGCTCCGTCACCGGAGTAGGCCTCTGCCTGTCACTGCCTGAAGTCGCCGCGGCCTGATGCGCCGCGGCCGAGAAACCTTCCTCCGCGGCCGGAGCGCCGCGCCTTTTCTCGCGACTTCAAGGATCAAACAGATGCACGATGATTTCACGGTGCCCGCCGACTGGTACCGCACGTTCTTCACCGGCCCGGTCAATGCCTTCTGGGAGGCGATGGTGTCTCCGGCGGCAACCGAAGCGGACCTCGCGTTCATCCGCCGGCACATCGGCCCCGCGCCTGCGCGCGTGCTCGACACGCCCTGCGGTGCCGGCCGCCACGCGCTGGGTCTCGCCCGTGCCGGGTATCACGTGACCGGCATCGACATCTCGGCGGAGGCGATCGCCCGCGCATCGCGCGCGGCCGAACGCCTGCCCGTCCGCTTCCTCTGCGGGGACATGGCCGCCATGGAGCCGGGCGGGGACTTCGACGCCGCCATCTGCTTCGGCAACAGCCTGGGCTATTTCGGCCCCGAAGAGACGCGCGCCTTCCTCTCAGGGCTGGCTGGAAGCCTGAAGCAAGGCGGACGCCTGCTCCTCGACACCTACACGGCGGCCGAATCGATCTTCCCCCTCCAAGAGGACCGGGAGATCGCCTTCGACGGCGGCACCTACCGCTCGCGCTACAGCTACGATCCATACCGGTCGGTGCTGAAGACCAGCGCGGAGCTCACCCTAGAAGGCGAGGTGCACCCGCTCCTCTACGCCCACTATGTGTTGACCAGCGGCGAGCTCGTCCGGATGGTGGAGCGCGCCGGCGTTCAGGTCGTCAGCCTGTACGCGGATACCAAGGGAGGGCCCTACGCACCGGGTCTGCCGCGTCTGCTGCTGGTGGGAACGCGGTGCTAGCCATAGCGTCCTGGGGCTGCCACGCTTCTGAGACTTTGCGCGACAGTTCCGAACAACTCCGGGATCAACACCGCTTCTCCACCCTCGATGCGTTTGGAGATCATTGTGAGCGGAAAGCAGAGGAGTGTCGTTCCGGGCCAGTTCAGCGCTGGATCGCGTCCCCACTCGTCCTCCACGGCTACCCAGTGGAGCCCAAGCTCTTGCGCCAGAGCATCCCCGAAGCCGATGCCAAGTGCCTGGAGTTTCCATGTCTCCCCAGCCTCGATCCATCCGGCTTCAAGGATCCCGTCGAGGAGGCGGAGCTTGCCCTCCACGGATCCATACTTACCGTCCGGATCGTGGGTGAAGTGCCCTTTCAGCCACGCGCGCGCGCACTCCAGCCGCTCGTCGTCCTCTTGGTTCAGGGCCTCGTGATTCATTGTCGTCACCCGCTCCGCAGCAGCTCGACCGCCGCGTCGCGCTCCATCAAATAGAGGAGCACGCGGGCGGCCTGGCCGCGTTCGCCCTGCAGGCCGCCGTCGCGGTCGACGAGGAGGCGGGCGTCGTCGGTGGCGACCTGGGCGAGCGCCTGGATCTGCTCGGGGCCGGCGAGGCGGAACTGGGCCTCACCGGACTGCTTGGTGCCGAGGATCTCGCCGGCGCCGCGCAGGCGCAGATCCTCTTCGGCGATGCGGAAGCCGTCGTTCGTCTCGCGCATCAAAGCGAGGCGCGCGCGGGCGGTTTCGCTCAGCGCCTCGCCGCGCAGCAGCAGGCAGATGGAGCGCCCCTCGCCGCGCCCCACCCGCCCCCTCAATTGGTGGAGCTGGGCGAGGCCAAACCGGTCGGCGCCCTCGACGACCATCAGGGTCGCGTTCGGCACGTCGACACCGACCTCGATGACGGTGGTGGCGACGAGCACGGCGACCTTGCCCTGCTGGAAGGCCGCCATGACCGCATCCTTCTCCGGCCCCTTCATGCGCCCGTGCACCAGACCGACCTTGTCGCCGAAGCGAAGCTGGAGGACGCGTGCGCGCTCCTCGGCCGCGGCCTGGTCGGTGACCTCGCTCTCCTCGACGAGCGGACACACCCAATAGGCCTGGCCGCCGCGGGCGATGTGGCGGGAGAGGCCGTCCACGACTTCGGCAAGCCGCTCGAGGCTGAGCACCCGGGTCTCGATCGGCTGGCGCCCGGGCGGCATCTCGTCGAGGCGCGAGACGTCCATTTCGCCGAACTGGGTGAGGGTGAGGGTGCGCGGGATGGGGGTCGCCGTCATCACCAGGAAATGGGGCGGGCGCTCGGCTTTGTTGGCGAGCATCATGCGCTGCTCGACCCCGAAGCGGTGCTGCTCGTCGACGACGGCGAGGCCGAGCCTTTTATACCCCACCGCCTCCTGGAAGATGGCGTGGGTGCCGACGAGGATATGGATCGAGCCGTCGGCGAGGCCCATCAGGGTCGCCTCGCGAACCCGCCCCTTGTCGCGGCCGGTGAGGATGGCGACGTTGACGTTGACCCCGCCGAGCATCCGCTGCAGCGTCTCGAAATGCTGGCGGGCGAGGATCTCGGTCGGCGCGAGCATCGCCGCCTGCGCCCCCGCTTCGACCGCGACCAGCATCGCCTCGAGCGCCACCAGCGTCTTGCCCGAGCCGACGTCGCCCTGGAGCAGCCGAAGCATCGGCTGCGCCTGCGCCATGTCGCCTTCGATCTCCGCCATCGCCCGGCGCTGGGCGCCGGTCGGCGAATAGGGGAGGCGGAGCTGGGCGCGCAGCCGCCCGTCGCCGGCGAGCGGGACTCCGCGCCGCCGCCGCGCGCTCGCCCTGACCAGCATCAGCGCCAGCTGGTTGGCGAACACCTCGTCATAGGCGAGCCGCTCCCGCGCGCCGGGTCCGCCCCGCCCGCGGTGCGAATCCGCCAGCGCCTCCGTCCAGCCGGGCCAGCCGCGGGCGGCGAGCAGGCTCGGCTCGATCCACTCGCCGAGTTCCGGCACGCGTGCCAGCGCCTGCCCGGCAAGCTCGCCGAGGCGCCGGCTCGTCACCCCTTCTGAAAGCGGATAGACCGGCTCCCGCTCCGGAAGGTCGAGCGCCTCGGCCGGCTCCAGCACATAATCGGGGTGGACGATCTGGAGCTCCTGGCCGTAGCGCTCCATCCGGCCGGACACGACCTTCGGCTGACCGAGCGGCAGCTGCTTCTTCGCCCAGCCCGGATTGTTGAAATAGGTGAGCGTCAGGTAATTGCCGGCGCGGTCGGTCGCGTGCACCCGGAAGGGGCTCCTCGGCCCGCCCTGGCGATAATCGACCGGCGTCACCAACATCGTGACGACATTCCCCGCATCGGCGTCGTCGACCGTCTCGACCCGCTTGCGCTGCACCCAGCCGGTGGGAAGGTGGAAGAGGACGTCCACCACCCGCTCAAGCCCCAGCCGCTTCAGCGGCTTCGCAAGCGCCGGCCCGACGCCCTTCAGCACCTCCACTTCGGCAAAGAGCGGGTTGAGGACGTCCGGGCGCATGATGCTTGCTAAGCGCAACCCGCCCGGCCCGACAATCCTCTCCCGGCCGGCGAGGGGGCTAGGCACCCGGCGTGCAGGCGATATGGTCCTGCCCGCCTGGTTTGGGGGATAGTCTCGATGGAAGCCGTTGTTCGCCGCCTGTTGTCCGGCTTTGCCGCATTGGCCTTCCTCGCGGGCAGTCTCTCCGCTCAGGCTCAGGCGCAGGCGCCCGCGCCGATGCCCCTGGCGGAGGCGCTCGCGGCCGCTCGGCACGCGCTCCTCGTGGGCCCGGCCGGGCTCTCGGGCGAGGGCGCGCCGCTGGTCGGCGAGGCCGTCCGCAACGCCCGTTTCATCTTCATCGGAGAAGATCACGTCACCCGCGAGATTCCGCTCTTCACCAAGGCGCTGTGCGACATGGCGCGCCCCCAGGGCCTCTCCGCCCTCGCCCTCGAAGTCGGCCCCAGGGCGCTGGAGCAGGTGACGCCGATCCTCGCCGCGCCCGACCGCGAGCGGCGGATGGCGCGCTTCAACGCGCAATATCCGGCGGCGCTCGCCTTCCTGAGCACCGCGGACGACAACGAGATGGCGGCGCATTGCATGAAGGACGGGGCGCCTGGCTTCAGGCTGATCGGCGCCGACCAGGAGTTTCTGGGAGCGGCGGGCCTGCTCCTCGACCGCATCCTGGCCACACGCCTCAGCCCCGCCGCGCGGGCCGCCGTGCGGAAGCTGCGCGTGATCGAGCGGGAGCGGGCGGCCGCGGCGCTAAAAAGCGGAAACCCGCAGGAGCTCTTCCTCCCCACCGTCACCGACGCGGAGCTCGCCGCGGCCGAGGCCAGGCTGGCGACGGGCGGTACGCCGGCGGCCAGGGCGCTCCTCGGCGACCTCAGGCTCAGCCGCGACATCTATCGCCAGACCCGCAACGAATCGAACCTGATGCGGGCCCGGCTCCTGAAGCGGAATCTGCACCGCTCCCTTCCCCGGTCGGGCAAGATCATCGGCAAGTTCGGCGACTGGCACGTCTACAAGGGCTACAATCCGCTCGGGAACCGCGACCTCGGCAATTACGTCGCCGAGATCGCCGATGAGGAGGGGACGCCGTCGCTTCACATCCTCGTGCTCGGCGCGAAGGGGACCCACGGCCTCTTCGGCGGCTATGGGCGGCCGACCAAGCCGACGCCGTTCGTCCTCTCCGAGGACCGCGACTATCACTGGTTCAAGCTCGCCACGGAGCTTCAGCTTCCCGGCGGATG
>Ga0157369_10011026_pt1 | contig 10285 bp, 9 predicted proteins | sample C25metaG_FD_113461 | JGI IMG/M metagenome (GOLD analysis project Ga0157369, IMG submission 113461) | Corn rhizosphere microbial communities from Kellogg Biological Station, Michigan, USA - C2-5 metaG | ecosystem: Host-associated > Plants > Roots > Rhizosphere > Soil | place: USA: Michigan...
AACAGTTCCCTGCGTCGGAACATCATCAGGAGAAGCAGATTGCAAATACATTTTTGCGGCTTCATGATCAACGGTTAATGGCATTTGCAAATAAGCCCGTCCGGCAAAAATCACAAGACCGATTTTATCATCGGGAGAATTATCAATAATTTTTGAAACAACTTGTTTGGCTCTTTCAAGTCTGCTTGGCTGAATATCCTGTGCCAGCATGCTTTTGCTGACATCAAGTGCAATCATGATGTCTGTTCCTTTTCTGCTAATTTTCTGTGAACTGTTTGGAGTAACCAAACCGGCAACTGCAAAAACACAAAGCGCAAATGCACAAACAAATAGAATGAATTTGGTTAAAAATTTTTTTGATGAAAATTGACCTGTTAATTCTTTTACTAAAGCCGGATCACCAATTTTCTTTGCTGTTCTTGCTTTCCATTTTTTTAATTGCAAATAAAAAAAGATCATCAACGGAACCGCAGCCAACGCTATAAAATATTCTATGTATTGAAAATGGAGCATTTATAGCGTCTAAATTAAAACTGAATCGTCGATTATGGATTTAAGGAATTATTAAATTTAATTACTGCATTATTAATAGACTTTGAAGTCATAACCAATAATTAATAATCAATAATTCAATGTTACTTTTCTCCTTTGAAAAAACCCATACTTTTCAAAATTGATTTGGAAATATTGATTCCGGTTGTTTTTAAATCGCGGTTTTTATCAGGCGATTTGATAAAGGTTACAAAGAAATAAACATGCCGGTTTTCTTCGATCCAGCCTGACACCCACTCAAATGAATTATTTTTTTCGTCAACACCCGAACCTGTTGTGTAGCTCAGTTTATACAAGGTGTTGTCTTCCTGGAGCATCAGGTTCTCTACCATTTGCTGTGAATATTTAGAAAATGGCAATTGCTCAAAATATATCTTGCTCATCAATCCCAATTGCTCATCAGGAGAAACTTTTAATTCATTATTCAGCCAAAAAGAATCAACTGCTCCGCTGATATTTTTATTGCCATAAGAGACAGAATCAATCCAATGTTTGAGCGTATCTTTCCCAACTTGTCTTGCAATTTGTTGAAAATAATCAACTGTGGAATTACTAAAAGCTTGTTTCAAAGTAGTGCCTGAAGTGTCGCTGCTATCTTTTTTCAACACAGTATTTTCATTGACAATTTTTCCTGTTTGGACACCAATTAATGTATTCAGAATTTTGAATGAAGTTCCGGGAGAAACTCTTTGTGTATCGAGTTTCATATTGTAAACAGTGATGTCACCAATTTGATTATTGAGAAAAGAAAAACTTCCATCAACATGGGATGAATCAAAATATTTTTTAAGATCGTTATTGATCTTTGCCCTGTTCATTGTGCACGAAGAAATCAGAAGAAGAAAAACAGAAAATAGCAAAAGGGAAAATTTATTCATAAGCGGTAAAATCTTTGATCAATACATTTATTTTTTTGTTTGCAAATGCTGTGCTGTGGCCTCAAGCGCTTCGTAAAATTCTTTTCCATATTTGCGAATGATAGGCTCTTTTAAAAACTGGTAAACAGGAAGTTTTAATTTTTTTCCTAAAGAACATGCAGCGCTGCAAAGATCTTCGCGAGGCTCGTAATTTACCAATTCGCCCTTCCTTGTTTTTTTTATTCTGATTGGAAAGAGATGACAGCTGATTGGTTTTTTCCAGGTAATTTTTCCGTCATTATACGCTTGTTCGATTCCACATTTTACAATTCCTTTTTTATCAACAATTCCATAAGCACACATTCCGTTGCTGATCGTCGGCGTAACCCAACCAAATTCTTTATCATAAACATATTTTCCTTCTGTTTCTAAAACCAGCTTGCATTCCGCTGAAAGATAAGGTAGTACTGAGTTGTACGTTTCATTCAATTCTTTTAATTCAGCATTTTCAAGAGGAGCGCCTGCATCACCATCTACACAACAACCGCCCTTGCATTTCACCAAATCACATACGAAATGTTCTTCAACAACCTGGTCACTAAGCAAAATGTCATCGATTGCAATCATGCTGCAAAAGTAAGCCAAGCAAATAGAATAAACTGTTGGATAAAATAGTGGAAAATAAAAATTAGAAAATTATAACAATCTGAAATATCATTTGAAAAAAAGAAACTTATTTAGTAAACAAATAAATAAATTGATTTTTTATTTTGAAAATTATACAAGATGCATCACCGCCCATAATGCCGTGATTGAAATAGCTGCCCACAAAATAATTCCCTGCAACAATGGTTTAAATCCTACAGATTTTAAAACTGAACGTGATAAACCAGCGCCAATCAGAAACAGTGTAACGGTTAATCCGGTTTTTGCGACATCAACAATTTCCTTTGATACAAAATGAACCGAAGGAAAATAAGTGTTGACGATCATAGCCAAAATAAATAATCCAATGAAGTAGGGCATTTTAATTTTTTGTTTCCCTGTTTTAAAAAACATTGCTGTTAATAAGGCAACCGGAATGATCCACAATGCCCTTGCGAGTTTCACCGTTGTTGCTACTTGCAGAGCTTCTGCGCCATATTTGTTTGCTGCCCCAACAACAGAACTGGTATCGTGGATCGCAATTGCGCTCCATAAACCGAATTGCATTTGTGATAAATGAAGTTGATGACCAATAAAAGGAAAGAGAAACAATGCAATTGAATTTAAAATAAAAATGGTTCCGAGCGCCACGGATATTTGTTTTTCTTTTGCCTTTATTAAAGGACTGATTGCTGCAATCGCACTTCCGCCACAAATTGCAGTGCCACATGAAATAAGATGAGAAGTTTTCTTTTCTATTTTTAAAAATTTCCCTAACAATAATCCTAAAGAAAGTGTTCCAATAATAGAGGCAATGGTAAATACAATTCCTTCTTTACCTGCATCAACAGCGCTTTGAATATTCATGCCAAAACCAAGACCAACTACAGAAACTTTCAATAAAAAAGAAGTTGCTTTATGATTTAAATGCAAAAAAGGATGTCCAATGAATTGTGCAATTGCAAAGCCAATGAGCAATGCAATAGGCGGTGTTACAAATGAGGTGAAGCAAAAAAACACTGCAATGACAAAAACGATTTCTCTTGTTGTAATATTTTTACCTAAAAAATTTCTGAATTTTTCCTTTGCAGGAATTAGTGTTTTTGTTTCCATTTCTGATGCAAATTTTTTTGATTTTCATTGAAATTATTTTCAATGATGAATGCAAAATTGATCAGTAAATGAAAAGAAGAGAAATTGTAAAAAGTGATGTGCGATTACCTGAAGTTATGATGAGAAGCGAATTTCATGAACAATTCAGGAAGCGCGGCTGGCTGCCCATGCAATTGAATGAAATAAAAATAGCGCTCAGTATTCATTCCTTTCACATCAACAATATGAAGATCATTTGTTTTTAATTCATTTAAAATAGAATGGATCGACAAAAAAGCCATGCAATCAGAATGAGGCAAATATGATTTCATACTTTCTGTGCTGGCGAGCAGCATTTCAATTTTCAGATCGCGCATCTTTATTCCGACTGATTTCAATGCATGAGAAATCACTTCCAATGTTCCAGAGCCCGGTTCACGCAGTAACAAAGGAATGTTTTTTAATTCTAAAGGTTGAATGCTCTCTTTTTTTGCAAATGAATTTTTGGTGGAAGAAACAAGAACAATTTCATCTTTGATAAATTCGGAATATTTTATAGAAGTATTTTTTGATCGCCCTTCTATGATTCCTAAATCAATTTCGTTATTTTTTAAACCATTTTCAATCTGCTCCGTATTGTTGGTGATCAAGGTGATTTGAACATCCGAAAATTTTTTATGAAACGCCGCAAGAACCGGTGGCAGTACATATTGCGCAACGGTTGTACTTGCGCCAAGTCTTAATTTCCCTTTATGTTTTTGAGAAAAATGGTTCATCTCAAATTCCAAATTGCGATAGACAGAAAACAATTGATCTGTGAGCTGAAGCAGTGTTTTTCCGGCTTCTGTTAATTTAATTCGTGAACCATTTCTTTCAAATAGTTTTACCTTAAACTGATATTCTAGCTCATGAATATGTTTGGTGACTGCAGGTTGTGTGATATATAATTCTGCCGCTGCTTTTGTAAAGTTTAGTCTTTTAGCTACTGTTTGAAAAACTTTTAAGCGAAAATCGAACATGATGTGAAGATAAGAGAAACTCCTCTAGCGATCTTCGTATCTTATTATTTCTTTTTCCGTAAAAATTTTCAGGCAGCATAACTGTTGCATTCCTGTGCACAATTTTTACAAACCGCTGCACATTCCTGGCAATGATCATTTTGATGTTTGGAACATTCTGCTGCACAATCCCCACACATCTGTGAACAAATTCTACAAATTTGTTGTGCTTTGGTGCTTCCGATACTCATTAATTGTGCAGCAGCATAACATAATGCAGAACATTCCATATCTAATTGAATACATCTTGCCATCATTTTTACATCCTGTTCCTGCAGGCATGATGAAGCACAATGTGAGCAAACAGCAGCGCAATGCAAACAAGCATCAACACAGGCTTTATAAGTATGGTAACCAGTCATAATTTTAATTTTAGTTACTCATACAAGAAATGTTCCCATTCCATCTATTTGACCTGGTATCTTAATCCTACATACAAAAGACGACCACTTACAGGTCCCCAAACCATTGAAGCATCAAAGTATTTTCCAAAAGGCTGATCAGCAGAAAGAATTACATTTTTTTGAAAATAGTTGGTAAGATTTTCTCCTCCGGCATACAATTCAAATGCTTTTTTTTCCCCGAAAGATTTACTTACCTGTGCATTCATAGAAACATAAGCAGGAGAATATTCCAGCATTTGGTATTGAACAGGATTTTCTTTCGTTGATGGAATTCTTTTTCTGCCAATATAATTTATAGTATAATTGAATTTCCAGTTTTTTATTTCATATCCAAGATTGATGAAAGCACGGTTGGCAGCAGTAAAAGGCTTTTCAAGCAATTGATTGCCAAAAGTAGTTTTTACATCATACCACCTATAAGCTAAACGCACATCCAATTTGTTGACTGGAATAAAATTGAATTCACTTTGAAAGCTATTCGAAAATGATTTGCCTCTTAGATTGTAAAATTTTATTACTCTTGGATCTTCCAGATCCGCAACAACCTGGTTTACAAAATCATTTCTATAAAAATCAAAACTGAGCATTGCATCTCTTGAAAAAAGCTTCATTTTTTGATCGAGTGTTATTCCTTTATTCCATGCAACTTCCGGATTCAATCCATACGCTTTGCCGGTTGAATTACTGATAATTTCTACACTTCTTGCACTTACTAATGCACCCATATTTTCGGCAAAAATGTTAGCTGTTCTTTGGCCGCGTCCACCGCTTATATGAATGACTGTTCCTTTGATTGGTTCGTATCTGAGGTTTAATCTTGGTGTAACAAACCATCCGAATAAATTATCATGATCAGCGCGCAAACCAGCAACAGCACTGAATTTGTCATTCATGTTATAGGTATATTCAAAGAAAGCGCCGGGAACAATCTCATTTCTTTTATAGGTTTCAGTTTTGTACAATTCATTGTAATGATCCGCATTTAAACTTAATCCTGTTCTGAATTTGTGTGAAGAATTTCCGATAATACTTTGGTAGATAAGGTTGGAATAAAAATTACTTTGTTGTGCATTATATTGAATCAATCCGAAATAAGAATTCTGTTCATGATTGAACGCAGAAAGTTGGAAGCCGATGCTTTGATATTTTTTTTCAGGAAAGATGTAGCCAATTTTCGCAAAGCCTTCATAGCGGTTCGTTTTGATTCCTAAGCCATAAGAATTGGTAGTAAATTTATCCTCGGTTTTATAATCAATCTGGCCGCCTGTTTTATTGTCTAACAAAGCTTTTGCTCCAAAATAAATTTCCCAACCCTTATTGCTACTGTAATTCCATTCGTTTACCGCGCTAGATAGATTTCCTGTTGGCAAATCGCGAAATCCATCTTTGTTCAAATCAATTTTATTGAATAAAAAATCATTGTGCAATAAAAAAATGGTTGACCAATGATCATTCAAATGTTGAGAAATATTCGCATTCAAATCAGTTTTCCCCATATCATTTACATACGCATTCAAATACAACTGCTCACTTGTTTCCGGTTTTTTTAATTCAACATTTATCTGACCTGCAATGCTTTCATAACCATTGGCAACCGAACCGGTTCCCTTGCTAAGCTGAATACTTTCAATCCATGGACCCGCAATGCTGTTTAATCCAAGTGGTGTAGCAATTCCTCTTGGCCCCGGAAGATTTTCAACCGTAAGTTGCGTGTAAATTCCGGCAAGACCAAGTAATTCAATTTGCCTGGAACCGGTAACAGCATCGCTGTATGAAACGTCAACGCTCGGATTTGTTTCAAAACTTTCACTCAAATTGCAACAAGCGGCTTTTAGTAATTCATTAGAACTGATCATTAAACTACGTACAGTTCCAAGTCCGTTTATGTAAGAAAATTTTGGTTTTCCTTTTATTTTGATTGCCTTTAATTGTCCGTTGGAAGCCAGTACAACGTGCAACTGGTGGGTGTTTGCAACGTCAATAGAATCTGATTGAAAACCTGCATAGGTAACTATTAATTGTTTATTATTTTCATTTTCAGGAATAGAAAAAAAGCCGTGCTTATCAGAAACAGTTCCTTCTGATGAACCACTCCACAAAATGCTGGCGCCTTCAAGCGGAATAAAATTTCCTTTATTATCTTCTGAAACAACAACTCCTGTTATTGCATGTGTATCACTGTTCACATGAGAAGCATTCTCTTCATCAACCTTGTCACGATAATGACAACATTCAGGCAAAGCGTTATAAATTGCATCAGGCGCTTTTTGATTTTCCAGATCGTGACCAACAAAGAGAATCTTTGATTTGATTTGGGGCAATTGTACAATGGACGCATTGTAAACAATGCTTAGCATTTTTGTCGCTACATCCCAATTCGCAGATTGAACTCCTTTTATTTTTAATGCATTTTCAATCCGATGTTTGCATTGAATGCATTCACCATAAACTTTAAAAGATGTGCTGCTATCGCCGGACTTATTTTGTGCAGTTGCTATACCAATACTAAAAAGTGAAGCTAAAAGCACGAGTATATATTTTTTAAAACCCGCACTACTATTCAGTTTTAAAATTCCTTTATTTTTTAAATTTTTCATTGACTTTCATTTGTGTTTATTTTCGTAAACAGACTTTTAATCGGAAATCGTTTTTTACACAAAACGCGATGATTATTCTTAAAATTCTTTTTAAGATTTGAAGAAAATAAATGAAGGAATCATATCAGAAATGAGCAGTATAAAATCCGGTAATCGTTCCGGGGACGAGGAAGATGCTCGCGTACATCTTTTAAGGATAAAGAGATGAAATAAAATTTCTGATGCTTATAAAACTGCGGAGGAAGAAAAGCGGAGGATAAAGAAATTCTGTTGTAATATCCGTCCGGAAGATTTTGGTCATTGTGAACTTTTAAAACTTTCACATGTCCTTTGCAACAATCATTTGGCGCATTTTTATGCATTCCACATTTGCTGCATTTGTTCGAAGTCCTTTCGGAAAGGCTCCAGCCGACAGTTTTACCCATGCATTGCTGCACAAAAATTGTAGCTCCGGATGTAGAAGTAACATAGGCAAGGGCTAATATGAAAACGAGAATTTTTTTCACAGCAATGCAAAGATAAACTGAATTAATTTTTATTGATCAAATCGCTTTTCGTTTTTGGGAATGTTATTTTATTTCTTCCGCTTTATATCCAATGTTTTGAAGAGCTGTTACAATTTTATTTTCGTTATCGCTATCAGAAGAAACAGTAAGAATTCTTTTAGGATTTTTTAAATCTACATTCCACTTATTTTCACCCGCAATTTCATTTAAAACAGGGGAAACTTTTGCGATGCATGAATCGCACATAATGTTTGTTTTGTACTGATATTTTTTCATAATGTTTTTTTATTTAGTTAATAAACAAGTTTTATATTTTAATAAATTTTAGTCTCAGGCTATTGCTCACTACACTTACAGAACTTAATGCCATAGCGGCTCCTGCTATCATTGGATTTAAAAGAAATCCGGTGAACGGAAATAAAATTCCGGCTGCAACGGGGATGCCGATTGCATTATAAATAAACGCCCAAAACAAATTTTGACGAATCACTTTTACTGTTTGTTTGGACAACTGAATTGCTTTAGGAATATGATTTAAATCAGAAGAAATCAAAGTAATTTTTGCAACATCCATTGCAATATCGGTGCCTTTTCCCATCGCAATACTAACATTCGAAAGAGCAAGCGCCTGGCTATCATTAATTCCATCTCCAACCATTGCAACTTTCTTTCCTTTTTCCTGCAATTCTTTTACAAATGCTGCTTTTTCTGACGGCAAAGTTTCTGCTTTAAAATTTTTTATTCCTGTTTTTTCAGCGACTGCAGAAACAGTTTTTTCATTATCGCCACTTACCATGAAAACATCGATTCCCATATTCTTCAACTGCTCAATTGCTTCTTTTGATGTGTTTTTTATTTTATCAGAAATGGCAACAGCAGTAAACGCAGTTTTATCATCAAAAAACCAAATTACAGTTGACGCATCTTTCGCCCATTTTTCTGATTTTACTTTTAGTTCTTCAGGAATAAAAACATGATGAGCGATCAACGTTTTATAAGTTGCTGCATAATATTTTTTGTTTTGATAAAGTGCTGAAACACCAGAGCCAGTAATACTTTCAAAGCTTTCTAAATTTACGCGACTGATATTTTTTGAATGAAAATATTTGCTGATCGCATCTGCTAACGGATGTTCTGATTGTGATTCAATGGAATAGAAAATTGAAGAAAGCTGCAATACATCCACATAATTTTTCCAAAGAATATCTGTTACTTTCGGTCGGCCTTCAGTGATCGTCCCTGTTTTATCTAGAATGATTGCGTCAATATTTTTCGCTTGTTCCAAACTCTCCGCATCTTTAATCAAAATTCCATTTTCTGCACCTCGACCAACACCAACCATAATCGCTGTTGGTGTTGCCAAACCAAGCGCACAAGGACATGCAATTACCAAAACGGTAATCAGTGCTAATAAGCCTTGCGTCAAACTGTTATCTCCTCCGAAAATGAGCCAGGCAATAAAAGAAAGTATAGCAATGATAATAACAACCGGAACAAAGATTCCTGCGATTTTATCCGCAAGCTTTTGGACAGGCGCTTTACTTCCCTGCGCTTCCTGAACCATTTTGATAATATGCGCCAAAACAGTATCCGCGCCTACTTTTTCCGCTTCAAAAACAAAACTTCCTTTTTGATTGATCGTTCCTGCAAAAACCTTTGCGTCTTTCTTTTTTTCTACAGGAATTGGTTCACCGGAAATCATACTTTCATCTACAAAGGAGCTTCCTGAAACAACGATTCCGTCAACAGGAATTTTATCACCTGGCTTTACTAACAAATGATCATTCACTTTCACTTGTGAAATTTTAATCACAGACTCAGTTCCATCATTACTCATTCTCACAACAGTTTTTGGCTTCAATCCCATTAATTTTTTTATTGAAGAAGATGTGTTTGATTTTGCTTTTTCTTCCATTAGTTTTCCCAATAAAATAAAAGCAATCACAACTGCAGCTGCTTCAAAATACACATGCGCTTCAAGCCCTCTGCTTGTCCAGAATTGAGGATATAAAGTGTTGAAAACACTGAACAGGTAAGCAGTTCCGGTGCTCAACGCAACAAGCGTATCCATATTTGCTGAACGGTGTTTTGCCTGCTTCCATGCATTAATAAAAAATTGTTTTCCAAAAAAAAGAACGACGGGTGTAGCCAATGCCCACATAATAAAATTGGCAAAAGGCATATTCATAAACACCATTGCAATCAATACAAGTGGCACAGAAAAAATTATTGCAAGAATCGTTCTTTTGCGAAGTGAACGATAATGATTTTCTTTTTGTTTTTCAAGATCATCCGCTACATTTTCATTCTCTTCAATGATCAGATCGTATCCGGATGATTGAACCGATTGTTTAAAATGATTGGGATCGGCAACACCAGCCAGATATTCAACAGAAGCAGAATTGTTTGCATAATTGACTGCTGCATTTATAACTCCAGGCTCTTTTTTTAAAGTAGTTTCAACATTAGCTGCACATGAGGCACAACTCATGCCTGTTACCGGGAAATTTTTTTTAATTGTTTTTTCGCTGACATCGGTATTCATCATCTCATTTTAAAATGCAAATTTCTGAT
>Ga0157369_10011028_pt1 | contig 10284 bp, 8 predicted proteins | sample C25metaG_FD_113461 | JGI IMG/M metagenome (GOLD analysis project Ga0157369, IMG submission 113461) | Corn rhizosphere microbial communities from Kellogg Biological Station, Michigan, USA - C2-5 metaG | ecosystem: Host-associated > Plants > Roots > Rhizosphere > Soil | place: USA: Michigan...
AGTAACTGCCGAACTGCGGAACTGCCGAATTGAAAAACGAAGCAGGGCTGAAGCCCGCCTTCTTGATTCCTGGTGTTCACCGGCCTAAAGGCCGGTGCTCCCACCGTAGGTGCTCTCCCATAAAGAGAAAAAACCGTACCTCAGCGGCTAAAGCCGGCTTGATTTCCAGTTTATGGCACGGTGCTCACTTCGCTCGCATCCCGGGCTGAAGCCCGGGCCTACCGAGCCGTGTCCCTGCGAAAGAATCGGCACAGAAGTTCTTGTTCAACTGCACAGAAATTCTTCTCTCGGAATCTCCACCGAAGTTCTATTGACCTTACCGCGAACGAGGCGTAGGCTCCGCGCAAATTCCTACTTTGACATCCTGAAGGAGAGAAGTGCATGGCATACGTAGGCTTCGGTGCGCTGTGGCTTCCGATTGTGTTGTCGGCGGTGATCGTGTTCATCGCCAGCTCGATCTTCCACGTGGTGCTGCCGTTTCACCGCAGCGATTACAAGCAGCTGCCGAATGAAGATGCGGCGGCGGCGGCGCTGCGCGGAGTGCCGCCGGGGCAGTACATCATTCCGCATTGCACGCACGACCGGATGCGGTCGCCGGAGGTGCTGGAGAAGTTCAAGACGGGGCCGGTGTGCACGGTGCTGATGCGGCAGCCCGGGCCGGTCAACATGGGCAAGTTCCTGGGACTGTGGTTCGTGTACTGCCTGATCGTGGGCGTCTTTGCGGCGTACATTTCCGGGCGTACGCTGGCGCCGGGAACGCACTACCTGCAAGTGTTCCGCGTGGCGGGAGCGACGTCGTTCATGGCGTACGGCGTGGCGAACTTCACCAACGGGATCTGGAAGGGCGAGCCGTGGAGTGTGGTGGTGAAAGAGATTGTCGATGGGCTGATTTACGCGATGCTGCTGGCAGGGACGTTTGGGTGGTTGTGGCCGAAATAAGCTGCCCAACGAAAAGCTAAAGCACACCACAGAGGACACAGAGAGCACGGAGAAGCCTGAGTTTACTTCTCCGTGCTCTTCGTGTTCTCCGTGGTGATGAACTTGTGGCCAGCGGGGACGCCGGCCCTCCATCACGAGCGTGGACCGGAGACGAAGGGATTGTCCTTGATGATGTAGCGGAGTTTTTCGGCGGCGGCCTTGGTGATGCCAATGCGCGGAGTGGCGAGGATGCGCGGGCGCGGCAGGTCGTCCGACACGTTCGGCGCGACGAGGAGGTGCGAGTCACGATCAGTGACATCGGTGTCGTTGTCGCGCGGGCGGGTGATAGCGAAGGCTTCGCAGAGGCGTCCGGGGCCGGAGGTCAGGAGGCGAAGTTGGGCCGGTGAGCGCAGCGCCGAGAGATCGAGGCCGCGGTTGCGGGCCATGCGCTCGAGTCCGGCGACGGGTTCGAGGGCGCGGATGAGGACGCATCCGGCTTTGCCCTCCGGCAAGCAGGAAACGTTCAGGCAGTAATGATTGCCGTAGATGAAGTAGACGTAGGCGCGGCCGGGAGGACCCCAGAGGACGAGATTGCGCGCGGTGCGTCCGGCGGCGGCGTGGGCGGCGGGATCATTGAGCCCGAGATAGGCCTCGGTTTCGACGATGCGTCCGGCGAGAAGAGAGCGGGCGTCGCGGCCAACCAGGATGGTGCCAAGCAAGTCGCGGGCGACGCGGCGCGGGTCGCGGTCGAAGAAGGAACGGGGGAGAGGGCGGAATTGCGGACGCGCGAGCATTCGTGTTGAGTTTATTGCGGGACTGCGGAAGTGCGGAACTGCGGAATTGAAAAAGCGACCGGGGCTTTGCCGCAGAGAGGAAGGCAAAACCCTTACCTCAGCGGCTAAAGCCGGGTTTCTATCCCGGCTTCATGGCACGGCTGAAGCCGTGCCCCTCCGAAAGCAATTCAGAGGTTCTTCGTCGGACTGACGTCCTCCTCAGGATGACCCGAAGGGCAGGATCACCGGAAGGATGAACCCGGCGGCGGGACGAACCCGGTGGAGGATGACTCGTCGGCGATGATCCAATGGCGAGTTTCGTATACTGGAAGCATGCCGAAAGTGCCGCCGAAAGCGCCGGATCCCAAGCAGGTAAGGGTCGAGAAGACGACCGGCACCGGTGTGGACATCGACTGGTCGGACGGGCACACGAGCCACTACAGCTTCCAGTTCCTGCGCGATGCGTGTCCGTGCGCGCTGTGCGAGGAAGAGCGCGGGAAGACGGGGCTCGAGCCGGGACAGGCGCCGGGATCCAAGCCTGGCGAGTTGCCGATGTTTCGCACGGCGGTGAAGCCCACCGTGGTCGAGCCGGTGGGACGCTACGCGCTGCGCTTTACGTGGAGCGATGGACACGAGCACGGGATCTACTCGTGGGATTTCCTGCGAGATGTGTGTCCATGCCAGGAGTGCCGCGGGCGGCGTGCAATGCATACGGACCAAAGTACGGGTGTGAAGCAATAGCCGGCTCGCGTTGAGACCTTCGCAGATTTGCGATTTGTGATTTGCGATTTGTGATTCGGATCGCCAAGAATCGAGAAATCACCACTCGCAAATCACAAATGAGCCAGACTCTGTGCTCGCCGTCGCAGCCTCAGCCGCAGCGAATCCTGCCGTGATTAAATGGTGGTAATGGGTCTTCTGGATCAACTGAATCCGCAGCAGCGCGAGGCGGTGGAGCACACGACTGGGCCGCTGCTGATCCTGGCGGGCGCGGGCAGCGGCAAGACGCGGGTGATCACCTACCGGATCGCGCATCTGATCGAAGACCTTGGGGTTCAGCCCGACCGCATCCTGGCGGTCACGTTCACCAACAAAGCGGCGGGCGAGATGGGCGAGCGCGTGCGTCAGCTCGCGGGATCGAGAACGCTCGCGCAGCCGTGGATCTCCACGTTTCATTCGTTTTGCGTGCGGGTGCTGAGACGGGATATTGAGGCGCTGCGGATTGCGCCGGGGGAAGAGAAAAGCACACCACAGAGGACACAGGGGGAGCACAGAGGGCACGAAGACGCGGACGAGGGCGTCCGCGCCACGCAATCCGCTTCAGGGCCGCCGGGCGGGGACGCCCGGCGCTACACAGGAACTGGCTACACCAAGGACTTCGCCATCTACGACGAATCCGATCAGCAGATGGTGGTGAAGGCGGCGCTGCGGCGGTTGGGGATCGATGACAAGCAGGTGAAGCCGTCGGCGATCCTGTCGCGCATCTCGTGGGCGAAGAATCACATGATGGACCCGCAAGAGGTCTATCTGAACTCCAACGACCCGGTGGGCGAGCGCGTGGCGCAGGTGTTCGAGGTCTATCGGAAAGAGCTGCGCAAGGCGAACGCGCTCGACTTCGACGACCTGCTGCTGGAAACGGTGCGTCTGTTGAAGGTCGCGGAGCCGGTGCGGGAGCGGTATGCGCGGCGGTTCGAGTACATCCTGATCGACGAGTACCAGGACACGAACCGTCCGCAGTACGAGCTGATGCGGCTGCTGGCAAGCGTTCATCACAACGTGTGCGCCGTGGGCGACGAGGACCAGTCGATCTATTCGTGGCGTGGCGCGGACATCCGCAACATCCTCGAGTTCGAGCGCGACTTCGGCGATGCGAAGATCGTGCGGCTCGAGCAGAACTACCGGTCGACGCAACCGATTTTGGAAGCGGCGTCGGCGGTGGTGAGCAACAACGTCAAGCGCAAGGGCAAGACGTTGTGGACGTCGCGCGAGGGCGGCGCCAAGGTCGGGTACTACGAAGCGCCGGACGGAGAGAACGAAGCGCTGTTCGCGGCCGACTACATCCAGAAGTATTTGCGGCGGGCGGAGCAGGAAGGCGTGGAGAACCCGCGCGCGGCGGTGCTGTATCGCACGAACTCGCAGTCGCGACTGTTCGAAGAGGCGATGCGGCGCTACCAGATGCCGTATCACGTGGTCGGCGGATTCAGCTTCTACGATCGCTCCGAGATCAAGGACATGATCTCGTACCTCAAGCTGGTGCAGAACCCGATGGACGACATCTCGCTGCGCCGGGTGATCAACACGCCGCCAAGAGGGATTGGGAAGACGACGCTGGAGACGGTTGAAAGCCTGGCGATCCAGACCGGCATTCCGATGTGGAACGCGATGCGTGAGGTCAGCGAACGCAAGCTGCTGCCGACACGCGCAGTGATCGCGATGGATGCGTTTCGCGAAATGATCGAAGACGCGCGAGCGATGGTGGGCGGGAGCTTTGCGGAGAGATTAGAAGAAACCACGGGGCTTCGACGCAGAGACGCAGAGACGCAGAGTGAAGAAGCTCTGGAAGAGCCGGGTGACGCGGCGAGTGGGGACCAAGGGGACATCTCGTTCGAGTTCGGAGAGGTGGAAGACGAAACTCACCGCGGAGACGCGGAGGCGCGGAGTCAGGACGGCTTGGAAGATCTGCGTGAGGGCAGGGATCCCTCGACGGCGGCGGCTGCGCGGCACGAGCAAGCTTCGCCGCTGCGCGGCGAACGACCGGACGAGGGGTTAGCCACCCCGGCAGCGTCCGGTCCCACGCAATCTGACCAAGTCAGCGTCTCGGAGTTGCTGAAGTTCCTCATCGATCGCACGGGGTACATACGGCAGCTCGAGCAGGAGGACACGCCCGAGTCGCTGGCACGGATCGAGAACCTGAAGGAACTGGTCAACGCGGCGATGGATTCGAAAGACCGCGGCGAGACGCTGACCGACTTTCTCGATCATGCGGCGCTGGTGAGCGATGCGGATCAGTATGACGAGAAGTCGCGGGTCACGCTGATGACGCTGCACGCCGCGAAGGGGTTGGAGTTCCCACTGGTATTCCTCGTCGGCATGGAAGAAGGGCTGTTCCCGCATTCGCGCACGTTGCTGGCGGCCGACGACGTGGAAGAGGAGCGCCGGCTGTGCTACGTGGGGATGACGCGGGCCATGGACGCGCTGGTGCTGTCGAGGGCGCGGTACCGGCGGCGGTACGGGTCGGACATGCCCGAGGCGACGGTGGCGTCGCGATTCCTGGAAGAGGTCCCGCAACAGTTGTTCGAGGACATTGGCTCGCCGTCGAGGCGCGCGCCGGTGATCGGCGAGAGTTGGCGCGAGGAGAAGCGCGCACGTCGTGAGTATTACGACGAGAGCCGGCACTACGAATACGAGAATGAGGACCAGAGATATCGTCCGCAGGTGCAGAAGAGTGGGGCGCCGAAGCGCGCTGGCCAGTACAACTCGATGGAGAACATTGCCGAGTTCTTCGCCAGCCGGGGAAAGAAGTTCAAGGTGCCGAGCGTCCCGGTGGAGAAGCCGTCGGGGAAGACGGGTTTCCGGTCGGGTCAGCGGGTGCGGCATCCGAAGTACGGCGAAGGCACGGTGCTGAAGCGCGAAGGCGACGGCGAAGACGCGAAGATCACCGTGGCGTTCATTAACTTCGGATTGAAGAAGCTGGTGGAGAAGTACGCGCAGTTAGAGAAGGTGTAGCTGCCGAAAACTGAGGAGCGAACCCGTACCTCAGCGGCTAAAGCCGAGCTTTTGAGTGCAGTTTTCGGCACGGCTGAAGCCGTGCCCCTCCGAAAGATTGTGGAAACGAAACGCGGGCGGGAGGCCCGCGCCACACTGTACAATGCGAGATTCCGACATCATTTAATCAACAAGGGAGCAGAGTAGAGCGATGGCAAACACGAAGAGCAAGAGCAAGGAAGAACGGAAGAAAGCGCGGCGGGCGTCGCGGAAGAAGCGCAAGGCGGAAAAGCCGAAGCAGGCGCGGACGCATGCCCGCGGTTCGGCCAAGCGCAAGATGAAGAAGATGGTGCGCGGCCAGGCTAAGCGGTAAAGGTCTTGTTCACCGCGGCGGCGCGGAGACGCGGAGGAAGTAGAAAGTGAAATCGGGTAATCGGGTAAAGTACGCCGATTCCCGTGGCACTTTCCTCGGCGCCTCTGCGTCTCTGCGGTGAATTGATTTTTTAGCGGTCCGGGAGAACATTCTGGCGAGCCAACTTCTTGCGCGGAAGTCCATCGACAAGCTGATCGCGGAGTCCGAGGAGCCGGAACACCGGCTACGGAAGACGCTGGGGCCGTGGTCGCTGACGGCGCTGGGCATCGGAGCGATCATCGGGTCGGGCATCTTCGTGCTGACGGGGACTGCGGCGGCGGGCGAATATTTCCAGGCGCCGAACCTGGTGCACGCGCAAGTGCTGGACCTGATCGTCAACTTCTTCAAGCACGGCGCCGACACCAGCGCGGTGCTGATGCATGGACGCCCGCCGGCGGGGCCGGGGATCGCGCTGTCGTTCATCCTGGTGGCGGTGGCCTGCAGCTTCGCCGGGCTGTGCTACGCGGAGCTGGCGTCGATGATTCCGATCGCCGGCAGCGCTTACACCTATTCGTACGCAACGCTGGGCGAAATCTTCGCGTGGATCATCGGCTGGGACCTGATCCTGGAGTATGCCGTCTCGAACGTGGCTGTGGCCGTGGGTTTCAGCGGATACCTGAAGGCCCAACTGGCCGCGTTCGGTGTCAACATTCCTGACAAGTGGTCGACGTCGATCTTCGCGGGCGGTCATACGACCGGCGCATATTTCAACGTGCCGGCATTCCTGGTCGTGTTCATCCTGACGGTACTGCTGGTGCGCGGCGTTCGCGAATCGGCGCAGACCAACAACGTAATGGTGGTCGTGAAGCTGGGCGCGATCATCACGTTCCTGGTGGTCGGCGGGATGCTGGTGAAGCCGGCGAACTGGCATCCGTTCATGCCGTCGGGCTTTGCGGGCGTGGTGACGGGCGGCGCGATCATCTTCTTTACGTACATCGGGTTCGACTCGGTATCGACGGCGGCCGAGGAAGCGAAAAACCCGAAACGCGATATTCCGTTCGGCATCATCGCGTCGCTGATCGTGTGCACCATCCTCTACGTGGGCGTGGCGCTGGTGCTGCTCGGCATGATGCCGTTCCAGATGTTCCGCTCGGGCACGCAGATCGTGGCGGTGCAACTGAGCGGGCCGATGGCGGACTTCGAGCAGAAGACGAAGTCGCTGAAGAACGTGACGGCGATTGCGCCGGCCGAGCAGAACAAGTTTCGCGTGATCGTCGACGGCGACGCGACCGCCGCGCAGCAGACGCTGGAAGACGTGAAACAGATCGTGCAGACGAGCGGCGGCGCGGTGTCGGGCGCAAGCGTGCAGGACGCGTCGCAGGCGCCGGTGGCGTACGCGCTGGCGGAAATGGGCACGAGCCGCGTGTGGCAATCGGTGATCATCATCGGCGCGCTCACGGGCATGCTGTCGTCGCTGCTGGTATTCCAGTATGGCCAGACGCGAATCTGGTTTGCGATGTCGCGCGACGGACTGTTTCCGAAGCTGTTCTCCGCCGTGCATCCGAAGTTCAAGACGCCGCACTGGTCGACGTGGATTGCAGGGTTCCTGGTGGGAATTCCGGCCGGCATTGTCGATATCGGCGACGCCGCCGACCTGTCGAATATTGGAACCTTGTTCGCGTTCGTGCTGGTTTCGTTCGGCGTGATCCTGCTGCGGAAGACGCAACCGGAGCGCGCGCGCGGATTCCGCGTGCCGCTGGTGCCGCTGTTTCCCATCATCTCGATCGTGCTCTGCGGCGGCTTGATGACCGGGCTGACGGTCATCACCTGGATCCGGTTCGTCGTGTGGCTGGCGATCGGGTTGGTGATCTATTTCTTCTACTCGCGCCTGCACAGCGAATTCGCTGGCCGCTCGGGCTGACGCCCTCGCGATTGTTGTGTCGCCCGCTAAAGCGGGCTCTCTCCCTCTTAATTGCACGCCAACCCACGGCTTACGCCGTGGGCTACAAATATTCCGCCCGCTCCGCGGGCTGATTCGCGTGGCCGGCGAGACGCCGGCGGTACCAAGTGCAGATTCGCGTGGCCGGCGAGACCCTTCGACTCGCTCAGGACAGGCGCCGGCGGTACCAAAGGAAAAGGCCTCCAGACTTCTCCGTGGACTCTGTGTCTCTGTGGTAGGTGATTCCCGCTTCCCGTAGAATTTCTGTTTGGCCGAGATCACTCCATCCCCGTTCATCCTGTCGCTGCCGAAGGCGGAGCTGCATCTGCATCTCGAAGGCTCGGTGCAGCCGGAGACGCTGGTTGAGTTGAGCCAGCGGCACGACACGCGTCCGTCGGACATCGAGGCGGTGCACCGGCTCTACCGGTATGAGAACTTCACCGGGTTCCTGATGGCGTTCAAGGCGGTGACCGACCGGCTGCAAACTCCGGACGACTACGAGCTCATCACTTACAAACTGATCGAGCAGCTCGCGCGGGAGAACGTGGCGCACGCGGAGATCACGTTCAGCGCGGGCGTGTGCCTGTGGCGCAAGCAGGATGTGGACGCGATTTTCGCCGGGATGGAGCGCGGAAGAGCGCGCGGAGAGCGGGATTTCGGCGTGTCAGTGCTGTGGATCTGGGATGCGATCCGGCAGTTCGGCGCTGAGCCGGCGTTGAAGGTGGTGGAGGCGGCGGCGCGGAATCACGCGACTGGCTTTGGTATCGGCGGGGACGAGCGCAAGGGGCCGCCGGAAAACTTTCGCGACGTGTACGCCGAGGCGAGGCGGCTTGGGCTGCGGCTGACCGCGCACGCGGGCGAGACGGCGGGACCGGAATCGATTTGGGGAGCGATCAATCTCGGAGCGGAGCGGATTGGCCACGGGTTGAACGCGGTGGAAGACGGCGAGTTGATGCATGTGTTGGCCGAGCGGCAGATCCCGATCGAGGTTTGTCCGACGAGCAATCTGCGAACCGGATGCTGCCGCGATCTAAAGCAGCACCCCGTACGGCGGATGTTCGATGAAGGATTGATGGTGACGATTTCGTCCGACGATCCGGCGATGTTCGAAACCAGCGTGGCTCGCGAGTATGCGCTGCTGCAAAGCGAGTTCGGATTCACCGACGACGAACTGCGCGAGCTGGCGAGGAATTCGTTCGAGGCGAGCTTCCTGCCGGCGGAGAAGAAGGTGGAGTTGCTGGATCGGGTGGATAAGAGTTAACCCTTCGCCGGCCAGAGAGGCATATCCGGGAAGAACAAGCGCAGGAGACGCCTTATCGCGAACCAACCTGCCTTCAGCGCTACGAAGATCGTGCCCAACCACAATGCAACGATGGGAAGATGTATGAGAAGCGCGAGCATTGAGTCCGCATAGTCCGTGAAGCTTGATGCGACATTGTGCCAGTTCTCACGCACGCGGAGCAGGGGCTTCCAGACGACAGGCGCCGCTGCAACGAACGGATCAATGTCGACCGAAAGGGATGACATCGTGACCTGGCTCTGGAGCAGGCGCAGTTCAGCCTCAAGCTTGTCGATTTCGCCGCGCACATCCGAGATCTTCTCCGTGATAGCGGTGATGTCTTCCATTCGGGCCGCGCGGCGAAGCAGCGCTATGTACTCTTCCTCCGTCGCTTGAAGGTTGCGAAGGGTGGCGCGTTGGTCGGTGTATTCGCGGGTGACATCCCGGGATTCGACGGAATCCACCTGGACTTCGGCAGCCAATTCCCGGACCTGCTGTCGCACCTGGTCGAACAACGCTGCTGGTACACGTACCACAATTTGCGCGGACTGCTGATTGCCGTTACCGGCGACGGCGGAGTTAGCGACGAAGCCTCGAGACTCGATCGCGAGGCGCGCGATCTGGTCCACGGCTGCCGCCGGCTTGGACGCGACGATGCGCAGCTTCCCGGTACGGACGATCAGACGGGCATTGGCTTCGTCGCGTTGATCGCCGCGATCAGCCTGATAGCTGACCAGTGCCATGCGAGCGGCAGGTACGCCGCCGTGTCGAGACTGCCACAGCGAAATTGGGTCGGCTATGCCAGCGACTGCACCGAGTCCAGTTCCTTTTTGCTCGGCCACGGAACGGCGAGCATCTCGATATTCCATGTAGAGCGTGAAGGCGACGGTGGCAACGGTGACCAGAATGCCCGCCGCCAGCCACGGTTTCCCTCGCCGCCAGCTTTCGCTAATTGCTGCTGCAAGATCGTGATTCATATAACGATAGAGCGTGAGAGTGGATGATTTGTTCCCGGAGCGTCTTCGGACTAAGTGCAAAAAAGATGGGCCGAAAATTCATCAGCGGTGTCGTCACGCGTAGAGGGTAGGGGTCCTTCGTCGCTGCGCTCCTCAGGATGACAGAGGGAGGTGTCGTCCCAGGCGCGCGACTAGCTGTCCTTGCGATAGAGCAGGTTCTTCATGGCCTCGCGGCGGTGGGCGTTGCGCTCGTTCTCGGCGCGGCGGGCGTCGCGGTCGAGGCGCTCTTTGCCTTCCGGCGTGGCCTTGGCGTGCTCTTCGTTGCAGTCGAGGCAGCGGTTGGCGAACCCGGGGTGGTCAGG
>Ga0157369_10011029_pt1 | contig 10284 bp, 8 predicted proteins | sample C25metaG_FD_113461 | JGI IMG/M metagenome (GOLD analysis project Ga0157369, IMG submission 113461) | Corn rhizosphere microbial communities from Kellogg Biological Station, Michigan, USA - C2-5 metaG | ecosystem: Host-associated > Plants > Roots > Rhizosphere > Soil | place: USA: Michigan...
GATTGCGATTTACTAAGTGATAAAAAATACAACACCGGCGATTCGTTACAACGGTTCAAAAAGTACTGGGCAGGAAATTTGGAAGAGAGAAGAAAAAAATTAATGCCTTTTACATGGAGCGAAATCGCCAGGCACGGGCAGTTGTATGGGAACCGCGGCCTTGGTAATCTTGTGAACGTGGCAAATCCATATTGGTTTTCTTATCCAGGCCGTGCAGAAATTTTGAGCGGTTTTGTGGACACAGCAATCAATTCAAACGAGTATGGAAGCAACCCAAATACGAATGTGCTTGAGTTTATCGATAATCAAAAAGAATATAAGGGCAAAGTGGTTACGTTTGCTTGTTGGCGCGCCACAGGAAGATGCCTGCATAAAGACAAAAGCTCAATGCTTATCAATGTTCCGTGGGAAGATATTGCCGGAAACAATCTTACTGAAGCAGAAATTCTTGCAAACGAAATGCAGCACTTTATTCCTCAAATCTGGGGCGATGATGAGCGCCTCGATGCAAATGTTTATGCCCTCGCAAAATCCTATATTATGGCCCATCATCCGAAAGTTGCTTACCTGGATTTTGGCGATACGGATGAATACGCTCACTCAGGTAAATATGAAAATTATCTTGATGATATTCATAACCTCGATGCCATGATTGGAAAACTTTGGGAGATGATGCAAAAGGATGTCTTCTATAAAAATAACACCACATTTTTTATTGTTCCAGATCATGGAAGAGGCGTGGGCGCTGAATGGACAGACCATGGCAGCGGTACACCGCACAGCAATGAAACCTGGTTTATGGTAATGGGTCCGGATACCAAGCCTACGGGGGAAATGAAAAGCAGGGAACAAATTTTTCAAACCCAATATGCAGCTACCATTGCCAACTTGTTAGGGTTTGATTATATGGTTCCGGGAAAATCTGTCGGGGAAAAAATAAAACCTGTGTCTAACAGATAGTATGCAATCATTTTAATTGGTTTGTATGAAATGGACGTTTGCCTGGAATTTTGTTTCAGCACATAAACATTTGCGAAATTTTACTTTCAATTCATACATCAAAATCCTCAATTCATCCAGGTTTTTTGCTTAAAAATATTTCCATTTTACCGATATTATGGCGGCTCAGATTATATTTGAAATAAATAATTTCGCATTGCCACGCACACTGTTTATATTAATTTTTTTCCAGTTTTTTTGGAGCTGTGAGGCCGAAAGCCAATCAAAATATATTTTCAATCATCTTGGCATCAAAGACGGATTATCGTCAGAAAAAGTACATGCCACGGCACAGGATTCCAAAGGTTATATCTGGATTGCCACCAAAAATGGATTGCAACGGTTTGACGGTGTGCGTTTTTTATCGTTCAGGCACCAGGAAGGCGACCCAACCTCCATCCCGCACAACAGTATGATGCGGCTTTGTATGGACAAACACGACAAGCTTTGGATAATCACTGCGGATTTTCAGATAGGCTATTTTGATATAAACCGGTTCCGTTTTCACCCGGTAAAAATTGTATTCAAAAACAAAATGTTGAACAGGGCGGAAGGGGATTTTTATACGGATGAAAACCAGGAAATCATTTTAGTACTTCATCATTACAATGACGATGCGTGGGGCATTGTCACTTTCGATCAAAAGAAAAATATCTTTTCAGATGAAGACAAAAGGTTTGCGCTGCCGGACGACTGGAGAATATCTTTTTTTTCAATTGATAGCCTGCACCATCATTATTGGTACGGCACAAATCAGGGATTGGTAAAATACAATCCTGAAACCGGTAACTTCAATTATCGCGGTCACAATCCTGATAAAGATGCCATTATCAATGCACTTCAAAATTTTTCCGAAACGGGCCATCCTTTGTTAGACCGTCGCGGAAATTTTTGGATGACCACTTTCCAGGATAATAAAAATGTACATCTCATATTTTATGATTTTAAAAATGAGAAAGTAATTGATCGGAGTGATCAATTGCAAAAAGCAATCGGCACCTATTATGAAATACACAACATTCTGCCGGGAAGTGATGGCAATGTCTGGTAAATGGATTGGGCATGCTGGTGCATGTGAATGACAAGAATAATTTTGAAGTGGTGCCCCTGAATTCTTTTGAAGAATACAACATCACTTTTGAAGACTCATACACGTTCAGGCACGACAGGGAGAATAACACTTGGATCACTACTGACAATGGCTTGTATTGGTTCAATCCACAGGCCAATCTTTTTCGTTCAACGCCAATCAGGCGCTTCAATTCCCATAAAAACCTTAAAGCAGATGTCACCGATATTAAAGAATTGCACAACGGCAATATCCTGGTTTCTACCTGGGGCGCCGGCCTGGTGGAATATGATAAAAATTTTGATCCGGTAAACTCACCAATCGTACGCCAGGGATTAGAAAAAGACGAGGGTATGGTTTGGTCAATCTTACAACGTTACAATGGTGACGTTTGGCGCGGCCACCAGGATGGATGGCTCTACATTTATCATGCAAAATCGAATTCTACTGAAAAAATTCAACTACCGGTATTTAGAAAAAAAACAATCAGGCAAATCGCAGAAGACAGGAATGGAAATCTTTGGTTTGGCACTCAGGGTGGCGACGTTATTAAATGGGTGGCGCAATCAGATTCTTTTTATTTGGCTAAAAAGATGAACAAGATGGTTAAGCGTTTGTACGCTGACAACAAAGGCGACATCTGGATTGTAACAGAAAAAGTGATTAAGCTAAATGCTGATGATGATTCTATGATGCATGAATATGTGCCTTTAAAAGCTGATGGCAGACATTTGCCGTCGCCGGATCTCAACGATATTAAACAATATGATGACAGCACTTTTATTATAGCAGGCGAACAGGTGAGTATTTTAAATACGAATACAGGAATGTTCCGGTATTTAAGCTCAAATACAGGCATGCCTTCAGATTACATTTCCAATGTAGTTATTTCAAAAGATGGTAATCCCTGGATGAGTACTGAGAATGGCATTTATGTACGAAATTTTAAAACTACAGTAAGCTCAACTTTTGGCCCCGAGGATGGTTTAATCAACAGCAAATTTGCGAATGCCGCTTCCTGCCTGCTCCGCAATGGCACTATCATTTTTGGAACAAACCGTGACATATTGAGTTTCGACCCTTTAAAGTTGTATAGTCCTGAATTTGCTCCGCCGCATGTGGAAATAACGGCAGTGAAACTTTTTAATAAAAATCTCCTGGCTGATTCCATCCTGAAATTGAAAAGAATGGAGGTAAAGTACTTTGAAAATTCATTTGTTTTTCAATTTTCGACGCTTTCATTTATGTGGAAATACAATACTGTTTACATGATGGAGGGGATTGATAAAAAGTGGATCAAGAGCAGTTCGTCTAATGAAGCCGTCTATTCTTATTTGCCGCCGGGTAATTACGTTTTCAAAGTAGGCGCACCAGACAGTAAAGGGAACATAAGGAACATTGTGTCGATGCCGATTCATATTGAAGCGCCCATCTGGAAAACCTGGGAATTCTATACTGCACTTTTGCTGCTTGGCGGGCTTATAATCTGGCGTTTATACAAAGAGAGAAAAAAGCACTGGAAAAATATTTTGTATATGCGCAGCACAATTGGAAAGGACTTGCACAATGAGGTGCGGACGACGCTTAAAAATATCAGCGCATTGAGCGAGATAGCAGCAATAAAAGCCGACTCAAACCAGGAGCAGGCAAAAGATTATATCAGGGAGATAAAGCAGAAAAGCCGCCGCTCCGTTATCGCCATGGATGATGTAATGTGGAGCATCGATCCCGCAAATGATTCAATGAATAAAATTATTGACAGGATTTATGAAATTGCAGATACGCTTACCAATGAGTATGAAACCCGGATAGACATTGACATTGATAAAAACGTGCAGCACCTGCGGTTTTCAATGAAAGAAAGGCTCGAATTTATGATGATTTACAAAAGAGCGGTTTTGCTTCTGAGCCGTGATAGCCATGCCAAACACATCAAGCTTGATTTGGATAAGGAAAAGGGCGGCCTTTCGTTGAAGCTTTTTGCAGAAGGAACTTTATTATCAGAATTTGATCAGAAGGTTTTGAAAAGCGTGGAGGAAATAAAAACCAGGGCAGCCGATATAAACGCCGTAGCAGAAATACAATCCGACGCTTCCGGTACGGCTATTCTTACGGTAATTCATCACAAAAAACAGGCATGAAAAAGAAGCGAAGATGAATGAAAAACGATGAGTATTAAAACGGGCTTACAATCCATGATGCAAAACAACCAATTCAAAAAAAATAATAACAGCTGAATCACCATCATATTTTCTTTTTCATTCTTTTAGATAATTTAGGAATATGGCTTTGCGACGATATAGTAAAAACGAACCATTCATTTTCATTTGGGTAATGATTCCCTATGTGTTGGGAATGAATGTGATTTTATTTGGCTCGTGCATACTAAAATCCTTTTCGCAATTCCTTCTTTCCTTTTTGTACAGTGGCATCTACCTGGCTGCCATGTATTTCCTTTTTGGAATGGTGGCTCTTTCTATCAGAAAACAATTCCCATCCGCTTCAGACTTATTCAGGCGTATTAGGTGGATGCTGCCGATATTTTATGTGATGAATATTGCAGCCATTAAAGGAATGGCGGTTTTTTACCATCAATTAAAATTATTGGATTGCGAAGCAGGCGATAACATGGAGTGGTGGGGTGTGTTGTATGGTTGCGTGATGAGCACTGCGATCACTTTTTTAAATGAAGGGATGGCAAATTTCGAGGCATGGAAGGCTTCCCTCACTGAAACAGCAAGATTAAAAAGTATTTACCAGCGCAGTAAGCTGCTTGGCCTGAAAGGGCAAATCAATCCCCATTTTCTGTTTAACTGTTTCAATACATTGTCAGGCTTAATCCGTGAAGATGAAGAGAAGGCAGAATCTTTTTTAAATGAAATGACCAAGGTGCACAGGTACCTTTTGCGCAATGAGGATGATCTGCTTGTGCAGGCAGAGGAAGAAATAAAATTTGCGTCCTCTTATTTGTATTTAACCAAAGAAAGATTTAATAAGGCTGTAGACATTCGTATCAGCTTTCCTGAAGAATATAAAAACTATTATTTACCGCCTCTAACTATGCAGGTAGTTTTGGAAAACATAATTTATTCCAATGCCATCAGCAAAGAAAATCCGCTTGTCATCAGCATTTCGGCGGCAAACGATGAAATTATTATAACGCATTCCGTACACGAAAAAAAAATTGTGCAATCATTCTATATTGACGAAGGGCTGCATAACTTATCAGACAAATACAAACTGCTGAAAGCAGGCGAAATAGAAATTTCAGAAGAAAACCAAATAAAGACTATCAGGCTGCCATTGATAAAAAACATAAATGAACTACCATGAAGAAAGATAAATTGAAGAAGGTTTATTTATGGAGTTTTTTACTCTCAATGCCGGCTATAACCATTATTCTTTGCTACATCATGTATGGCCAGCGTTTGTTGCATGAATGGGAATTGTGGATTTATGGATTTTCCACAATTTACGTGATAGGTTGCCTGATGTGGTGGGTTCGCTACCAGTATGATAAATTTTTATTCGAACGCTATCCTCATATAGAACAAACGCGCCATCGCATTTTTTATAAAATTTTGGTCAACATCTTTATCTTATCGCCTTCAGCGCTTCTTGTCCTTTTTGTATTCGACCGTTTTCATATTGGTAATTATTATCGTGTTCCGGGCGACGCTACAAGTATGCTTATAGTTGGATTTTCCACTAATCTGGTTTTGGAAACTTTTTTTGAAGCAATATATAGTATTGAGAAATTTAAAGACTCGTTGTATGAAAAGGAAATGCTGGAGCAGATGAATCTCCGCCAGGAATTTGACAATCTAAAAGGGAAAGTAAATCCTCATTTTTTGTTTAATTGCTTCAATACACTTTCTTCTCTTATCTCAGAAAATAAAGAGCTGGCAGAAAAGTTTTTGGATGAGCTCAGCAAAGTATATCGTTATTTATTACGAAATAATGAAGACGGAATGAGCACTGTGGAAAGCGAAATGAAGTTTATACAGAATTATTTTCAACTGATGAACACAAGGCACGGAGATGGTATCAGGCTAAGTATGCAAATTGATAAAAAATATCATCCTTATATCATTCCTTCTCTTAGCGTTCAGCTTCTTGTTGAAAATGCCATTAAGCATAATGTGGTAAGCCGCCAGGCGCCTTTGTCAATAGAGATTTTTACAACGGAGGGAAAGCAATTAGTGGTGAATAATAATTTGAACGAAAAAAACCATAAGGAACATTCCACCAGTATTGGCCTTCATAATATTGAATCAAAATACAAACTGATGAACCAGGAAGGATTCCAGGTGGTGCATGGTGAAAAGAATTTTATGGTAGTGTTGCCAATGATTTGGAAAGCCAAAAATGCATTGTAATTTATAAATCTATTTATATGAAAATTTTAATTGTAGAAGATGAAGACCTTGCAGTAAAGAAATTGCAAAAAACACTTAAAAGCGTAGAGCCTGATGCAGAAATAGTGGGGTGCACCGATAGCATAAAAAATACAGTGGAGTGGCTTCAGCAAAATGAACAACCCGACCTCATACTGATGGACATTGAGCTTGCCGACGGCCAGAGTTTTGAAATCTTTAACCTGGCGCAGGTTAACTGCCCAGTTGTATTTACCACCAGCTACGACGAATATGCCCTGAAAGCCTTTAAAGTAAACAGTATTGATTATTTATTAAAGCCTGTGCAAAATGAAGATCTCGAAAAGGCGATTCAAAAATTTAAAGGTTATGCAAAAAAATACGAAGGCGACGCAAATGCGTTGAACATGGATAGCATCTTAAAACAGCTTCAGCAAAAATTGCAACCCAAGGAATATCGCAAGCGCTTCCTGGTTAAGAATGGGCAAAAGCTTGTCAGCATTGAGGTAGCCGATATAAGGTATTTTTTTAGCGATGGAAGATTAAACTTTTTTAAAACTGCTGACAATAAAAAATTTGTGGTAGATTATACCATTGATGAGCTGGAGGAAATGCTTGATCCTGACATATATTTCAGGATAAGCCGTTCTTTCTATGTTTCTATCAATAGTATTGAAAAAATTGATGATTATTTTGGAAACCGCCTCATCCTGCAATTGAAGCCTGCGGTTGATAAAGAAGCTTTGGTAAGCAGGGAAAAAGTAACTGATTTTAAAAGATGGATGGGCAAATAAGCAGGCGCTTCGGGAATGCAATGGAGGTAAACAAACAAATAGCGCCATTTTTTATTTTGATCTTAATACCGTAGCTACAATAAAACAACCTTCATAAAAATGAAGGCTGTCCTATACTCCAAAATCCAAAACCTGGTATGCTGCGCTTTTAATTTTTTAGGTCATCCTGTTTTGACAACAGGTAACGCGTCATAAAAATTCCGCCATTGCCGCTTTCAGTCTGGCTAAGTGTTAGCGAAGTGACGTGATCTATTTTCCAGCCATTTTCGGTATAAAATTTCAGGGTATTAATTAATTTATTTTCGTTCTCCCCGATATTTTTAAAATTAATGCCAACCATGCTGAAAAGGTTTTCCATTCCTGATTCTTTTTGGCTTCCATCAGGATTTGTGATGATCATTTTTGAGCGTCCCAATCCGCCCGAAAGCACAGATTCAACAGTAGTCACCTGCATAAATTGCTGCGATTGTTTTACAGGGATGTTTTGCGCTTTCAATTGAGAAGCGGCTCCGCAAAAGAGTAAGAGCGTGCCTAAAATTATCTGTTTCATTTCTTCTTATTTTTTGCTGTGAATTAATTTGAATCCTGGTCAGATGTTTCGAGCGCTAATGCTAAATCTTTCCTGAAAGTTTTTTGCAAAGGCTCTTCGTAATTTTTGCATGCCTGCTTTAGAATTTGTTCTACATGCCGCAGCTTTGATGATTTTTTCTTGCCTGACATACATGCCATTATCACATATATATCAATGTATTTCCCCTTTTTCATGATAATTGTTTTTTGAGTTTTTTGTATTTTTTTATTGTTTGCACAAAATTATATTGGTCTCTTCTGCAGCGAAAGCGCTACATGCATGGGTTGTATTTAATGTGAAATGAATTGAGCAATTTGCGACTGGCAAAAGGTTTGAGCGAAAGGAAAAGAAAGGAATGGAAAATTAATTCCTTGATTTTTTAATTTGTAAAATAAAAATTCAGTTTATTTATTCTTTTACTGTGGGTAAGAAATTTATTCGTATTTATTAAAAACAAGCGAAATGTTTTTTACCTACGTTAATTAACCGGTGCAGCATTTTGAAATAAAAAAATGTCATTTGAGTGAACAGCCTGCCAATGTTCTTAATTTTGCCATATAAAATTGGAAGACCCCAAAACACATATCAGCCAGCTTTTAGAAAATATTTCCCAGAAGGATGATCAAAAATCTTTTGAAGAATTATTTGAACTGTTTTATGAAAGGCTTTTGAATTTCTGCGTGCGTTACACAATGGCGAGGGAAATTGCGGAAGAATTAGTTTCCGATGTACTGTTTACAATTTGGCAAAAAAGAAAAGATTTGTCGCATGTGAATAACCTGCAGACGTATCTTTTTATAATGGTAAAAAATAAATCTATTAATTATACCAAACAATTTTCCAGTTACAGGTTCGTGTACCTTGAAGAAACAGGAAATCACCAACTCTTGAATGTTAATGATCCCGGAAAGGAATTGGAACGAAGAGAATTAATTCTTAAAATGGACCAGGCTATAGAAACCTTGCCTCATCAGTGCAGAATCGTTTTTAGTCTTATAAAAGAAGAAGGCTTAAAGTATAAAGAAGTAGCGCAAATCCTGGATATTTCGCCCCGAACAGTGGAAACACAATTGGTAAGAGCTATGAAAAAATTGGATAAAATTCTTTTTTCTTACGTTTCTCCCAAATCATCTTTTCGCAGGAAAACTAATCCGATTTCTGTTATTAAATCTGCATTGTTTTCAACCTTCTTTTAATGCGTCGAATATGGCCATTGCATTGACCTTATGTTTCAAAAAATATTTTTGAATGCTGTAGGTAATTTTTCAAAAAATGTTGTCCTTATTAAGTACGGCTTGATTTACTAACGCCGAAAAATTGAAAATGGACAATGATACCTTCTTATTGTTAGCAGCCCGAAAACTAAGCGGGGAGGCATCTGCGGAAGATATACAGCCCCTGGAAAAGTTATTAAATGAGGATGAGCTTCTGAGAAAGAAATATGAGCTTTTGAAAGCGCATTGGGAAAACAAAAATATCGTAGCTGCAGATGTTCATAGTGCTTTGGAAAAAGTATTGCACAGAATGCAGAATGATAAAATTCAAAAAGAATACCCTGGTTTAGATTTGCGACCACAAAGAAAGCGACCTGTTAAATGGCTTTTGCAATTCTCCAAAGTGGCTGCGGTAATTACGGTTGCTTTAGTTTCAATATATTTTTTGAACCAAAAAAAACTTGTTCCGGAGGTTGCTCATCTAACTGCAAAAAACACATTGCAAACCCTGCAAACTCCTAAAGGAAAGAGAACCGCCATCACGCTTTCTGATGGCACCAAAGTGATAATGAATGCAGATAGCCGCCTTACATTTCCACAAAATTTTTCTGGTAATACCCGTGAAGTTTCGCTGGCGGGAGAAGCATTTTTTGATGTAACGCACAAAGCCAAAATCCCTTTTATCATTCATACGGATAAAATAAGCATTAAAGTTTTGGGCACGGAGTTCAATGTAAAATCCTATCCTGGCGATTCTACAACAGAAACCACGTTGATACATGGAATGATTGAGGTTACTTTAAATGACAGGCCCGACGACAAGATTGTATTAAAGCCAAAAGAAAAATTAGTGGTTTCCAATTCTGCGGCTGAAAAAAGTTCTTCAGCAATTAAAACGGTTCCGGAAACTCATGAAGCGGAGTTATTAATAAGCAATCTGCATTACATTCCTGGTTCAGACAGCGCCACTGTAGAAACATCGTGGGTAAATAATAAATTGGTTTTCCAGGATGAAGCCTTTGGCAAGCTCGCTGAAGACCTGGGCCGTAAATATGATGTGGTAATTGAATTTAAGAATGAAGTAATCAAAAATTACAGGTTCACAGGAATATTCGAAAATGAATCAATAACACAGGCATTAGACGCATTGCGGCTGACAGAAAAGTTCAATTACAAAATGAATGGAACTACTATAATCATCTATTAATATTTAAAACCAGTTAACGTATGTGCTTATTAAATGAAACTTAAAAAACGGGGA
>Ga0157369_10011032_pt1 | contig 10283 bp, 7 predicted proteins | sample C25metaG_FD_113461 | JGI IMG/M metagenome (GOLD analysis project Ga0157369, IMG submission 113461) | Corn rhizosphere microbial communities from Kellogg Biological Station, Michigan, USA - C2-5 metaG | ecosystem: Host-associated > Plants > Roots > Rhizosphere > Soil | place: USA: Michigan...
CAAGACCGCCCGCGCCTGCTCACCGAGCGCGGTGGCGAGCCGCGCGTTCAGCCCGGCGCCCAGGCGCAGCGTGGGCGCGAACCCGAGCGCCTGGGTCACCTCGTCGACCAGCGCGAGGACGTCCGCGCGCAGCGCCGGCTCCTTGGACAGGCCGCGGGCCTGCAGCGCGAAGATAGAGGCGCGGATGTCCTTGATGGTGTCGTCCATCGCGTCGACCGCGGTCTTGATCCGCTCCCGCACCTCCGGCCTGGCCGCCAGCGGCATCGTCCCCTCCAGCGACATCCCGGTCGCGTACAGCCGCTGGATCACCAGGTCATGCAGGTCACGCGCGATCCGGTCCCGGTCCTCGAAGACCAGCAGCCGCTCCGCGTCAGCGCGGCGCGTGGCCAGTTCCAGCGCCACTCCCGCCTGCGCGGCGAACGACGCCACCAGCGTGGTCACGTCCGGCGCGAACGGCTCCCGCCCCGCCCGGCGGCCCGCGATGAGCACGCCCCGGACCTTTCCGCGCGGGCCCAGCGGGAACACCACGGCCGGCCCTATGTGTCCCATCGCGGTCCGCACGGCCGCGGTGGTGCCCTCCTCGCTGGCCAGGTCGGTCACCACGAGCGGCGCGCCGGCCTCCAGCACCTTCCCCGCCAGCGATTCCGCCACGGGAACCACCAGGCCCCGGATCTCCTCCGCGCCCTCCCCCTCCGCGCACGTGACGGTCAGCCGCAGCCGGTCATCGTCGGGTATCTCGAGCGTGACGAGGTCGGCGCCTGACAACTGGAGCGCCTGCGCGGTGAGCGCGGGCAGGACCGCCTCCGGGCTGTCGCCCGACAGCAGCCGCGTGGTCACCTCGGAACTGGCCCGCAGCCAGCGCTGCTGCCGGCGCGCCTCGTCATACAGCCGGGCGTTCTCGATCGCGATGCCGGCCGCCGAGCCCAGGGCGGTCAGGACCGCCTCGTCATCCTCGGTGAACTCCCCGTCGGACCGCTTCTCGCTCAGGTACAAGTTGCCGAACACCTGGTCGCGGACGCGCACCGGAACGCCGAGGAACGCGCGCATGACCGGATGGCCGTCCGGGAACCCGGATGACTCCGGATGGTCGCCGATGTTGGCCAGGCGCAGCGGGTGGGGGTCCTTGACCAGCAGCCCGAGCAGGCCGCGACCCTCGGGCCAGTGGTGGATCGCGCGGATCTCCTCCTCGCTGATCCCCACCGGGATGAACTGCGCGAGCCGCTGGCCCTCGCCGATCACGCCCAGCGCGCCGTACTTCGCGTCGACGAGCTCGATAGCCGCCTGCACGATCCGGCGCAGCATCGTCTCCAGTTCCAAGCCGGAGCTGATCGCGATGACGGCCTCCAGCAGGCCGCGCATGCGGTCCCGGGTATCCAGCACTGCCTGCAGCCGTATCTGAAGCTCGCCCAGCAGCTCATCCAGCTGCAGGTGGGGCAGGACTCCCCTAGGCCCGGTCACATCCATGCGGTTCATGGTAGGTCCGAAGGGCCGAAAGTCCCATATCCACTGCCCACGACCCGGTGGCGCCCGCGGTGACCCGTGCCGTTCGCGCCCGGGGCGGCCGGTGCGCTCGGTGAGGCCGTCGGGCGGTCTGGCGGGGCCGATTAAGGCCGATGGTCCTTCCCAGACCGGTAGGTACGGCCCTAATGGCTTGCCGGGCGGCGCGAGACCGTGAGAGTGCCGCCCATGGCCGACGCGAGGTGAGGCGAGGCGAGGCGAGGCGACGACGATGGACAGCAGGCAACCGGAACCGCGAATGATGGCCTCCTGGGATGCAGACTGGCGGGCAACCGGGCCGCGATGGACAGCAAGGACATAACCCCCGGACGCGACGGCTGGCGCCAACGGCCCTAGCGGACGGGACTTATGGCCGTTACGGAGTCGCTGGCGCTGGTGGAAGACTGGAAAGCCCCAGGAGAAGGGAGTGAGCGCAGATGCCACGCACTGACATTCATTTCGACGCGATGCTGCGCCACCTGGGCGCGGCGTACTACGAGTCGCTGCACGGCCGGGCCACCCGGGCGGACGTGAGCCGAGCGCTGGACACCGTGGAGGAGCACCTGCACGAGCAGGCGCAGCGTCCTGCGTCCAGCATGGCGAAGAGCGCCCGCCATCCGGCTGATAAGCACGCCAGCCACGGCGACGATGAGCTGCGGCACTCGCACGGCTGGTCCCGCAAGGTAAGCGACGTCATGACAACATCCGTGGTCACCGTGGACCGGATCACCCCGTACAAGGAGATCGCCCACCTGTTCGCGGCCCACCGGATCAGTGGCGTGCCGGTAGTCATGATGGGCCGTGTGGTGGTTGGCGTCGTCACCGAGGCCGACCTCCTTGACGCGCAGGCCACCATTGCTCGTCGCCTGCGCTCAGGAGCCCGGCGGACCTGGTGGCCGCACGGCAGGCACCACCCGGCGCTGACCGCCGGGGAGCTGATGACCAGCCCTGCCGTCACGATCGGCCCCGGCGCCACCGTGCCCGCCGCAGCCCGCCTGATGAACACCCATCACGTCAGAAGGCTGCCGGTCGTTGATGAGAAGGACCGGATCATCGGCCTCGTCAGCCGCCGCGACCTGCTGAGCGTGTTCTTGCGCCCGGACGAGGAGATCACTGCGGACATCCGCAAGCTGCTCGACGAGATCCTGTCTGCCCCGCCCGGGGCTGCCGATGTGTCCGTGCGGGACGGGATCGTGACACTCACCGGAACGCTGAATCCGGGCACCGGACCACAAGCCGACTTGATCCCGCTAGCGGTCCGGCTGATGTGGAACGTCGACGGAGTCGTTGACGTCGTTGACCGACTCGGCGAGGCCCCGGCTGACGGGCGGGATGAGACCAAGGGGCTACTGGCTCAGCTGGCCAGGGAAGGAGACCAGGACCAATGAGCACTCCTGTCAAGGACGTGATGACCAGCCGCGTGATCTGGATGGATGAGGACACGCCGTTCACGGTCATCGCCCGGGCCTTCGAGGACGCCCGGGTCAGCGCGTTCCCGGTGCTGGACCCGGCGGGCCGCGTGGTCGGCGTCGTCTCGGAGGCGGACCTGCTGGCCAAGCTGGCGCTCGCCGACGGCGACGGCGACATGCCGGGGATGATCGGCGGCATCCTGCGCCACCAGCAGGTGAAGAAGGCCAGCGCGACCACCGCGGCCGAGCTGATGACCGCCCCGCCGGTCACCGTCGCCCCCGGGGACACCGTCGAGCACGCCGCCCGGCTGATGTACCTGCGGCGGGTCAAGCACCTCCCGGTCATCGACGCCGACGGTCACCTGGCCGGCATCGTCAGCCGGGCCGACGTGCTGTCGGTCTTCAGCCGCCCTGACGCCGGCATCCGCGAGGAGGTCCAGGCCGACGTGGCGCTCAGCGCCTCCCCGGCCGATTCGATCAGCGTGGCGGTCAGCGACGGTATCGTGACCCTCGACGGGACCGCGCACGCCGCCCAGGCCGTGCGCGACATCGCCCGCCGGGTACGGCACATCGAGGGCGTCGTCGCCGTCCGCGACCGGGTCAGCTGCCCGCCTCCCAGCCCAGCCGGCTTCGACGTCCTGGCCAGGTTCCCCGTCGACTGAGGCGAACAGGCGGGCAGAGCGCGCACATAGGGACCATGGTCCTCGCCGGAGGTGACTCTTATCCCTGCGTGCCCGGCCAGGCGGGGCGGCACGGTGGGAGGGCCAAAGCCGGCACCGCTCAACCCGGGAGCACCGGAGAGCCTGGAGAAAGCCCGCTATGAACAATCCCCTCGCTGTTGACCTCAACTCGCCCGGCAGCTACCTGAACTGGTCGATCTTTACCGTATCGGTGGCCAACCTGGTGCTCATCGCCGTCATGGTGGCCATCTTCGGCGCGGCACTGCTGCTGCCCTTCCCGGGCCGACGTCGTGCTGGCGGAGACGATATGACCGGCTTCCGTGCGGCCCCGGTCGCCGAGGACGCCGCCCCCGGCGCAGGCGACGCTGCCCCCGACATCACCGCCCCGGCAGTCGATGGCGGCGCGCTCGCCGAGGACGCGGGCATGTGGACCGCCCGCGCTCGACGGCTCGCGCTGCGCCAGCTGCCACCGGGCAAGCTGCTGCCGGACCGGCAGCCGGCCTACGTCGCCTCCTGGGTCTACGTGTTCGGCGTGGCCACGCTCGCCGCCCTGGGCATGGCGATCATCAGTGGCTTCACCATCGCGCTGGGCGGGACCGACTGGTGGCACACCAACCCAGTCGGGCACTTCTTCAACAGCGTTCACCTGTGGAGCGTCGAGTTGTTCATGGCCTTCATGGTCATCCACCTATGGGGGAAGTTCTGGATGGCCGCCTGGCGCGGGCGGCGGGCGCTGACCTGGATCACCGGGGTCGTCGCGTTCGGCGCCTCGATCGTGGAGTGCTTCACCGGCTACCTGTCACAGCAGAACTTCGACTCCCAGTGGATCGCGACCAACGGCAAGGACGCGTTCAACGCGGTGGGCGTCGGCGCGTTCTTCAACTTGATGAACTTCGGCCAGATGCTGCTGTGGCACGTCGTGCTGATCCCGCTGCTGCTGGTCGCGCTGGTCGGCGCGCACGTGCTGCTGGTCCGGGTGCGGGGCGTAAGCCACCCGCTGCCCGCATCGCGGCCCGCCGGGCGCTTCCGGCTCCGGTCCCCCCTTGAGCGCAAGGCGGCCCGGGCGGCCCAGCGCGCCGCCGACGGCGCCCCCTGGCGAGGCCCGACACGGCGGTACGACATCCTCAAGGAGGGCACCATCGCGTTGGGGATCGCGGCCGGCCTCACGATCGCCCTGGCGGTGGTGGTCTCCTCCCCTGACATCCCGCCGGTCACCGTGCGCAGCTGGGTGCAGGTCGCGCCCGCCGACTTCCTGGCGACCGCCGCGACCGAGCTGGACGGATCGAGTCTCACCGCCGGCTACGGCCCGCCGTACAACAGCAACGGCACGCCGCAAAGCGAGGCGTTCGCCCCGGCGAACATCGCCGGCGTCCGGCAGCCGATCGACCCGGCCAAGACGTTCGTGCTCGACCCGCTGGCCACGGCCGCGCCCACCGACCCGCAGTTGGCGGCGGCGCTGCGCCAGTACACCGCCGCCTCGGCGGACCAGCAGGTCAAGTGGGCCATGAGCTACGGGGAGGCCGTCAAGAAGGTGACGTTCGTCAACGGCAGCCCCGTGGTCCCCGCGGCCGACGACGGCCCGGTCCCGGTCCTGATGGCCACCGAGCTGACCCTGGCCCGCAGCGGCGGCATCGACGCGGCCCTGTCTGCGCAGCAGCCCTTCTACGGCACCGACTTCACCAAGCCGCTGCTGTTCCTCGAAGACGGGCAGTACTACGCTGACCAGGCGACGAGCCAGAACCTGACCGGAGACCAGTGGGGCGTCATGAACGAGACTGGCAGCTACCCCGGCCAGCCCTGGCTGTGGCTGTATCAGCTGTGGTACCACGTCCCCGGCTGGAACAACTCGGCCAACGTCGACCTCATCGCCATCTACATGACCGGCCTGGCGACGCTCTTGCTGCTGCTCGTCCCGTTCATCCCCGGCCTGCGCGACATCCCCCGCTGGATCCCGGTGCACCGCCTCATCTGGCGCTCGACAGTCAACCCCAGGTTATGACGTAACGATCCCTGGCTGACCGCTCCCCCGCGGACCGCGCCCGGCCGTCGCGCCGGGCGCGGTCGCGCCCGGGAGCACTCGTCACGATTTCTTCACGCTTGGCTGGTAGACCTGCTCGGCGAGCGCTGAATCTACCAAGGGGGTCGCATTGCGGGTGGTCTCATGCCGTGCCCGGTGCCGTGCCTCCCGGTGACGGCGCCCGTGGGTCATCCGGGCGGGTAGGTTCGGGAGCTGTGCGGATCTTGGTCGCCGAAGACGACGAGGGGCTGGGCGCGGTCTTGGTGCGCGGCCTTCGTGAGCAGGGCTACGTAGTGGACCTGGTTCCCGATGGCGAGACCGCGGCCTCGTACCTGACGTTGTACCAGTATGCGGTGGCGGTGGTGGACTGGCGGATGCCCAAGCTGTCCGGCCTGGACCTGGTGGCCCGCATGCGCCGGGAGGGGTCAACCGTGCCGGTGCTCATGCTGACTGCCCGGGACACGCCCGCGGACCGGATCACCGGCCTGGATGCGGGGGCCGATGACTACCTAGTCAAGCCGTTCAACTTCGGCGAGCTGCTGGCCCGGCTGCGCGCCCTGCAGCGGCGCCCGGCGGATGCCCGCCCGCCGGTGCTGGCCCTGGGTGAGCTGGAGCTCGACCCGGCGACGCGCGAGGTGCGGTTCGGCGGCCATCAGCCCGCCCTGACCGGGACCGAGTTCGGCATCCTGGAGATCTTGCTGCGGCGCGCGCCTGGCGTGGCCGACCGGCGCATGATCGCCCTGCACGCCTGGGACGTCGAGTCCGACGCGTTCGGCTCCAACACGATCGACGTTCACCTGGCCCGGCTGCGGTCCAAGCTGGCCGGCGCGGGCGTGCGGATCGAGACCGTCCGTGGGGTCGGCTTCCGGATCGTGCCAGGGTGAGGATAGGTCATGCGGCCAAGGTGGCCGCCGTGACCACGGCGGCTATCTCGGTGGTGTACGTGGCCTGCGTCGCCGTGCTGAACCTGGTCATCTCCGGCCACCTGGCCGCGCAGGCCGATGCCCGGCTCGGTGCCCGGCTGGACGAGTTGCGGCAGCATCCGGCCGGTATCACGCAGGTGCGCCGTCCCGGCATCGCGTCAGACGCCGATGATGCCTTGCCGGTCTTCAGCTGGCTGGCAGGCGCGGGCGGCCGCGTGGTCGCGAGCACCCCGGGCGCCCCGGCGCTGCCGGCCAGGCTGATCGCCGGCGCCCGGGACGGGCAGACGGTCACCGCGCCCCTGGGCCGGTCGGGTGCGTTCCGCCTGAAGCTGGCCAGGAATGGCGCAGGCTGGCTGGTGGCCGGCCTGAGCGTGGCCGGCGACCGGCGGACGGAGCGCCTGCTGCTGACCGGCGAGGTTGCGGCCGGCCCGGTCTTGCTGCTGGCCATGTTCGGCGGCTCCCTGCTGATCGGGCTGCGGGCCCAGGCCCCGGTGGAGCAATCCCGGCGCCGCCAGCTGGAGTTCACCGCGGATGCCTCGCATGAGCTGCGCACCCCGCTGAGCGTGATCCGGGCCGAGACTGACCTGGCCCTGTCCAGCCCGCGTGCGGCGGCCGACTACCGTGACACGCTGGCCAGGATCCGGGCGGAGAGCGACCGGCTGCGCCGGCTGGTGGAGGACATGCTCTGGCTAGCACGGTTCGACTCCCATCCTCCGCGCCGGGATGAGGGCCCGGTCGACCTGGCCACGCTAGCCCGGGCCTGCGCCGACCGGTTCCGGTCGGTCGGCCCGGCCGTAACCACGGACGTCACCGCCGAGCCCGCCCTGATCAACGCCCCGCCAGAGTGGGTTGACCGGCTGGCCGGGGTGCTGCTGGACAACGCGTGCCGGCACGCCGGGCCGGGCGGCCGGGTCCGGATCGCGGTCGGCGTGAGCGGAAGCCGGGCCACGCTGACCGTAGAGGACAGCGGTCCGGGGATCCCCGCGGACCAGCGGCCCCGGCTGTTCGACCGGTTCTCCCGGGCCACGGAGCAGGGATCAGGGGTCGGCCTGGGCCTGGCGATCGGAGACTCGGTAGTCCGGTCCACCGGAGGCCGCTGGGAGGTAGGCGACTCGCCCCTGGGCGGCGCGCGGCTAGCGGTGTCCTGGCGGCACGCCTAGCCGCAACGAACCCGGGGCCGGTCGCCCCGGGGCCCGCGCCAGCCCGCCGACGTCACGGTTCCGTCACGATCCCTGCCTAGCGGGGACCGGCCTAGAAGCCGGACCCTGGTTCCCACTGGCCCGCGAGGTGGACGGTGAGCAGGGCGATCACCAGGCCGGCGAGGAGCGAGGCAGTCAGCAGGGCCAGGCGGATACCACGGCCGCCGAGGACTTCCGCCGCCCGGCGGGCGTGCCGCCGGGCAGCCGCGCTCCCGCCGGCGGCGCTCCCGGCGGCGGCGCTCCCGGCGGCGGCGCTGCCGGGGAGCGCGACGCCGCGCGCCTCGGCGGCCAGCAGCCTGGGCAGCCGCCACGCGTAGGCGAGCACGTGGATGAAGGCGAACAACGCCCAGGCGATGAACGAGATCCGGTGTACCTGGAGCCAGCCCCCAGGCGATCCGGTGTCACCGGGACCGGTGACCGCCAGCATGATGCCGGAGCCGAAGACGCACGCCGTGAGCAGCATGATGACCGGCCCGATCACCCGAGGCAGCGGCGCGGGCGGCCCCTTGCGCCGGTACGGCTCGTTCCTGGCGTAGTAGCGGGCGAAGCGGTAGAGGACTGACCCGGCCTTGAGGGTGACCGGGCCGAGCAGCAGCATGCCGAGGAAGACATGCAGGGTTAGCAGGTGGCCGATCCGGACGATGGTGTAGCACTCGACGAGCAGCCCGGCCAGCAGCACCGCCCCCGTCATGCCGGTCAGCCGCTCGTTGCCCTCGGCTCCGCCGGAGCGCTGAGCAGGCACGGATGGCTGAAGTGGCGGCCGCTCGGTAGTACTCACGCCCTCCATCGTGGCCGCACGGCGAGGCACCGGCCATATAGCCAGAACCACTCTTGCCATGCACCTAGGTCCACTATTTGCCGTGGTGCTGGGTTGATCACCGGCGGGTCCCCGGCTCAATGGCGCGCAGGCCCGCGCGGCGATGGCGCCGCCGCGCCAGCAGCCCGGCTGGCGGACCGAGGCCCAGGGACACGCACCCGCCGCCGGCCGCCGAGCGGCCTACCGTCATCGTCTCGCCCGATGCCTCGGCGACGCGCCGGGCGATGTCCAGTCCCAGGCCGGTAGAGCCGCCGCCGGACTGACCGCGCCGGACCGGGCTGCCCGGCGGGAAGCCTGGCCCGTCGTCCGCCACGACCAGCCACGCGCCGCCGCTCGCGCGGTGGCTGAGCCTTATCGCGAATGACACCCCCTCCGGGGTGTGCGTGAAGACGTTCTCCAGCAGGACGTCGGCGCAGGCCGCGAGATCCTCGCGGGATGCCTGGACGATGACCGGCTCCGCGGGTACCTCGACGCTCATGTGGCGATCCTGGTCCTCGGCGAGCGGCCGCCAGAACGCGGCCCGCTCGGTGACGACCGCGGCCGCGTCGCACGGGATGCCCGGCGGCAGGCCGCCGCGCTGCCGCCGCGTCTGCTGGATGATGTCGCTGACCGTGCGCTCCACCGCGGCGACGTCATCGAGGAGACGCTCGTCCTGCAGCGACTCGGCGTCGATGCGCAGTGCGGTCAATGGCGTGCGCAGCCGGTGCGACAGGTCGGCGGCGCTCTCCCGTTCGTGGGCCAGCAGGTCGTCGATGCGGGCCGCCAGCCGGTTGAGGCCGTTCGCTACCCGGCGGACTTCGAGCGGGCCGGTGACCGTCGCGCGGGCCGACAAGTCGCCGGTCGCCAGATGGTCCGCCGCCAGTGCTACCCCGGTCAGCGGCCGGACCAGCGACCGGGCCAGCTGGTCGGCGACGGCCACGCTGAGCAGCAGCAGGAAGGCTCCGATGCCGAGCAGCAATAGCCATGCCCGCGTGACACCGTGCCGCAGCACCGCCTCGGGGACGAAGGAGCGGATCACCGCAGTCCCGCCGGACAGCCCGCCCACCGCCACCAGGACCTCGACCCCGCCGGGGACCGATGAGCTGAACGACCTCTTCTCCCGTAGCGCCAGCAAGGCGCCCGGTGACTTGGGCACCGGGATGCCCGCCTGGGCGCCGTCCGGGAGGAAGACCGTGACCGACGCGTTGCTCGCCGCATTGACCTGCGCCACCGCAAGCCGCAGCTCTCGGTCGCTCATGGCTGTGACCAGCGCGGCCACCGACTGGGCCTCGACCATGGCGTTGGAGGTCGCGTGGTCGGCCGCGAGCGTGCGAAGGACAAGCGCGAACGGCAGCAAGAACGAGACGAGGACGAGCGAGGTAGTGGCCACCACCACCGCGACTATCCGGAGCCTCATCCCGGCGGGATGCTCCGTCCGCCCCGGGGGGATGCTCCGTTCATCCCCCCGGGCGGCAGGAGCTTGATCCCGACCCCGCGGATGGTGTGCAGGTACCGGGGGCGCTGGGCGGTCTCGCCGAGCTTGCGGCGCAGCCATGAAATGTGCACGTCCACGGTCTTGTCCGCGCCGCCGTAGGGCATCTGCCAGACATGCGTTAGCAGGTCGCGGCGGGTCACCACCTGGCCCGCGTGCACGGTCAGGTAGTGCAGCAGGTCGAATTCCCTGCGGCTCAGGTCCAGGGGCATTCCGTCCAGTGCCGCCTCGTGCGCGTCCGGGTCGAGCAGCAGGTCGCCCACCTCGAGC
>Ga0157369_10011033_pt1 | contig 10283 bp, 10 predicted proteins | sample C25metaG_FD_113461 | JGI IMG/M metagenome (GOLD analysis project Ga0157369, IMG submission 113461) | Corn rhizosphere microbial communities from Kellogg Biological Station, Michigan, USA - C2-5 metaG | ecosystem: Host-associated > Plants > Roots > Rhizosphere > Soil | place: USA: Michigan...
CCAATCTCGGCCGTGCCTTTGCCGATGGCAGCGCGATCACGACGCCCGATGCCGTTCGCAACATCGCGGTGTTCTCGAACTACGGAAGCCTCACTGCCACGCTGACCGGCACCACGGCGTTCATCCATGTGCCGAAAGAATTGCTTTCCGCGGCGGGTATCGCACCGGTCCTGATCGCCGATGGCGGTCTGGCGACGATGATCTTCAGAGACGGTGCGCGGAATATCGCGATCACCTTTGACATGCATGCGCTGGCACCTGCGTCATTGACGGAAGGCGCGTTCGTCACGACGACTAGCGGGATGTCGCTGCTTGGCATTCCTGTTGCGAGCAACGCCGTGAACGCCGATGTGAAGAACTGGCCCGTCGTCGTCTCCATCGTCCCGGACGATGCCGATGCGTTGAGTGCGTGGTACGGCTCGTTGCCTCTCTACCTGTTCGTCATCCTGGGGCCAGCCTTTGTGGGCGCGTGGCTCGCGGCGTTGTTCGTGCGGGAGTTCGAACGCCGCGCAAGGGCGGCAGAAGCGGTGCGGGCGCTACGCGCCACCAACCCCGCCGATGCGCGTCTCCTGATCCGACTGGCGCAGGCCGAACGCGACGCGTCCGAAGCGCAGCGCTCAAAGGCCGAATTCATCGCCCATATGAGCCATGAGCTGCGCACGCCGCTGAACGCGATCATCGGCTTTTCGGAGATCATCGAGCGCGGCATGTTCGGCGCGGTCGGCAACGGCAAATATGTCGAATATGCGCGCGACATCGCGAGTGCCGGACGCGGCCTGCATGGCAAGATCGGCGACATCCTCGAATTCGCCAATCTGGAGGCGGGACGCTATTCGGTCACGTTGTGCGATTTCGATCTCTTCGAGTTGGCGAGTGCCTGCGTCGACGATCACGCCGGCCGCGCCTTTTCGCGGCGCATCCGGCTGGATGTTGTCCCTTCGGAACCAGCCTTCGTGCGTGCGGATCCGCAGGGCGTCAGGCGCATCCTGACCAATCTCCTCTCCAATGCGCTCGCCTTCACGCCGGAAGGCGGCAGCGTACGCGTCGAGATCGCCGTCGAGGAAGGTGCTGCAACCGTCAGCGTGCTCGACAGCGGCCCGGGCTTTCATCCACACGAGGCCGCGAGCGTCGGCAATGCCTTCCGCCGGTTCGATCGCGAGCGCGCGCGCACGGGAACGGGCCTCGGTCTCGCCATCGCGATGGCGCTGGCCCGGCGGATGGGCGGCGCTTTAAAACTTGCGTCGGCACCCAACGAAGGCACGCGCACCGAGCTGAGGCTACAGCGCGCCTAGAGATACCACTCGTATTCGGCAGCAGAGATGATCTTCGCAAACCGGCGCGCTTCCAGCCGCTTGGTTTCGCCATACAGCCTAACCGTTTCGTCGCCGAGATAGGTCCGGAGCGCCGGTTCTTCTTCCAGACGTTCCAGTGCCGCCTCAAGCGAGAACGGCAGCGCAAGATCGGGCTCGCGCGAGACGTTGCCGATTGCAGCAGGGCCGGGATCGATCCTGTTCGTCAGTCCGTGGTGCAGCCCCGCCAGGACGCCCGCAAGCGTGAAATACGGATTGGCGTCTGCGCCCGCCACACGATGTTCGACGCGGCGCGCAACACCGGGACTCATTGGGATGCGCAGTCCGGCGGAGCGGTTGTTCACGCCCCAGCGGCGATTGACCGGCGCGAACATGTCGGGCTGGAAACGGCGATAGGAATTGATCGACGGTGCGAACAGCGCCATCGACGCCGGCATCAGCGCCTGCATGCCGCCGATGGCGTGACGGAGCTTTTCCGATCCCTCGGCCGAGCCGTCATCGAAGATGTTGTGGCCGCTTTCATCGAGTACGCTGACGTGCACATGCAAGCCGGTACCCGCGCGATCCGGATAAGGCTTGGCCATGAAGGTCGCGTCGAAGCCGCTCGCGACTGCCGCACTCTTGATGATCTGCTTCAGGAACACCGCGTGATCGGCGGCGAGGATCGCATCGCTCTGATGCCGCAGATTGGCTTCGAATTGTCCCGGCGCGTATTCGGAACTCGTCGCACTGACCGGAACGCCTTGCACCTCCGCCGCATCGGTAAGCGCGGTCAGAAATCCCCGATAGCGGTCGAGATCCTCGATGCCGTAGACGGAATTGGTCTTCTCGCGCTTGCCGGTCGCCGGATCGCAAGGCGGAAGGGGCGCACCGCCGTCGCCGCGTTCGCGGTCGATGAGATAGAATTCGAGTTCCAGCGCCGCCACGGGCCTGAGCTTCAATTCTGCGAAGCGTTCGAGAACGCGTTCCAGTGCCGCGCGCGGTTCCGCCGGATGCGGCGTGCCGGCTTGGTCGCGCAATGTCATGAGCATCTGTGCGCGCTTCGGACCTTCGCCCCACACGCGCGAGATCGTTTCCGGGATCGGCCACGCCGAACCGTCGGGATCGCCGTCCCCGATTCCCTGGCCGAACGGATTGACCATCTCTCCGCTCGCATCCATCAGATAGATCGAAAGCGGAATCTGCATTCCCGATTCGAAAATATGGCTCGTGCCGTTCACCGGCAGACGCTTGCCGCGCAGCGTGCCGCAGATGTCGGCCAAGATCGCATCTACGAATTCGATATCGGGATGCTGTCTCAGCAGCGCGTCCAGACGATTCTTCGCGGCCTCCACAAAAGCGGGGCGCGCAAAATTGGGCTTGGGAATAGGTTTGTTCATGATCTCGCGATCATAGGCCGGCGCGGGTAAACGAAAAAGCCCACCCCGATTGCCCAAGATTGCGCGAAGCTGTTGACCCGGATACCGTTTGTTTCGGCAGGATTGGGGCGGATTTCGATGTTCTTCCGGGCGCTCAGTTTAAGCGCGATCGTTGCGGCATGCGCCGCCTTGGTGGTGATGCCCGATCCCGCGCGCGCGAGCGGTCCCATCTCGCTGTTTCAATGGGAGGATTACATGGATCCTCCCTTCCTCACCGAATACAAGAAGACCTATCGTGAGACGCCGAACATCACGATCTTCGCCGACGAAGACGAAGCCTTCGCCAAGATGCGCGCGGGCTTCAAACCCGACGTGATGGGCCCCTGCTACTACGAATATCCGCGCTGGCGCGAAGCCGGATTGCTGCAGCCGATCGACACGACCAAGCTCAAAAACTGGAACAAGATCTCGCCGACCCTGCGCGCGCTGCCCGGCATCGGCGCTGGACCAAACAAGGTGTGGTTCGTCCCGCATTATTGGGGCAACACCTCGGTCACCTTCCGCACCGATCTCGCGCCGGAATATGCCAATAAGCCAAGCTGGCAGATCCTGTTCGATCCGAAATATCAGGGGCGCATCGCGGTGCTCGACGGCGTCGACGACACCGTGCCCTTCATCGCGCGCATGATCGGCATCGACGCCTATCACATGACGCCTGCGCAATGGGAAAAAGTGCAGAACAAGCTGCGCGAGCTCGTCAAGCAGGCACGCATCATCACCAGCGACGACACTACGCTGGTCCAAGCGCTGGCGTCGGGCGAGATCGTGGCCGCGATGACCTGGCGCATCGTCTATTCGGCGCTGCGGCGCGAGGGCAAGCCGGTCGCGTTCATGAACCCGCCAAGCGGCATCTTCACCTATGTGTGCGGGCTGGTGACGCACAAGAACCCGTCGGACGAGGTCAAGGCGAGGGCACTGATCGATTCCATGATCGGCGACGAAGGCGCGGATTACACGCTTCTGAAGATCGGTGACGAACCTGCGAACGTGTCCACGTTGTCGAAAATTCCCAACGCCACGTTCCAGAACCTCGGCATTTCGCGCGATGCCGAGACGATCCTGAAGCACGGCATCTTTCAGCAACGGCTGAAGAATAAGGAAGAGATCGTCAGCGCCTGGACGGAAATCCGCGCCGGCCTTTAGTGCCCCCGGAAAAAGTGTTTCAGCGAGGCGCGATCCGGCTTCCGGACCTTGCCCGCAACCAGGGCGCGCTCTTGTGGCGTAAGTGCCGCGACGCTCTCGGCGGTGATCGTCATCGTCTCAGCTTCCAGCGCCGCGTCGGCGGTCTGGACCTGGGCCAGCGACTTGGCAAAGGCCGCGGAATCGAAATTGGGGTCGGTGAGCAGGCGGAAGGATTCGACGCGCGCCTGCATCGCGTGGATTCGCAACTCACGCAAACGCGGGCGATGCAGGGAGAGAATCGCTTCGATCTTCGCTTTCTCCGCCGGCACTATCCGCGTCAGCATTTGCGCGCTCAGGCCAGCCCTTGGCGCCCGCGGTTCAGGCTCCTGCTCATTTGAGCGCCACAGCGTGGCCCCAACAACGCCGAGAAGCGCCACGTTCAGGCACAGCGACACGATGAGCAGCAGGCTGGGCTTCTGCCTGACCGGCGCTTCCGACATCGTCAGGAATTCTCCCCGAGATCAAAATTGGGGAGCGCATCGAGCGCGACGACGCCGGGCTGTTCCGCGCCGTCGGCAAGCGCTTGTTCCACCGGGACAAATGTGCCGGCCGCGATGCCGATCGCGAGCGAGGCGGCAAGGACGGCTGCGGGCTGCCACGCCGGCGCGCCCGGCCAGACTGTCTCACCCAGCCTGCGCAGCAAGCCCCTGAGCCCGGTGCGGCGGCGTTCCGTGACTGCATCGAAGGAAGCCAGCACGCGCGCCTGCAGGGCCGGCGTCACCGGAACCGGCGGCAACTCCCGAAACATCCCAGCGAGCCAGAGCGCGTCCGCCTCGCCGTCTGGGTAGTTCTGTTCTTCCATCGCCCCCACACTCCTACTCGTTCTTCAAATGCCCAAGGCGGGCCCGTAATGTCCGGCGCCCGCGCGCCAGCAGGGATTCCAATGCTTCAACGCTGATACCGAGAATCTCCGCCGCTTCGATATTGCCGCACTCCTGATGATGGCACAGCAGGATTGCCGCGCGCTGGCGTTCTGGGAGGTCCGCCAGCGCCTTTTCGATCTCCGCTGCCACCCCTGCGTTCTCCAGGACCCTGTCGGCCGGCAGGGCGGGATCGGCAACCTCCGCTGCCTCGTCCAGCTTGGCCGTGCTGCGCCGCCTCAGGCGGTCGTAGCACTTGTTCATGGTGACCCGGTATAGCCAGGTCTCGAACTTGGCCTTGCCCGGCTGCCAGCGTGATGCGTGGGTCCAGAGCTTTAGGAACGTTTCCTGTACGGCGTCCTCGGCCTCCGCCGCGTCGCCCAGCATGCGCCTCGCCAAGGTCAGCATCTTGGGCAGATGCCGCGCCATCAGGGCTTGCGCCGCCGTGCGGTCGCCCTGCCCGGCCCTGGCAACGAGGTCGGTATCCGGATCGATCATTATGCCGGTTCCAACCATGCCATGCGCACGCGCGCAATCCGCCCCGGGAAAGGCTCTCCAAGGTTTAACGCGGCCGTCGGCCCAATCCGTCGGCCAGCGCCGCATCGATGCGCGCAAGAAGCGCCCGGCGGTCCGAAGCTCTGGTTGCGGGAAACCGTTCGAAAGCCTCACCTTCGCGCATATCGGCGAAGAACTCTTCGCCATGCTCATGGAAGTGCAGGAAAGCGCGGCTGCCGCGATAGAACGTGCCGCGCGATTTCTCTTTCAGCCCATCCCGCTGGCGAATTTGCGCAAGCAGCGGCTCAAGCCTGTCGAGCGCGTCCGGTCCGGCGTGCTTCATTCCCCGATTGAATCGGGAACCGGTAGAAATGGCAACGCGCACACACGCGCGATTTGCCCACCGCAGGCAAGTTCTGTCCCCGGCGCCGCCACATCGCGATTCACCTGCGCCAGCGCAATCGCGCCCCGAAGCGACGGCGAATAAAGCGAACTCCACGTCCGGCCGACCATTTCGGTGCCCTTGAGAAGCGACATATGCGGCATCGGTGTTTCGCTGTCGAATTCGATGCCGACGCGTGCCTTTGTCTTCCGAATACCTTGCAACGCCGCTTTGCCATTGAAGAGCTTTTGATCGTCGTCAATGAGCGATTCCAAACCCAGATCGAACGGAGATGGCTCTGCTCCAAAGCCGTCGCGCGCGAGCTCATAGTCGCGTTCGGGACGCGGAACACCCGCTTCCAGATCGAGAATATCCATCGCGTCCAACCCGGCCGGCTTCAACGCAAAAGCCGTTCCGGCCTTTGCAATGCGATCCCAGACGATCGATCCATCGTCCGCCTTGCACCAGAGCTCGTATCCGCCATGTTCGCCGAAGCGCGAAAGACTCACCTCCAGCCCGCGCCAGAATAAATTCCGGAAATTCAATGGCTCCAACGCGGGATCGAGCCCGGCAGCTTCCACTACGCGGCGAGCATATGGTCCGACAATGGCGAGGCCGCCTTCTTCCCGGCCGACGTCACGAACCGTAACGTCGAACAAAGCCGCGGCGCGTTCGATCCAGCTGTGGTCGGCAGCCGTCGAAATAACCCGGAAGGATTCCCGGTCATGGCGCGCGATCAAACCAGCGCCACGCACACCCCCGTGATCGTTGAGCCACAACGCCTTGAATGCCGTGCCCGGTGCGAGCTTCCTCGGATCGCGCGTGATGAGGCGCGAGAGAAACTCTTCCGCACGACGGCCTTCGATTGCGATACGCCAGCGCCACGAGATGTCGGCGACGGTGCAATTGAGCCGCGCTGCGATGGCCTCGCCGTGCGCATTTCCGTAATCCGCCGCCAGCGTCCAACCATTGCGCGGCTTCCAGCGGTTGCAGCGGTTGGCCGCGGAGGTCGGGCCGTGGAACGGCGTCGCGAGAACATCCGTCACGGCGAGACCTCCGACGCAAGCCATCTTTGCGCCATTCCCGCCGCAAGGCGTCCGGCGCGGCCGGAGACCGCGTCCATCGGTTCCGCGGCCGAACCGCAAAGGAAAAGTCCTTTCAACGGCGTGGCCATTCTGGCGGAGTATGACGAGAGAATGCGGCTCACGGAAAAATCGCTATCGCGCCTGCTCTCGTTTGGCAGGCCGAAATAAATGCCGGTGAGGTGTGCGCGCAGATTTTTCATGCGGCGCTCGAGGGTGTTCACCACGCGTTCGGCCAGTCGCGCCGAAAGGAGCGGCCACCTTTCTTCGGGCGCAACTGGCAACCCAAATACTGTGACGCTGAGTACGTGCTGCCCCGGTGGCGCAAGCTCGGGGCCCATCGCTGTCGGAATCACGACTTCCATCATCAACTCATCCGGCATCTGTCCCTGGCAGGCCGAGGACTCGGTATCAAGCCAGCAATCGAGACGCTCTGCGATCACGGCACGGGCATTTGCGGGCATGCCACTCAGATCCGGCGCTTCATCCAGAACAAGCGTGATATGCGCCTCGCCGGTGGACGGCGCGGAGCCCACCAGACGCTGCGTCTCGGCAAGACCGGCGCTGGCCGTTGGCGCGAGATTGAGAAGCGTGGCCCGGCGGGAGAGAGTCGAAAGCACGCAACGCGACAAAACTTTCGCACCGGATTCGAGTTCGACGCCCTGAACCGCATCGCCATCCAGAATCAAGCGCATGACACGCGCACCGGTGCGGATGTCCACGCCAGAGGCCTTTGCCAGCGCAATGAGGATGTCGGCAAACGCCGCCGGGCCGCCTTTCGGAATCGCAACCGCGCCCTGCAGCCCGCACATCTCCTGCGCAGCCCGCCATACCAGCGCCAATGCCGAACCCGGTTCGTAGGGCGCCACCGCATCGAAGGCGAGTGCCGTCTTCAGCGCATCGGATTCGAACCACCCGTTCAGATACGCTGCCGCACTCGTGACTTCCAGCCGCTCCAGCAGAGCATGCGCATTTCGTGGCGCGATAGGACCCGGCGCGTCTTCCCACCACCACGGCCTCAGCGACCGCGCCAGCGCGAACAGCTCCCGGCGATAACGTTTGTAGTTCTGGGCGTCCGAGATGGAATAGACCGCAATCGCATGTGCTGCCTGGTGAGGATCGCGGCCGACAAGAAGTGCTTTTCCATTAGACCATGGGATCGCCAACGGCACGGCGCGGACGGCAAAAGTCAGTCCCCGGTTCAGCAGATCGAATTCGTCGATCACGCGCGGGTCGAGAGCAAAGAGCGTGGCCACACCTGCCGACGGCGGGACAGGACGGCATGCGCCACCAAGCGTGTCCTGCGCCTCGAGCAAAAGAACGCTTCGCCCTGCACGGCGGAGGTAAAGGGCGGCAACGAGGCCGCCGATACTTCCGCCAATGACGATGGCATCCACAACGCCTTTCACCGGAGATGCCCTCCCGTGAGGTCGCTCATTACGGCATTGGCGGCGACAACGCCCGCCATGCAACTGCCGAGCGGACCTGCAGGCGCCGAACCTCCGCCAAGATACAGCCCGCCAATCGGCGTGCGGCCCGCGTCGCATTGCGCGAAGCCACGCTGAGCGAACATCTGGTCGGGTGCGATTTCGCCGCCATCGAGATCGCCTTCGGTGATGCCAAGCGATTCTTCGATGTCGGGCGGCACGATCAGTTCGGCGGCGAGCACCCGCGCCGACAGGCCGCGCAACACGGCTTCGATCTGCGCGATGGCGCGTTCGCGCAGGGCCGTACGCTTCTCATTGGTCCAGGCGCCGTCGAAGAGTTGATACGGCACGGCGCTGAGCGTTGCCGTCAGAACAGCTTTTCCGGCCGGTGCGAGGCGCGGGTCGGTCGCAGAGACCCACCGCAGCGTCATGGGAAGAGGATCGGGAACTGTGCCGGTACGCCATGCCGCATAAGCCTGCGCGGCAGAAGACGAGGACACGCTGACGGGCCCACCCGGAAAAGCGGGCACTCCATCGAGCGCGAGCAGTAGACGCGCCGTGGCCGGTGCATGGCGGAACGCAGAGGTGCGGCGCGGGACAGCTTCGGGAAGCTCGTTCCACGCAAACAGGCCAAGGAAGGTTCGCTTCAGATCGAGGGTAGAAATAACAGCACGGGCCTCGATCTCCGTGCCGTCGGCGAGCCGGATGCCAGTTGCACGCCGCTTTGCCAGACGAACGTCGGAAACCTCCAAGCCAAGCGAGAACGCCGCGCCCGCTGCTTGCGCCGAAGCGTGAAGCGCGTTCGCAAATGTCCCCAAGCCGCCCATCGTGGTGCCGGAACCCGCGCGCGGTGCGAGAAGAAGGAGCGCGGAACCTCCGCGATGAGGATCGGCGGCCCGACCGTCGAGCGCGGCAGACAGAGCGCTCGCCCGGCTCGTCTCGTCCGAGAGCGCCTCCGCCAGCACATCACTCAGCGATCGCGCCGACCACGATTCCCTATGCCACGGGGCGGAGGCGACGGGACGTCCTAACCAGTCGCGTTTCTTCGGCTGCTTGGCGCTCTCAAGCACGTGCGCACAATGCGCTGCGATTCGCCGCTGAATCTCGGTGCGGAAGCGCTGCCCGACCAGATCTGCTTCGAACGAATCACCTTCTCCGAGCGAACGCAGCGGCGCCGAGGGCATGAAAATCGCGCCGTGCCGCGCCAGGTCAAGCGCGCGGAAGATCGCGGCGGGAACTGGCGCGATCTCGTCGCAGAATGGTGAGGCGCGGAAGCCAGGATGAAACTCACGCGTGGTACAGCGCCCACCGACGCGTTCTGCGCGTTCGAACACGGCGACGCTGAGCCCGGCGCGGGCAAGCGTTGCTGCCGCCGCCAAGCCGTTCGTGCCCGCACCGATGATCGCCGCGTCGTATCGCACAGCCGCCCACTCGTTCCGCGCGCTCGCCGCTGAAAAGCGGTCTAACGCGGTGGGTCCATGCTAACCAACAATCGAGCGGCAGCGTCAGAAAACACGCATGAAAGCGGCGTTTTCGCGCCGCTTCCGTATGCCTTGGTTAATACGGATGTCTTAGAGAACGCCGCGCTTGTGCTCGCCGACGACGATCCGGCCTGGATTGAACGCGGCCTTGAAGACACCAAGCGCGTTTCTGGGTTCCGCGTCGCCGCACATGAACACGTCGAACGCCGCGTAGCCCTTCTCGGGCCAAGTGTGGACGCTGATGTGGCTTTCCGCCAGCACCGCCACGCCGGAAACACCGCCACCGTCGGAGAACGTGTGCAGATGGATATGCAACAGCGTTGCGCCAGCCGCTTTCACCGCGTCGATGAGCGCCTGCTCGATGCGATCGCGATCGTCCAGCCCTTCGGCCTCCCACAGATCGATGATCAGGTGAGAGCCCGCAAAGGTCAGCCCATTGCGAGTGATAAAGTGATCTTTGTGCTCCTGCTCATTGGCGGGCGTGGGAGCGAGCTTTACGGACTTCGCAGAAGGACGGACGCGGGGCGTCTTTGCTTCTTTGGTCGCCGCAACAAGTGCGAGTTTAGCCATTTCGGGCACCTACCCAGTTAAGAGTTGACACCTGCGCCTTGGCCTTACGGACTTCCGGACGCGCCTTAAGAAGAAA
>Ga0157369_10011035_pt1 | contig 10282 bp, 9 predicted proteins | sample C25metaG_FD_113461 | JGI IMG/M metagenome (GOLD analysis project Ga0157369, IMG submission 113461) | Corn rhizosphere microbial communities from Kellogg Biological Station, Michigan, USA - C2-5 metaG | ecosystem: Host-associated > Plants > Roots > Rhizosphere > Soil | place: USA: Michigan...
CGCTATACACTCCCAGGAACTCAGACGTTACGGACCGATCAGTCCAAAACGTATCATCAGCTGGAAGGCGTGTCAAGAACCCAAGTACAATCGTGAAGCTCAGACGTGCGGAATGACAGCGATTTGGCCGGATCCCCCTTTGGTGGCCCGGATGTCTCTATTCGACCGGGTCAGTCAGATAATCGCCAACATAGCTATCATCGTGCGTGAATACGATGAGGCAATTCGGTGGTATTGCGAGATTCTCAGCTTTCGGCTTGTCAAGAGCCGAGGTCATCATGAAGTTCCAGGAGATTGTGTCTGAAACGGATTTCGTGCGTGAAGCGCAGCAGTGGCCAATTTTGACGGCTGAAATGGAAAAGGATTCGACGTACTTTCAACTTTGGTTTTCGTCGCGTATTTCATCGCCGAAGCGGATTGATCGTAAAACACACTCGCAAGGCCGAAAATTGGCAAGTTTCACGATGGCCGGTAATGCGATCAGGACCAACTTCGAGGAAGCACAGGGATTGCTTCATTCAGGCGTGTAGCGCTTCAGCAATGTGAAAGAACTTGGCCATCGCACTACTGCGGGCCATTTCAACGCCGAGGTGAGAATTGCGAAGCCACCCAAAACGATATAGGGCCACGTGAGGTGAAAGGTTCCAATGATCTGTTTCGAGTCGATTGGTGGTTGCGGGAAATGCCGAACGTTCACCATGAAAGCTCGTTGAGCAAAGCTCGAATAGATGAAGAAACAGGGCACGAGCAGCATCATGCAACCCGCAAGTAGCCGAAAGCGTAGAGCTAAGATGCATGTCGGGAATAGAAATAGAAAGACAAGTGATATTCCTAACACTTCCTGGCGACTGTCGTTCGCACCGACCGTGAAAACAGCCATCGGATAAATCGCGCAGCCAGCGATGCCGACAAGACTGCCGAGACCGAAGAACGTGGCGCTGATCGCTCTCTTCATTGGCGCGCTTTCCATGTCGCCTCAAAAATACCACTTCAACGCCCAATGTTGAAAAGATCGATGGCAGTTTAAGCTGTTCCGTCCTTGCGACAGTTTTTCCCAATTCCGGTGCATGGTCGGTTTGTTGGCAAGCATCGAATTGGCCGAATTAGGCCGAAATTTGGCATCGGGTAATGATTGCCGACGACCTGCTATCTCGTGTTTCATGGAAGGAACTGGCCGGCTAGAGTACAGAAGGCAACCTTTCAGCCGATGGGGGGACGTGTCACGTAGCCGTACATAAGAGTTCCCAGCGCGATGAGAATGAGCATGCCGAACCAAGTCACGCGGTGCTAAACAAGCGAAATCACCTTTGAACTAGCGGCCGATTCGTAGACTGCTTCGACAACTTCTTCAGTTTTCAAATAGTCATCACCGTTTGATTCGAACTCTTTACCATTGAACATGCAATCGACGAAGTGCCGTTGGAGAAAGTAGACACAGTCACCGGCGAAATTCTTGTTTGAATGTTCGTATTCTATTTTCACCTGTGGTTGACCAAGCTGCTTCATGTAGAGATTGGATTCTGTGTCCATTGACAAGTGCCCACCGGTCCCATCGATTCGCAGTTGGCCAAAGGTCAGGCGGGGCGTCTCGGCGACGACTTCATTGTATCGATTGGCATCCCAAAGAGCCGTTGCGCCGGACTTAAAATTCAGGAACACCTGGCCAGCATCTTCTCCCTTGATGACCGGGTTGAGGCGGCGAAGCATCGCGAATGCGCTGGTGACTTCACCCAGAAGAAAGCGAAAGGTATCGATGAAATGAACACCCGTCTCGTACACAAGGAGACGAGGGTAGTCGCAAAAATATGTCTGCCGCGGACTGTACGGGTGCGGCCCCCATCCATCTCCCATGCGCATGAGGAAGTTGACATGTGTAAAACTGCCCACCGTTTCTGCGTTAGAAATCTCTTTGATCTTTCGGTACCAGGGTTGCCAGCGCCAGTTTTCATGAACCATGAACCGCACTCCAGCGGCCTTGGCGGTCTGGACGATTCGCCGGCACGTCTCCATGTCAGGTGCGAGTGGCTTCTGGCAGACGATGTGGATGCCTCGCTGTGCGGCGTAGCTGCAAATCTCCTCGTGCGTTTCAGGAGGCGTAATGATATCGAGGAAGTCAGGCTTCTCCAGGTCGATCATGCGTTTCCAATCGTCGTAGTGGTGAGGAATGCCGTATCGGGCGGCCAATTCGGTCGCTTTCTTCTCTGATCGACTACAGACGGCCGTGATCTCTACCTCAGGGATTCTGGTCCACGCCTCGTACTGAAATGGAGCAAAGTAACCTGCTCCGATCCCAACACCTCGCATTCTTTTCCCCAAACTCATTCAGTGACCTCCACGAGTTCTCGGCCCGGCCGCTGACCACGAAAGTGCAGAGATCGCATTTGAAGCCAACAGATAATCCCTGCAATGTCGAGGATAGCCGCGAGCAGAAAATACGCAGTCGAACGTCCCGTTTTCATATGTAGAAACGGAAATGCGTTTGCGCTGACAAACGCGCCGATGCTGCCGAACATATTCATCGCACCTGAGATTCCTCCCGTATGTTTACCGCCGACGTCCGCACAGAATACCCAGCTCGGAGTGATGGTCATGTCGGCGCCGAAAACGGCAATGGTGAATCCGCACACTGCGATCAATACCGACGGCGCGAACACGACGGCCATTAAACCCGCGGCGGACAATGCGAAACCGATGACGGCGGGAATTCTTCGCGACCAGTGTCTCAGCCCGGAGGAGTAAAGCCGATCCACCATCCAGCCCGCAATAGCCTGCGATGTAGCTCCGAACAGCAGGGGGATCATTGAGTAGAGTGCAGCATGAGCACTCGTCAATTCATACTCGGTTTTCAAGTAGGGCAACATCCATGAGAGGCAAATGAAATTGGTGAAGTTGCTCGCGAAGTACTGAATCATCGCAGGCGCAAGTCGCATTGCTGACAGACGAGTTTGCGTTGACGGCGTGAACTGATCCGGCTCCAGCGCTGTTTCAGAGGAACGATCTGTTGACGGAAAATCCCTGAACCAGATGAACCACAATATAGCCCACGCGATGCCCACGATAGCCAAAATGCGGAATGCGTTCCTCCAGTTCCAAATGGCGAGCATCCCTACTAGGAGCGGATACGAGAGTGCCGCACCAATGCGCGATCCGGCGAAGATGGCGCCGTTCGCTCGGCCTCTCTGCCCGGGCTCCAGCCAGTTGCGGATGGCCCGGCCGCTACAAGGAAAGACGGCTGCCTCACCGGCGCCGAAGAGGAAGATGAACGTGAGTAAAGAGTGAAAGCTCCAGGACGCGCCGGTCAACACGGTCAGCATGCTCCATATGGACACTGCCCCCCCGAGAATGACCCTGGGGCCGAATTTGTCTGCCAGCCACCCAGCGGGAATCTGCATTAAAGCATATCCCAGTGCGAAAGCGCTGAACGCCATCCCCATTGCCATATCTGACAAGCCCAATTCCGTCGCGACTGCCTCTTTAGCCGTGGATATGGCCGTTCTATCTACATAAGTGATCATCGAGAGGACGACGAGAATAGCGACGACGCAGATTCGCTTGAGATTCGCTGCGTGATGGTTGCGCTGACCGTGGTCCTCAATGTCAGGCATGAAAAAGGCTCTTTGCAGTTTCGCTGAGAATGTTGCGTTTGTCCTGACACTCGATCGAGAGGCCGAGGATCTTGCCTATCTCCGTCGAAATATTTTCGGGCAGATCTGAACCAATCATTAAGCGCGAACTGGAAACATGACTTAGAACTTCAAGCACGTGGTGGGGCATGAGGGTCGACAATTCGAGAAGAATGTTTGGACAGAAGAGCGCAGCTGTAATCGCCTCTTGTACAAAGATCCCGCCTCCGCTGTGTCCCAGGACGATTTGAACATTCGGGAACTTGCGGGCCGGCAGCATGTAAAGTGAAGGTGCGGAAAACGGCAGGCCCGAGCCTGTGTGGCAGATGACGACGAGATTGTTGGAATCAGCGGTTTCAAAAAACTGATCACTCGCGGTACTCAGAGGATTGAGCCCCTGGTATTGAGGCTGCAACTTGAGAGCGCGAAATCCATACACTTCCCTGCAACGCCGCACTTCATCGCGAAACGTTTCCAACGGCAGGAAAGGGGACAGGCAAGCTGCCCCTATAAGCCGATCAGGGTGGCTTGTTACCGCCCCGCCGATCAGGTCGTGCTGGCGGCGATAATCATCAACAACCGGGAAAGGAATGACCAGTGATCGTTCGATGCCGAATGCGTCCATGTCACTCAGCATCTGCTTCGCTGTATAGACTCGTCCGCTGTGCCTGGCTTGTCCCAGGTGGGTATGCGTGTCAAAGATTTCGAATCCGTCTCTCACCGTGTGACACCCATTCGATCACAACTACGGATTTCCGAAAGTATCGCTTGCGTCATCTCGATTGTCGACAGTTTGCCACCCATGTCGCGCGTGCGTGCTTGCGGATCGGAAAAGACTTGTCGAACGCTGGTCCGAATGAGATTGGCTCCCCTGACACATTCCGGGTGCCCAAGCCATTCAAGCATCATCGCGACAGACAGAATGGTCGCAACAGGATTGGCAATTCCCTTTCCTGCAATGTCCGGAGCAGAACCATGCGACGGCTGAAACACGGCGTATTTGTCCCCCAAGTCGGCCGACGGAGCCATTCCCATTCCACCGACGAGGCCAGCCAATAAATCGGAGAGGATGTCGCCGAACATGTTCTCAGCAAGCAACACGTCGTACTTGTGAGGCTTCTGCAAGAGATACAAGGCTGCCGCATCGACGTAGATTGCCTCAATCTGCACTTCGGGGTACTCGGAAGCTATGTCGTCAAATATCCGGCGGAAATAAGCCATTGATGGAAGCACATTCGCTTTATCAATCAACGTGAGGTGCTTGCGACGACCCATTGCCTGCTTAAAGGCAGCGTGGATGATCCTCTCCGATCCTTTTCGAGTGATCAGCAAATGATCCACCGCACGGTCCGCATGCATATCCAGAGGCGTTTTTCGGGACGAAAACAGACCTTCCGTGCTCTCCCTGACTAACATCAAGTCAATGCTTCCATCTTCAATTCCATGCAGCGGAGAATCCTGCGAATGAAATAGGTAGATCGGGCGGAGGCCACAATACAGATCCAATCGCTCGCGAAGGTCTATCTGCGGAGTCATTTCAATTCCGCTTGGCCAACGAACGCTTGGAAGTCCGATTGCGCCGAGGAGAATTGCGTGAAACTGAGAGAGACTTTCAAACACCGAGTCCGGCATCGGATCGCCTGAAGAAAGATATTCCCCCGCTCCGACAGAAAACTCTTTGCAGTTGAATCTCACTCCCGGCAGGATCGACTCGACCTCGACAAGAATGCGGAGAGCTGCATCGAGTACCTCGGGCCCGATTCCATCTCCCGGTAAAAGTGCGATGTTGAATCTGGTTCCATTACTGCCGCTCATTCAGCCTCTCTTTTGAATGTCCCTTCCTTTGCCTACTGAGAGGAAGGTCCTTCATTATTCTGACGCAGTATCGTCAATGCTGCTTAACATTTTCATTCCCCGTCGCAGGGTAGGCTAGCACAGGAATTAGTGTCAACGATTATTGAGCCGCGCATGAAACACAGCAGGTATAGATCGATACCAGTCTATGTATCTATATCGGCCTTTACCGTCGCCCGTCTCCCGGACTGGTTACCGCTTCACGCTCAACGCCTTGTACGGCGTCTCGATTTCTAAGTCGGGATACACCCGTCCGTTGCCTTTCTTATCCACGATCTCGACAAAATACATCAGGTCCCATTGCGGATCGATGAACGAAGCCGGAATACTAGCAGCGTATGCGCCGGACGTTGAATCGATTGCCATCTCCGCCGTCTGATAGTCCTCTTTTTGATTCAAATGCCGATAGCGGAGGCGGATCCATTTCACCCCCTCAGGAGCAGTGACCTTTATTTTCACGATGTAGTCATGCCCAGGCGTCGCAAGAGACTGCCCCGGTTCGAAGAACACAACCGGCAGTATCGAATTGGAATCGCGAACAGCGATACTCACCGGCTTGGCATCGGCGCGCGGCGTGGCCGTTTTCCGTTCCGCGAGCAATTGATTGAATTCCGCTCGTAACGGGCTGAGTTCATCTTTCCAATGATGCGGGAAGTTCCTGCCCGACGGACCGAATGCCATGTTGTCGATGTAGAAATCCCCTGAATCGTTGACCACATCTTGCCACGCCTGCACTGCGTTTCGCTCATCGGCTATCGCTGCGTCGAATGCGCCCAGATCACCTGCTTGCTTGTACAAGTTGTAGTTCACGCCGCCGAGCTGGCGCCATGAATGGTACCGCGCCAATGCCGCGAGAATCTTCGCATCCGTCATTGTGGACTTGAACTCATTACTCGGCACAGTACTCCCAAGCGCCTTCTCCGCCGCCGCAACCTGCTCCAGGATGGCATCGGAAGTCTGTGCAAACCACCGGCTCGTCTCTTCGGGTCGACGCATTGCTGTATCTGTGCCATTGATGATGCTTGACGCTTCATCGCGCAGACTCTCGAACTGCTGAATGTCGCTTCCCTCTTCCGTTTCTGCAAATTCCGGCAGGCTGCCCAGGTGCATCATCTCCACCCAGCCCATCGTCGTCGGAAACATTCGGTATGGAATGCTCGCAGCATTAATCCTTGGCAACACTTCGCTCGACAGTTGCAGAGCCTTGGATACGTGCGGTGCCGCTGCCGCACCAAAGCGCTGCACAAATTCCTGCTCCCACGCGTCTGATGAAGTGTTCGGATCGTAAGCGAGGCGGCCGAACGTGAGATAAAAATCCCAATACCGCTCGAACTCGTAATCGTAGTAACGATAGCGCGCGTTCAAGAAATCTCTCGGCGGCGTGTCATGCGACTCGCCGAGCATCTTCGTCGCTTCCATTTCGGTTACCGTAAACCCCTGCCCGTCGTAGAGACGCGCACTTTCGATTATTCGTCGCGCATAATCCGGATCACCCCACAACAGCAGCCGTGTCGTGCCGCCGTTCCACAGTGTCCAGTTCATATGATAGGTCTGCGGGTATTCCAGCAAGTCCGCATAACCCTGGCGCGCATCCATCTGGTTCTCTTTATTGATGTGCGTCGGATGATAGGGCAATCCCATCTGCTCCATCCAGATCTTCGTGTCCACTTGGATCTTGAGTCCCTGGGCCTGAGCATCCTTTATTACAGATTTCGGCAATCCTTTGGCGCGCAGCTCAAGCATAACGTTCCGCCGATTGGCGCTGTAGAATCCAAACACTTCGTGCCAGAATCTTTCTATCTCATCCTTGTTCAAGCCGGACTCGTCGTGCATGCGGAATTGCGTTTCGTTGATCTCAGGAAACAGCTCGTAGAACTTTTTCAACGCCGCAACAGTATAGGGAATGAAGTTCTTCGAATCGAGCCCCCACACTAGCCCCGGTACCGGCTTGGTCCCGTCTGATGCCCATGGGTTAGCTCCGTCCTGCCCATGCAACCGACCGCGGTAAATATGCTCCCAAATGCCCGGCTTCACGTGGATTCCTCGCTCCTCAGCGAGCCGGAACATGGTTCTGAGCCCTGCAAGATTGCGTTGTTGTTGCGCAGCCGACAACCCAACTACATGGACGTCGGGGAAGCCATCGACATTGAAGAAGTATGGATACAACGGCGCCATATAGCCGCCATCCTCATACCCGAATGTGAGCACCAGGCAGTTGAAGCGATCTTTCGCCAACATGTCGAAGTACCTGCTCCAGAACTTTTCATCGAGCAGACGGCTTTCAAAATATGCGCGGTTCATGGTAAACATCGCCACGCCACGCTCCTTCATAACCGGCGTTTCGTTCACGTTCCGAGCAAACTCAAAAGGATTGCTGGCCGTTTTAGCCCAGCCGACGCGATCCGCGAGATCGAGCGCGGCATACATCAATCCGTTGGCATCTGCGCCCGCCAAAATAAGTGCGGGCTTGCCCTTGTACTTCGCGCCTGTACGAATTGCCAACGCTTCTGCGCCTGCTGGAGCCGGTGCCTTGATTTCCTGCAAAGCGTGCGCAGCCTCGCCGGAACCTGCACCCAACCCCGCCACGATTGCGAAATCAGACCCGGCCAGCGCGCCACTGCCTTCCGTGACTTTCACACCCTTGGCACGCAATGCTTCTTCAAGCTTCGTGATCCCATAGTGCCCAGGCGCGTCCAGTGTTGAATCGGCGATCACGGCCACTGCCCGAACAGTTGGCGCTTTTCGTGGGCTCGGTGTTGCAACCGCCATGTTCGAGAACGCGAGAGACGCTCCAACCAGGACCGGGACGGAAAACCTCAACTGCTGGAGAATTGGGTTAATTATCGAAATCAAGGCAGTCTCAGCCTTTCGAGCGAAGTTACAAGCGGGCTTCCGCCGCGATTCCCGGCGCCCGCACAAGTATATAAACTTCCGTCAATATAGACCGTGCCGGTTCCATGCCTTCCCTCAGAAAGATGAGGTAACTCTTGCCATTTTTGCGAGGTGGTGTCAAAGGCTTCCACTTCCGAATGGCCCTGCAAGTGCTTCACACTCTCGCCACCAACGACGATGATATTGCGCCCGACGACCGCGACTCCCGCTCCTGCACGTTGCGTGGGAAGGTTGTCCGTCGACGGGAGTGTTGACCATTTGTTCTTGGCAAAATCGAAAACGTCCACTTCGGGAATTGTGAGGTCAAAGGTCTGGTTCGTAACGAACGAGCTTCGGCGTCCTCCAATCGCATACAGCTTTCCGTCAACCCCAGCCGCCTCAAAGTGATCGCGCGCGTGTGGAGCATCCGGTAACTGCGTCCACCGCATTGTTGCGAAGTCATAACTGTCGAACCAGTTTACCCAGCCATCCGTGTGTCCATTCTTGATTCCTGCCGTCAGGTAAAGCTTTCCATCATGAATAACGACACCCGCGCTGCCTCGCCTGCGTGCTGGCGGAATGGCATCACCCGCAGACCACGTATCTTTTGAGGGGTCATAGATCAGAATATTTCCGATCGGCGTTTCCGTCGGGTACCTTCCTGTCATTGCACCCACAACGTAAATTCGATTTTGCCACACTACAGCTTGAAAGTGATGAATTTCTATGGGCGGCGCCGCCCCCGCCGACCAACTACCCGTTTTGGGATCGTAGATATCGACTGGTTGAATACCCCGGCCGCCCAACAGATAGAGGCGACCGCCACAACTCACGAAAGAGGCTTCCTCTCGCGAGTGAAATTTACCCGTGGTATCGACGCGTTGCCATCCGGCGCTAACTTTCTGCGCAAGGGCTCCTGATGGCACCGAGGCCGAAATCAACATCGCAACAATAAGTAAGCTGACAGCTCCGATTTGACCAAGTATCGCTTTCGCCTGTTTCTCCATTCGATCACCTTTTCCTGACGCATTGCGAGTTGCCTCACATTCGACAAAGTGGGCCCGTCATCCACGTGCGATTAGATACTAATCAGAGGTCGATGGCTACCACTTCATGTCCGTTTACGGAGAGCACTGTGACCGTCAGGATTCCGGCCGACTGCTCATGCCGCCGTGTCCGCCCACTTACTAGCCGTCTTATTGCGAGGACCTTAGCATCGTTCCGAACTCGGATTTTCACCCTGTGTGATCTGCGAAGCTTGCGCCATGTAAAACCTTACATGCTACCCCTGCCGGTTACGCTCACTGTAAGGCGGAACAAATACCATCTACCACAGGCCAGTTTCAGCGGTGTTCAATCCCTCAGTTGCGGGCGCATGGTCCGCAAACATCGAAATGGACGCATTTAAACCGAAATCGGTCATTTCGACCATTTGCGGTGATTGGCTCACGACTCCTTTAGAGAGCGGAGTTCGCGTCCTTTAAATGCTTGCGGCTTCAATCTACTAGTTTGACTACGGAGGTGCTCTATCGGTGTTGCGGAAACTGGAAATATCGGCTGTTCCTTATGGCCGCATCGGGGATCAAGTCTGGATCGAGAGCAGTGCGAGAAGGAGTGCGATTGGGTTTCAATCGGACGCTAGTGACGCCCATCTCCTCACAGTTCAGGGTAGTGTGATGAATCCACTTCCTAAGATCTTTATCGTGTCGCAGAGCACTGCGAATTTGCAGCCCGAAGGAGCCGGTGTTCGTATTGACAAATCCAGGCGTGATCCCTCGATTGCGTCCGTGCCCATGGATGAAATACATGTACGACTCTCCCATTTCCCACGCTTGTTGGATGATCTTTCCGAGCACACCATTCCAGACGATCTCGCGTGGATGGTATCCGTGTAGATCAATCGTCAACGTCCCCCCTCATTGCCGATTAGTTTA
>Ga0157369_10011037_pt1 | contig 10281 bp, 5 predicted proteins | sample C25metaG_FD_113461 | JGI IMG/M metagenome (GOLD analysis project Ga0157369, IMG submission 113461) | Corn rhizosphere microbial communities from Kellogg Biological Station, Michigan, USA - C2-5 metaG | ecosystem: Host-associated > Plants > Roots > Rhizosphere > Soil | place: USA: Michigan...
GCCGCGCGCGCGACGTTGATTTCGGTCGACATTTGCCGGCCGCGCGCCTCAGGGGTGGAATCGCCGGTGGTGTTGCCGTCTTTCTGGGTGCCGTGTCGATTGATGGTGCCGGAGGCGAAGAGCAGCGCCTCGAGTAATGTTGTCTTGCCGGAGAGGTAAGGGCCGACCAAAGCCGCGCAGCGCGGCCCCGTGGGTCTGTCGCTCATTCGCACGCCTCCTTCGCGTCGTTTAGGGCGCGCCGAAAGCCTGCCGGAATCGAGGCGGGCTATCGACCACGCCTGTCATTGAGGATTCGATGGTCGCGCCGAATCGGGGACGGAGCAAATGGAATCTGGTGACTTTAAGAATTCGGTGTGCCGAAGCAGGCGGACGCACCAAGCTCCGACGTGTTCCCGCTGCGTTCTGACACACGCGGTGCGCGAATACCGCGCCGCGCGCTCAATACGTCAGCGTCACCGCGAATTGCGAGCGCAGCGTGTCGCCGGTGAAGCCGACGCGCTGCAGCGGCACGCCGTAGGTGAAACGCATGCTGAGATAGCGATCGAGCTGATAGGTGAAGCCCGGGCCGATCGTCATTTCCGAAAGCCAGGAGTCATTGCTCGCGCCGGGCGCCGGGTGGTTCCAGCCGATGCCGTAGTCGAAGAAAAGGAAAGCCTGGAACTGGTCGCGCCAGCCTTCGACGCCAAAGAAATGCGGCACGTTCGGCTGGTAGGGCGGCGCGCGCAGCTCATGCATCATCTGAAAGCCTTCGTCGCGCGTCGCGCCCGCGGTGATGAAGCCGCGATTGGCGTAAGGCCCGCCGAACGCGAGCTGCTCGCTCGACAAGAGGATGCCGTTGCTGCGCTGGTAGATCGCGCGGGCGTCCCAAGTGACGCCGTAGACGAGATTGGTCAGCCGGTCGAGCGCGATATTGCCGTAGATGTAATCGGCGCGCGCCCCGGCCTGCTGCGTCTGGAATGTCGCGGTGTTGTTGAGCCCCGTCATGCCGCCCGGGCTCATCACCAGCGTGCCGGTGAAATTGGTCGAGCCGAGCGCGTCCGGCAAGGTTGCGCCGTAGATGGCGAGGAACTGATCGATTTCGGTCGTGCTCGGGAACACCGAGACGCCGCCGAAGAGGATGTTGTTGTTGCTGCTCTTGAAGTCGTAGCCGACGGTCAGCGTGTGCGTCAGGGCGCCGAAGCCCGGTATCTGATAGATCGGCAGCCCGCGCTGGTAGCGCAGCGAGGCGTAGTCGTTGTGGCCCGCCGTCGTGATCGGCGTGCTGCCGCGCGTGTTGCTGTCGACGATCGAGCCCGAAAGGCTCAGCACGTCATGCCACGGCAGGTAGCTCGTATAAGAGAAGCTGTGCTGCCTTAAGAGCCGCGGATCCTCGATGCTGGTGGTGAAGCGATAGTTGAAATCGTCGCCGCGCCACAGCGCATTGCCCCAATCGAGCGCGGTCCAGCCGCGATAAAGCCCGGTGCTGCTGTTGCCGGTGTTGTCGATGCCGGCGCTGACGCCGACCGGGAAGCGGTCTTGCGCCTGCAAGGTGATATCGGTGGCGCCCGGCTGCGCGCCGGCGCTCGCGGCCGCGGTGGCATGGCGATAGGAATTGCGGTTGATCTGATCGACGCCGGCTTGCAGCGCGGCGCTGTCGATCGGATCGCCCGGCTTGAGGTCCACCGCATCGAGATACTGGTCCTTGTCGAACCAGCGATTGCCTTGCACGCCGAGCTTGCCGAGACGGCCCTCGATCACCACGACCTGAACGACGCCGTCGGTCACGTCCTGTTTCGGGATCGCGACACTGACGAAAGGCCGATTGATGCTGCCGTAATATCTTCCGATCGCGGCGCGCAGCGAGTCGAGCAGCACCTGGCGGAGCGGCAGGCCGATATAGCGGCGGAGCTCTTCCTGCGCGGCGGGCGCAGCAAGCGCCGGCACGCGCGAGGCATCGATCTGGCTCGCGGGCGCGGGCACGCCGGAAGAGACAAGATCCTCGGCGCGCGGCAGGAAGACGAGGCCCCTGATCGACGGCTCGGCTTGCGGCGTTGCCGTGTTTGGCGATGGCGGCACCGGGCTCTGGGCCAAAGCGCTGCCGAGCGAGAGACAAACCGCCGCAACAGCCGCGGCAGATCGAACGGCATAACGCATCAGAGCTGTTTCTCGATGTTGAGGATCTGCGACAGCGGCATGTCGGGCTTCGCGCCGCCTCCGACCGTCATCGCGTTCGGATTGCCGCCGGCCATGGCCGCCTCCAGATAGGTCATCGCCTCGCCGCTCGACATCATATTCTTGAGGTCGGAGGCGCCGAGCGGCTTGTTCGCTTTGTTGACGGCGGCGGAGAACGCATCGTTGTACGCCGCCTGCTCGGCATATTGCGTCGCCGTGGTCGCGGTTTGGATGATGATGGCCGCGGCCTCGCCGACAATGCCCGCGGCCGAAGCGATGCGGCCGATCACTTCGAGCGTATCGGCCGCCTTCAGGACGGTGGTCACGGTCTTCGTGGCGGCCTTGGTGGCGTCGGACGTCGTCTCCGTCACGGTCTCGGTCGCGGTCTTAGTCCCGTTCACCGCGTTCCTAGCGTAGGCAGTTATCTTTGCATACTCCTCCGGGTTGGCCGCTTTCCATACGGCCCTCTCCTCGGTCGACATATTCTTAAAGGCGTTATACGTGCCTTTGATGTCCGAGGCGGTGGTGACGGCGGTCTCCTTGCCGGTTATGTTCTTCACCATGGTCACGGTCTGGAAACCCTTACCGCCCATCTGGAAAGAGGTGCCAGTCAGGTAAGCCAAGTAGCCCGCGCTCTCCGTGCCATTCAGAACCTCTGACGCTGCTTCGGTCGCCGCTATTTGCGACATCACCAAGTCGGACTGCGCATCGGTCAAGACCATGCCCATCGAAACTTCCTTGAGGAAATCGTCGGGCGGCACCGGCGGGTTGGCCGAGAGCGCAGCCATCTCCATCAACTGCGTCTGGCCGGTGTCCTGTTTGATCTTGGCGTCTTCCTCGGCGACCGTGGCTTTCGCCCAGGCCTCGTAATCCGCCATCGCCTTATCAGCCGCGGCCTTGCGCTGTCCGTTGATGTAATCGAGGAAGCCGTTGACGAAGGTCGTCTCGTCGGCTGTCCAGGTCTTTTGGTCTTTGTTCAGGATCGCGTCGAGCTCGGTGATCAGTTCGTTGTTGATCAGCGACATAATGGTCGGCGCGATCTCGGGGCTGTTTAGCGCCAGTATAATGGTCGCGTCGTCCAGCGGCGGATCGTTCGCCGCGGCGACTTGATCGAGGATCGTCTCGGCCAGCGGGCCGAAAAGCTGCAGCGGCGTGCCGATCAGCGGGTTGACGGTGATGGCCGGCCCGGTCGGATCGATTTCTTCTTTCGTGAGGGTGGTCGGCGTCCCCGTCGTGATCGTGGTGGTTGGCGTTGTCGTGGGGTTGAGCGTGGCCGGCAGATATTTGACCGTCTCGTAGGGATTGTACGGCGGCGCCGGCGCGATGGTCAGCGTGCCGTTGACGAATTGCAGCTGGTAATTCGGGTTCTGCGAAAAGCCGAAAGGCCGGATCGAGTAGGTGTCGGGCGGCGAGGTCGAGAAGCCCTGCGAGGTAAAGAACACGAAAATGTTGTTCGTCGTGTCGCCATTGACCAGTCCCGAATAGCTCGCGCTGAAGGCCGGCGCGCCGGCGCCTTGCAGACGCTTCACATCGTTCGCGGTGACGGTCAGCAGCGCCGGGTTCACCGTCAGCGTGCCGTTGACGAAGGTCAGGGCTTTCGTCGAGGAGATCGCGCCGAAGGGCTGGAGTGCGTAGGTGCCGGCATTGCTACCGCCGCCAACGATCCGGAACTCAACCGGCCGCGCGAGATCGCCGCCGTTGCCGCCGCTGACGGACGCGCTGAACCCGGAGAGCGGAACGCCATAGACGGTCGACGCATTGTCCGCCGTGACCGTCATTGGCTGCAGCGTGCTCGAATGCGCGAGATAGACGACGCTCGACAAGCCGTGGGCCGGGTCGCTGCCGATGGAAACCGGGTTGAATTGCATGTAGCCGAGGCCGCCCTGGGTGAAGGCGCCACCATCGGTCGCTGCATAAATCAGATTGCGGCCGGTGCCGCTAAAAAGTGCCGCGCCTTCGTTGTTGATGAAGGTGCCGTTCACCGAGCCAAGAGTCTTCGTTCCATTGGAGCCGATGCCGCTATTCGCCTGCATCGTCAAATCGCCGAAGGAGAGGATGGTGGCGCTGCCGGCCTGCAACGCGCCCATCACGGTGAGCGCGGTGGTTGTCGCAAAGCTGAAGGCGCCGTTGATCGTCTCGCCACCTATGAAGGAGAGCGTCGGAATGACGTTCGCGGCATTGCTGACCGAGATCGTGCTGCCGGTGAGCGTGCTGGTGATGTTGAGATCGGCGCCCGCGGTCAGCGCCCCGGCGAAATTGACCGTCGCGTAATTGCCCGCGACCTTGATGTGCAGGGCCGCAAGCGTCGCGCCCGCGGCCGAGGTCAGCGTGCCGTTATTGGTGCCGATGCTGTTATCGAACTGCAGCAGGCTGTTCGGCACCGAAATGCCGGCATTGAGCGCTATGGTGGGCGCATCGAGCACCAATGTATTGCCAGACGTGTCGCTGATCGCCGAATTGAGCGTGATGCTGTTGGTCGCCTGAACCGTCGGAAGCGCACCGGTCATCAGGTTGACGACATCCGTAGGCGTCAGCGCGCAGGTGACGCAGATTGTGATGTCGGCGGGATCGAGCAAGAACTGGCCGGTCCTGCCCTGCGATGCGGTGAGATCGACTTGGCCGTGATAGGTCACGTCGGGCGCGGACACCTCGGCGCTGCCGCCCTCGCCGCCGTGCGGCCCGCCTTTGGCTTCGAGACTGCCTTCGACATCGGCGGCCCCTTGCGATTTCACGGTGATCTTGCCGCCATTGCCGATTGTCGTGGCGCTGGCGTTCAGGGTCGCGGTCTTGGTGACGGTCGCCTTCTTGGCTGAAGTGACCGCGATCGTGCCGCCGCCGCTCGGCGCCGAGACATCGACCGTGCCGCTGACCGTCACCTGGCCGCCATTCAGCGCGGCGTTGCCACCGGCCGCGGTCAGCGTGCCGCTTTGCACGACATCGCCCGCGCCGCCATCGAGCACGATGCGGCCGCCCTGCTGCGAAATCCCGGTCGCCGAGACGAGGCCGCTGTTGTTGACCGCGAGCGCGTAGGCGCTGCCGGCGGCTTTCATCTGCACGGAGGCCACGGCGATCGTGCCGCTGTTGGTAACACCGCCGCCACCATTCGCGGGCGCCTTGATGACGATGTCGCTCTGGCCGTCGGGGATGTAGTAGACCTCGCCGCCCGAGCCGAGGATCGCCTGGCCATTCGGCGCGGTGATCTGGCCCTGATTGTCGACCATCGCCGCGATCAGCACGACGTCGCCGTCGCTCGCCGTGACGCTGCCGAGAATTTGGATGCCGGCGCCGGAATCGCCTTTGAAGGTCAGACCGCCGCCCGCCATGAAGGCGTCGTTCGGCACGTTCAAAGTCGAGGCGACGAAGCCGGCGGTGTTGATGCGCCCGTTCGGCCCGACGACGATGCCGTTCGGGTTGATGAGATAGACCTGGCCGTTGGAGCTGAGGCTGCCGGCGATCAGCGACGGATTGGCGCTCGTGACCCGGTTAAGGATTGCCGAGACCGAGGATGGCAGGTTGAGGCGCGTCGTCTCGCCGGCGCCGATCGAGAAGCCCTGCCAATTGACGATGGCGCGGTTGCTGCTCTGATTGACGGTGAGCGTCTTGCCGGCGCTGGTGATGGTCGCACTGCCGGCGACGACATTGCCACCCGTCGGATTGGCCCGAGCACTATCGGTGGGAGCACCGGTCGCGAGCGCCGACAGCACGGCAAGCGACACGAGCGGCGCACGATGCCGCGACACCGCCCGAGAGCGGCGGCCTCCCCGATTTCGCTTCACTGGACCCCCACGGGAAAAAGACCCCGAATACGGCTCTCTCCCTATCACATCCGGTGCCATGAAGCAGGGCTTTTCTCGCTTTTGCGACGACGACACGACACAACTCGCGGCGATTTGACTCGTCGCCCGCTTCCCTGTTCTCTCGGGCCATCATTTGTGTTGCGAGCGGCGCCCAAAAATCCGCGCCGCGCATGGGGACGGGAGAGTTAAAGAAAATGAGCGAGAAACCCACCGGCGAGGGCATCGGACAGGCTTTGCCGCGCCAAGAGGATCTGCGGTTCCTGCGCGGCCGCGGGCGCTACGCCGCCGATATCGCCATGCCGAACATGGTCTTTGCCGCAATGGTCCGGTGCCCGCACGCCCATGCCCGCATCAAGCGGATCGACACGAGCGCTGCGAAGGCCGCGCCCGGCGTGGTGGCGGTCTATACCGGCGCCGATTGGGTCGCCGACGGCCGCAAGCCGATCCCGCATGGCGCCTCTTACCTCGGCCCGCCGGATGTCGAGCTGACCCTGAAGCCCGATTATAAGGTCTTCAACGCGCCGCATTTGCCGATGCCCGACAAGATCGTGCATTTCGTCGGCGAGGGCATCGCGATGGTGATCGCCGAGACTCACGATCAGGCGAAGGACGCTGCCGAGCTGGTCGAGGTCGATTACGAAGCGCTGCCGCCGGTCGTGCGCGCCACCGATGCGATCAAGCCGGGGGCGAGCGCGGTTTGGGACGATCGCCGCGACAACGTCGCCCTCGACGCCGAGGTCGGCGACAAGGCGAAGACCGACGCGGCTTTCGCCAAAGCCAAGCACGTCGTGAAATTCGAGACCTGGATCAATCGCGTCACCGGGACGCCGATGGAGCCGCGCACTGCGATGGGCTTCATCGACGAGAAGGGCCGCTACACGATCTGGGCCGGCACCGGCGGCGGCATCATCCGCGAGCGTCAGGTGCTCGCCGGCGCGCTTGGCGTGCCGGTCGAGCAATGCCGCGCGATGTGCGGCGACATGGGCGGCAATTTCGGCACGCGCAACCAGTTCTTCCCCGAATATGCGGTGCTGCCCTGGGCGGCAAAGAAGCTCGGCCGGCCGGTGAAGATCATGGTCGAGCGCAGCGATTGCTTCCTCACCGATTACGAAGGCCGCGATCTCACCTCGACCGTCGAACTGGCGCTCGACGAGACCGGCCGCTTCCTCGGCATCCGCGGCACCAATCTCAGCAATATCGGCTGCTACACCACGCATTTCACGCCGCTGCGCAAAGGCCTCGGCATCATGTCGGGCGTCTACGACATTCCGGCGGTGCATTTCCGCGGCTGCGCGGTGATGACCAACACCGTGCCGACGACGCCCTATCGCAGCGCCGGTCGGCCCGAGGCGATCTACGTCATGGAGCGCCTCGTCGATCTCGCCGCGCAGCAATGCGGCTTCGATCCGGTCGAGCTGCGGCGCAAGAATTTCATCCAGCCGAAGGCCTTTCCCTATACCAACGGCGTCGGCATCACCTACGACAATGGCGAATACGAGCTCGGCCTCGATACCGCGCTGCGCCTCGCCGATTACAAAGGCTTCGCCGCGCGCAAGGCCGAGTCGAAGAAGCGCGGCAAGCTGCGCGGCATCGGCATCTCCAATTACATCGAGGGCGCCGGCGGCGCGCCGCGCGAGCGCGCCGAGATCACGGTGAGTTCGCAAGGCCGCGTCGAGCTCGTGCTCGGCACGATGAATAGCGGCCAGGGCCATGAGACGAGCTTTCCGCAGCTCATCTGCGAATGGCTCGGCGTGCCGTTCAACACGATCGATTACGTCGCCCATGACACGGATCGTGTTTCGGCGGGAGGCGGCTCGCATTCCGGCCGCTCGATGCGCATCGGCAGCCTCGCCATCGGCGAGGCGACCGATGTGATCATCGAGAAGGGCAAGAGGATCGCCGGGCATATCTTCGAGGCGAGCCCTGTCGACATTCAATTCAGCAAAGGCGTTTTCTCGATCGCCGGCACTGACCGCCGCATGACGGTGTTCGAGGTCGCGAAAGCGGCGGCGACGCGCAACGACCTGCCCGACGATCTCAAGGGCAAGCTCGATGGCATCGGCGATTACACCGTCTCGGTCGGCGCCTATCCCTCGGGCACGCATATCTGCGAGGTCGAGGTCGATCCCGACACCGGCTATGTCCAGCTCGTCGGCTGGTACGGCGCCGACGATGTCGGCCGCGCCGTCAATCCGCTGATCCTCCACGGCCAGACGCATGGCGCGGCGGCGCAAGGCATCGGCCAGGCGATGCTCGAGGACGTCTATTACGACCGCGACAGCGGCCAGATGCTCGCCGGCTCGTTCATGGATTACGCCGTGCCGCGCGCCGACTACCTGCCCTCTTTCGACTGCGAGCTGATCGAGATCCCGGCGACGAGCCATAAATTCGGCATCCGTCCCGGCGGCGAAGGCGGCACGACACCGGCGCTCGGCGCCTGCATCAATGCGGTCTGCAACGCGCTGGCCGAAGTCGGCGTGCGTCATGTCGAGATGCCGGCGACGCCGGAGCGCGTGTGGCGCGCGATTCAGGAAGCGCGGGCGAAGTAGGCGTTTTCGGCGTCATTGCGAGCGAAGCGAAGCAATCCAGTGACTGGATCAGACTGGATTGCTTCGTCGCTGCGCTCCTCGCAATGACGACGAGAGTATCGAGGGTCAGCCCGCCAGCTTCGGCGGCACCAGGGTCAGGCCGTAGCGCTTCATCACCTCGACCATCTTCGCGGGATTGGGACCGCCCGGTGCGCCGAGCACGGCGGCGACATCGCGGAAATATTGCGCACCGATATCGGGCGTCAGAACGACGAGAGCCCGCGCCACCTTGTCATGCGGATTGCTGAAAGCATGGGGCACGCCGCGCGGCGTGAAGGCCCGCTCGCCCGGCTTCAGGTCGCGCACCTCGCCGCCGACGGTGGAGCGCAGCGTGCCTTCGAGGCAATACATGATCTCCTCATTGTCGGCATGGCTGTGCGGCGGCGGCACTTGGGCGCCGGGCGGCACCACCAGCTCGAACATACCGGACGCAGCGCCCTCGACGGTGCCGTCCATGAGATAGCGGATTTCGAGCTGGCCGATCGTGATCGGCGCGTCGTCGCGCGGTTGCATGCTCTCTCCCTTCCTGTTCGTTTCCGTTACCGATTGGCCACGAGCCCGGTCAGCGGTAAAGTTGCTTTACTTACGAAGTAAAGTTACTTTACCGCCATGTCAAGCGCGCAATTGAAGAAAATCCCGGGCGGCGAAGCAGCTCCTTATGTCGGCGCCCTGCTTCGCCTTGCTCACGGCACGGCACGCGCGCACATGCTGCAAGGTCTCGCCGAACGCGGCTTCGGCGAGATCGACGAGGCCTATTTCGGGCTGTTTCAATATCCGGGCATCGACGGCATGCGGCCAAGCGCGCTCGCCAAGCTGCTCGGCATTTCGAAACAGGCGCTCAATCATCTGCTTGGGCAGATCGAGAAGCGCGGCTACATCGAGCGCCGCAGCGATCCAACGAAGGCTCATGTGGTCGTCGTCTATACCAAGCGCGGCTGGCAAGTCCTCGAAGCGAATATCGCGATCGTGCGCGAGCTCGAAACCGAATGGCAGCGCCAGCTCGGTAAGACGCGTTTCGCAGAACTTAAAAAAACGCTGCGTGAATTGAGCGGCGCGGATTGAGGCCACGGCCGCCTTCGCCTTGCGGCGACCGCGCGCAACCGGCATGATCGACGCCAATCGCCAATCAACGGCACTCGTACAGGGAGAGCAAACATGCCGAGAATTATCGCCGCTGCGCTCGGGCTCACGCTTGCGCTCGGAGCTGCACTCGGTGCAGCCACGCACGCGAATGCGCAAGACAAGATCCATTTCGGCAAGGCCTTCCCCGGCCTCTTCCAATTCACGCCGGTCGATCTCGGCGTCGAGAAAGGCTTCTTCAAGAAGCGCGGGCTCGAGGTCGAGATTACGAGCTTCTTCGGCGACGCGAAGCAGCAGCAGGCTTACGGCGCCGGCGCGATCGATATGGCGATCGGCGGCGGCGCGGGTATGGCGTTCATCGCCAAGGGCTCGCCGATCCTGGCCGTCGCCGAAGCCGCCGGCCCGCCGCTCGGCATCACCCTCAGCTCCTGGGCCGACACGAAATTCAAGACCGTCGCCGACCTCAAGGGCCAGATCGTAACGGGTGCCTCTGTTGGTGACCAAACCGAATGGTTCGTGCGCCAGCTCTCGATCCTGCAAGGCTGGGGACCGAACGGCTTCAACTATGTGCCGCTCGGCGCGTCGGAAGCGCAGATCGCCGCGCTGAAGACGCATCAGGTCGCGGCGGCGCCGCTCGACATCACCACCGCCGTCACGCTGGAAAC
>Ga0157369_10011039_pt1 | contig 10280 bp, 6 predicted proteins | sample C25metaG_FD_113461 | JGI IMG/M metagenome (GOLD analysis project Ga0157369, IMG submission 113461) | Corn rhizosphere microbial communities from Kellogg Biological Station, Michigan, USA - C2-5 metaG | ecosystem: Host-associated > Plants > Roots > Rhizosphere > Soil | place: USA: Michigan...
CCCATGCCAACAGAGGCTAATCTCCCCCGTCGAAGCTAATGTCTTAGGCCGTTTCTCTATGGCCGGTTTTGAAGTGATAATCTATGGCCGCTTTTGAGTGATTACCGAGGCAACTGGCGCACTTACCGTATCTGAAGACTTTCCAGCAGTTCGACTTCAGCTTCCAACCCTCCATCGACGAGCGGCAGATCAGCGAACTGCGCACCCTGAGGTTCGTGCGTGATCCTGCAAGGTCCGCCCGGAGTCGGCAAGACGCATCTTGCCGTAGTTCTGGCAGAGTGCGCGATCCAGGCCGGACGACCAGATGGGATATCTGCCGCTGGATGATCTCGGCGCAACCATCTTCTTCCTCGTCAGCGCACGCTACGAAAGGGGCAGCATCATCCTTACCTCTAACAAGAGCTACGGCGAATGGGGCTCGATCTTCGGCGACCCGATCATCGCAACCGCCATCCTCGGCAGGCTGCTCCACCACTCCACAACAATCAACATTCGCGGAGAGAGTTACCGGCTCAAGGAACGACGCAAAGCCGGACTCATTCCTCTGCAGGACCAGCAAAGAGAGCAGCTGGCCAACTCCACCAACAGTCGCAGCAAACGAAATTCACTATGAGCTTTCTTAAGCATGGGCAAATCTATCAACCGATGTCTATCGCAAAAGAATGGAGGCGAAACCGTCTCGGCTCCGCCTCCACTCCCATCGGATTCGATGAGTTTGCAACTGGATATTCCTCGGCAGGTTGCATTCCTGCATTGCCTGCCTCCGCTTCACCAGCCGGCTTCATTTTCACCCCGCGGCTGGAAACTGTAAACCGTCACCACCACAAGGTGGGGGATTTTTCGTCCAGTAGAATGTGGAATCTTCAGCCAGTATTGACATACTCGTCCATAGTGCAGGTCTCTTCTCTGCGTTCCCAATGTTTAGAAGAATCCGCTACGAGCCCTATCGCAGTTCGTCGGTTCGCGTAACCCGACTTCAAATCAGTTCTCCAACCCATCCCAATTGCTCTCCTCTCGAATCTTCGGGCTCGTTCATTGGCTGCCGCGACAGTTACGGTTAGACAGGCCAGTAGATCTTCTTTAGCGGCAACAGGGCCCACCGTTCGGCGGAAAATCGGCTTCAGTGGGGAAGTCCGCGACTTGCTCAAAGCGGAAAGTGAAGTTCACCGGCCTTGAAAAAACTCCGGCAAACTGGAATGGGGGCGAAGCTTGTTGACTCGCACGAGCCGCTCCTTTGGGTCTCATCAAGAGCTTGGCTCATCGCTCGGATGCGGCTGGCAAGAGCGACAGGTGACTTGCAGACGACAGCGTAGACAATCGTAGTTGACGCCCTGCGGATAGAGGGCTAAGTTGATTGCGTACGGGGAAGGGGGACAATCCAAAAGATGCAGAAATACTCTTTGAGCATTACTTCACACGAGGCATCGGAACTTTAGGTCATCGTGCCCTGACCCCGATGGTCGCCCCAACGATGAGGTCTATTCGCTGAGACGTGACCGCATTCTTTCACGTTGTAATGAATCCATCGACCCGATGTGCAGCGTGGCATCTTTTCAAATGGAGCGATGAAATTTCGCCCAATAAGCCCGTTAACGGGAATTGCCACCTAGCAATCGCCGATTGGAAGCATAAGTGGAAAATGACTGGGCAATCGCGATGGTGCGATGTCCTGAGTTCTACAATCCAATCCACCACGGTGGTCGAGGCTCATTGCCTCGGCCACTGTTGTCTTCGAGGGCGTGAATCGGCGAAGGCCGAATAGGAATACAGGCTCGACGCTTTTTCGACTTCCTTCGAGTCTGTTGAAATCCTCCCTCATCGCAGGAAAGTTCTGAGTAGTGACCCTTGTCACATCCCTTGTCACGTCGCTCTGCGCATCATCTCCGAGCGTTAGCAAGGATTCTCTTAACTGCCGTACGGAATCGAGAAGGCCTACATGTACATACCTAGAGTAGGGGAACAGGTTTTCGTAGACGAACTCCGGGGGGTCTTCGTCGTCGCTTGGGTTGACGAAGAGACTCGAACAGTAGATTTAATCCCTTCCAGCGGGAGTGCGCCGAGGGAAGAATATGTACCTTGGCAAAAGCTCCTCGGCTGTTGGACCCGGCGCATCGAAACAGTGAGTGCGGCTCCGGAGCTGATGCGATAAATACCGACAGAGTCGAGTCATGAACCACGCATAACACAGAATGCGTCACGAGGAACGATGAACCTCAGTTGCGGAAAATGGACTCGGCATTCGTGCATGGGTTTTTGAAGAATGCTTGTACGACCAAATTTCAGCTTCGTTCATCTCCGGCTCAGAAGGTTCCTTTGCAGACAAAGACGAGCCCCCGAAGAGTTCTCTTCGGAGGCGCATATAAAACCAAAATAACAAAGGGGGTACCAGTGGTCCGCTCTGGAGGTCGGTAGAACGGGACCACTGGAAATCCCTATACAAACAAATTAGCGGCGGCTTCCCCTTTCCGCTGCTAATTCGTATCGCCCCGCTCAAGAGAGGCTATTACTTCCGACCTCCCGAACAGTGACAACAGATGGAGTGTCTACCTCCGATGAATATACATTCGGTGACGGCGGTCACACGTCCAGACCCGAGACAATCTCCTGCCAAACGAAAACCCCTCGTCTCCGAGGGGCTTTCTGAATCAGTGGATGGGGGAGCGCGTAATCAGACGGTAAAGCTCCACTTTACGCAAGTCAACCGACAGTGTTGAAAGACATTTGATTCGATTTGATCAACTGTCTATACCCCGAAAACTGAGCGTGGGGGTGGCTCTAATTGACAGTAAGAAATCGACAGGCATCGCGTTCTTCATCCGGTCCTGAAGGGCAAGTGTGTTAGGCCTCACCGGATTCTCGCCATTGGTTTCGCAATGATGCGGCATGCTCCAAAACTCCCTCCAGGCCATAGATTACAAAGCGGCTTTCGATTCTCTGATGCGTGAATGCTGAGCAATTCTGCCGCTCTGTCAAGATGGCAGACTGACAGTACCGATCGCGGAGCTTGCCGCATCGCGCCGGAGCTACGGGCCTCCGTGCACAAACTGAGCTGCACCCAGCCTTCAACCTGCGCAGATCACCATCCCTGCAAAGCCTCGGCATCGCTCCCCATCCTGATCACTGGACGCACACCGCACGGGTTACGCCTGGCGCAAGGGAAGCGAGATACGAAAGGTCGTTCCGCTTCTGCCCGCCCGCGTGCTTGTCCAGCTTCTGATCCTGCCACCATGGCGCTCGATAATCGCTTTGGTGATAGCCAGTCCCAGCCCCGCCCCACTTGCCTTTTTCGTACTGAAGAACGGTTCGAACATCCTGAGCCGAATTGCAGCTGGAATTCCGGGCCCGTTATCGGCAAACAGGATATGCGCTTCTCCATCGGTGCGGCGGGCACGAATCTGCAGAGTCCCTTTAGGGGCCAATGCTTCCACGGCATTAGAAATCAGATTTGAGAACACTTGAAGCATCGCACCTGGATTGCCCTCCAAGATGATCCCATCGGGCAGCTTCTTCAGCAGCCCGATCTGCTTGGCGGCAATCTTCTTATAGTGAATGCGGAGCGCTGCTTCGACCAGAGGCGCGATCCGAACCGGTTCCATCGTCTCTTTAGAGTGGTAGAAACTGAGCGTCTGACGCGATATCGCAGTCAGTAAGTAGAGCTGCTCCTCGATGAGGCTCGAGTACTTCCGCACCTGCTCGCCATCATCTGAGTTGATTTGCAGGAGATAAATTAGGTTAGAAATGGCTTCTAGAGGGCCATTGACTTCGTGCATTGTCGACGCGGCGAATTGGCCGGCCAACGCAAAGCCCTGGCTCTCGCGCAAAGCTTCTTCCAACTGTTGGATTCTATCAATTGTGGCAACTGGCTCCATACGCAACTCCAAGCGGCTGGAGAGGATGCCATCGCTAGGCATCGCGTGCGTGGAGGGAAGTTCCTCCTCGGGCCAGTAGCGGGTCTTCACCGACAGGGCAGAACGAATCGTGTAAGCATCCGCAATGTACGATAGTTAACTAGTTGGATGCGCCGGGGGTAGATAAGATGTCCCATCGCTGTAGCCAACGGCGTCTGAGGCATTGCTTCCGCCATTTTCAGGTTCGGCTGTCCATGGAATAGTCGTTGGTACCTTCTTACGCCGTCAAATGTTCCAGCTGCTCCGGCTTAGCGATAGTGATACTAGAACCTTTGATGATGATCCACCCATCGCGACGGAACTGATTGAGCAGCCGCGTGATTGTCTCCCGAGAGACGCCGCCCACCATTTCACCGAGTTCTTCGTGTGTCAGAGACGTGATAAAGCGAAGTTCGGACTTTCCTTGGGATGCCTTGCGGCTCAAGTCGAGCAAGATCCGTGCTAATCGTCCTCCCGCCGATGCCGACAGGGCTATCCGTCGCGCATCCTCGAACGCAGCTAGATAGTCCGCAGAGAGAGACCCCATCGCGTGTATAGTCGCAATGCCGTGCCTACCCAGGAACCCGAGAAACTCCTGCTTCGGCACTTCCTTGATCTGGCACAACTCGATAACATCCGCCGTGGCCTCATGCACAACATCGGACAAAACGGCGCTCATGCCCAGAATATCTCCCGGGCCGGCGATCTTCAGAATCATGGTCTTGCCGTTGCGAGAGGTCGTTGAAATCTTCACACGGCCAGTGCAGATGATAATTACGCTCCGCGCCGCATCGTCCTCGTGAAAAAGCTGCCCGTCTTGTGAAGTATTAGCCTTCCGATTTTGGCGTAATCCCGCGAAGCTTCCGGTGTGAGATTGCAAAAACAGCGGAATTGGCGATGCTCGCAGGTAAGGCAATCTTCAGAGTTGTGGTTGAACTCGTATGGCGTCATAGTTGCCCCCCTAGCTAGGGGGAGGGGAGGCTTGAGTATAGTCCTATTCGCCAAGCAGTGCCGTCGATGGACAGCGAACTCGAAGGGGTGCGAAACAGCGTCTTTGGCGTTTGACTCGAACGGTGACCGTTGTGAGATCCCCTCTCCATGTTGAGGACTGCATGCAGGGAAGATCACCATCGGGCCCATTCCGAAGGGCACCCAATGGTGAACCCGTTCGTGGTGCGGGAATGTGATTTGATCCGAATTTGAAACGCGTCTTCTAACTTGTTGATTCGTTGGGGCAGGTGGTGCGTGTTCCTAGGTTCAAATACATGGTATTCGGCGTCAATTGGACCCAAGTTGGATCTCACGTCCGAGATTCGGATTACTTCCGGCTAGCCTACGACACACCCGGAACGCATAGGAAGGACGATCGTCAACGATAAATTCGTCCGAGGGACTTATGACGGGCCGCCCTTGCGCCTTAACCTTTGATAGGTAGAGACTGAAGTAGTGAAGGATTGCTTGGGTACTGCCTGTACGCCAATCGCTCGCAGTTTGAAAAGGAAGTTTATGGAGAAGACGATTGAGATTCGACTCCAGGAAGAGAACGCTAGACATCTTGAGCGTTTCTTGCAGGGGTTTGTATCGACAAACAAGTTTCAACCGCCCTACGCGGGTTCTGAGATCAAGGCGTTCAATGAGTTGTACGCCGAAATGCGGAGGGCTCTGGGTCATTCTCTAGATCAGGTGAAGTAATCAATACACGCAGATATCAATCATGACCCAAAATCGGTGCCATTCAAGTACTTCCGTAATGTCACTACGCGTTCTCGGCGTACTATCCTTGATTCTCGTCAGTTTGACTGCACGCGCGGAGCAACGGCGAGATTCGGAACACCCGTGAAAGCAGCCGCTTCTGGCTCTTCACTCGGACTGCAATCGCACTCAGAGTCTGACTTCGTCCTTCCATTCCTGGCGCTTACCCAACACCAAGCCAACAGACTTGCTATGGGTGGACCCCTGCGCCATCGTCTGCTTCAACGTGTGAATCGCATGCAGAAGATCGTTCGCATTGACATCATGACCTTCGAGTAGGCTCCGCTGGGCACCGAGCACAAATTGGCTGGCGAACCAGAAGCGCCTTCGCGACGAATTCGCAGGACCGGACCCCAAAATTTACAAAAGCGGACTTAGCTAAGCCGTCAATGACGGGGGCATATAACGTTCCGGGACTCCGAGCGTGGTATTCGGTTCCGTACCGAGCGTAAAAACGAGGTGCGCTCCTCGCACGAGATCCTCGTGATGAACCCAGAGACGGTCGAGAGGCTTCCCATTCAGTGACACCGACTGTATGTACTTGCTCTTCTCAGGATCACTCGCGCCTTGAGCCTCGATCACGAGCTGACGTCCATTGCCAAGCTGGATGGAAACACGCTTGAACAGGGGGGCAGACAGCACATAGGTTGCGCTGACGGGATCGACCGCGTACAGACCCATGGAGCTCATGACGAACCACGCGGACATCTGGCCGCAGTCCTCGTTTCCGTCGAGCCCGTCGAAGTCGTTGCGATAATGCGTGAGGAGAATTTCGCGGACCTTCTCCTGGGTTTTCCATGGCTGGCCTGCCCACGTGTAGAGATAGGTGATGTGATGGCTGGGCTCGTTGCCATGCACGTATTGGCCGATGAAGCCGGTCATATCGGCGACGGACTCGTTGCTGACGCCAGGCTTCTCCGTGAACAGGCTGTCCAGCTTCTTTGCGAACAGCTCGCGACCGCCGAAAAGCTGCATGTAGCCCTTGACGTCGTGCTGGATGAAGAAGGTGCTCTGCCAGGCGTTGGCCTCGGTGTAATCGCGATGATGAGGAATGTGGCCGGTCGCCTTGGGGTCGAAGTTCGGAGCCCACTGGCCGTTCGCAAGCTTTGGGCGAATGAATTGCATTTTGGTGTCAAAGACGTTGCGGTAGTTCTGCGAGCGCTTTCGCTGGATCTGGGCGTCATCAGCATGCCCGGTCGCTTCTGCAACGCGCGCGCAAGCCCAATCGCAATAGGTGTATTCAACGAACTTGCCGATGGACTCGTCGACCTTGTCGGCGGGGATGTACCCCATCTGTCGATACAAGTTGAGCCCCATGTAGTCGTCGTCCATGTTGCGCTTGCGCATACCGGCGTATGCGCGGTTCCAGTCGATCCCCGGAATCTTCTTTGCACATGCTTCCGCCATTATGCTGCCGCCGTGGTAGCCGGGCATGCAGTACGTCTCGCCATCCTGCAGAGGCCAGATCGGGAATCCGTAGATGCTCTGCTCTGCCATGCGAATGAGGCAGTTCACTAATGGAGGAATCCGGTCGGCTTGCCACAGCGTGAACGATGGATGAAGAGCGCGATAGGTGTCCCACAGTGAGTAAGTGCTGTAGTTGTGCTCTCCTTCGCCGAGTTGGTGGACCTTCTTATCCAAGCCCCGGTACTGACCGTTACAGTCGTCCGCGAGGGTCGGCGCGCACATCATGTGATAGAGGCTCGAGTAAAAGACGGTCTTGCGCGTTTCGCTCGGATCTTCGACTTGGATACGCGCAAGCTCCTTCTGCCACATTCTGCGAGCAGCGGCTCGTGGTTTGTCGAAGTCAAAGCCGGGCTGCTCTTTCTTCAGGTTGTCGAGGGCGTTCGCCGCGCTGACCATGGAGATGCCGGATTTGAACATCACGGTCGTTCCCGGTTCGAAGTGGAGAACGACCTTGAGATTGAGACCGGTCGCGTTCTTACCACTTACAAGCTTGTCATCGGAGAATACGTCGACTTTGGTGGGTTTCGCGGAGATCTCAGTGGCGAAGTAGATTTCGCGGTTCGGAGCCCACCTGTTCACGTGACGTCCACCCTGAATCAGAGTGTCGCTTACGACCTCAACTTCAGCGGACTTGACCGGGCTTTCGTCACCATAGGCGTGATGCCAGTCGAGGATCACGTAGGCCGGCTCGCTGGGCGGGAAGGTAAAACGCGAAAGACCGGTACGTTCCGTCGCGGTCAGCTCCGTCTTAATCTTTGCGCCACCGGAACTTTGCGTGAGCACGGAGTAGTATCCTGGCTCGCCTTTCTCATCGGCATGCGAGAAGCGTGAGCGATACGTACCTTCGGGTTTGCTGCGCGCGTCTGGGTCTGCTCCGGGCTCCAGCACGACTTCGCCCGTGCGCGGTACGAAAAGGAGATCGAGCATGTCCCCCACGCCGGTGCCGCTGAGATGCGTGTGGCTGAACCCCATCAACGTGGAGTCATCATGGTGGTAGCCGGACGACCAGTCCCAGTCGCGAACGCCGGTGTCCGGGCTAAGCTGGACTGCACCGAAAGGAACGGTCGCGCCCGGAAAGCAGTGGCCGTGACCACCTGTCCCGACGAAGACGTTTACGTACCGCGTGTAGTCTTCCGCTCCATTCGGCTGGTTTTCGTGCTGTGCCTGCCGTCCGGCTGAAGCAGTTTCTTTTACCAGGGCAGCACCCGCAGCGGCCGAGGCCGCGGCAATAAATTCGCGACGATTGAGCATTCAGTACTCCAGTGAAATGACCTGCTTCAGAATCGAATGAGGAGCGAACACCACGGTCAGCTCTTCCCAAACTGCTTGATCTCACCGATGCGATAACCGTGCGGCCTCGCCCCTATCGATTTTGTTTCGATGCGCCCGGCTGCTGACTTGCGCAACTCAAAGCCGGATGATCCCTCAAGTCTCCAGGGCAAAGATCCGTCGCCAAAGACTGCGATCGTGAGTTCGCGCGTAGATGGCGCATCCGTGTTCAACCCAACTCCGCCGAGCGGCACGATCGAACCCGTCTTCACAAAAACCGGGATGTTCTGGTGTTCGCTGGAGATCGAAAAGGAGCGGCCGCCCTCAAACGGTTCGCCCGTCCAGAAGTCGTGCCACGCCCCAGGCGGCAAAGTAACTTCGCGCGAAGCTTCGCCCGCAAAGAGCGGCGCCACCAGAATGCGGTCGCCCATCATGTACTCATCGTCGACGGCATGAAGCTTCTCGCTATCGGGGAAATCCAAGGTGAGGGCACGGAATGGCGGCGTGCCATCAAGGGCGTACTTTGCAAATGCGCCTTTCAAATATGGAACGAGACGCATTCGCCACTCAATCAAACTACGGCAAGTTGCTTCGAGTTCCTGCCAGCCCTCGGCAAGTTCACCAGCGTTGTTCTTCTTCTGATCGATCTGCTTCCATGGCGGATTTTTGATGTACCACGCGTTCACCATGGCGAGGGGCGAGAACACGACAGTTTGGAGCCGGCGGACCAGATCGTCCGGGCTGCTTGCGTCACGCACTTCCGGGCACCAGAGCAAGCCACTGAAACCTGAATTCACGAGGGCTCGGACGAAGTCGCGATGCCCATAAAGATCGCTATAAAGAACGAACGGATAAGGAGCTGCCAGTGCTCCACTCGAGCGTACGAGGTTGTATGTCTGTTTTCCCCGGGATTTGAATTGGTCGAGGATCGCGTCCTGATACCGGAGGCCGAAGACGGAATGCATTTGTTCGCCATCCACACCCGATGGAAACTGGGAGAACTCAGGGAACGACCACCCCTTGGTGAAGTCGGAGTTGTCGCATTCGTCCAGCTTGAAACCGGAAATGCCGAGATCGATGAATGCTTTGCCGTGATACTCGCCGAAAATCTCGCGGGCGGGCTTCCCTGCGAAATCCGGGACGAGACCGCCCCACACGCCGTAGTCGCCCGCGTGCGGAAGCAACGGCTCAAATAGAGGCGAGGAGGGATGAGTGAAGGCATGCTCCCAAAGATTGACGCGGTAACCGAGCGCCCTCACATCATTGAGGAATTCTGCGGGCTTGGGGAAGTGGGCCGAGTTCCAGGCGAACGAACAGGAATATGCGTGCGATTGCCATCCAGGTTCGAGGCCGAGCACATCGCACGGAATCTTGCTGTCGCGCAGATTGCGCGCTGTGGCCAGCGCTTCATCGGCACTGGCCGTGCCTACGACGCGGTACCAGAAGCCGAGTCCCCACTCCGGCGGAACGACGCCTCCGCCCGAGAACAAGTTGTAACGACGCACTGCATCGAGCATCGAGGGGCCCGTGAATAGGTAAACATCCACGCCATTCGCGCGCGGCACATCCACGACGATGTGGCCCAGCTCTTCAGGAGGTAGGTTACGCGTTGAAGCGAGCGCCGCCATGCTGTCGTGCTTGGGCGCTGGACCTGACGGCTTCAGGCGTGCGTCGCCGCAGTAGAAGCTGGCGTAGCGGCAAGTGTCTACGAAAATTCCGTAGCCCTTGGTACTAACGAAGAGTGGCACCGGCGCATGTGAGTCGCCCGTATCCACCTTCGGATCTGCGTTCACGCGCATGGTCTTCTTCTTGCCTCTCTGGGCAAACGAGAGCAATTGCAACCCAAAGCCGAATATCTCTTCATGTGGAGCGAGCGGAAAAGTGAGCAAACACCCGCGAGCATCG
>Ga0157369_10011045_pt1 | contig 10276 bp, 11 predicted proteins | sample C25metaG_FD_113461 | JGI IMG/M metagenome (GOLD analysis project Ga0157369, IMG submission 113461) | Corn rhizosphere microbial communities from Kellogg Biological Station, Michigan, USA - C2-5 metaG | ecosystem: Host-associated > Plants > Roots > Rhizosphere > Soil | place: USA: Michigan...
AGCTAGCGTCATATTCGCTGCCAAAGTAGTGGAAAAGGGCACGTTCATTACCAATGTGGTCGGCCCAGGCACTGAGGCAACGAAGCGGATTTCATTCCCGCTCGAGACAGCAGACCCTAAAGAGAGACCGTGCGGCGCGGTCGTTTCAAGTTGCGATCCATTTGGCCCCGAGGCGAGAGTCAGTCCTTGCGCGATTTCAGGCGCCGCTCCCATGGCCGACTGCACCAGAGGCCCGTAGCACGGCTGCCCGGTTCCGTTCCATGATGTGAGGTAGGTCCTCACCTCAAAAGCCGACTGCCGTCTGGAGGTTTTCGCGGTGCCGAAATATGTTCGCGTTCCGGTCTTGTCCAGTCGTTTTCCGGCCTGAAGCGCTTGATGGGCCTTCAGCCGAACGGCTGGAAAACGATTCGCCGCCTCGACAGCGGCCGGTACGCCATACCCTGTTTCCACGGCAGCGTAGAAGCGGTTTGCATTTGAGGAAATGTAGGTTCCCATGATCGTTCTAGGTGAGGCTCACATTCAAGCCACAAGTCACTCTCGCTAGTTCCACATAGCCGAAGCCACCTACTTTCGGCGGCTGCAGTTGCACATCGTAAATTCCAGAAAAGAGAAACCCGTCTCCCCAGTCTCCTCGATTTGCCCGCAATATCGATGTCAACGCTTCAACGTAGTAGTGGATCCATTGATCCGAATCATCGAGCAGATTTCCACTGGACCATATATCCGCGGCGACAACGATGCCTCCCGAAAATGAGCGGAACTTCTCCTGCTGGGTGTTCTTCAGCTGACTGCTGTACACGCAGACGCGGGGATAATTGAACTCGATCTCCCTGTCGCCGATTTCGCGGGGCGCCGAACTCAACACCACCTGATCGGAAGTTATAAGCGGGATCGCCACACCGGCACCCTGCGCCAGGCTGCCGATGGTTTGTGCAAGAAGGTTGTTCGTCACTAATAAGCTAGCGAGCTTGCGCGACGCTAACAGTGTTAACGGAAGCATGCTAGCCCCTCCGAATCCTGTTGGAGATTGGGATGTGAAAATCGGGATCCTGGCCGCCGGTAGGCGCGGGACCGCCGACCACGCCACGCAATGGCAGGCTCCAGTTGCCCCCTATTGCCAATGGCGTGCTATTCTGCAGAGCCGGCCCGGTTTGCGAGGAACTAAGATACACATTCCAGCCCGTCGCCGTGGGCGGAATTTGCGCTCCGGTTTCAGCCATCGCCACGTCAATTCCGGAGTTGTCGTTCAGCAGCAAGCCATTCACCGGACTGACTTCACTCTCGTTGCCACCCGCATCGACCCATGTGGTCTGCACGAACAGCGACTGAGCCGACAGATTGCCAGCACCCAGAGTCACCGTGGGCATCGCCGGTTCAGGCAATGGATGATAGACGAGCCCGACGCCGTCGCGGGCGACGGCGTCGCGCGCTTTGTCGGACGCCTGCTGGTATTCCATCCACTTACCTTGAAATCTAGAGTTAAGTTGGACGTTATAGGCCTCGGCAAAGAACCGCGCCAGCGACTCAAATGACAGCCATCGTCGTAATGATGGCGTAACCACAACCGTGGACAGTCCTACCTGCCGGCGGGTGGCAAACTGCGGGTCGGATATTCCGCTATCCCGCAGCCAGAGCATCAACTTGTCCCCCACCGCGCTGCTCGCCAGGTGGATCTTGGTATCCACATTGATCCCGTGAGGGGACGCGATCTGCACTAATGTGACCTCGTACGGCAACAGGTCGTCGAGAGTAATTACACTTGAATCAGTGAACAGCGCCATGGAAAATCTACTTTCTGGATGCCTGCGGCACACTCAGCGGGTGATCGAGACTCGCATCTACAACGTCCGGCTGGCTCACGATGGTCACCTGCACCCGCCGCGCCATTTCGGCTCTGTCCGCGGCTCTCTTCTCGCTGGCCTGTTTATCGAAATAGGCCTTCTTTTCGGCTTCATTCGCCAATCTCGCGCAACCCTCGACGATCAACTTTGCCGCCTGCTCCCGGCTCACTTCCGAAGCAACCCCGGCCTTGCCGCCGTCGGTCGTTTCGAGACTCATCACCAGTGGGAACGAATCGGCCAGTCCACTTTCCGTATCCCGAATCTTTTTGAAATATTGCCTTAAATCCACAGCTGTTCTCCAAAAAATGAAAAGGAGCCGCCAAGCGACGGCTCCCATCGAACGGTCTGAATTGAAATCCGGTTAGCTGTTGACTTGCACGGCAAAGTTGTTCCGAAGAACGCCGCAGCCGTACAGCACGTCTACCGTGAATTGCTGAGCCAGCGTATTCGGCTGGTAGCTCATCACGACGCGAATCCCGAAGTTACCCATTTCGGCGTACTCAGCAACCGCACCCGTACCGGGCAGCGGCTGAGGCAGGCGCCGGACAACCAAGCCGATCGCATCGCGCGTAAACGCGAGGCTATGGTTGTTGATCGTGGTAGTACCGGTCTGAGGTACAAACTGCGAACGGAAAATAAAGAAGTCTTTGATCTTTCCGACGTTGCCTTCTACCAGCGCTTTCAAGCCGGCTTCACCAGCGGTGTAATACTCGCTGAAGCGGGGAATCTGGCGGATCTGCGAGTATGTGCTCGAATCCACAACCAGATATTTGGAGGCGCTTGCCGGCACCATCGCGGCGAACAGGGCCGACTCGGCCGCATCGATCGTCGCTTCGGTTACAGGCGTCGCCGCAGCACCCAGCGGCGTGATGGCAGTGAATTGGCTGTACAGCTTCAACAGGTCGCTTTCGACCTTCGAAGCGATCGCCACCACCGCAGGCTGCATGTATGCCTTCAACAGCTCCGGATAGGCCAACGCTTTGGTAACGTCCGGAATCTGGAAGGTCGCTTCCGAGTGAGTATTGAGGACGATCTGCGCGTTCCCCAAGCTCGGGTTCTGCGGAGTGACAGTGCCACCTTCCGCAATGTTGTTCGCAACGAGCACCGGAGGAATCGGCACATTAACGGTGTCTCCGGCATGTGCCAGCACCGGCTCGTAATCGCGGTTCACCAAATTTCCCATGACGAGATTTCCCATCAGGGCCGGCAACGCGTCGGCAGCTACAAGCTTCACGATCGCATTCGCCAGATTGGCAGATGTAATTGTTGACATAAATCTCCTAAATGATTGTCGAGGTGCGACTTTTGCACCTCTTCCCTTCAAAGCGAACAGGTTTGCAGGCGAGACCGCGTCTTTTATGTGCCGCGAATGGCTTGTGAAGCCAGCCTGGAAATTTCCTGACGCACCCGATCGAGATCTTCCTTATTCATTCCCGGCTTGATCTTTTCGATCTCTATGCCGGCCGATCCACCATGGGCTGCGGTTCTTGCAGGCGATTGAGCGCCGCTTCCGCCGGCAATTCGCGCGGGTAGCAGTTCCGGATTCTCCTGCACGAAGTTGGACAGATACTCCTGCATGGACTTGCCATCCGCACCGCGAGCCAGCAGTCGTCCGTCGTCGCCGCGCACAATATCGTCCTTCACCGCGCGGAACGCCAGATCTACCTTGGCGATGCCGAGCCGCTGCAGTTCACTTCGGATCTGAGAGCCACGATCGGTCTCTTCGGCCAAGGCACGGGCTTTGCGATTTTCTTCGACGAGTTGATTCAGCCGGCCCTCCAGGCTTTCGCGCCGTTTGCGTTCCTCCTGCAGCTCCACCTTGTAGGCGGGTTCGGTTTTTTGGTGCTCGGCCTGCACATACTCGTGAATCGCCTGCTTGACAATGTCACGGATATCCGGAGTGGCCGGTGCATCGTTTTCCATCGGCTTTTGCTCTGACATTTCGTTCCTTTTCTTCTACTAACTCACTACCTGCGCTTCAATCTCGCGCGTAATCTGGTCTTTGACTTCCTGCCTGGCGTCGCTTAAATACTTCAAGGCGAGCCGCTGGAAGACCTGACGCTTCAACGTCGGCGAGGTAATTCCGAGAGCCAATAAATTGGCGGCTTGCTGTAATTCAGTTCCGAAGTCGGTGATATCTACTTCGTCCATACCGGTTACTGAAATCTGTACGCCGTCCTGGCGCGCTTCGCTGATAGCGGTGAGGATTGCGCCGACCAAGTCTTTGACGGCCGTTCCATAAGCGCGCAACACCTCCTGCGTGATCGTAAAATCAATTTGCTTGCTGACCGCCGACTGCGCGTGGCCTCCCGTCATTTCTCCTGACGCTTGGGAGAGGTAGCAGACCCGATAGATCTCCTCTTTGAGCGTCTCCAGGTTTGCCGCCGCAATCTGGTAAACCTTTCCGTCAGGCTCGGTCCAGCCGAATCTATCGTTCGGACCAAGTTGAATAAAGTAGCTTTCGCCTACGATCTGGTTCCATTCGCGGTCAGAATAGATCACCGGCATCGCGAACAAGCCCATGGTGATCGCCCAGCCAAGCGCGTTCGATTTGTTGAAGTGCTCCAGCTGCAGCTGAGCGGCCTTGTTCATCAGCCACAATCCATCGCTCAGTTGCAGCGTAAAGAGTGGCACGCGGCTTTGGCGCGCCAAGCCGTGCAGTCCCTGCGCCACCAGATGAATTCCACCCGAAGGCCCTGCGCCCTCGATACGACGGTAAGTCTTGAATTCGGTCTTATCGAAGTAGTACCAGTAGGTCTCATTCAAGACCTCGGACGAAGCCACCTTGGGCTGGCGCTGCACCTTGTGCCTGAGCACAACCCACTCGTATTCCCCTCGCTCGTCCCGGCTCCAGTTAATGAGCTCTTCGGCTTCATAGCGGACCAGAAACGCCCTCGATAACCCAGCGAAATCTTCCTCGGCGCGATTTAGAGGAGCTTTCGCCGCACGCGGGAAATCCACGAGAATGTGACTGCTTCCCACCACCAGCGCCTCGATCAGACAGCGGCGCAGAAAGCTAGCAAGCCTGGTCCCCTTCAAATCACAATCATTCGCCAAGGTGCGCAGAAACGTGTGGCCCGATTCTAGGCCGCCTTCGAAGTTCACGCTCGGTTCGCGGCGGAACAGCGTCGACGCATACCAATCGACGATTGAGCCGACATAGTTTTCGTAGAACACGCGCTGCAAGCGTTCGCCATACACGTCTAGCGGCTCTTTCTGGCGAGGCAGCAAATAGTCAGCGGCACGCAGCTTGAACTGATGGCCGCCCGCGTACAGATCTCTATACACACGCCACGTCGACGCCTGCCGCTTATATTCGAGATGCTCTTGATCGATTTGAATCATCTTTTCTTCCTGGGCGCTAAAAAAGGCGCTTGTTGATTTCACCCATCTTTGGCTTGTCTCCGAAGAGCTGCCAAACCGCATATCCGAGCGCGTCGGAGGCGTGTGTCCGGCGCGGGTCACGGAGCTTGTCGATCACGCCCGAGTCCGGCTTGAATGTCACTTCCTCAAAGTCCTTAATCAATTCGCTACACCGCGGGTCGATCTCCAGCCGCACTTCACCGAGCGCATTCGTCAGCAGCGCATTTACTTTCTGCACACGGCTCAACACTGCCGGGTTGGACGGCGGAACACTTAGCTTGATGTCGCGAAAGCCGGCTTTGTAAAGGAAGCCCTGGAGCAGCGAATAGTCATTGCTGCCGGTGGTATGCATGTTCCTTCCGCTCGCGTCGCCGCAGATCTCCAAAGCACCGGTGTGCCTCTTGTACCTGTTCTCAAATTCCATGCATGCTTCCTCTGTAGTGGCGCGCTCCAACACGATCTCGTCTATCACCGTCAGCCGATCTCCCTCACGCTGCAGCAAGACCGAGCTCATTGGCGCGACATTGAAGTCCAGGGCCCATAGCAGGGGCCTCTGTGGATCGTAGGCTTGCGGCGTCACGTGCACCGTCCTGTTAAAGCAGTGATAGACGCGGTCGGCCCGGTTGTTTACGTACTCACCCAATGCCTCCTGCCGATAAAACTTTGGGTCGTAGCTGCTCTCCAGGCGCTCGTAGTAGTCCGGCGTGCGATCCAGCAGAAAACGGTTTTCGAACGGTTTCGCGCGAACGCATCCGTAGCCCGCCACCGGCATATGGATAAATCGCTTATAGATCCAGTCGTGCCCTTGCGGCGTCCAGACTGCAAACCCGCATAGCTGGGCGGCCTGCGGGTCGCGCAAGCGGGCCTCCAGCCGGACCCACGCATCTTCGCTTGCGTAGGAGAGCTCGTCGATGCCAAACCACGCCAGGTTGGTCCCCCGCAGCCTTTCCGGCTCGTCCAATGAACGCAGCAAAATTACACTGGCGGACGCCTTGATGACCAATTCGCCATCGGCCTTCTTCAGCTCGAATTCGACATCCTCCTCTTCCAGCAGGTGCGCTAACGATCGCTGTGACGCATCGCGTAGCATCGCGAACGTAGGCGCAGCAAGCATTCCTTGTCGTCCTTCGTTGATGTAGGCTAGCGACATCGCCTCGAAACACAAAGCAGCGCTCTTCCCGGAGCCGACCGGTCCTGAGAAACCCTTGAAACGCTCCTTCAGAGCGTGAAAGGTCTTCTGTGAAGGAAGCGGATCGCGAGTCCAGCAAATACGGCTGAACTCACCCGGTTCGCTACTCTCCGTCCTCTCCACTTTCATCCGCACACGAAGGTAGCAACGCGCTTGTGCGCCGCGGCGAAAAATTGGCCGCTAAGTTGTTCTCGTTGCGAGAGAAACTTTTTGGAAGACTTTTGTTACTAGGCCTAGATCACGGTAGAATAGCCCTTCCATCGAGAGGAGAGCGCGTTGGCACAAAAAAATTGTTTCGTCGTAATGGGCTTCGGCAAGAAAACGGACTATGCTACCGGGCGGGTTCTCGACCTGGACAAGTCATACGCCTACATCATTAAACCCGCTGCCGAGGAAGCCGGCTTGGTGTGCAAACGAGCCGATGAAATCGTGCATTCCGGCACGATCGATGTCCCGATGTTCGAGCAGTTGTTGACCGCCGACGTGGTTATCGCCGATGTTTCCACATCCAATCCGAATGCCTTTTACGAACTGGGCGTACGGCACGCTTTGCGGCCATACACCACCATCACAATGGCGGAAGACAAAATGGTGTTCCCGTTCGACATCAGTCACATGGCGATTCAGAAATATCACCATCTGGGGGAAGACATCGGCTATGGCGAAGCTGTACGCATGAAAGGGGCGCTGAAAGCCGCTATCCTCACGATCCTTGACAATCCTAAGAACGACAGTCCGGTATATACGTTCTTTGCGGACCTTGAGCCTCCGATGCGTAAGATCATTGCACAGGCCGTGGCGCAAGCCGCTCCGGCAGCCGCCTTCGCGCCGATCGGCCAATCGAGCGCGAGCGACGGACCCACACAGACCGTCAGTGAATTGCTCAAGCAGGCCGACGTTGCCATGGATGCGAGTGATTTCATCACCGCAAAGTCGTTATTGAAGGTGGTACGGGGCATTGCGCCGAAAGATCCGTTTGTCGCCCAAAAGCTCGCGCTGGCAACTTATAAGAGCAAAAGCCCTACGCCCGTTCAGGCGCTTGAGGAAGCCGCGGCCATCCTCTCTGAGCTCAAGCCGGAAACCTCGACTGATACTGAGACGCTCGGCTTGTGGGGCGCCGTGCACAAGCGCGTCTGGGACCTGACGGGCCAGCGACCTAATCTCGATGGGGCTATTTTCGGTTACGAAAAAGGTTTTTCGTTAAAGAACGATTACTGGAACGGAATCAATCTGGCGTTTCTCTATAACGTGCGCGCAGCGGCCTCAACGGGCCGGGAGGCGGTTGCCGACCAGGTGCTCGCCGACCGCACTCGGAGACAGGTCCTTACGATTTGCGAGGCGGCTCTAAAAGGCGAGCCTCTGAGTGGTGCGCCAACCGAGAAATATTGGCTATTTGCGACCATGGCGGAAGCCTGGTTGGGCCTCGGAGATAAACAGAAATCGGACTCGTATCTGGCTGAAGCCGCAGCAGTAACGCCCAAACCGGCAGCCTGGATGATCGACACTACTCGAGAGCAATTGGAAAAGCTGACCAAGGTACTTGGGTAGGCGGCTTACGTCAAGTGGTCGTCTACCAAGCGCGAAGCCACATTGGCTGGGTTCACCTGATACCTGCCCTCTGCGTATCGACGACACAGGTCAGCGACGCGAGCTTCCCGGTCCTTGTCGACTTCAATTGGCTGCCCATTGCGCTGCACATCAAGCCCAGCGGCCTCTTGCCCTACCGCGGCTCCCAGAGTCTTGACAGACTCGCTGACAGGGATTTCTTTTTCTTCCATTACTCCTCTACTTTAGCGGATTTAGCCGTATCTAGCTCTTCTGGGATAAGGGAGCCTGGGAAGGGCGCCTTGGAACGAAATCTCTGGCCGAACACACTATTACCTGAAGTTTACCCTCAAAACTGACGAACAAACTATAGAAGCCAACGCCCGCCATTCGCGTTGCTCAAAACCTTGCAATGACCGCTCAAGATCTAGCGACCAGAGACACGCAGCAGCCGTTGTCGGCGCAGATGAGGGAACAACTCATCCTGGAGCATCTGCCACAAGTCAAGTTGATTGCCAGACGAATCCACGAACGCCTGCCGGTGTCCGTAAGCTTGGATGACCTTATCTCCACCGGTGTGCTCGGGTTAATAGCCGCCATCGACCGTTATGACGCGAGCCATGACGTCAAACTGAAGACATACGCCGAATACAAGATTCGTGGAGCTATACTCGACAGCTTACGTGGATTGGATTGGGCACCGAGGCAACAGCGTAAGCGATCTAAGCAAATTGAGGCGGCCATCGCGGCTCTCGAGCAGGAACACCAGCGCACTCCCACGGAAGAAGAGATCGCCGCACATCTGGGTCTATCAATCTCGGACTATCAGGATTGGTTGACCGAGATCCGCGGTCTGACATTAGGCAGTCTGGAAAACGCCGGCACGGAAGAAGATGGATGCGATCTGCTGCGGTATCTTGCCGACACCGACGAGCAGTGGCCGTCTCAGATCGTTGAAAGAGCTGCCCTCGAACGCCTTCTGGCGGAAGCGATCGAAAAAATGCCTCAACTAGAGCGCACCGTTTTGAGTCTTTACTATTACGAGGAAATGACGCTGCGTGAAATAGCCAAGATCGTCGAATTGCACGAATCCCGAATCTCGCAGTTGAAGTCGCAAGCGATTCTGCGTTTGCGTTCCTACATGCAGAAGCGTTGGCCGCAAGAGCGAAGCTAATTACTCGCGGTTGTCTGGCAGAGGAATCGATACCGTCATCGGCTTGCGGTCGCGTGTAAGAGCCACAGTAATCACCTTGCGTCCGTAGCGCGCCGACCGCATGAATGAACTCACATCGCGTGGCGATGAGACTTCATGGTCGCCAATCGCCGTCACCACATCTCCCGCCTTCAACCCAGCCTTCTCTGCCGGTGATTCTTTTTCAACAGAACGAATCAGGACTCCGCGCTTTACGCCGAAGTATCGGGCCAGTTGCGAATCGACGGATTCGCCTTCTATCCCGAGCACCGAGTTTTTCCAAATCAGCATCGGATTTGGAATATCGAGGATCGCCAGGTTGGGTAGGTCAGGAGCATCAAAACCGGGGCCGCCAGGAAAACTGAAGTTCGTCGCACGCGGTGCGCCCGTCGTCACGGAAGCGGACTCCACCTTACCATCGCGGGAGTAGGTCATTGTGACCTTGCGGCCTTGTGGTGTCTCGGCGACCAGTCTGCCAAGCTGCTGCGCACCCACGATATTTTCGCCGTTGTAAGAGAGCAACACATCACCAGCGCGAATGCCTGCTTGCTCGGCCGGTCCGTTTTCCTCAACGCTCACCACTTCGGCGCCACGCGCCTCGCCCAGATGTAACACCTTAGCCCGATCGCTATCTAAGTCGGTAAGCCGAACACCCAAGTGGCTCCCGCTACCCCGGTACTGCATGGCAATCTTGAGGGAATTCGAGGAGCTGCGCTGCGCGGCAAGATCCTGTGCCAGGAACAGAACTCCAGATAGAAGGGCGAGCACCATCGATAGCAACCGCATGCAGAAGAACCTCTCACAGACGCCCGCTTTTCTCAGACGCCACATAATTATGGACGAACCGGGTTCGAACTCTTTGGCCGCTAGTCCCAATTCCAACTGCAACCCACTTAATATACGTCGACGGGTGCGTTGATTTGTCGCAACACTTCGAGGCAACGGGTGCGCACATAGTCATCGCTATCGGCCGAACGCACCACATCTTGCAGCGTACCCGCCAGTTCGGGTGTAAGTGCTAACCGGCCGTCGCGGGGAGCGAGAATCTCGATGGCCTGTGACCGCACGCCCGGATTGTCGTCATGTTCGAGAACGTATCGCAACGCGCTACGGGAGCCCGCATCGGCAGAGAACCGCTGTAGGCCT
>Ga0157369_10011046_pt1 | contig 10275 bp, 7 predicted proteins | sample C25metaG_FD_113461 | JGI IMG/M metagenome (GOLD analysis project Ga0157369, IMG submission 113461) | Corn rhizosphere microbial communities from Kellogg Biological Station, Michigan, USA - C2-5 metaG | ecosystem: Host-associated > Plants > Roots > Rhizosphere > Soil | place: USA: Michigan...
CTCTTCGCGATGTGGGCAGGCTGGAGCAGTCGGTTGCAGCCGCATTGGCACTTACTGCGCTGACGCCAAACGATCCCCTGGCGCACACTGCTCTCTCCATCTCTCTGCAAGAGGCCGGGCACGTCCCAGAGGCCGAAGCCGCTGCGGCTCGCGCCCGCATACTGGAGTGGAAGGCCGAGTTGCAATTGCCGCCAGCTGGAGAGGCTGCGCGGTGAAGACGCACTCCCCCGTCGATTCTGCACGGCGACTGCGCCAGATGCACGATCGGCTGGCGCAGGCCTATGGACCGCAGCATTGGTGGCCGGCCCATTCACCATTTGAAGTAATCCTCGGCGCTTATCTGACGCAGAACACTTCATGGAAGGCAGTGGAGGTTTCGCTGGCGAACATCCGCAAGGCCGGCGCGCTCTGCATCGAAGGCATTCGCAATCTCTCCGTTGACCAGTTGCGGGAACTGATTCGCCCGTCCGGCTTCCATACCCGCAAGGCACCCGCAATTAAAGCTTTCATCGCAATGCTCGATGCCGAATTCGAAGGATCCCTTGCTCACTTGGCTGCTGCTCCAACAGCTGTCCTGCGCATTCAGCTTCTCGAGTTGCCGGGTGTTGGCCCTGAAACAGCCGATGCAATTCTGCTTTACGCTCTCAACCACGCAGTTCCGGTTGCGGACGAGTATCTGCGACGTATTGCAACCCGGCACGGACTAATCAACCCGGCTCCGCAAGAAAACCGCAAAGGATACGAGGCGCTTGTTGAACTTACCCGTTACGCGTTCGCGAATGACCCATCCTCAGATCAGACCCAGCTCTTCAATGAGTTCCATGCGCTGACAGTGGCGGTCGGCAAAGCTCACTGTGGGAAAATCCCTGATTGCGAGAAATGCCCACTCGCCAACGATCTGCGACGCGGTGGAAGAAATGCCCAATCGACTTGAGTCAGACGACGCCTATTGGCGAAGCGAAGGCCTGATCCGCTTAACTTATTGCCCTGAAATCAAAACTTCCAATCATAGTTTCACAAGCAACAGAAAGGGCTCACTCCGGTTTGGGTGAGCCCTTTCTGGTTTTGAACGCGATCTAGGGAACGCGTACAACCTCGAGGTTAATTGACGTTAAGGAGAGTTGATCCAGTGACACTCTTGAATGTCGCGTTGATGTTGGTCTGGCCATGGCTTGCGCTCGAAGCTACACCGTTCTGATTCACAACCGCTACGGTCGGAGTCGAAGAGGTCCAGGTCACAACTGAGGTGATGTCCAACGTCGAACCATCGCTGAACGTGCCGCTCGCGGCAAATTGCTGCAGTGCGCCGAGGGCGATGGTAGGCGTCGCCGGCGTCACCGTGATGCTTTGAACGGTTGCGTTGGAGATGGTCAGCGTCGCCGTCGCGGGCGTCTGTCCCCTGACCGAACCGGTAATTGTCACCGATCCGGCTTGTAAGCCAGTTGCTACGCCCTGCCTGTCGATCACCGCATCCTGGTAGTTCGAAGTTTGCCAGCGTGCAGAAGCGGTCAGATCCACGGTGGTTACGCCGTCGCTGAATGTACCAATCAGCGAGAAGGGCTGCTTGGTGCCGACAGCGATGGTCGGCGTTGAAGGAGTGATTGCCAGCGACTGAATCGTCATTGACGTAATCGTGACTGCGGTCTGTCCGGTGATCCCGTTTAGTCTTGCGTACACCGCCACAGGTTGGTTTGTGGCTTTCTTGGAGCGCAGAACACCGCTTCCGTTCACCATGGCATACCGAGCGGAACTGGTATGCCATGACACACCGGAGAGCACGAGCTGCGAGCCATCACTGAACGTGCCGATCGCCGTGAGCTGGATTCTCGCGTGCGGCGGCACGATTGGATTGGATGGTGTGATGGCGATCGAGACCAGCGTCGCTGTCGTCACGTTCAGTGTCGCTGAGCCGCTTACGCCGCCGTACAAAGCCGTAATGGTAGTCGATCCGGCGCTCAGCCCGCTGGCCAAGCCGCCGGCGTCGATCAAAGCGAAACTCGCGTTAGACGAGCTCCACACAGCCTGCGAGGTCAGATCCTGCGTACTGTTGTCTGAGAAGACGCCGGTCGCCGTGAACTGAACGTTGCCATTGATGCCAACCACCGTCGTCACGGGAGTGACCACAATGTTCGTCAATGTCGCAGTGGTAACGGTCAACGAAGCCGTAGCGGTCATGGAACCGTACGCGACCGTGATTGTCGTCTGGCCAGGAGTAAGCCCCGTCGCCAATCCGTTCGAATTGATTCCGGCCACTGAGGCCGAAGAGGACAGCCAGGACAACCCGGCCGTCACCGGCTGGATGCTGCCATCGCTGTAAATCTGGTTCACTTCATATTGTTGCGTGGTTCCGCTCGCAATCGAAGCGCTTGCCGGGGTTAGTTGCAGCGACTCCGCCACCGCCGACGTGATGTAGACGTTGGTTGTGGTCGTCATTCCGCCATAGTTCGCCGTGATCGTAACTGGGTTGTCGTTGCTGTTGCCAACACCCGTGACGATACCAGTGTTCGGATCGACCGAAGCAAGCGATGAATCTGACGAAGACCACGTTCCGGTTGTGATTGTCTGGGTCGTGCTGTCGCTGAACGTGCCAGTCAGCGTCAATTGATACTGGCCCCCGACAGGAATGTACTGATCATCGGGAGCAATGTCGATTTCAGTCAGGACAGCCGCTGTCACTGTCAGAACTGCGGGCGACGACGTAACGCTTCCTGAAGACGCGGTGATGTTCGCCGCGCCTGCACTGACGCCTGTTGCAAGACCCAATGCATCAACTGTGGCGACGCTCGCTGCGCTCGAGTTCCATGTCACGCTGTTTGTGATATCCGTCGTACTGCCGTCGGAGAAGATGCCGCTGGCCGTAAACGATTGCGACTGACCGGTAGCAATGGAAGCCGCCGCAGGCGTTACCACAATGGACGTCAGCAGCGCCGAGGTCACTGTCGCTGTGGCCGAGCCCTTGGTAGTTCCAATGCTTGCGGTAATCGTCGAGCTGCCGGCAGATACGCCGGTTACCAACCCCGACGAGTTTACCGTAGCAAACGCGGTGCTGAGCGCATTCCAAGTAACCAGGCTGGTCACATCCTGCGAGGTGCCATCGCTGTATACGCCAACTGCGGAAAGCTGTTTGTTCTGTCCCGAGGCGATAGAAAACACCGCAGGGGTAATCGCGATCGACAACGGCGCAGGCGCGGTCACGACGACATTTCCCGTTCCAGAGACGGAGCCCATTGAAGCCGTAATCGCCACCGTTCCAGCCTTCAGAGAGGTCAGCATTCCCGAGCTGCTGATCGTGGCAATCGAAGTATCAAGGCTCTTCCATGCGACTTGGCTTGTAATCAACTGCGTGCTGCCGTCGGTATAGGTCCCTTGCGCGTATAGCGGTTCGCTTGCTCCTGCCGCCAGAGATCCGTTACCTGTGATCGCAATGGAAACAAGTGATGCCTGCGTCACCGTGATGGCCATCGAACCGCTGATTGTGCCCTCGGTCGCAGTTACTGTGATTGATCCCGTCTTTACGCCCGTCAGAACACCCGCCGAATTCATGATTCCCATGGTGGTGTCAGAAGACTTCCACGCCACCTGCGACGAAACGTCCGCGGCAGATCCATCGCTGAACTTGCCTTGTGCCGAAAATTGGAGCGTTGCTCCCGTCGCAACCGACGTTGCAGAACTTGCGGTCGTCACGGTGATCGAGACGAGCGTCCTGCCAGAGCCCTGCGACTTCGACTTGCTGCTGCCGCCGCCGCAGCCCGAGAGACCAAGGCAAACCATCAAAATCGAGCTGACCAATGCGCCAATTTTCTTCATGATGCGAACCTCTTCCTTCTAAATGTTTCGTTGCTGACCCATCTGCGCGTCCTGTCAAAGCGTCGTTAGGCTTTGAGACAAGAACCTGTTTCGAAAAGCTGCATCGTCATTTGTGCGGTCCAACGACGGTTACAGCAATTCAATTCTTCGGTGCGCGCGGGGATTGCAGCGCAGTTATTGGAAGCGGGAAAGGGGATCCGTCGCGCTGCCTCCGTAAATGCGCAACGATACCCAGTGTGAAAGGCCCTCATAGGCAGGGTAAATACAACCTTGGTGTACAGTGGGTTACCTGGTAATAGCACGATATGTGAACCACTTAGTTGTTGCATTGCCAGATCTCGCGACGTTATGCGGCCTAACCCACATTGAGAATGCTTGTCCGGTTTCGCGACACGCATTCCTGCTCGCACAGTACTTAAGTAAGTCTGCATCGAGCTATCTAAATCAGGTTGGAATGAATCTTCAATAAGAGTAGCGTCACTGCTCTTCAACTCAGCTATTCAACTTGATCACTGGCTTTACGAGAGTCATCTAAACTCATTACTTAGGAGGTACTTCTTCAGGATCGACTTCTGCTTTCGCTCGTCGCATAGCTTGGAGAGCGCGGGCATCTCGACAGAGTTGTGAAGTAAGCCATCATCGCGAGTTTTATTGCTACTCGAGATTAGAACTGGAGACCTGCCCAGGGTGTTTTTGTGTGGAAGATCGAAAACGTATCCGTAACTCGGTTCCAGACCTTGCCAAGCGGCGGTGCACTCTCCAAGACTTTCTCCGCGGATTTGTGACCGGATGCACGTCGCGTTTTCATTCGGTGCTCCGCAGATTCCGCTAATTCTCGACGAGCAAACCATCTACCCAAAACAAAAAGCCCCCAACTGGGAGCCATCTTTGGACCACCAGCGGAGCCGGCAATCGCCATCTGTTCTTCTCTTGCCAACCCTCTTGCATCAAAGAAGGAATGGCGGGGACGACGTGGCGTGGTAGTTCGACCATGTGCGGCGTTCATTGGGTACGGTCTCGTGGTCTACACCATCTGCGAAAATGTATACGGAATCGCCGACGCAACGACTAGAGTAGCCTTTACTATGGCGCCTATCCGCACGCTGTTCGCAAATGAATTCGCCGAAGCGTCTCGAGCAGTCCTTCCCGATGGCCTTCGCGCCAGATATGATGGAGATCTTTCCTTTCCGCCAGCTCCGGTGGAGCGTCCCTATCTCATCGCAAACTTCGTGTCGACACTCGACGGGGTCGTGAGCTTCAACCTGCCGGGGCAGTCCGAAGGAGCTCAGATCAGTAATTCGAACGAAGAAGACCGGTTCATCATGGGCCTGCTGCGGGCCTCAGCAGACGCGGTGATCGTGGGCTCGGCTACGCTTCAGGCCGCTGGTCTGCAGGGCTCCTGGCTACCGGAATCTGTGTATCCAGCAGCGAAAGATCTATACCGAAACTATCGAATCGAGGTGCTCCGAAAGCTGGAGCATCCACTTGTAGTGATTGTCACGGGAACGGGCGAGCTGGACCTCGCCAGCGCCGTGTTTCATACACCGCGAACCAAGGTACTGATACTGACTACGGACCAAGGTAAACAGAGGTTGTCACAAAGCGGATCGGGGGCACTCGCCTCTATTGAGGTGAAAGCGTTCTCCACGCCAGAGACCCGCATCTCTCCTTCCGCCATCCTTTCGTCGCTCAGACAGGAAGCCGGGGTGGAGGTGCTGCTTCACGAAGCTGGCCCGACACTCTTTGGCGAATTTCTCGGAGGCAGATTCATGGATGAACTTTTCCTGACAGTGGCACCTCAGATTGCGGGGAGAGTCGCAACACACCCCAGGCCTGGCTTGGTTGCGAACATCCAGTTCTCCCCCGCGACTGCTCCCTGGTGGAAGCTTCTCAGCGCAAAAAGCGCAGCAGATTACCTCTTCCTGCGTTATCAGGTGAGAGATCGGAGCACATAGCTCCCTGCGAAAAAACAGATCCCTACTGCGACTTGAGCATTCGTTGCCGGGTGGGTTCCGACTCTGCCCCCTTCACCTCGAGCAACTTTGCCGCATAGCAGCCCTCCTCGCGCAATATTCCGATTAGCAGATGTCCGGGCCGGACCGCTTCCCAGCCTAAGCTAGTGGTCTCCTCTATGGCGTAGCCGAGAATGCGCCCGAGTTCCTCAGAAACGGGAATGTCTACGCTCGTCGAAAACGGGTTTCCTCGTGGTATGTTTCCCTCGATGTGTGTCCGCAGTCCCTCGCAAGGATCAGCTACGCTACCGATCAGGCGACTCACTTCCAATGCAGAAGAAGGAGTTCGGTTGTAATCTTCTCAATTCCGAACACGCTGGCTTGCGCCCTCGCATAGAAGATCACGCGTCGCGCTTTCTCAGTGAATTTCTCGAACATGGCCTCGACCGTTAGTAAATATGTGCGGCAGTATCTCACGATTGCGCCAAGTCGTCGGACTGCTGAAGCAAGAAAAGACCCAACTTTTCGAGTACGGAGCCTATCGTCGGCAAATGGGACCTTGGCAAGAAAATGTCCTCAAGTTCTCAGTCGCCGGTTACTGGCTCAGAGATTCAAATTCGGCTCGATGAGTGCATCGGCGATTTGCGGTCGTTGACAACTCGCAAGTTGATCGCAGGGCCGAACCCCCGTTTCACAGGACTAACGCGTGAGCTCGCAAGTGATTGACTGTCGTCTCATTTGCACGTTCGTCGCTTTGCCGCTTCGAAGCCCTGGCACCCGCAGTAGGCTCGAACACAAATATCCTTCCATTGCCGAATGGCATGCGGCATCGGTCGCTAAGCAGTCATGACGGCAGGGGCCCCTCAAAAGAGGGATGTATCAACTACCAGAAAGCCTGTTCCCCAAACTACGCAGATTGCTTACGCTCTAAAGGAACTGCGCCGTTCCCCTGCTTCGACCGTGAGACAAGTTGTATGCAGTGAAACGGGATGCAGAAACTTTTGACTGATGACGAGCAGAACCATGAGGAGAACATCCGGGGAAATGCGGCTTTCAACATGCCGCTCTAGGGCTCTGCTGCGCGTGGCGCTTGCCGTCGGCGGAGTTCTCCCGCTTGCTGGCTGTGCAGGCGCACCTTCCATCACGATCGCGGGGGCATACTTTCCGGCGTGGCTGCTGTGCAGCATTCTTGCCGCAGTTGTAGCGATGGTTACGCGCTATGCGATGGTCACAACAGGTCTCGCGGAACTCGTTCCGTTTCAGCTTTCAGTCTGCCTGTCGGTCGGTGTGATAGCCGCCGTCATTGTGTGGCGGATATGGGTGGCGCGGTAATGACGAAGATCAAAGGCCGTCACAAGCGAAAACCTCTCGGCGTGAAGTGGCGTGGCGAGCAAAGCCATCATGGTATCTAATCACCGAAGGCGACCGAGCTGTTTCTACAGATCTTCAGATCTTCATGGCAAAGAGGATCCATGCATCAAGCTTTAAGATTCCATCTTGTCACGTTGTGATGCTTTCTCATCCCGATGTGGTGAGTTCGCTTATCACGTTGGCGGCTTTGAGAATCACTTGGTGAGTAGCAGTCTCCCCTCGCAAATCTAGCCAATCGCGAACGCTCACAGGTGTCCGTTCGATGCAACACGGACACCTTTTGCAATCGGATTCGGAAGTTCCAAGCGCTAATCAACCGTTCGGCGCCGTCACTGCTGATAGATCGCCGTGCGGGCGTCCTGGCAGCACGCTGGATTGCTGGACACTGGCCTGGTATCGATCTTTGTTATCAGAATCCTGATCAGGTTGACAGTCGCCGGGCTTGGCGTTATTTCGAGACGCTAGAAAGCTGCCGAACCCCCAACGCGTCAGCCATCCTAATCAACTCTGCCAACGAGTGCGCCTGCATCTTGCGCATAATCTGGCCGCGGTGAACGCGGACTGTGATTTCGCTCGTGCCGAGTTCTGCAGCGGTCTGTTTGTTTAGCCTACCAGCAACGACAAACGGAAGAACTTCTCGTTCACGCGGTGTCAGTCGAGCATATTTCACTTTCAAGTCGGCCACGTCTGATTTATTGGTTTCTTCAACTTTGCGCCGCTCGTTCAAAAGCTGATTTTCCCGCAGGCTGACAGCCGCCTCGTTTGCGGCAACACTGAGGAGAAGCCGATCTGACTTACTTGGAAAGCCAGACCGGAGGGAACCCGCTACGAGTACGCCGATTCGCTCATCTGCTCCGAGACAGAATGCCGCGAGCCCGAATTTGCCCACCGCGTCCGGACCGTCGAGGAACGTAGATCGCGTTTCTGGATCATTTCTTAGCCATCGTTTGAGCGCCCGGAGAAGACCGTCGTGATCGATATTCGAATTGACCGTATCTGCCATCCGAAGCGTCTGACTCTGGCTGCCATCGGGGATACTCAACTGCGCATATACGAAATCAAGCTCAAGAACACGACGAACTGCGTCAAGCAACGCCGAAATGATCTGATCCTGCGTGCGACCAGTCCAGATGGTTGGTAGCACAAGGATTCCCATAAGGTCATTTACACAGGCCTTCAGTCCTCCGATCTCGCCGGAGCTCTCAAGCGTCCTGAAATTCTTGAGGCTCAACCTTATCCCACCTTTTCCAGCGGGCCTAGTTTCCGGCCGCGCAGTTCTTCCAGGAACTCCTCAGGCGGAACAAAGAAAGGATTCTCCCGAAGGAGTCCTCCGATGATGACCATCGGATGCGTCCGGATTACGTCGACGATAACATCGGCAGTGAACCGCGTGAGATCGTACGTGCATATTACCGGATTAACGGGGTCATCAGATTGCATCCAAGCGTTGTTCGCGGTCGCCTCATACTCAAGCAGTGCGTTCGCGTCCAAACCGACTTCCAATGCCCATTCCATGTCGGTCACGAACCTGGTAAGCGGAAAGCCCTGTCGAGCAGAATTATCCATGATCTGTCGGAGCAGCGCGAGCGTCCTGTGCTGATCGAAGTTGCCTCCGCACAGATGAGTTTCTGACCAGTCACGCAGCTCAAGTTGGCCATTCTGAGTTACCGTTTTGAAGGCCACTCCGGCCGACGCCAGCCGCTCGGAATGTTCGTTGCGCAAACGAGGATCGACGGTAAGGACATTTTTCTGTCCCAGTTCGAAGCCTTCTTTTACGAAGGGGAGCAGCGCTTGATACTTCTCATCGGGGTTATTAAAGAAAGCGCAGACATGGGCTCGACGGTCAAGTATCGAGCCACAGAGATGAATTGGACGGGGCATCGCTGCTGGCGATTTGCGGCGCGATCTTCCCAGAACATCGATCGAACTCATTACGAACCTCTTTACGAACAACTGGGAACAACTGGCGAGCCTTTTTCCGGTTCGGGCGTGCGCTTGAGGGAAGAGCGGACGGAACTCTAGCCAGACCGGGAAACTGGCTCTGGGCCGAACAATAATCAGTCTAAACGAATGTACAATAGCCAGCCAGTTTCCTTTTACAGCATCATGCGAACAGAGGAAGATCGCTTGCGACTCGACCGAAAGCAATTCATTGGGGCGTGCGCGGCCCCGCAAATCGCGCTATGACCACGCTCGCTGGGGAGATCATCATGACCCGCCGACCGATTGGAAGATTAGCCTCGCAGACTCCCTTCATGGCCGACGCGGCGCACCGAGATAGGACACATTCAGCGGTCGCTCCCTTACCGGAAAGATTGACCGGTGAGATGCGGGCCGAGTTGATGAACCTGGAGAGACTGGTTTGCGAACTTCTTCTCAAGAATCAGCAGTTACGGATGGCTCTTTTGGAGGCAACGAGAGAATCGGTAAACATCGTTGCCCCCATGGAGTGACTTGAAGCGCTGAACCGTGCGGCATTCAGCAAAGCTCTAGCAGCACTGACTCACAAACAAAAACCCAGAGGAGGCTCTATGTCGAGGTTGAACACGAAGGTTGCATTGGTTACTGGCGGCTCCCGCGGTATCGGGGCTGCTATCGCGAAGCGTCTGGCAAGCGACGGGGCCAGCGTGGCTATTACATACGCCAAAGGTGCGGACGCCGCAGCCTCGGTGGTCAAGGAGATCGAGAGCGCCGGCGGAAAGGCGATTGCCATCCAGGCGGATGCCGCCAACACCGAGGCCGTTGAAAATGCGGTCGAAAAGACAGTCGCGACTTTTGGAGGACTGGACGTGCTCGTGAACAACGCTGGTACTGCCATCCCTAAAGCCTTTGAGGAGTCCTCTCTTGAAGAGCTGGACCATGTGATCAATCTCAATATTCGCGGCGTGTTCATTGCGACAAAGGCCGCCCTGAAGCACATCAAGGATGGTGGCCGCATCATCAGCATCGGCTCGTGCGTAGGCGAGCGAATGGTTACGCCCGGTCTGGCCGCTTACTCAGCGACCAAGGGCGCCGTGAAGATGTTCACACAAGGCTTATCGAGAGAGGTTGGCAGCCGCGGCATCACGGTGAACAACGTTCAGCCGGGCCCGATCGACACTGATCTGAATCCAGCTTCCGGCGATTGGGCCGAGCCTCAATTAGC
>Ga0157369_10011047_pt1 | contig 10275 bp, 9 predicted proteins | sample C25metaG_FD_113461 | JGI IMG/M metagenome (GOLD analysis project Ga0157369, IMG submission 113461) | Corn rhizosphere microbial communities from Kellogg Biological Station, Michigan, USA - C2-5 metaG | ecosystem: Host-associated > Plants > Roots > Rhizosphere > Soil | place: USA: Michigan...
CGTCGCTGCCCACCCCTATATGTCGATACACCCTAGGGTATCGGACGCAGCTTTTTCTTGCACTTCAGTCCGTTCCCTTATGCAATCTGAAGCCCGATGCAACTCACCGTATGGATGCGCATCCTACCCTCAAGAGACACGAACCTATCAGGGGTTCATGGCCTTATTTTCTACGGGGCGTAAGGAGTCCCCGCACCAGGATTCCTACATGGCTGCACCCACCGTCAATATCGCCGAGTTCCGTTACCAGCCGCACAAGCTTCGCGGGGTTCGCTCTTGCTCCGATATCGAGCAGGAGAGCCCCCGTTTGAGGATTGTGGCCAATCCAGCGCCGGTCCAGCCGGAGCCCGCTTCGGAGGCGGAATCCGCTAACCCTCCCGGAGTATTCAACATTGCCGCGGCGCGAAACCGCCACACCATGCGGGAGCCGGACCTCTATCGCCCGTTTGCGTTTCGTCATCACGCCAACCTGGTGCGCCTCGATGAGCCGCATGTCACGGTGTTGCGCGTGCAACCGTGTGCGCAGGAGATGGCGATTTGCGGTATCGATGATCGCGATCTACCGCCTGCGGCTTAACACTTTCCGACTCGCTCCAAATTCCATTCGAGTTTGCCAGGAACAGGATTCCTGGCTAGTCGGCGGCCTGTGCCTCGGCGCCTGAGCCGAGGAAAAGCCGCGCCTTGCGCAAATCTTCTATGAATTCCGCGGTTTGACGGTGGCGGTCCTCGTCCGTCCGTGCGCGCAGGATCGATGCCGGGTGCGCCGCGGCCAGGATGGGCGGCCAGCCCTCGGCGTGCTGCACCGTTCCGTGGGAGCGCGTTACGCGAAAGGCCGCGCCGAGCAGCGACTGTGCGGCGGTGGCGCCCAGGCAGACGATCAGCTTGGGCCGAACGGTTTCTACTTCTGCCCGGAGCCACGGGCTGCAGGCGAAGATCTCGCTCGCATTGGGCTTCTTGTGCAGCCGTGCCTTGCCCCGCGGTTCCCATTTGAAATGCTTCACAGCGTTGGTGACATAGACTTCACGGCGGTCAATGCCGGATTCCTCGAGGCAGCGATCCAGGAGCCTGCCGGCGGGACCGACGAATGGGTGTCCTTCCCTGTCCTCGCGGTCGCCGGGCTGCTCACCCACCATCATGATGCGTGCGTGGGCGGATTTCCTGCCGACGACTTCTCCGAAGACGGCCTGGGTGGCATTTCGATAGAGATCGCAGCCCCGGCAGCCCTGCACCGCCTGGCGCAGTACCGGCAGGCTATGGGAGGCCGGCAGAAACTCCGCTGCTCCGGGAATCTTCGCGGGTCTTGAGGGCATGGCAGAACCTCAACATTCCGTGGGATGCGCCGGGTTGAAAACGCGATGCTGTGTGGCCGGGCGGTGGTGCGGGGCGAGGCCGCTGCGCGTCGAGGCCGCGGGTGGCTCAGGCCGCCTTGCGCGCCGATTGCCGCGCCGGTTGCCGCGCTGGGAACATGGTGCTGCGCAGCCGATTGGTGGTGGTCAGCGCGGTGCGGAGCTTGTCGCGCGTGATGCTCTCGATGCGGCGCAGGACGTCGTGATCGGCGTCGTTATCGAGCACTTCCGAGGCGATATGGCGCAGCTCCAGCCAATCATGCCAATCGCCGGTGGCATCTTTGGTCGCGGTCAGCGCCTCCATATGCGCAGGCTCGACGCTGGGCGCGAGCTGGAGCATGTAGCGCAATTCCTTGGCGCGGATACGGAACTCGTGCAGATTTTCGGCGTGCAGCTTCGGCCAGTGTTCCAGTTCCGCCATCAGCACCTGGCATGCGGCGGGCGAAAACGCGATACCCGCTTCTTGTTCCTTCTTGAGATGGCGGGCATAGCGCCTGGCGAGCCGGCGCACCGGTTTGCGCCGCCGCTCTACCACTCGGCAAAGCCGATCGAGATGCTGCTCGCGCACGCGGGCCAGATGCTCGCCCAGCAGGACACGGGGTTCGTGGGCTTCTTCCGCTCCCTCGCTTGACAGGTCGAACAGCTTCGCCAGGAGCACGTCCATATCGCGCACCTTGCCGGAGGCCTTGCGCACCGGCTTCACCAGCTTGAGCAACCGCCTGGCGGCAGCCTCGCCCGGCGAGAGGGCGTGGACAATGGCTTCAAGGCGGCGTGCCTGCGTGCGCAGCCGGTGAATCTGTTCCGGAGACGTATCGCCGGAAAGGTCCTTCATCGCTGTACGGAGTCTGTGCAGCGACTTGAGCGCGCGTTCCATGTCGACGTTCATCCGCGGTTGGATACTCCTAAATGCGGCAGGGATTAAAGGAGTCCGGGACTGGCGGGGAACTGATCCCCGGAGAAAGCGTGGAGCCGGGTCCCGCGCAGTGCCATCCGTGCATGAGCAAGAGCATAGCATCGAGGGCAAGGGGCGACGGAGTGGCCGACGTGCTGTGGTCGTGTGTCGGAATGTGCCGCGGTTTGTTTACTGATCAGTAATTTATGTGTTGACCAATGGAGCAAGCTGTCATTTTACGTTCGCCTAAATTTCGCACGAAAAGCGAAAATGCGTCATAAAGATTTTGCGGGCATAGCTTTGATAGAAAAAGAATATGAGTGTATGTCGCTCAGGGAGAAACCTACTTTTTCTACTATTATTTTTCTGGTAACCGAAAATTTGGTGCATGCACGGTTGCGAAACGTGCGAAAAGGCGCAGATATGGGACGGGCGCAGCATGGGCGAGTATCAATTATGCGGCCGCACTGGGGAGAGGGCTGTATCGGCCATCACAGGAGTGAGACTCGATGTGGCCATCCTCCCTTGCCCGGGCCGTTAGCCATCAGGCGGCAGCGCGGATGAGACGGCGTACGCCTTCGGTGGTGGCGCCGTAAACAATGTGCGCCGAGAACGGCGTGGCCAGAGAGCTGATGGGCGCATCGGACGAGGAGCCGGAGAGCCCGAGCGCGGGAACGGCCCACAGATCGGCGCCGGCGAAAAGCGCGGAGCCGAATGCGGTGCCAAAGCCGCTGCGCGCGATGGGGGAGTATTCGGCGCACATGCCGTAGAGGGCGCCCATGAGCGCGCCGAATGCGTAGTGAACGATGGGGCCGCCCTTCTGTTTGGCCTCAAGCGAAAGGTGGCGACCGCCGGTGGCGGCACTGACGACCGCGTCGGCCGCTTTCATGGTGGCGTCTTCCTTAGGCGCGCTGTCGCTGGAAGACTGGCTTTGCGAAGTCTGCGGCTGCGCGGAATGATCGAACTTCTGCGCGACCTGCTGGACTTTGGGGCCAGCGTTCTCCATAAAGACGTTCATGACCCATGAGGCGACCAGGCCGCCCACCGCGCCGGCCACAAGTCCGGCTCCAAGACAGTGCTTCTCCGCCATGGCATTTCCTCCCCGGAGAGAGATGCGGGCGGAGGGAGGGGCGTTATCTGGTGGGCAGGTTTGCCAAGAATGACAGAAAGAAAGGCAAAGGCAAAGGCAAAAGCGAGAAGCAGGTCCTCGGCTGCGCCAAGGATGACAGAAAGAAAGGCAAAAGCAAAAGCAAAGGCAAAAGCAAAAGCGAAAGCAAAACCAAAAGCAAAAGCTAGGAGCTAGAAGCTAGAAGCTAGAAGCAGGTCCTCGGCTGCGCCAAGGATGACAGAAAGAAACGCAAAAGCAAGAAGCAAAGGCAAACGCGGAGGCGGGGAGAAGATGCTTTCTGCCGAACTAGGAAGTCGATTCGTTGCGGAGGTCGGCGGCCAGGAGACGGTGGAAGAGGTGCTCGCCGGCTTCGCGGCGGACGGAGAGGCGGCCTGCTGTATAAGCGCGGGAGCCGAGGCCGCGCTGTACGGATTCGCAGATGTCCACGTCTTCATCCTGGATGCGGTGGCTCACGGCGATGCTTTCGGCATTGCGCCGGTGCGCGGCCTCGCTCACGTCGGCGAAATAGAAGTCGAACTGCACGAGGCAGCGGTTGGGATCGAGGGGCAGGACGAGATTCGTGTCCATAACGCCGGAATAGATGTTCACCATGAAGTTGGGATAGAGCCAGTAATAATAGGCGCGGTCGCCGGTGCGGGTGGCGGACACGTCGGCATGTTCGTCGCTCGCCACCATGGGGCTCGACTGCAGGGAATACGTGCGACTGTTCTCGATCGTATATTCCTTGTAATCGAGGACGCTGTTCAGCCCTTTGTGCAGGTGGGGGACGTGATAACCGCCGTCGAGGTAGTTATCCACGTAGACCTTCCAGTTACAGGCGAGGGTATACGTACGTCGTTCGAAGAACTGGAGCTGGTTCAGGCTGAGAGGAGCGACCCGGGCGGGCAGGTCGCCGAGGAATGTTTCGAGCGGAGGCGCCTCGGGGCAGAGGTTCACGAACACGAACTGCTCCCACTGAGACACGCGGACGGGGACGAGTCCGTTCTGCGCGCGATCGAAATTGCAGACGCCGGCGAATTCTGGCGCGCCCTTGAGCGAGCCATCGAGGCCGTAGGTCCAACCGTGATAGGGGCAGCGCAGATGCTGTGCGGAGCCGCCGGGAGCGGTGACGACGGCGGCGGCGTGGTGGCGGCAGACGTTGAAGAAGGCGCGCAGAACGCCATCATCGCCGCGAACCACGACGAGCGGCTCGCCGGCGAGTTCGATGGTGAAGAAATCGCCGGGAGCGGCGACCTGGCCGGCGCGGCCGACGGCGATCCAGTTGCGGCTGAAGATTTGTTGCTGTTCCAGAGCAGCGATGCGCTCGTCCAGGTACCAGGGCGCGGGAATGGTGAATGCCTCCTCGAGCGGAGCCTGCGCGTTATAGAGACGGAGTAACTCGGAGGCGGGACGAGTCATGCAGGGTCCTTTCCGCGGAAATATGCCGGTGCTGTGACCTGGAGGGCGCCGGACGTGCACGGGAAGCGGTGCCGGGGGTAGAGCGGTGAAGAAGCAGGTCCTCGGCTGCGCCAAGGATGACAGAAAGAAAAGCAAAAGCAACGGTCAAAGCAAAAGCAAACGCAAAAGCAACGGCAAAAGCGAGAAGCAGATCCCCGGCTTCGCCAAGGATGACAGAAAGAAAAGCAAAAGCAACGACCAAAGCAAAAGCAACGGCCAAAGCAAGAAGCAGATCCTCGGCTGCGCCAAGGATGACAGAAAGAAAAGCAAAAGCAAAAGCACGGCAAACGCAAAAAGCAAAGGCGAAAGCAGCGGCAAAAGCCGACGTGAAGGCAATCCGCAACGGCAAAAAAGCTAGGCGACGGGATCAGCGTACCACTGCGGAATTGGGCTTTGGGGCGCGGAGAGGCCGGGAAAAGACAGAAATAGGTGCTCACCGCGGCGGAGATGGGGCAATCCAATGGGCGTATGCTTGCGGTTTTGAGGGAGGGGACATGAAATTTGTTGTGCGTGCGGGTATCGTGGCGGCCCTTCTGGTGCCGGCGGTGGTGTTTGCCGGGGATAAAGGCAAGAAGAAGAAGACGGTGCCGGCGGTTTTTGGGACGGCGAGGTACGTCTACGTGCAGGCGGAGGATGGCGATGTCTTCAATCCGGGGCTTCTGCCGGAAGACCGGCAGGCGATCGTCGATGTGGAAGACGCATTGCGCAAGTGGAACCGCTACACGATCACAATCAATCCGGACGAGGCGGAATTGATCTTCTACGTGCGCAAGGGGCGCCTGGCCAGCGCTAAGGTGGGCGGCACGGTGGGTTCGCCGGGAGGGCGAGGGCGAGGGCAAGGGCAAGGGCCGATTTCCGGACAGCAGCGTACAGGTGGGCTGGGCGGCCCCGGCGTGATTGTCGGCGGGGAAGCCGGTCCGCCGGACGATCTGCTGGAGGTGAGGATGCATAACTCGGACAACGACTTGAGCGCCCCGATCTGGCAGCGTTCGCAGCCGGACGGGCTGAACGCGCCCATGGTGGCGCTGCTCGCCCAACTGAAAGAGGCGGTGGAGAAGGATTATCCGCAATAGCGCGAGGGATGCCGTCAAAGAACAAAGATTGGGCTGAAGAGGCTGCGGAAAATCCCGGGAGAGCTGGGGAGGGTATTCAAAAACCTCGGGAGCTAAATCCCAAGCCCTTTGTTTGAGGACATTGGCGCGACCCTAAAGCGTTCTGAGGTCCCACGAGGAGTTTGTCGGCAACCGGTTCAGACCCCCTGCCGTTGACGGGATTGTGGCAGAACGTGGTACGGTGAGGGCGGGAATACCGGAGTTTGGGACAGGCGTCGGCCTGCCCGCGCGGGTGCGTACCCGAATTGCAATCTCGTCACAACCTATTCTGTTTTCAGCGGGTTAACTCTCTCGCTTCCACAAAATTTTTTCGTATCGAGTGGTCTTTGAGGCAACCAAAGGGTGGGTCTCGGCTGCTATAGTGTTTTTTCGGAGTCAAGACCTCCAAATTGGTCAATCGACTCTACATCAGTTTTGTAAGCAAGGTATGTGATCGCCGGCACAGCGGTTCATACAAGTACCCAAACCCAGTCCTTCCAAAAAACAAGGCGCAGCAGAGCAGGAACGTATTCAATGGCGCAAATATTTGACCGCAGCTCCAACGCTTTGGCCCGGATGAGCCTTGTGTTGACGGGGCTGATCATCATTGCCCTGGGGTTCACGCTGGATCAGTTGCAGCGTTCGCCGTGGGTGACACGTCAGGGTCAGCGGCCGGACCAGCCGGTTCCATTCAGCCACAAGCACCACGTGCAGGGACTGGGGTTGCAGTGCCAGTACTGCCACACGACTGTCGAGAAGTCGAGTTACGGTGGCATCCCGCCCACGCGGACGTGTATGAACTGCCATGCGCAGATCTGGACCAATGCGCAGTTGCTGCAGCCGGTGCGCAACAGTTGGGCGACGGGGCAGTCGATCGTGTGGACCAAGGTGCATGACCTGCCGGACTTTGCGTATTTCAATCATTCCATTCACGTGAACAAGGGCATCGGCTGCTCGAGCTGTCACGGGCGCGTCGACCAGATGCCGCTCATGTACATGCAGAACACGCTTCAGATGGAGTGGTGCCTCGACTGCCATCGCAATCCGGCGAAGAACCTGCGGCCGACCAGCCAGATCTACAACATGGCATGGGAAGGGCCCACAGAAGATCGCCCGGTGTGGTGTGCGGTGAACCCGAATGCGAGCGGCCTGCCCACGGCGCAGAGCGTGGATTGCGTGACCAAGGATGCGGCGAGGGCTGGTACGCAGTTGGCGGCTCTGCAAATGCCGCAGCCGACGACGGGTGAAAGCGCGCCTGCGGGCGATGTTGCGCCAGGGGTTGCGAAGCTTCCGGCGAACTACGAAGAATTCACCAGCCAGGATCAACTGGGCCACTTCCTGCTGGAGCACTACAAGATCCGTCCTCCGCGCGAGTTGACGAGCTGCGAGGTTTGTCACCGATGAGCATGGAGCGCGAGCGGGGTCAATTGTCAGGCCTGGATGGAAAAGGGCACATCGTGAGTGAAGATTGCAGGGAGCTTACGCCAGGGGCTAAAGCCCTGGACGCATTATCCGCGGATTCGGCACGACTGAAGTCGTGCTCTGACGCGGGCTGTACTTGTTCCACGGCGAATCAGATTTCCGATTCCACGGCGAATCAGGGTGCCGGGGTTGCCGGGAGCGCGGCCGGGATGACGCTGGAGGCGGTGCGCCAGGAACTGAAGGGCGTAAAGGGGAAGAAGTACTGGCGTTCGATTGACGAATTGGCGGGCACGCCGGAATTCGACGCGGCGGTGGAGCGCGAGTTTCCCGCGGCGGCGCAGGAGTGGGTGGACCCGGTTTCGCGCCGCGGCTTCATGAAGCTGATGGGCGCGTCGATGGCGCTGGCCGGACTTGCCGGGTGCACCAAGCAGCCTGACGAGCCGATCTATCCCTACATCAGGCAGCCGGAAGACCTGATCCTGGGCACGCCGAATTATTTTGCGTCGGCGCATCCGTTTGTCACGGGTGCGATTCCGGTGCTGGTGAAGAGCGACGAGTACCGGCCGATCAAGGTGGACGGCAATCCGGAGCATGCGTATAACCGCGGGTCTTCGGATATCTTCACGCAAGGCACGCTGCTTGATTTGTACGATCCTGACCGCTCGCAGCGGACCCTCTACCGTGGCGAAAACAGCACGTGGGGCGAGTTCGCGGAGAAGTTTCGCGAAGCGGTGAGCGCGACCAAGGACGGCACGGGCGTGTACTTCCTGAGTGCGACGATCACCTCGCCGACGCTGGCGCGGCAGTGGCAGGAAGTGCAGAAGGCGTATCCAAAGGCGAAGCTGGTGCAATACGATCCGGCGATTGCGGGCACGGCCTTTTCGTCCGGGGTGACGCCGCGCTACGAGCTGGCGGATGCCGATGTGATTGTCTCGCTGGATGCGGATTTTCTTTCGGGCGCGACGTATCCGGGGTTCCACAAGCTGGTGCGCGAATATGCGACGCGGCGGAAGGATCCGAACAAGCTGAACCGTGTGTACGCGGTGGAGAGCTCGCCGACAACAACGGGCTTCAAGGCCGAACACAGGCTGGGGCTTCGGGCGAGCGAGGTGCCGGCGTTTACAGCGGCGCTGGCGCAGGCTGTGGGTGCGCAGGGCGCGAGCGCGCCGAGCTATGCCTGGACCGACGAGCAGCAGAAGTTTCTCGCCGCGCTGGCCAAGGATTTGAAGGCGCACGGCGGACGCAGCGTGGTTATTCCGGGCCTATATCACGATGCGTCGGTTGCGGCCTTGGCGCTGGCGATCAACCAGGCGCTGGGCAATGTTGGCAAGACGGTCTTGATTCCGGCGCAGCCGCTGAATCCGCTTCCCAGCGATCAAGTTGGCGACTTCAAGTCTCTGGTTGGGGATCTGAACGCGGGCAAGGTGCAGTGGCTGGTGATCCTGAATGCGAACCCGATTTACACCGCCCCGGCGGACCTCAACTTTGCCGACGCATTCAACAAGGCGCAGACGGTTGTTCACCTGGGCGCGCACGTGGACGAAACGGGGCAAGTCTCGCACTGGCACATTCCAGCGGCGCATGCGTTGGAATCGTGGTCGGACGCGCGCAGCTATGACGGCACGGTGTCGATTGTGCAGCCGCTGATCGATCCTCTGTACGGCGGAAAGACCGCGCATGACGTGCTGCAGATGCTGCTCAACGAGCCGCAGATGAGCGCGTATGACGCGGTTCGGGAGACGTGGAAGCCGGTAATCAAGGGCGACTTTGACTCGGGCTGGCGCAGCGCTCTGCATGCCGGCTGGATCGAGAACACAGCGTTCGAGGCCAAGGGCGGGGGCGAGACGGGGTTCAAGGGCCAGGTGCCGGCGCCGTCGTCGAAGGATGCGATCGAGATTATCTTCCGGCCCGATCCGAACATTTATGACGGCCGCTGGTCGAACGTGGGCTGGCTGCAGGAGCTGCCCAAGCCGGTAACGAATCTGAGCTGGGATAATGCAGCGATTGTTTCGGGCGCGACGCTGACCAAGTTCGGCCTCGAGGAAGACGACATTGTCGAGTTGAGCGTGGGCGGCAAGAAGGTGAAGGCTCCGGTGGTGGTGGCGCCGGGGCATCCGGACAATTCCGTCACGGTATATCTCGGCTACGGGCGCGAGTTTGGCGGGCGCGTGGCCGGCAATCAGGGCTTCAACGCTTATCTGATCCGGACCAGCGATGCGCCGTTCTACACCACTGGAACCATCAAGAAGGTCGACGGCAAGTGGGGCGTGGCGATCACCAAGAGCCACTACCAGGATCATCGCAGCGAAATCGCGGGCGGCGTGCTCAAGCCAAACCGGTCGCTGGAAGGCGTGGAGGCTCTGAGCCAGGAGCGCGGAATCATCCGCTATGCCACGGTGGATGAATACAAGCAGAATCCGGGGTTTGCCAACGAGGGCCACGAGACCACGAATATGGGGACCTCGCTATTCCCTAACTGGGTCTACAAGGACAACGCCTGGGGCATGTCGATCGATATGAACAGCTGCACGGGCTGCAATGCCTGCGTGGTGAGCTGTTATGCGGAAAACAACATTCCTGTGGTGGGCAAACAGCAGGTGCGCATCGGGCGCATGATGCAGTGGATCCGCATCGACACGTATTACGAAGGCGACCTGTCGGCACCCAAGGCTCACTTCCAGCCCATGCTCTGCCAGCACTGCGAGAATGCGCCGTGCGAAGAAGTCTGCCCGGTGGGCGCCACGGTGCACTCGCCTGAAGGGCTGAACATGATGGTGTACAACCGCTGCGTTGGCACCCGCTACTGCTCGAACAACTGCCCCTACAAGGTGCGCCGTTTCAACTTCCTGCTCTATTCCGATTACGAGACGGAGAGCCTGAAGCTGATGCGCAATCCTGATGTGAGCGTACGCAGCCGCGGCGTGATGGAAAAGTGCAGCTACTGCGTGCAGCGCATCA
>Ga0157369_10011048_pt1 | contig 10274 bp, 9 predicted proteins | sample C25metaG_FD_113461 | JGI IMG/M metagenome (GOLD analysis project Ga0157369, IMG submission 113461) | Corn rhizosphere microbial communities from Kellogg Biological Station, Michigan, USA - C2-5 metaG | ecosystem: Host-associated > Plants > Roots > Rhizosphere > Soil | place: USA: Michigan...
AAAGATCGCGATCGCAGGATCGGCGATGAGTTCGTCGATTGATCCGTATGCTTTGATGCCCCGCTCCCGTGCGACTTCCCGCGCCCGCTCCGGGTTGCGCGATGCGACGCCTGCCACCGGGAATCCGGCGTTGCGATAAGCGACGAGCTGCACGTCGCGCATGATGAACCCCGCTCCGATCGCCCCAATCGGGAAATCGGAGCGTGCGGGCACGATGCGGTGCGGCATGAGGTCGATTTCGGCTTCGGGTTCCGCTCCCATGGCGCAATGATTTCACGCGCCTCGCGCGGATGTCAAAATGACGGCTGATGAATCTCGGACTGATCAGTTCCGCCTGGCTTGGCACAAACGTCGATACCGAAACGGGCATTCGTCTGACGAAAGAGATCGGCTTCGATTCGATCGACATCTTTGCCGATCCGCTCGAAACGAGCGCATCCGAGCGCCGCTCCATTCGCCGCGCCTGCGCCGAATCCGGGCTGCCGGTGGTTTCCCTGCCGTGCTGCGCGCTCGGCATCGCGGATTTCAACACTCCGGTTCGCAAATTCCATGCCAGCCGCGCTCGCGCGTATCTCGATTTTTGCTGCGAACTCGACGCGCGCAATCTGCTGCTCGTCCTCGGCGAGTATATCTGGCAGCAGGAGGTAATCCCGCCGCGCGATCAATGGCGCTGGGCCGTCGAAGAGGTTCGCGCGCTCGGCGAATACGCGGCGGCAATGAATCTGGAGATTGCTCTCGAACTCGAGCCGTTCGAGCTTTCGATCATCAACAGCGCCGCGAAAATGGATGACTTTCTCCGGGATGTCGGCCATCCTGCAGTGAAGGCGAATATCGATATCTCGCATCTGGTTCTGGCGCATGATCCTCCGGAAGCGCTTTCGGCTCTTTCGAAACGGATTGCGCACGCGCACCTTTCCGATTGCAACGGGCGCACCCACGGCGATCTGCCGCCCGGGCGCGGCTGCGTCGATTTTCCCGCGTATTTAGCGGCGCTTCGCGATACGGGCTTCGACGGAACCGTCAGCATCGAACTGGAATACTCGCCGGAACCGGACAAAATCGTCGAATGGGTGCGTGAGGCGTACGACGCGTCGGCCAGCCTGATGCGCGACGTCGGGGTGAGGGCGTAGAATTCGGGCATGGCATCCGGCCCTTTGAATTCTTCCCAGATCGCTGAATATGTCGAGCGCGGTTTCGTGCTCGCGCGCGGAATGTTCGACCCGGAAGAGATCGGCCTGTTGCGCCGGGCTGCCAAAGAAGACAAGGCGCTCGACGATCACTCCTTCGGCCGTAAGGATGGCGAAGGCGGCCAGGTGCGGCTTTCGCTGTGGAATCATCCGGGCGATTCCATCTATGGCATGTTCGCGCGATGTGAAACAGTGGTGAATTCAGCCGAAGCGCTGCTCGAGGGCGAGGTCTATCACTATCACTCGAAGATGATCATGAAGGATGCGCGCGTTGGCGGAGCGTGGACCTGGCATCAGGATTACGGCTACTGGTATGAGAATGGCGTTCTATTCCCGCTGCTGGCGAGCGCATTCATTGCGGTAGACCCGGCGAATCGCGAAAATGGCTGCCTCCAGGTACTCGAACGCTCCCACAGGATGGGCCGGATCAATCACGTGCTCACCGGGGACCAGGCCGGCGCGGATCGGGAACGAGTCGAAGAAGCCGTGAAGCGATTGCCTCTCGTGTACGTCGAAATGGACCCCGGGGATGTGCTGTTCTTCGACTGCAATCTGCTGCACCGCTCGGATCAGAACCGTTCGGCGAATCCACGATGGTCGATGATCTGCTGCTACAACGCCGCGCGGAACGATCCATATAAGGAATCGCATCATCCGCGGTACACGCCGCTTGCGAAGGTTCCGGACTCTGCGATACGTGCCGCGGGCGTGAAACGCTTCGCCGAAGCATCAACGCAGGATGTTGCCTGGCTTGACCCGCAGAAAGATCAGAGCGCGTCGAGACTGTCGCCGCGCTGAGCGCCGGAGCCGCCTTATGCTCCCGAGTATTTCCGCGCGCAGCGAATCAACTCGGGCGCAATGCGCGGAACCGCGGTTTCCGGATCATTCCCCTCGTATTCAAGCGATACGAACCCGCGATAGCCGCCCTTCGCAAACAGCGCAAACAGACGATCGAAGTCGGCCTTTTCCTTTGTTCCTTCCGGCGTCGCGACCGTGGACTTGATGTGCGTGGAAACCGCGTAAGGCACGCTCATTTCGGTCTGCGCATAGCCGTCCTTCGGGAAATTACCGGCATCCACGTTCATCCCCGCCCAGGGCGAATCGGCCTTGCGAATAATCGCGATCGTCGGAGCGGCGTTCGTGCTCAGCCCGCCATCATCTTCCACGCCGACGAAAACTCCCTTCGGCCCCGAATATTCGGCCGCGCCCTTCAGGACTTCGGCTGCCCAATCAATCGCCTGCTCTTCGGAAACGCCTTTCGGAACCGTCCCGCCGAAGACGCGCACATGCGATGCCCCCAGCTTGTAGGCCACATCGATCCATTTCTTCGCGTTTTCCACTTCCGCAGCGCGCAATTCGGCGGTCGGCTGGCAAAGGCGCACTCGCGCAGCCACGCTGTAGAGCGAGATCCCGTTCCGGTAAGCGGTCCGCCGCAGATTCGCGAGGAACTGATCGGACGTATCCGGAAACCAGTACACCGTCGTGTCCAGTCCTTCGAACCCGAGCCCGGCGGCGTACCGGATCAGATCTTCGTAGCTGATCTTCTTCGCGGCGAGTTGCCCCCGGAAAGAATAGGCCACCAGGCCGGGCCGTAAACGTCCTTTGAACTCCGCGTTCTGAGCGGAAACTCGCGCCTGAGGGATCATGGCCGATCCCGCAAGCGCGGGCACGGATTGGAGCAGCCGCCGTCTGTTCAACATGGCTGACAGTTTACGCCAGTCAGCGGTAACGGTAGCCGTAGTCAAAGTCGCGCTCGCCGTGATGGTTACGAAAGTCTCGATAATCCCGCATTCGGCGCACATCCTCGGCAAGCGCGCCGCGGTCACGCGGCTCGAGTGAATTGTGCGACACCACGCGTTCGATGCGATCGATCGCTTCGTTCAGTTCGTGCTTGTTGTAGCGCCCCCGATCGAAGCGGCTTTCGAAGTCGAACAGTTCCCGGCGCGCTTCGTCAAAGCGTTTGCGATCCGCCCGGGAAGCGTAAGGATACGCCGAGGCGCGATCGAGATCCATGCGAGCGCGATCGAAAACAGCGCGGTCATGGCGCGAGTAATTGCCATCGGAGTACGGCCGGTCGGAATATTGAGCCATCGCGGCGCCTGAGATCATGAGAGCGCTGAAAAGTGCGGCAAGAAAGAAACGGCGCATATTGCTTCACCTCACAATCACACAAACGCGTACACAGCGCCGCCGTTGCGACCTTTAATCCGGCGTTAATGCGCTAGTCGAGAGTCAACGACGGCCGCCGGAAAATGATTCTCCCGGCGCGCATCACGCTCATCACGTCGTGATGGCCGGCTCGTGTCATCAGGTCGCGATAGTCGGGAACATCCATAATGATCAGATCCGCCCGGCGCCCCGGCGCAAGCGAACCAGCCGAATCGGCCAGCCGAAGCGCGGCCGCCGCATTGTGGGTAGATGCGGTGATGGCCTCTTCCGGCGTGAGTTTCAGGCGCGAGCAAGCCAGATGCAGAATGAACTGCATATTCAGACTGCCCGTCGCGCCGCTGCGGAACGCGGAAGAGAGAGCCAGCGCAATGCCCGAATCGACCGCGGCGCGCACGGCGTGGCCATCGTGCGAATCGTACTCGACCAGTTCCGACCCCGGAGCCACGAAAACGCAGTTCGACGCCAGTTCGCCCGGCAGAGAATGCGCGGAGATCGGCGACCAGTGCACAGCGATTGCCCCGCACGCCAGCGCCAGTTCCACGGTTTCCCGGTCGATTTCTCCACGGCTGCGGAACCTCACGGCGAAGCCGCGCTGCATGGAAAGCTGCGCCGCCCTTCGCAGGCCGTCCGCATCACGGCCATCGGCGATGAATTCAACAACCGACGCCAGTTCGCGCGCGCGAATCGTGTTCAGCCACTCGCCCAACTCCCCGTCCTCATCGGCGGATCCGCGCATTCCTCTGGCGGGCCACGCCAGAACCGAACGAATGCGCAGGGGCGCGCCTTCGAGCGTCTTGTGAACAGCGAGGATGCGGCTGACGTTTTTGGGATCGTCAACGCTGCCGGTGGAAGAACCGGTTGTCAGCACTCCATAAGAGGCCAGAGCGTGGGCCATAGCGGCTGAGCGCATCTCCATCCGGCGTTTGGACACGACCCGCAGGGATTCCACATTCGAGCCATTCTCGCCGGCGGCGCCTTTTTCGATCCTGGCTTTCTGGCCGGCGGAAAGCGCCTGCGTAACCAGCGGCGCATCCGGATCCACGAAGGCCGGCAGCACGATTCGCCCGGTCGCATCCACTTCCCGGGCGCGTTTCGCGCGCATAAGATTGGCCACACGGCGCGTCGGGCCTACGTCTTCGATCACGCCGTTGCGGATGAGAAGCGCGCCATCCGGGACGATTGCGAGATTCCGCATGTCGGGGCCGCGCCTTGCGGCGGCGGATCCGTGAAGCGTAAGCAACTGGCGTGCGCTGTGCAGCAGAATCACTTCGCCGGCGCTCGCATTCGCGCCTTCACGCATCGGATCCCCGCCTGTACGCCAAACCCGGGACGAAACTGGAAAACTGTAGCCGCGCTGTCACGAGCGCCGAAAACTCGCTATGATCAGCAGCGCGTTACTGAGTGTGATTTTTCGTTTATAGCACGAAATTAAAACGATTATTCATCGCGAATTACACGGCGGAGTTTCCGTAATTTCTCCTTGAGTTCTTCGCTGGCATCGGCCATCTGATTCGTGTCGTAAATTACGCGCGGGGTTAGAAATACAATCAGCTCGGTGCGCTGCGTCGAATAAGATTTTGTCCCAAAAGCCGCTCCGAGGTAGGGAATTCTATGGAGACCCGGAATTCCGGAAGACTTGTCTATTTTATTTTCCGTTATGATTCCGCCGATCGCGATGGTGTCGCTGTCCTGAACCGTCACCTGGGTGCTCACATTGCGCTGCGAAAACGAAGGAGAGTCGATGTTGCTGGTGTTGGTGGCGACCGGGGCCGTGACGTTCTGATTGATGATCATCGTGACGACGCCACTGGCGTTTACCCGCGCCAGAATGGTGAGGCCGACGCCGGTACTCACGTTTTGGATGGTGTTGGTGAACAGCGAATTCCCTCCCGCGGTGATGCCGGGATTGATCCCCTGCGAACTCAGCGTCGGGACGGATTGGCCGACGGTGATTGAAGCGGGGATACTGTCGGTAGCGATGACACTGGGGGCCTCAATCAGGCGGGTTTTGCTAGTCATCTCGTTCGCCTGCAGCATAGACAGCAGTTCCCGGCTCTGACCGACCAGAAGTCCGGCAGTAAGGTTGACGCCGGGCGCACTCCCGCTCGAAGTTCCTGGATTGCTTGTTCCCAGAAACTGGCGGCTCGTGATTCCAGCCGAGTTCGTTGCGCCCTTCCGCTGCAGGTAAGTCTCAACGCCTGCCGTCAGATCGCCTGAGAGATCGACCTCGTAAATCTTGGCATCGATGCGCACCTGGCGCGGCGCGATATCCAGTTCGTCGAGAAGGTGCAGAATCTGTTGCCACTGCTCCGGGGTGCTCTGGACCAGCAAAGTATTATCGAACGGATTCGGGATGATCCGCGGATAAACCGGACCGAACCGTCCGGGCATCCCGGAGTTCGCCAGATATTCTCCGGTCTGATCCGTTGGGCTCGTTTGGCCAGTGGAAGGCGTTGTTCCTCCTGCGGCCGGCGTGGTGGAGGAAGGAGTGATTGCCCCCTGCTGTGGGGCGTAGCCTCCCGCGGGCGCCTGCATCGGGTTGTACCCTGCTCCATAGCTGCCGTAGCCCGCGCCGTAAGGCGATGCCCCACCATATTGCTGGCCGCCGTATCCATTGGCCCCGTACCCGCCGCCGTAGCCGAACTGTCCCTGGCCGCCATAGCCGAGACCATACCCGCCTCCCATTCCGAAGCCTCCCCCCATCCCGCCGCCAAGTCCTCCAAGACCCATTGCGGGGTAAGACGAGTTGCCCGGCATGCCGCCGTAAATTCCCCCCATACCCAACCCGAGTCCAGCGACGGGAACGCCATAGAGTTGCCCAATGGCTGACCCTACAATTTCGGCGCGGCCGTATTTCAGCTTGTAAACGTTGTTCTGGATGGAGCCCGCCGGAATTTTGGCGGGAACATCGAGTTTGCCCAGCCATTTTTCGACTTCGGTGAAAGCGCCCGGATTCGGGGCCACGGCGAGGATGGTGTTGATGCGATCGATCGGCAGAAAGCGAATCGCGGCGTGCGCCTCGTCGGGCGAGAGCGCGTAGGATTTGAAGATCTGCTCGAGCTCGCGGGCGATATCGCGCGGCCTCCCGTTCTTCACCTCGAAGGAGCGCACGCGCTGGCCGGCAAACGTATCGCTGTCGAACATCGAAAGCAATTCGAGCGATCGTCGCATGTTGCGGCTGTTATCGAGCATGATCAGCAGATTGGCCGGGTCGTAGTTCGTGAGCTGGCCGCCTTCGCCCATGAACGGCTGGAGAATCTTTACCATTTCGGCCGAGCTGGCGTAGTGCAGGAACACGAGATTGAGAACGAGGCGCTCGTCTTCCGGTATTTTCGAAGGGTCTGTCTGCGAGATCGGATCGACCGGCTGATGGCTGATGTTCGGCGCCGGCACGATTCGGAAAATGTTGCCCACCTGCACCATCGCGAGATTGTTCATTCGCAGGATGTTCTCGAGCAGCGGGCGCAGATCGGTTGGGCGCACGGGGCCGTAGGTGTTGATGGTGACGGACCCGTTCTTCACGCTCGAATCCAGCACGTAATTGATGTGCAGGTCCTGCGCAAGCATGTCGATGACCTGCAGGAGCGATCCATTCGTGATATTAAACGCTCCAACAGTGGCGGGCGCCGGCGCGGCGGGTTGCGTCTGTGGCTGAGCCGGCGTCTGGGCAGGAGGCTGTTGCGCCTGGGCCAGCAGCAATCCGGATGCAAGGAAAATCGATACGAAAGTGCGGGGCGCGAATGCCGTCATCTCAGTTTTGTGTTTTTTCTCCGGACTTCGGTTCGGGCGTGGAAGCGGCGGGCTTTGAATTAGTGAGCATGGCGCGCTCATCCTCTGTCAGTTCGGACTTCTTTTTGGTCCAGGTCTGAGGGCCGAAAGGCGTCGCACGAACGAATTTGACGGTCTCGCCCAGATCGATCGCTTTGAGATTCGGGTCGTCTGAGAAACGGTTGCTGGACGGAAACTGACCGGGGGCGGCGGATTTGGCGGCGGTTCCCTTGTCTCGCCAGCGCGACGGCCCCATCGGAGTCATCATGTATACCCATTTCCGGCCGTTCTTGTCCGTGTAGTGATATGTGCCGTCTTTGGGATCGAGGACGGCGCCTTTGGGGATGGTGACGTTAGCGGAGGGCTGTGACGAGGCGGCGGCCGTCTGTTTCTTTTTGTTCTTCTTCGCGGCCTTATCGGTCTTCGCGGTCGAAGTCTGCGAGCCCTGCGTTTGCGCGAGCACCGGCAAGGCGAAGACTGCGATGAGCGCAATGTGTAATCTTTTCATTCCGTTCCTTCTATTTCGCTGGAATCCAGCTGCACTGGTTGCCGAACGGCGTCGACACGACCTGCTTTTTGTATCCGTCAACGACAGTTCCAGCGGGCGAGGAGTCGCCCGCAATGCAGCCGCGGACCGAGGATCCAACAGCGCCAACTTCTTTGCCGATCTTCGGACTCGTGACGTTGTTGGATGCGTTGTTCGAGGAGACCACGGGCGCGAGTCCGCCGGACGGCTGCGGCGCGGATCCTGATGGAACAGGAGCGGCAGCAGCGGGAGCCGCGGCGCTCTGCACTGCCATCGAACGATCGATCAGATCGTCAACCGGTTTTGCGATTTGCGTTCCATCCCAATCGAACGTGACATGGCGGGTATCGAGGGAGACGATTTTGAACTCCCCAATGGTATCGCCGGCGCGAACCGGCCGGCTGGGATCGCCGCGCTTCTCGGCCATAATGGCGCGCGTGCCGCTGGGCAATCCCAGTACGCCATAAAGCACCGGCAGCGGAGGCATTTTCTTCACCTCTGCCGGCTTCGGAGGCTCGATGACGACCGTTGGATTACGATCCTTTGAAAAAAGATTCTTGTTCGCCACATCGGCATACTTCACGGCCTGCGGCGTTTCCGGCTTCACCTCGGCCGGCACGGGCGCGATCGGCGCGGGCTTTACCGGCGCGTACAGGCGCTGGCGTTTCGCTTCCGCCTGATGCCACACCATACGGCCGTGCCATGCCACTGCCGTGGCGGCGACGACCAGCGCGAGAGCCGCAATCACCTGTGCGGGCTTCAAAATATACCTTTCTTTACCGGCAGCAGTTTTTTGGCGACCGGAGCGGCCACAACCATCCGCACGGTGATGTTTTTTTCCTGCGGCTTGCCGGTAGGCGAAATCCGCTGTTCGGCCGGTACGATGGCCTGCGGCTCGCGGCCGAGATCAGCCAGGAAGTTCACGAGCTGCTCGATATGGCAGGTGAACGTTACCGTAGCGTAGACGAGACCGTAATCGGCGAATGCCCGCGGCGCGCCGAGATCGCCGCCCCGGATATCGATCTGCTCGCGGGCGCCGACGCGGTGGATCGCTTCGATAAGCGCGGCCTGCGCCTGCCCGAGAGTCGCGGCATCAATGAGCGAGCGTTCACGGTCCGCAAGGTCGAGCGAAACCTGCTTCATGACGGCTTCACGAGCGGGCAGCGTGGCGGCGATGCGGCGCAAACGTTCGAGCCGCGCCTGCGCCATTTCAACGCTTCCCGATACCGCGCCGCCCGAGACAGACGCTGAGGAAGCGTCACTCGCAGGAAAGACGAAATGCAAAATGCCCGAGACCGCGACGCCGGCGGCCAGCAGGAGAAGCGCCCGACGATCGCGCTCGGAGAGACTCATGGCGTCGTCCTCCCGATACGCCCGCGCCGCAGCGTGCGAATGCGGAACTGCTCCGTCTGGCCGGTGTGAGTCAAAGTAAATTCCGAGTTTTGAAAAAGCGGCGATGAATCGAGTACCTTGACCAGCGAAGCGGCCTGGTCCGCTTCTCCCGAGATCACGACGGAATCGGGATAGATCTCGACCGTATTGGTCCACGCCTGGGCGGGAAGCAGGCGCGTGAGCTCGTTGAGCACATCAAGATCCGCCTGGGGGCGGCGGCGAAGATCATCAATCGCTGCGATGCGGGCGCGCGCAGAAGCGATTTGCCTCTCGAGAGTCTGGGCCCGCAGGGCCGGACGTTCCAGCGCCTGCGCTTGCCGGCCAAGATCACGCATATAGCGGCGCTGTTCCATTGCGGGCAGCACGCCCCAGACCACGAGGGCGGCAACGACGAGCAGCGCGGCCGCGGTGGCGACGGCGATCCATCCCACACGCGATCGTGTCGCGCGCCGGTCCTTCGGCAGCAGGTTCGCCGGCTGGGCAAAGAAAGGCGCCGAAGCCGCGAGCGCCGCCGCGACAGCTACCGGAGATGCGGACGATTCACTTCCGGCTACTGGAAGCGCGCGCGAGAGTTCGAGCGCAGGAAACGTTTCATCAAGCCGGAGTTCATCGCGGGCCAGAGCCGTCGCCTGCTCCGCCGGAAACGGATACCGCGCGGAGTAAACGGCGCGGTTTCCGCTTTCGCCATAAATCTCCGTCCGCGGCGACCCGGCCAGCGGAATAAAAGCAAGAAAAGAAGCGGGCGCCGCAGTCCGCACACGGATTGCGGCGTGGACTGCGGCGGAGGAGAAGGTGACCGCCGCAAGACCAATGCCCGCTTCAGAGAAAAGCGTTTCGAACGTTTCCAAAACGCTTTGCCGAACTATTCCAACCAAAACCTCAGAAGATGAAGCCCGAGACCATCCCCATGCGACCTGTTCATCGCCATACGGATGCAGCGCATCGAGTTGCAGTTCGATCGCGCCGGGAACTTCCTTTGCCGGTACTCCGGGCAGCGACAGCGTGCTCTCGATAACCGCGCCCCGGGGAAGCACGAGCGTGACGGGCGCGCCGCGTTCACCGGAGGCAGCAAGAAACGCGCTCAATTCGGCGCCCCACGCGGCTGCGGCGCGCGACCGGAAATCCTGCACACGGCCTGACGCCACCAGGCGCGAGCCCGCGGGACGCGAGCGAATGATCGCGATTTCGAGATCCGCATCGCCGGGCGCGATTGCGACCCCCGTGCCGAACAA
>Ga0157369_10011052_pt1 | contig 10273 bp, 5 predicted proteins | sample C25metaG_FD_113461 | JGI IMG/M metagenome (GOLD analysis project Ga0157369, IMG submission 113461) | Corn rhizosphere microbial communities from Kellogg Biological Station, Michigan, USA - C2-5 metaG | ecosystem: Host-associated > Plants > Roots > Rhizosphere > Soil | place: USA: Michigan...
GTGTCCTATGGTGGATGTGACCGCGGATAAATCCGGCCTGACGATCTCTACCTCGGGAACCGTCCGCTTCCGTATCCACGCAAAGAACCTCACTGCCGAGAAGATTTCCGCAAAGGCCTGGGATTTGCCCGGCCTGCACGTCGCCGCTACGTCAGACGCCAAGAACTTCAGAACCGAACAGAACGGTTCCGCCATCGACCTGATTTATTCCGATCTCACCCAGATAACGCTCGCAATCCCAAGCCGCAACTAAACACATCGGCTTCCAAATAAATCGTGCTGACGAATTGAGAGAAATGGTCGGGACGACTAGATTCGAACTAGCGACCTCACCCACCCCAAAGCCATTTGCTACCTGGAATCAGTAACTTAGAGGTACATTGTTGCACTTGGCGCGGTGCAAAGTGGTTCCTTTAGACCACTAGTGTACCCATAATGGACCCATGGTTGGACCCACGCGCTGGGGACTATGCTTTAGCTTATCGGGCCCTCTTCAATGCTAGTCGCATTGCGTCTTGCGAACTAGAGCAACGATCGAGTTTAGCGCAGTTGTTCCAATATCGTCGGATCTTGGATAGCGTTGTCCTTTGAGAGCAGCAGCACTTTTGAAATGATCTCCGCACTCTTCGAATCGTCGTCGGCGAAAGGAAGAAAGATACGACCGCGCTGCTGTGAGTGAACTGGAATGATGCAGAGGCTGCCGCCCGGCTGGCGATGAACTACTCCGCTTCCAAGATGGATGTTGTAAGAGCCCAGAGTTCCGTCCACCAGCGCGTGGCGCTCGGAGAGGCGAACGTTCTCGATCTTGAGCAGCGACACAGTCTCACGGATGAGCGCTGCTCGCATTTCCGTTGTTGATTCACTCGCCTCCGGATCAACGCCTCCACGATGCGCGACGCTCACCATTAAATCCAGATCGCGCATCACTTCGCTAAAGACCCGAGGGTCTACTTGATCCAGTTCGACAATCTTCCCATCGTCGCGTCGAGTGAACAGAACATGCTCGACCGTCAGGCCGTCTACGTCAGTTGGGGTAAACCAACCATTCAAGAAGGTGACCCACGCTGAGATCCCCTGATGGTGAAATGTTCGGCGCAGCCCCTCTTCCGGGACATTAACCCAACCACGTTTGCCGACAGTCGCAAGCGCCTGAGCAGGGTTGACCTGCTGCCCTGCATAGCGGCTGGATTTGTCTTTCTGGCGGCGCTCCGCCTCGGTCAAAATGTATAGTTCGCGAAAGGCTTGCTTGAATGGTTGACGAATCGAGTTGGTCAGGCATGCCTGTTGTTCCTGCTGCCACTTCCCAGATCCCAACAGATCAGTCGGGTGAGCAATGCGGGCGCTCTCTTTGCTGTCTGCGATGACGTCACCATGGAAAAACCCGGCGTCCGACGTCACAAAGATGAGCGCGTTGAGCATCGGTCTCAGAAGCGGATGTTCAGCCATCTCGCGCAGCTCAGCTGTAGTGAAGATGTCACCCCGGATCATGGATTCTTCGAGCGATCGCCGCATTCTCGAAGTCTGCTGCCCGAGTTGCGACTTCCGCGCGCGCATTGCCGCAACGGATGGAACCTTGCGCAGGCCGGCCGGGATTTCCTTCAGCTCCTTGCCATTCTTTTCGGCAACCAGGCTAGCCTCACCCTCGTTGTCTATCGAGAGAGTGACGCGGACGCCACCCTCCTTGACCTCAACGGGTCCACGGCGCAGATCGCCGAGTGCCTCGGCTTCCATTGCCCAGGAGAGACGCTGAGGGTCTGGATAGCCGGCGGTTCGAGCCAGATTTGCGAGCCCTATATCAGCTGCGAGTTTTTCGCTAGCCTGTCGCTGAGAGCCGAATTGCCTACTGCTTTTAATGAACTGCTGTAGGGTCTCGTAACGTGAGAGCAATTCCTTGCGTGACACCTTCGAGCCTTTTTTGAGTGGCACCAGACCAAGCGCGCGTACGCTGTCCTGATGACGCTTCTCCTGAATGCGTTTCGTGAGTTCGACCGCATCGATCTCACCGAGAAGGGCAGCCCCGAACAACTCCGCGCGCTTATGGCCTCCCGAACTCGAAGCGTACTTCGCAGACTCCAGAACAACCTTCCAGACCCCAGTTCCGACGGCAGCATACATCTGACGAAACCACTCAACATCTACCGCGCCATCGAGAAGATCCTGTTTCGAGAGTGGTGTCCGCTCGCTGACCTCTGCAAACCAGAGTTCGCGGATCTGCTGGTCAACTTCCCAGTACTGATCCTTCGTGTGCGCGTGCAGCCAGAAGGCGACGGTCTCCAGGCCTGAGATGCCCGTAGCGCGCTCGACGAAGGGAGCCCACTGCGGCGCGTAAATCGCGAGATCGACGAGACGGCTATCAGCTATTTCAAGTTCCGCGGCCTGTTGACGGAATGTATCAAATGTCTCTCCTTCGGCAGGCAAGGAGATGCGCAAGAGGTGACTGTGAACAGAAGTTTTACTGGCAGCATCGTAGATATAGCCGCGAGCAAACTTATCTCTTCCCAATACGCTGAGGATTCTGAGAGTCAGCCCCAGCTGCGATAGCGATTTCATTGCCAGCGCAACACCGCTCATAGGAGTGGGCAGGTCACCGCGTTGAAGCTCCATTTCGAGAGCTTTCGTCTTGCAATCCTCTATAAAGGAGTGCAGGGCCGGGTACTCATCAAATAGCTTGTCCCGCTTCCTTCTGGTTAGCCGCGAAAAGTCCGAATAGTCGTACAGCCTCAGAGAGCCATTGCTGCTGCCACCAACTAGACGGTCAGTAAGGTCGTCGTCCGACGCTACACCAAGCCTGTGTGCCTCCAATGCTGTCTCTAATGCGGGCCGATGCCTGGACTTGCTGGGAAGTCCTCGATCCAACCAGCAGAGTAGCTTCCAATAGCGGCTCCACTCGTCGACTGTCCAAATACCAGGATGGTGCCAGCGCAAGAGGTGGACCAGTCTCAATATCGCCGAAAATGGAGAGCCGGATTGCCACTCCTGGAAGCTGTACTCGGTTGTGGGAGCAGGTTCGTGATGCTCCGATACACCATGCAGCATACTCTCGAGTACATCGAGCAAGCAGGTGGCTGCCCCGTTCGGCACTTCCGTCAAAAGAAGCCATTGCAGGATTGATAAATCCAGAAGAGAAAACTGCAATTCAACGTCGGGTTTCAGGTGAGAGACTGCCTTGTCGCGCCACGTTTGTTGCCGGTTGGAGGAACGAAGCAAAATTGCCGATGCTGCTCTTGGCAACTCTAGCCCGTCAGGATCCCGCAGTTCACTGGGGCGAGTGTTCCACCAATTGCGCCAGGTTTCTTTCAAGGGCATGTCGCAGTCGGGCGAGACTGACATGTATCTGACGTTTCCCAGGAGATCATCGAACTTGCCAGTGGCTCCGGTCTTGAACGTTACCCGAACCTCTCTGTTACTTGCGACGAGTGCGTCGAGTGCGCGCAAGATGCGCGGCGTGGCCCCTCTCTGAAGTAGAGGAATGGGTATATGCCTCGGGCTGACAACCGATGTCGTCTTGGGAGGGGGCGATGGCGGCGCCACAGCCTTTGGCTGGAGTACAGCCAGCAATTCCTCCCCGGCCTGCCTCATCATGGGGTCCTTCGATTGGGAAAGCCGGTTTGCACTGGCCTCGCCATCCGGTCGCGTTTGATTCAAAAGCAAGCGAATTACCCCGCGACGCAAATCGGAGGATTTGCGCGTGAGCAGCGGTTCCAGTGCAACCGCTTCACTCGGTGTCGGAATCGCATTTTCCAGTAGTTTGAACGCTTGCGCGCGCACGGAGTTGCTGGCATCCGCGAGAAGATCAAGAGCGATCTGCCGAGTCTCGGCGGTGGAGTGGCCCAATTTCTTGGTCTCCGCCGCCAATGCATACATCAGGGCCTGCCGCCCCTCCGCGCTCATCATCGGTAGGTAAGCAGTCACGCGGGACCATGGCTGATCCGTTCGAAGTGCGACCAACTTCGCTGCGATTGCACCCTGGTCAGCTTCGAGTTTGTTCCACTCCCAGAGAACTGAACCCAGGCTCTTCCTCTTTGGCGAGCGATCTGCGAGTGCCGCGACTGACTCGAAAAGGTCGCTGTGATCTGATGTGCGGAATCGGTAGGTTGACAAAGCAGAGAGTGCCTCAACCGCAACCCGCAGATCGGAGTCTGCCAAGGCGATCTTCAGACCGCTGATCCCTGATGAAATCCCTAACTGGCTAAGCAATCGAGCAGCCGCATAACGTGGCTCGAATTCCGGTCTGCGCAATGCGGCTTCGGCCGTCTTTGCCGCGGCCTGAGCGTCGAAGTAGGCCAGCGACCAGAGCGCAAGATAGACGGTTTGGCCGTCAGCCGATTCCAATCGGCTCTTTCGCAGTGCCTCGCTCTCGAGGTTGTTTGCAAGCTCAACAATGCGCTGATCAATCCATTTCACTTCACTCGAGTCCGGAGACATTCCGAACCACACAGCGACGGCGCGTGTCACGGCGGCGAACCGGCTCAGCTTCTCACGCTCGATCAACCGCAGCATCCGGATGAACGCCTGCGGATGAGCGAAGTCGATCGTCTCCAGGACAACCTGCCGAAGGCCCTCTTGTCGTTGGGCAGCCAATAAGAGACGTTCCATCGCATCCCATGCTTCCGGCAACGAACAGCACAACATCGCTGTCGTTAGATGGCGAGCAACGCGGCCGACCGTCTGCTCTCCGCGGAGAATCGCGGTAAAGCCCGCATAGGTCTTCTCTTTGTCGCTTCCGATTGAGTTGAGAACCGCTGCGAGCAGCAAGCCTATGGCCGGCTCAGCTCCCCAGCGAAGGTGCGGTGTCCAGCCAACGAGAAAGTCAAGATCGTAGCGATACGGGATGACGCTGCGCATCACTGTGGCCAGCCACTCCGCGCGCACAGCGGCAGTGACGGCCGGTGAATTTGGAGCCCGAAAGGCTCTTCTCAAATAGCCGGCCTGGTAGGGGCCTGCCTTTTGCATCTGCCAACTTGAATCGACGTGATGGCCAATGGACGGAAACAGTGCATCAAAGAGCTTCCGCCGGTCCTTGTCGCTGAGCTGTTCACAGCCGTCCTTTGCTCTCTGCCACCGTGCCTGATTCTCCGGTGTCCACCCTCCGTGAATGCGCTCGGCCCCATCGAGCAAGCCGGACCCAATCTCCTTAACCCGCGAAGATAGGCCACTGACCCGGATCCCCGCTTCCATGTATCCATTTGGGTTTTCAAACTGTTTGAGCTGCTTCTTTGCTTCCTCGGGACTGAGCATTAGCCTCCCACGAGCGGTACTAATCTGATGAAGAGCGCTTCAGTGGTCTCGCCGAGGTCTACTGCCGCATCTAGACTCGTGAGCTGGTTATTATTTACGAACACATAGAAGAATTGATCCGCGAATGCTGTGCATGCCGCCTCCACCGCTTCGTCAACATTCACCGGTTGATCGAGATCATCCCCGCCAAACGAAAACTTGCCGGCCTCGGGTGCCTCGCAGGCCTGCCTTTCGGTGAGTACTTGTATAAGGCGGCGTGATTCCTGCCGTTCTCGAAAGGACTCAACTTGATCTTGAACAACGCACGAAAGCAGTCCTCTTACGGTCAAATGAGATTCGTCGGTCTCCACAGTGAGGGGAGACGTGAAAGGACCGCGCCTTCCGATGACCTTGGTGTTGATCACGAGTTGCTTCATGCGCAATCAGTCTAACCGCAACCAATCGGGCCGCCAACTACCCTAAAGCGCGAGCCTTCTCAGGCTGAAAGCGAATAAGCATATCCCTTGGAATCATGGTCGGGACATAAACGCGCGTATTGAATGCCCTACACTAAAGGGCGATGCTTTTGACCCTGACCACAACGCACGAGCCGGCAACGGATCTCGGCTATCTGCTCCATAAGAACCCTGCGCGCATGCAGACCGAAGAGCTGTCCTTCGGGAAGGCCCATATTTTCTACCCTGAGGCCTCGAACGACCGATGCACGGCAGCGATTCTGATCGAAGTCGATCCCGTTGCTCTCGTGCGCGGCCGACGCGGTCCTGCTGGCGAAGGCGGTCAGCTTGAGCAGTACGTCAATGACCGTCCCTATGCCGCGAATTCATTCCTCAGCGTAGCGATCGGTCGCATGCTGGCGTCCGCTCTCAATGGAAAGAGCAAAGAACGGCAGCAACTTGCGGAAACGCCGATTCCGCTCGTGGCCAAAGTTCCAGTTATCGCGGCCCGAGGTGGACCAGACCTGGTCCGGCGACTGTTTGAGCCGCTGGACTATACGGTCACAGTCGAATCTCTGCCGCTGGGCGAACAGTTTCCGGCCTGGGGCGATTCACCCTATGTATCGCTAGAGATCACAGGCAATGTGACAGTCCAGACGATGCTGACGCATCTCTATGTGCTGATCCCAGTCCTCGACAACGAGAAGCACTACTGGGTCGGCGAAGACGAGATCGAGAAGCTGCTGAAGCGCGGCGAAGGCTGGCTGGGTCAGCATCCCGAGAAGGAATTGATTGTTGCCCGGTACCTCAAGCGGCAGCATGCGCTCACACGTGCGGCGCTCGATCGCCTGGCGGAAGAGACCGTGCCGGAGGAAGAGGACGATCAGGCTACCGCTCGCGACGAGGAGGAACAGAAGGTCGAACGGCCACTTGGTCTTCACGAGCAGCGCATGGGGACTGTCCTGTCAGTCATGCGCGGCGTCGGAGCGAAGAGCATCCTTGACCTCGGGTGCGGGGAAGGGAAGCTGCTACGCCTGCTCACGGCAGATGCCCAATTCGAGACGATTCTCGGCATGGACGTGGCGTGGCGCTCTATCGAGATCGCTCGCGACCGGCTCAAGCTTCAGCAGCTTTCAGAGAAGCAGCGCGCTCGTATTGATGTGGTCCAGGGTTCGCTCATGTATCGCGATAAGCGGCTGAGCGGATTCGATGCCGCTGCGGTTGTCGAAGTAATCGAACATCTGGATGCGCCGAGGCTTGCCGCATTTGAGCGCGTGCTCTTCGAGTTCGCCAAGCCAGCGTACATCGTTATCACCACGCCGAACGCGGAATATAACGCGCTCTTTCCCACGCTTCCTGCCGGCCAATTCCGGCATCGAGACCACCGATTCGAGTGGTCGCGCGAGGAGTTCCGGCGCTGGGCAGAGCGGCTTGCATCCGCGTTCGGCTATACGGTCAGCATTCAACCTATCGGGCCCGAAGACGCTACGCTCGGAGCCCCAACGCAGATGGCAGTTTTTGCACGGACGGTCGAAACGGCATGAAGATCCAGCTTCCTGAGCTTTCCCTGGTTGTCCTTGTCGGCCCTTCCGGATGTGGCAAGTCCTCCTTTGCCCGCAAGCACTTCCTGCCGACCGAAGTCATCTCTTCCGACACATGTCGCGGTCTCGTTGCGGACAACGAGAACGACCAGTCTGCGACGGGAGATGCCTTCGAACTCGTGCATTTTATCGCCCGCAAGCGGCTTAGCGGCGCCAGGCTCACAGTTATTGACGCGACCAACGTGCAGCCCGAAGCGCGCAAGCCTCTTGTCGAGCTGGCGCGTGAATATCATGTGCTTCCTGTCGCCATTGTTTTTGATCTGCCAGAGAAGCTCTGCCACGAGCGCAACGCCACTCGGCCCGATCGCCAGTTTGGCCCGCATGTAGTTCGTAACCAGTCTCAGCAGCTGCGCCGCTCGCTGCGCGGCTTGGAACGCGAAGGCTTTCGTCATATCTTCCGGCTATCCTCGCCGGAACAAGTTGATGCCGCCACCATCGATCGCCAGCCCCTCTGGAACAACCGTCGTGGGGAACACGGGCCCTTCGACATCATTGGCGATGTGCATGGCTGCCTGGACGAACTTCTCGACCTCATGTCCCAGCTCGGCTACACGGTCGAACGGGAAGTCGGCGAGTTCCGTGTCACGCCTCCAGAAGGACGCACTTTGGTCTTCGTGGGTGACCTGGTCGATCGCGGGCCGGCAACTCCTGACGTGCTTCGTCTGGCTATGACCATGGTCGACGCCGGGCAGGCGATCTGCGTTCCGGGCAATCACGACATCAAGCTTGTGAAGGCGCTCAAAGGTCGCGACGTGCAGCTAACTCATGGCCTGGCCGAATCCATGCAACAGCTACGCGCCGAATCCGACGAGTTCCGCGCTAAGGCGACGAAGTTTCTCGACGGCCTTGTCAGTCACTACGTCTTCGACGACGGCAAGCTGGTGGTTGCCCATGCCGGCATGAAAGAGTCGATGCAGGGCCGCGGCTCTGCAAAAGTGCGAGACTTTGCCCTCTACGGAGAGACGACCGGCGAAACCGACGAATTTGGCCTGCCGGTCCGTTACAACTGGTCCGCCGACTACCGCGGCAAGGCGCTCGTGGTCTACGGCCACACTCCGGTCCCAGAGCCCCAGTGGCTCAACAACACCGTAAATATAGATACAGGCTGCGCTTTTGGCGGGCGCCTGACCGCCTTACGATATCCCGAACGCGAGACCGTCTCCGTTCCCGCTCACGCCACGTACTACCAGTCCCGCAAACCCTTTCTACCGAGCGAGGTCCTGGCCGAACGTGCAGTGCAGCATGCGGCAGATGATGTCCTCGACATCGAAGACGTGGTTGGCAAGCGCATTATCGACACACGCCTCCAGCCTCGCATTACCATTCGAGAAGAGAATGCCATGGCCGCGCTCGAGGTCATGAGTCGCTTCGCCGTGGATCCGAAGTGGCTTATTTACCTACCGCCCACAATGTCTCCAACAGAGACCACGCGCCTACCAGGACTACTGGAGCACCCGCAGGAGGCCTTTGCCTACTATCGTCATGAAGGCGTCCCGCATGTTGTATGCGAGCAGAAACACATGGGTTCGCGCGCAGTCGTCGTGGTTTGTCGAGATGAAGCCGTGTCCGTCAAGCGCTTCGGCGTCATCGAACCTTCGCTCGGCGTCATTTATACCCGGACCGGCCGGCCATTCTTCCAGGACCTCTATCTCGAACGCCAAGTTCTGGAGCGAGTACAGAAGGCAGCAACCGCCGCCGGCCTATGGGATGAACTCAGCACGGATTGGCTGTGTCTTGACTGCGAACTGATGCCATGGTCGGTCAAGGCGCAGGAGTTGCTCCGTACGCAATACGCTCCCACCGGAGTCGCCGGCATTCACGCGCTTGCAGCTGCGAGTCAGCTATTAGGCCAAGTCAGTGGCCGCGCGGAAGGCTCCGCAGCACTTGCCGAACACACCGCCCTCCGTTTCGAGGCGCTGAAGGACTACCGCGAGGCATATCGCCACTACTGCTGGCCGGTGACGTCCATCGCCGACCTGAAGCTCGCGCCGTTCCATTTACTTGCTAGTGAGGGTAAGGTTCATGTCGACAAGTCCAATGTCTGGCACATGCAGACTCTTGGCCGGGTATGCGCCACGGATCCTCAACTGCTGCTCGCAACTCCGTTTCGCCAAGTCGACCTGAATGACGCTGAGAGCTGCGATGCCGCAACCGCTTGGTGGACCGAGCTCACTTCGGTAGGGAACGAAGGCATGGTGGTCAAGCCGCTGGATTTCATCAGCAAGGGTCGTCGCGGTTTTGCGCAAGCGGCAGTCAAGTGCCGTGGCCCGCAGTACCTTCGCATCATCTATGGTCCCGAATACCTCCTGCCGGAAAACCTCGAACGATTGCGTAGTCGAGGCGTCGGCGCAAAGCGCTCCCTTGCCGCCCGCGAGTTCGCCCTCAGCATCGAAGCTTTGGACCGCTTCGTTCGCAAGGAACCATTGCGCCGTACGCACGAGTGCGTCTTCGGTGTCCTCGCGCTCGAAAGTGAGCCAGTCGACCCAAGACTTTGAAACTCGAGTGTCTCTTTTAAAGAGACTGGGTGCTGCGGGTTCGGCAGCCCGGATGACCATTCGGTCTCATTTGGCGCGCAAGCGGAGTACTATGCCCACATGGAACCGTTGCGAGCATTTGTGGAAGGCTTTTTTGACGGATTCGGACCCATTGGCCTCTTCTTCACATTGCGGCCGCCATATATGCCAGACAAAGTGTTCGCTGACGAGATGCCTTTGAAAGTTGATACTGGCGATTCTGCAGGCGGCGACATTTCAGCTGAATAAGGCTCACGGCAAAAGATGCATGCCTACTTGCGAGCGCCATGCGCAACATCATCGGAGCTGTGCAGACCAAGCGTCTGTACGTTCTTGAGGAGCTATCAGCGACTGACCACGATCGTCCACCATTTGCGCGCAGAGGTAACGTGAACAATCACTCTACTCAAGATGCAAATGAGGCAGATAACGTTCACTGTTCAGAAGCCACGATGCCAGAGCCGTCATCGGCTGTGCATGCGATGAA
>Ga0157369_10011055_pt1 | contig 10271 bp, 9 predicted proteins | sample C25metaG_FD_113461 | JGI IMG/M metagenome (GOLD analysis project Ga0157369, IMG submission 113461) | Corn rhizosphere microbial communities from Kellogg Biological Station, Michigan, USA - C2-5 metaG | ecosystem: Host-associated > Plants > Roots > Rhizosphere > Soil | place: USA: Michigan...
CGGGGTGGTCAGTTTCGAGATTCCCGGAGAGGCTGGCGGCGGCGATATCAGCGGGTTCAATGAAGCGGATCGCTTCATCATGGGACTGCTGCGGGCCTCGGTGGATGCTTTGATCGTGGGAGCCGGCAACCTCCGAGAAGTTGCTCCCGGACACCTGTGGTTGGCGGAATATGTGTACCCAGAGGCAAGCGAGCGCTATGCGCGATACCGCCAGGGGAAGCTTGACAAGCTAGTACCGCCTCTAAATGTGATTGTGAGCGGGAGCGGCGCTGTTGATCTCCAAAGGGCGGTATTCCACACTGGTGCCGTGAAAACACTCATTATTACTTCTCCCAGAGGTGCGGAACTGCTGGCAAAGAGCGGGGTGGCGTTAACGTCGGCTGAAGTGAGGGCAATCGAAGGTGAGGAAGGTAAAATCGCTCCTGCTTCAATTCTGGAGCTTCTCCGCGATGAATTCGGCGTGAAGATCCTGCTCCACGAAGGAGGCCCGGCTCTATTCGGAGCATTTTTGGCACACGGCTGCGTAGACGAATTGTTTCTAACTGTGGCGCCGCAGTTTGCCGGCCGGGACGCCAAACGACGACGCCCAGGCATAGTCGCGGGAGCGGAGTTCCTTCCGCAGACAGCTCCCTGGCTAAAACTGTTGAGCGTGAAACAGAGCGCGAGTCATCTTTATCTTCGATACGACAATTCGCAGAACCGTGTGCGCTAGCGAACGGTGGTGTATGGTCAGAGTGCTCCTGGCCACGTCTTGGCGGAAGTCAGTTCTTTCGACTGAATCAATCGCGGAGCGGCCGCACGCTCCTCCTCCGGACGGTTCATCAAGAAGGCGGCAGGCAATCTCCCTGCCGTAACCACCAGACGGTGAAACTGCTTCTGGACATGTCTCCGCGCTCTCCGATTATCTCCGCGTTCGAAAGGATCTTCCGAATATCACAAAAAGTGATAGAGACTATCAATAAGATGTGGATTCTTTCGGGTGCTAACTGGCATACAATTGCCGGACAGGGGAGGAGTCTTCATTATGAGGCTTCCATTAGTTTTGGCTGTTCTAAGTATTGTAGGGACAAGTACGGCCGCCTGGGCTCATCATTCCTTCGCCGCCGAATATGACGGGAAGAAAGCAGTGAAGCTCACCGGCGCAGTCACCAAGATTGACTGGAGTAATCCTCACGTCTATTTCTACATCGATGTGGAGGATGAATCCGGCCACGTGGCGAACTGGGCTTTCGAGATGGGAGCACCGGGGGCGCTGAAGAATTCCGGGTGGACCAGGACCTCCATGAAGATCGGCGATCTGGTGACAGTCGAAGGCACCCAAGCCAAAGACGGCGGAAACCATGCGAATGCTCGCGCGGTGACACTCACCACGACTGGCCAACGTCTCGGGGCCGCGTCGAGCCAAGGCAAATAGTCCAAGTTCGCGGGAGATTTTAGTCATGCGCCAGCACAGGTTGATTTTGTTCTCATTGGCGGCGACACTGGGAACATTCGTCTTCGCCCAAGCTCCGGCTCCGGGAAGCACGCCCGTTACTGCCAGCACCCGCACGGGTCGCACGACTGGACCTAGGCCACCCTCGGCGCCGACGCCGCGATGGCCCGATGGTCATCCGATGTTGGCCGCAGCGCCGGGAAAGACCGGTTATTGGAATTCCGGCACCGGCGGCCTGACGGGCAAGAACGGCATGAATCTTCCGACAAATCTGGAAATCGGCGAAGTGCCGTTCCAGCCATGGTCCAAAGCGTTGTATGAAGCACGACGCGCCGACCAGCAGAAGAACGATCCGCATGCCCGCTGTGTTCCTCCAGGCGGGCCGCGCCAATTCCACACACCGTATGGCTTGCTGATTTACGAATTGCCGGAAGCCAAGCGCGTGCTGGTGCTGTCCGGCGGTGGACCTCGCACCTGGCGGGTGATTTTTATGGATGGCCGGCCGCATCCGACTTCCGACGACTTCATCCCGACGTTCCTCGGTCATTCGGTAGGCAAGTGGGAAGGGGACACACTGGCGGTGGACTCCGTCGGTTTCAACGAGCAATTCTGGTTTGCCAGGGCCGGCTACCCGCATACGGAATCGCTGCATTTGATCGAGCACATCTCGCGGCCCGACTACAACACGTTGAAGTACGAAGCCACCATTGACGATCCCAAGGCTTATACAAAGTCATGGACCGGGGGCCACTACATTTACTGGGTTCCCGACGAAGACTTCGAGGAATACTTTTGCCAAGACAACAATCGGGATCCCAGCCACCTTGTTGGTCAATGAGACGGTCAATGAGACGGTCAATCAGACTCGCCGCCGTGGCTTCGGCGATGTTGTTTTCGCCCTGGCTCATTGCTCAGGAGGGGCATCCGCTCAAGGGCACCTGGCACGGAAGTTGGGGAGTTAACGCCACCGAACGCACGCCCGTGACATTAGTAATGGACTGGGATGGTAAGTCGGTGACGGGGATCATGAATCCCGGCCCGCGTTCGTCACCGCTCGAGAAAACGGCGTTTGATCCGGCGAATTGGCAATTCCATTTTGAGGCGAACTACAAAGATCGCACCGGGGGGACAGCCCGAGTAAGCATCGATGCCAAGATCCAGGACGTGACCAATCCACGTCGTTCCTTAGTGGGGACGTGGATGCAAGGCGATAAAAAAGGCGATTTCAAGGCAGTTCGAGATAACTAAATCCGGTTTCCCGGATCCAAAACGTAGTCCTGGCGCGCTCCCGCCGGTGGGTGGGTGCAGCGCGGGCCACAAGTCTCTTAATCCCTGCGTCGCGCCTGCGATGTCAGCGCAGTTCTTCAGGTCGCTTTAGCGAAGCCCCTAGATTAGCGTGCCTTCCTAAGAGCAGATTCGACGTGATTCGTGAATATCCATAGCCTACGTGAAAGGCCAGAGGCTTCGCTCCCGCCGATTCATACGCTTTGCGCAAGTCGGATTGCTCTAGCCAGCGAAAGCTGCCGTACGGGCGGCTGTAGTCGCCGAACAGCTGCACGTTCCAATCTCCAGTCTGAAAGTAGCGATAGGGAATGCCGGAATCGTCCTGTAGGATTGCGGAACTGTTGGCGAGTATCTGATCACGGATCAAGGAGAACTGGGGTTGATGCGTCATGTAAGAGGTCGCCTTTAAAAGGGTCGTCGTTCCCTTCAGGCGAGACAGATAAAGCAGGAACGGCTTGTTCTCGTTCAACCGCTCATCGGAAAGGTTCACCGGGAAGTAGTAGAGTTTGTGGGTCGATTGCTCCGAGTCCGTTCGAAATTCGATCTCGATGCCTTTGTTCCCGAATCGTCCTGGCGCCTTATAGCCGATAGCCCGGTCAATGACCCAGCCTTGATCGTCCAGCCGTACATAGCGCATCCCCAAGACCGTATTGTGCATGCGCACCAACAAATGCAGAATCGGCAGCAAAACGCCATCCGTGACTTGGCCGCGAAGCTGATGGTCCATCTGACGGGTGACGAAAAAACTGCGGCTGAGTTCGGAATCGACGGTTTCCCGCATTTCGGCGAGATATTTTGGTAGACCTTTTCTTTCGATTTGCGACGGGGTCGGTAGCGTGCCAGCCGGCTCCAATCCCACAATTACATAGATCGGAGTCTGCGGGAAATAAAGGGCCGGGGTGAGAGCATCCGGTCCCCCGAAAGGATAAAAAACTGGTGACGAGCGCAAGGAAGCCTCATCGAGTTCCTCTTTCTGGAACTCCCGCAGCCCGCTCATCAAAGTATCTTCCGTCTTGCGCCAAGCTTCGTCCAGCCGGCGGCGGTGCTCCTTCCATGAGTCCGTTGCCTCAAAACTGGCGAATGGACTAGCGGCCGTTCCGGGCAAACCGGCGATGAATCGAGCAGCGTCGTCGGCGTCGCGTAGAGCAGGGACGGTATCCGCCTTGGCCGCGGCCTCATGACTGGTGATATCCGGGGATTTGTGCGTGCAGCTGCAGAGGGCTATAAGAAGGCTCGCCATGAGTCCGCAGACAACCGACCAGTGGCGTGGAAGCATTTGTGTAAGTCCTTTGATGATCGCATATCGGCAGAAAGAAGAAGGATCTTTCGAACGGATCGTGGCACTTGGTCGAGCACCTTTTTGCATCGTTTGGTGACCGCCGGTGAGCACCTGGAAAATATTCCTAACGATTAAGGACAGGTAAGTAATGCAGGGCGAGCGTAAAGTGTTTTCAGTTGGCCCCATATTTGCCAATCCTGCAAGAAGCTAAGTTATGAATCTAAAGGTCCTAGGCCTGGTGACTAGCATATTCGGCAGCCTCCGACGGTCTAGTTTTGGAGTTTGAGGGATACACGACGTTTTGGCAGTACCCGTGCACTATGGGGTCTAGGAGAATCACCATGCGGATTTCGATCCCCCTCATTTTTGCGATTGCAGGCACTCTCAGTACCGCGGTTTATGCGGAAGACCGCGAAGCCAAAGTTGAAGACAGATTGGATGCTTCGGCCGACACTTTAGCCGATATGATGAAAGCCGCCGACCGGGGTATCCCTCAAGATCTACTGGACAAAGCACGCTGCATAGTTGTTATTCCCGGCATGAAAAAGGCCGGCTTTATTATCGGTGCGAAGTTTGGCCGCGGGTTCGCGGCATGCCGCCACAATGGCGGAACCACCTGGAGCGCTCCCGCCGCCGTGCGTGTGGAAGGTGGCAGCGTCGGGTTTCAGATCGGCGCATCGGAAACCGACGTCGTACTGCTCGTGATGAACGACAGTGGTATGAAGCACCTGTTGTCAGACAAGTTTACGATCGGTGGAGACGCGACAGCGGCTGCAGGTCCGATTGGCCGCGCGGCTAGCGCCCAGACGGATGCGATGCTGAATGCCGAGATGTTATCGTACTCGCGCTCGCGCGGGCTGTTTGCGGGTATCTCGCTCGAAGGCGCGACGCTTCGTCCGGATGAGGACGCCGATAAGGAACTCTACGGTAAAGCGGTCACGAATCGTGAAATTCTAACGGGCGACATCAAAACTCCAGCAGCCGCCACCAATTTTGAACGGCGGTTGAACCGGGAGTCTCCGGTGCGTCAGTAATCGGTCAAAGGAGCGTTAATGTTGGCGGCGGACCACCACACGCGATGGTCCGCCGTGGTCGCTTTTATGGCTGAGCTGTCAATCTCACCGGCTGGCCGGGACTCGCGATACGGAGTTTGTGGTGCTCGGCCAATGCCGCTAAGTCCGTAAGGTCCAGCCAATCCTGATCGTCCAGGTTGAAACCATACATCACGGACTTGGCGTTTGAGCTGTGCTGCAAGCCGAGCACATGCCCGATCTCGTGCAGCGATATTCTGTACAGTTCCATTTCGCTCAATGTCTGTCCGGGATTGAAAGCGATCCAGCCATCGAAATAGGGACGGTCGGGCAACTGAGACCTGGCTGCGACGGCTTCGGGATGGAATAGTTGCCGCTCTCCATCGACAAGTTGGATTGAACAGTTCTGGGTATCGTCTTCATGCCAGTCCAGGTCGAGAATGCGAGCCCAGGCATCCATCGCCCGCCGGAACTGTCGAGCGAGGGTTTGATTCGTCGTAGCCACTCGCACTCCGAGATCCATGTGCCCCTGCTGCAGCAGTTCCGCGTGCCGATTGCAGGGAGGATAATTCGCACTCCAATTCGCGGGAGTCCCTGCGTTAGCTACACTTAAGCCGACCAGCAGCCAAAGAAGTATCAAGAGCATTCTTCTCCTCTTGTTCGACGGGCGGGTAAGTAAACATTATACGGGCTACGACCCCCTCAGAGTGGCCAAGCTCCCCACGGGACCAACGGCAAAGCCGTCGTGATACCTTTACTCCATGGATGGCACGACTTTCGCCGTAGCACTTCTGGCCGTGGGTGCATCAAGCCTAGCCCAATCCATCACACAAGCTGGCACCGAGCCGATCGCGGGACGGTGGGATGCAATGATCCAGATCAATGGTGTGGAAACGCCTTTTCCTCTGGAGATTTCGGGGTCGGGAACGAATGTCACCGCATCCTTCTTCAATGGCGGCGACCGATACTCTTCGACCCAGGGCCGCTTTGAGAACGGGAAACTGGTCCTTTACTGGGACTATTACGCAGCGACTCTGGACGTGACTATTAAAAATGGCGTACTCGAAGGTCAATACACGGGCACACGCCGCATGAAGGGTCCCTTCGCGATTCGAGCTACACGGGCCGCTGCGGCTAAGCCAACAGTAGTCTCAGGACTCGCCCCCTCTATCGACGGTGTTTGGGAAATCCCCAATAAGAGCGGGAAAGGGGAGTTGGCATGGCGCTTTATTGTGCAACAAACAGGCGCTCAGCAGCCAGGATCCCAGCAGCCCAGCGGGAAAGTCTCCGCGACCATTTTGCGTGTGGATGGAGACACGGGCACTATCAGCGGCACCTTCCAGAACGGCAAGTTCGTGCTCAGCCATTTCGACGGCGCTCGCGCGCACCTGCTGGAAATCACACCCGCGAGTGACGGAACACTGGACATCCTGCAAGACGGCAAGACCAGGCTGACCGCTTACCGCCCAGCCGCCGCTCGGGCCAAAGGGCTTCCCGAACCCACTGACCCTAATCAGCACACGTCCATGAAAGACCCACGTGAGCCATTCCGGTTCAGTTTTCCCGACCTGAATGGGCGTCTCGTATCCAATGAGGATGCCCGCTTCCGTGGCAAGGTCCTAGTGGTGGAGATCACTGGCAGTTGGTGCCCCAATTGTCACGACGAAGCTCCTTTCCTGGCGGAGATGTACCGCAAGTTCGGCCGGCAGGGAGTGGAGATTGTTTCGCTTTCGTTCGAAGAGACCGAGCAACTCAAGGATCCCACGCGCTTGCGTGCCTTCGTAAAGAAGTACGGGCTCGAGTTCCCTGTATTGCTGTGTGGCGATCCGGATGAGGCCAATGCGAAACTCACGCAATTGGTCAACTGGAATACTTGGCCGGCAACTCTCTTCATAGATCGCCAAGGCCTGGTGCGGAGGATTCACTCCGGTTTTCCGAGTGCTGGTAGCGGCGATCTATTTCGCCAAGCAAAGGATGAGTTCAACATCGAGGTGGGGCGCCTGCTGGCTGAAAAATAGTCCTTTCCTCTATCTCCCTTTCTCCTGCGCGCAATGCGATGTATGCTCGCCTTGAGGAGAATCGCATGCTGTTTAACCGATTACTCGCGCTTGTGCTAACTGCATCAGGAATTTGGGCAGCCGATGCCAGTGTAGGAACCTGGAAGCTCAACGTGGCGAAATCCACGTTCAAGCCCGGGCCGCCGCCGGTGGCGGAAACGCGGATATACAAAGCGCAGCCCAAAGGGGTGCAGACCACTGTGAAGACGACGTGGGCCGATCGAATGACGACGACGGTTGAATATCCCGCCAATTACGATGGCAAAGATTACCCAGTCGAGGGTTCTCGCGACGTGGACGCAGTCGTGCTGTCGCGGATGGATGACTTCACCTCAGCCGCTACGCTAAAGCACGCCGGAAAGGAAATCGGCGTAGCGCGTCGAGTCGTCTCACCGGATGGGAAGACCATGACTATCAGCTATAAGGGCATCAACACACGCGGCGACCTGGTGGACAACGTGGCGGTCTACGACAGGCAGTAGCCCTCCCTCACGAAATCGCTTCCGAAATCGCGCGAAACGGCACTAAAGTACCTAAGGCGCTTAGGGCTTAAATCTGATCGTTTTTACCCTATGTCCGCCGTAAGATGGACTCATGGGAGCCTACGGAATAGCGAGAATCGCGGAGGGCGGAGCATTAGACCAGCGCCTCCATCCGCGAGTCCCATATTCCGGGCTGATCTCGGTCTCCTGGAAAACCTTCGACGGACAAAGGAATTCTGTCCTAGGCAAGTGTATCGACGTTTCGGAACGAGGATTAGGGTTTATGCTCCCGGCGCGCATTCCCGTAGGCTCATTCGTTAGAGTTAAGGCGTTCGCACTGAACCTGGACGGCTCAGCGATGGTGCGACACGTTTCGCGGCGGGATGGCGTGTACATAATGGGCCTGGAACTGAGCACGCCTGTGGCTGCGGATGTTCTAGCTGAGCTATCGGCGTCGTAAACGGGGTTGCGAAGCTTTGCGTCGAAATTTCAGGAAACGCCAGGCGGCTCAATGCGTCTTTACGAGTAGGGGCCACGTTCGTCAGACCCCAATCCTCCGAGTGGTTTGACGTTTTCCCAGAACGTGTCTTTTGGTAGAGATGCAGTATTTTCTCCACTATCTGGGCTGGCCCCCCAATTCCTGGCGATATCTATTTCTTCTAACACGTTGACGACGTGATCTCATGGGATGTACCATCCGGTCGTGCGTCGGATTCTGGCCATCGCGTTGCTGACTTTGTTCAGCTTATCGCTGATCCCCACGTCCGCATTCGCCTCCAACCCCGAGGCAGGTCTACCGGCCTGCTGTCGTCGAGCCGGAAAGCATCACTGCTCAAAGGTGGCCGAGGGATCCTCTTCGGGTCCCGCGCTGCAATCCTCACGATGTAGCTTCTTCTCCGGCGCCACGAGTGTGACAGCGTCTCCAAAGACGGGAATGCTGGCGACTCCTCTCGTCTCGCGCATCTCGTCTGCGAACACTTCCGCGAACCTTCCAGTGAATGAAACGCCGGCCGAAGTTCTATTCCACTCGCCGCGCCGGCAGCGCGGCCCACCAGCCCTCTTCCTGTCCTAAATTCCGTTCTTGAGGAAATTCTGAAAGTCTGAGAGAGGTGTCTCTTGTTTTCTCGTTCAGTGGGCCTGTGCGCCCTGCTGGTTCCCATTGCCATCTGGGCTGCTGTATTCGGCACTATTCGTGGCGTGGTTCACGATCCTGACCATCGCCCTGTGCAAAAGGCGCAGGTGGTTGTCAAGTCGACAAGCTCAGAGTATTCCCAAAGTTTTGCGACAGATGCCGACGGAGCTTTTGAAGCGACCGCCCTCCCTGTGGGAGCCTATGACGTGATCATTACCGCCCAAGGATTCGCCTCTTCCCGGCAGCAGATTGTCGTCACTTCAGGCAGCGCTCCAGTGGTGCACTTCCAGCTCGCGATTGGGACCAGAAGCGAACAGGTTACCGTCGCGGAGTCAGCTCTGGCCGTGAGCCCGGAACAAATGACGCCCACCACAATCGTAAGTCGCAGTGAAATCGCCATGACTCCCGGCGCGGATCTGAGCAATAGTGTGACGGCGATTACGGATTACGTCCCCGGAGCATGGGTGACCCATGACCAGTTGCATGTGCGCGGCGGACACCAAGTGACCTGGGCGATTGACGGCGTGCCTATTCCGAATACCAACATCGCGAGCAATATCGGACCCCAAATTGACCCCAAGGACATCGATTTTCTGGAAGCGCAACGCGGCGGCTACTCCTCGGCATACGGCGATCGCACCTACGGCGTCTTCAATATAATTCCGAGAACGGGTTTCGAACGAAGCAATGAAGCCGAGCTGTTCACGACCTATGGCACCTTCCACCAAACCAACGACCAGATGAACTTCGGCAGCCATACCGAGAAGTTCGCCTATTTTGGCAGCGTCAACGGCAATCGTAGCGACTACGGCCTGGAAACCCCCGGTCCTGAAGTAATCCACGACCGCGCTTCGGGGTTTGGAGGAATGGCCACACTGGTTTACAATCGGGACGCGAGCAACCAGTTCCGGCTCGTAACTTCTCTCCGGCGCGACGACTATCAAGTTCCTAACGACTCGGACGCACAGGAGCGTGGAATTCGCGATCTGGAACGCGAGCGCGATGCTCTGGGAAGTGTCTCGTGGGCACATACATTTCGGCCCGGTATGCTCCTCACGGTTTCGCCGTTCTATCACTACAATCGCGCCAATTACGACGGGGGTCCAAACGACACGCCGATAAGCGCCGCGCAGCATCGGGGATCGGACTACGCCGGCGCACAAGTTGTTTTCAACGCGGTTACCTCGCATCACAACGCGAATATCGGCTTATACGGATTCGCGCAGCGCGACGATGAGTCTGTGAATCTGATCGCCAATGATGGCTCGGGCCTTTCGCTGGCCCAGCGGAAGAATACATTCGGACATCTGGAAACGGCATTCCTGGAGGAGCAATATAAAGCCTTGGATTGGCTAACGCTCACAGTGGGAGCGCGGCTTACGCACTTCAGTGGCGCCATTGCAGAGAATGCCGCGAGCCCGCGGCTGGGCGGGACGATCCGCATCCCGCATCTGAACTGGGTCCTTAGAGGCTTTTGGGGCGAGTATTACCAGGCGCCGCCGCTCTCGACGGTAAGCGGTCCACTTCTCGATTTTGCGGTATCGCAGGGGCTCGGCTTCATCCCTCTGCGCGGC
>Ga0157369_10011057_pt1 | contig 10269 bp, 7 predicted proteins | sample C25metaG_FD_113461 | JGI IMG/M metagenome (GOLD analysis project Ga0157369, IMG submission 113461) | Corn rhizosphere microbial communities from Kellogg Biological Station, Michigan, USA - C2-5 metaG | ecosystem: Host-associated > Plants > Roots > Rhizosphere > Soil | place: USA: Michigan...
GCCCGACTGGCAGTTGAGCTACGAGTGTCTCCTTCGGGCAACGTCCACCGGCGCGCTCGCTCCTTCGCTGGCGACGAGCTACACCGAGAACGCAGCGGGCACCGTCTACACGTTCACGCTGCGCAAGGGAGTTCACTTCCAGAACGGTGCGCTGCTCACCCCGAGCGATGTCGTGTACACGTTCACGCGTCTTCACCAAAGCGGTATCCCGTATGCGCAAGGCCGCTTCCCCACGCTGCAGACCGTGAAGGCGTTGTCGTCGAACCGAGTGCAGTTTGTACTCAGCGCGCCGCAGCCTGGCTTCCTCCTCAACATGGGTGATCCGTTCGGCGTTGCGTGCGCAATCCTGAGCAAGAAGGCCGGCGCGTCGACCAACCTCGCCCTCCAGATGGTGGGCACCGGGCCGTTCACCATGGTGTCCTACTCTCCGAACCGCCAGCTGGTGATGAAGAGGTTCGACGGCTACTGGGGCAAGAAGGCCGGAGTCGCGAACCTCACGATCCTGTACACGCCTGACACCGAATCGCAACTCGTTGCTCTGAGCTCCGGCAAGGTCGGGCTGATTTTCCCCGATCCGTCGATTGTGAAGCCCCTCCAGGGCTCGAACCAGATCAAGCTCGGCAGCGTCATCTCGGCAACGAGCCTCCGCGTCGAGATGAGTGCGGCCCCGGGCCCCTTGAGCAATCCGGATGTTCGCCGCGCAGTTGAGTTGGCGATCGACAAGCGCGCTGCTGTGAACGGTGCGTATCTCGGTTACGGCGCCCCGGCGACGTACCTTCCTCAGGCCTACAAGTGGGCCCCCGCCGCCAAGACGTACGCCTATGGCGGCGCGCACGACGTCGCCCGTGCGAAGCAACTCCTCGCTGCAGCGGGGTACCCGCACGGTTTCTCGACGAATTACCTCTACATCGCCGGCTTCTCGCCCGCGTCTGATCGGTTCGCTCAGATCCTCCAGAGCCAGCTCGCGGAGGTCGGGATCAAGTTGACGCTCGACGGTGTGGACACTCCGACGTATCTGGCCAAGCTCGGCGCTGCGAACTACGGGCTGGCGTTCAATCAGTACCCGTACTTCTCGGATCCGTCTCTGTACGTTTCGCCCAGGGCGAATCGCAACGGGCCGACGCCACCGCAGATTCAGCAGTTGGTTACGGCCATGACCTCCGCGAAAACCAGTGCTCAGTACCTCAAGGCCATCAGTGCGCTGGCCGTCGCGGAAGATGCCAACGCGTATCCGAACTTCGTTGTTGCCTCTCCGACGCAGTTCGTCGCATACCGGAGGGCAACGGTGCACAACGTCAAGATCGACTTCACCGCGGGTTGGTCGTTCCTCGCGGGCGTCACTGTTTCTTCGTGATCTTCTGCGCCAGCCGCATCGACACGCCGCCGGCATCTCAAGGAGAGATGCCGGCGGCGGTCGGAACGGTGGTACAACGGATCAATTCATCGCGGGAGGTAAAAGCTGCTCGCTGTTCGTAATCTGACGAGCCGCTTCGATCTCGGCACTTCCGTTGTGCATGCGGTCGAGGATGTTTCGTTCGAGCTTGATCGAGGCGACACGCTCGGCATTGTCGGCGAGTCAGGATCTGGCAAGACCGCCACCGTGATGTCGCTGCTGGGGTTGTTGCCTCCGCCGGGGCGGGTCGTCAGGGGCGAGATCGAATTCGAGGGTCAGGATCTGCTCACGCTCCGGGACGACGAGCTTCGTCGCATTCGCGGGAATCGCATGGCGCTCATCCCGCAGAACCCGATGGCGGCCCTCAATCCCCTCTTCACTGTTGGGTGGCAGCTCCGCGAGGCGATCGCGTCGCATGCCTCCGCACCGAAGCGTGAGGCGACCGCCCGTGTCGTCGAGATGCTCGGGCAGGCGGGCATCCCCGACCCGCGAGCCCAACTCGACCGATACCCGCACGAATTCTCCGGCGGCATGCGCCAGCGGATCCTGATCGCGATGGCGATGCTCAACAACCCGGTGCTCCTGCTGGCAGACGAGCCGACGACCGCGCTCGACACCACCACGCAGGCCAACGTCCTCGAGCTTTTGGTGGACATCGTGGAGCGGTCGAAGATGGCCGTGCTGCTGATCACGCACAACATGGGAGTTGTGGCGAGCATGTGCGAGCGCGTGATCGTGATGTATCGCGGGAGGGTCGTCGAGTCGGGCCTCGTCGCCGACGTGTTCCGCAACCCGAAGCACCCGTACACACAAGAGTTGCTGCGCGCGACGCCGCGCTTCGGTGAACGCCGCAGCGTCAGAGCGGTGCTCGACGAGTCGACGGAGCATGACGCCACCGTGGCCGGCGGTTGTGCGTACCGTTCTCGATGTCCATTCGCCGAAGCGCAGTGCGCGATCCCTCCGGCTCTCACCGCACTGGACGACACGCGGTCTGTGCGGTGTTGGGTCGCGCTACGCGAGTCTGCGAACGCTGGTGTCGCCTGATGGCTGCGAGTGCGACACCCGTTCTCTCCGTGCGTGACGTCAAGAAGCACTTCGGCGCACGCCGCGGTGTGCGCCGCCACGGTGGACTGGTCTACGCGGTCGACGGTGTCTCGTTCGACATTCACGAGGGCGAGACGCTGGGACTCGTGGGTGAGTCGGGGTGCGGGAAGTCGACGCTCGCACGGATGCTGACGGGACTCAGTCGCCCGACTGCGGGCGACGTCACGGTTCAGGGCACCAACATCTACGGTCGCAGCACGAGGAGGTCGGGCCCGGGAGGGTCCCAGATGGTTTTCCAGGATCCCGCCGGATCGCTCGATCCGAGACGGCGGATTGCCGACAGCGTCGGGGAGCCCCTGCTTGGTCGCGGTGTTTCGCGGAGGCAACGCGACGAGCGCGTGTCCGAATTGTTGGGGCTGGTGGGTCTCGACGCGACGCTCGGCAGTCGGTATCCACACCAGCTCTCGGGTGGCCAGCAGCAGAGAGCCTGTATCGCGCGGGCCTTGATTTCCGATCCTGCGCTTCTCGTCTTCGACGAGGCGTTGAGCTCGCTCGATGTTTCGCTGCAGGCCCAGATCGTCGATCTCTTGTTGAGCCTGCAGGGGCAGCTTCAGGGCGGGTACGTGTTCATCACGCACGACCTCGCGACGGCGGTCGAGGTGAGCACGCGGATCGCGATCATGTACCTCGGGGAGATCGTCGAACTCGTCGCGGTCGACACGTTCCGTGAGAACACACTCCACCCGTACTCCCAGGCACTGATCGGAGCCGTGCTTCCCCCCGATCCCGTCGAGCACAGCCGGCGCAAACTGCCCCTGCTCGAGGGCGAGATACCGAGCGCCGCAGATCCCCCGAGCGGATGTCGCTTCCACACCCGATGTCCATACGCGCAGGAGCGGTGTACGGCTGAACGGCCCGCGCTGACGCTGCACGGGCCTGATCACTGGGCCGCGTGCCACTTCGCCGGCAACCTGCCGCCGGCTGCTCCTGCCGCGACGACTCGAACTGCTCCGACGGCGACCGCTCAATGATCCGCTTCATCCTCAAGCGGCTGCTCGGGCTCGTCGCGGTGCTGTTCGCCGTGTCGTTCATCATCTATTTCCTCGGCCGCGGTGTCGCTCCGGGAGACGTGGGAACAGTCATCGTCGGCGTCGACGGCGCCACCCCTGCGCAGATCGCCCACGTCCGCCACGAGCTTGGTCTGGACCGGCCCATCTACGTCGCGTATGTGAAGTGGCTCGGGAACGCGGTCCGACTCAACTTCGGCCGCTCGCCGATCAGCCAGCTCAAAGTGACGTCCCAGATCGGGCAACAGCTGCCGGTCTCGCTCGAGCTCGCCTTCCTCTCACTTGTCTTAACGACGCTCATCGGCGTTCCGCTCGGCGTCGTCGCTGCGACTCACGCCAACAAGATTTGGGACGCGATGATCCGAGTCGTGCTTCTGACGATTTTTTCCGTGCCCGTCTTCATCAGCGGCATCCTGCTCCTGTTCATCGGCTCGAAGTACCTCGGCGGTCTGTACCAGACGTCGTACACGCCGATCAGCGCGAACTTGCTGCGGAATCTCGAGTGCATGACCTTGCCGACGATCGCGATCGCGCTGCCGACATCCGCTTTGACCATGCAGATGACCCGAGCGGCGATGGTCGACGCGCTTTCCGAGACGCACGTTCAGATGGCTCGCGCGAAAGGCGTCAAGCTGTGGCGCATCCGCTATATCCATGCCCTGAAAAACGCGTCGCCGGCGATCATGTCGCTGCAGGGCTTTCTGCTCGGCATCTTCCTCGGAGGGCTCGTCCTGATCGAGACCGTGTTCGCACTGCCCGGCCTCGGCCGTGGCATCGTGACCGCGATCAGTCAGCGCGACTTCCAACTCTTGATACCCCAGGTGCTCGTGATCGCGGCGTTCTTCGTCGTCTCGAACATGCTGGTGGAGGTCATCCATCCGCTTCTCGACAAGAGATTGTTGAAGGCATGACCCAGATCGCAGCTGATCTCGTCCAGTCGCCTACCGGAACCACCGCGCGGCGACGATGGCTGTCGCTGCCGGTCGCGAGCGGGATCGTGCTTGCCGTCTACCTGCTTCTGGCGATCATCGGTCCCTGGGTGACGCCGCACGATCCGAACGCGCTCGCCGTCGGGCCGCCTCTTGCTTCGCCTTCGGGACACTTCTGGTTCGGGACCGATGCGCTCGGGCGCGACCAGCTGAGCCGTGTCATCGTCGCGATCCGGGTCGCTGTGATCGTGGCACTCGCATCCGTCGGCCTCGCGCTCGTCGTCGGGAGCGCGCTTGGTGTCTTTGCCGGCTATTTCCGCGGCGGCGCGGACGCAGTGACGATGCGCGCCATGGACGTGATCTTCTCCTTCCCGGAGTTGATCCTGGCGATCATCGTGATCGCCGCGCTCGGTCCCTCGGTACTGACGGCGATCATCTCGATCTCGATCGTCTACGTGCCGCGCTTTGCCCGCGTCGCCCGGGCGACGACGCTAGTGGTCGCGGGATCCGCGTACGTCGACGCTGCACGTGTCGCGTCGCTCAGCTCGCCCCGCATCATCATCAGGCATGTTCTGCCGAACATCCGAACACCACTGATCGTCATGACGGCGCTGAACATGTCGAGCGCTCAACTCGCGTACGCGGCCCTCAGTTTTCTCGGCTTCGGAGCTCGGCCGCCGCAGGCGGACTTCGGCTCGATGCTCTCGCAAGGCCAGGACTTCGTCACCTTCGACTTTTGGGCTGTCCTGTTGCCGGGACTTGCGTTGGTGGGTTTGATCATCGCGTTCAACCTCTGCGGCGACGCGGTCAGAGACCTGCTCGACCCTCAGTCGGTGAAAAGGACGCAGTGAGCGACGAGACTGGAGACTGGGTCCGCGGCCTGCGGATCGTGATCACCGGCGCAGCCGGCGTCTTCGGCGTCGGGTTGGTCGAGGAAGCGGTCCGGCAGGGAGCGCACGTAGTGGCGACGGGGCGAGAGCCGACGATCTCCGCCGCACCGCTGCCAGACGGGGTCAACAGGATCGCCGCCGATCTCGCCGATCCGAAGCAGTGCAGAGACCTGATCACGCGTGCTGCGGATGTTCTCGGCGGGATCGATGTGCTGATCAACAACGCCGCCCTCCTGACGAACCGTCTCATCGTCGACCTCGACGAGTCCGACCTCGAGAGCTCATGGGCGGTGAATGTTCGGGCTCCGGTGCTGCTCACCCAGCGCGCCGTGCCGTTCCTCGAGCGCAGCAATGCCGCGTCGGTCATCAACGTCGTCTCAGCCGCGGGCGTGACCGGCGGCGTCGCTCCCGTCAGCGCGTATGCCATGAGCAAGGCTGCGCTGATCGTGTTCACCAAGGCGGCGGCGCGCGAGCTCGGTCCGCGCGGAATCCGTGTCGTCGCTGTCTCTCCGCCGACGATGGAGTCGCAGATGCAGTCGGCGCTCGACATCGAGTTTCGGAAGACCGTTCGCAGCATGAGTGTGCTCGGACGAGTTCCCACCGTCGAGGAAGCAGCTCGCGTGACGCTTTTCGCGGCCAGCCCGCATGCCGCTGCACTCACGGGCACGATGATCGACGTCACGGCAGCAGTCGTCTGACGGCGTCCTCTCTCAGCGACGCGTCACTCGCACTACTGCTTCCCGCGGCCTTCGACGGCCGGCTCGGCGAGCTCCCTGACGCGGTGCGCTGGTACGGAAACGTCGAGGAGCTCGCGTCTGCCCCCGCCGACGGCTACGACGCGATCTGGGCGCTCGGTTACATACCGGGTGAGGTTGCCGAGTCTTTGCTCAACCGGCACGAAACGCTGCGCTGGCTGCACTACAGCTCGACCGGCGTGGAACACATGCCGCTGACGCTCTTTCGAGATCGCCGCATCGTATTGACCAACGGCGCCGGCCTTTACGCGCAGCCGATTGCCGAACACGTGGTCATGTGCATGCTCGCAGCGCGCCTCAACCTACTCGGCGTCCTCAGAGCGCAAGGCGCAGCGACGTGGGCACCAGAGGCCGAGAGCGACCAGGAGTTGTCCGGCTCGAGCGCGTTGATCCTCGGCTATGGCCAACTCGGTCATGCGGTCGGCGTCAGACTTCGAGCGCTCGGCGTGAACGTCCTCGCCACGCGTCGCTCCGGCACGGTCGCCGACGACAACGGCGTGCGCGACGCCGGCGACTGGCGTAAATGCCTTCCCGACGTCGACTTCGTCGTCCTGACGCTTCCGAGCACCCAGGAGACGCACGGGATAATCGGAGCAACCGAGTTGGCTGCGATGAAACCCGGCGCGTGGCTCGTGAACGTTGCACGAGGGACGCTCGTCGACGAAGACGCTCTCGTCGAAGCCCTAACCTCTGGACGCCTCGGCGGCGCTGCTCTCGACGCCTTTCGCGAAGAACCCCTTCCGGTCGATCACGCGCTCTGGCGGCTTGAGAACGTGATCCTTTCTCCGCACAGCTCGTGGCGGTCGACGCGACTCGATGCGCGTCAGGCAGAACTTTTCGGCGACAATCTTCGGCGCTTCGTCGAGGGCCGAACCCTCCGGAACGTCGTGCAGCTCGACGCCGGCTACTAAGTCGGCGCGATCAGCAGCCGAAGGCCGAGCTCCGCCGCCTCGAGGTCGAGGAGCTCACGGTTACGCTCGAGCCAGCGGCCGGATTCGAGGTCATCGCCCAGACTGCGCACCGCCGTCTGCTCCGCCTCCGGATCCATGCGTGCCCACACCGAAATTCCGCGGCGGACGTTCTCGTCCAGGTAGGCCTCGGGCCGGCGCCAGTACGCTTCGAAGAAGCCGTCGGCGCAGTCCCACGGAACGAGCACCGGTTCCATCCGTGCGCCGAGCGCGCTCGCGAGCTTCGTGGCGAGGCCGACGGGGGATGCCTCGACCTGGGTCAGGTAGTCGCGAGTCAGCCAGAAGCGGTGACGCCAACTCTCTTCGGTGTTGTCGCAGGTGAACACCACCACGCGGCGAGCCACGCGTTGCATCTCGAGCACGCCGGCAATCGGGTCCGGCCAGTGATGAACGGTGGCGAACGCCATTGCAGCGTCGAACGACTGGTCCTCGAACGGAAGGCTCTCTGCGGTGGCGTCCACGCACGGCGCTGCGTTTGCAGGACGTTGCGCGCGCATCAACGCTGACGGCTCCACTGCGATGACGTCACGGTCGGCCGGTTCGTAGGAGCCGGTGCCTGCCCCGACGTTCAGGACAGTCTCGGCCTCGCCGAGCGCCGCCCAGACTTGCGCGGCGACGCGCGGCTCGGTGCGCCGCGTCAGGTTGTAGGTGGCTCCGATCGTGTCGTACAACTGCGCGTTGCGCACAGCCGAACAGTGACGCTATCGCCGCGTCTGCACAACCTTTGCGTCGAGCAGCGGCCCGATGCGCTCGGTGAGCGGCACGGTCACGCGAGTACACCGTTGAGGCGGTCGAGCCACGGTTGTGCGCCGACCTGACGGAAGATCTCGCGCGCCTCGTCGGCTCCGCTGTCGTTGCCGCATTCGGCGTCCTCTGCGAGCGCAACCGCACGAAAATAACGCATGCCGAGCCGCCCGAAGATCTCGGCCGCCTTCGTGAACCCGTCGGGGCTCGTCTCGCCGCGACGGAGAGCGAGCTTCGCCGCGAGCCGGTGCCGATGGCCGTCGACAAGTTCGCGGCGCTCGATGGCGGGCCGATCGAGCAGCGACTGGAAGAGCGACTCCGCCCGCTCGAGGTCGTCGAGCGCGAGTGCGGACTCGATCCCCTCGACCCACGCATCGATTGCGTAGTGCGGCTGGTGCAGCTCGAGCCAGAGCGCGATCGCCTGTTCGGCCAGCGGCAGGGCCTCGGCGGGCCGTCCCTCGGCCCGCAGGAGGAGTGCCATCGAGAGCAAGTAGATGCCCTGCGTCTGGATGTCGGTCGACTCAGCCAGGTGGGCTTCGCCCGTGACCAGAGCGCGCGCCTCGTCCGTCTGTCCGCGCCCGATCAGCACCATGACGGTCGGCGCGATCATGAGCGCCTGTCCAAAGCCGTAGCCCTGCTCCCGCCAGATCGGCTCCAGCAGGGCAAGCCCGGTCTCCCAATCGCCTTGAAGCACGACCGTCTCCGCGAGCTGTCCGCTGAGTGACGCCTCCCAGAAGCGGTCGCCGCGGAGTCGGGCATAGACGAGCGCGTCGTCGAGCACCTCGCGGCACTCCTCGAGCCGGTCGTGCTCGAGCGCAAGCCCGGAGTAGTTGAACTGCGCGCGCAACCGCACGGTCGGGAGATCGGCCTCCCGTGCGATCCGAATAGCTTCCTTGAGCAGCGCGCCCGCCTCATGCGGGCGGTGGTACAGCAGCGTGGACTTGGTCGTCAGCGCTTCGGCGATTACCTCCGGCAAGTGGAGCGACTCGCCCATGTCGAGCGCGACTTCGACGACCTCGAGCGCGCGTTCGCGGTCGCCGGCGAAGTAGCCGATGCGTGCGAGCTGCGCCGCGACGAGTGCGAACTCGGGGTTCGCGCCGCCTCCGGCCAGCTCGTCGTAGGCGGACTGCATCAGCTCGAGCGCCTCGGCCACCCGGTCTTCGGCGCGCAAGAGGTCGGCGAGACGGGCAGCGACACGTGCTGAGGCGTAGCGGTCGCCGTGGTCGTCGAGCAGCTGGATCGCCTCACGCAGGAACGTCTGTGCTTCCTCGAAGTCACTGTTGCGGCCCGCATCGCGTCCAGCGCGTTCCAGAAGCTCTGCGCGTTCAACCGGATCCTCGGTCAATTCAGCCGCCCGCGCGAAGTAACGCGCAGCCTCGCTCGCAGAGGCAAGCGAGGAAGCGCGCTCCGCCGCTCGGACGAGCGCGCCCTGCGCCTGGAGCCTGAGCTCGTCGGCGTCGGCATCCCCGGTACCGAGCCGATACGCGTCGAGATAGTGGGCGGCAAGCACGCCTGCGATCTCCTCGTCGCCGTCGCGGGCGAGGTGAGCTGCCGCGGCGAGATGGCGCTGTTTGCGGTCGCGCACGGAAAGCGTTTCGTAGGCGACGCGCCTGAGCACGTCTTGCAGGAAGGCGAGCTGGTGTCGCTCGGGCGACAGCGGATCGAGTTGGCGGGTGAGGATCTCCTTGCGCAGTAGCGATTGGAGGTGCGGTTCGAGCTCGTCTTCGGAGCGCCCCGACAGAGACGCGAGCCCCTTGCGGGTGAACGTCCGCCCGAGCACCGACGCGTCCTCGAGCAGATGGCGCTCAGTCGGCTCGAGCGAGTCGAGCCGAGCCGCGGCGAGCGACTGCAAGGTTTCCGGGATCGCCAATGTCTCGATCGGGCCTGTCGGCCGGTAGCCCTCGCCGTCGCGGCGGAGCAGACCCCGGTCGAGGAGCATCCGCACCGTCTCGACCGCGTAGAGCGGGATGCCGTCCGCATGCTCGATCACGCGTCGCCTCAGATCGTCGGCCAGCCCGGGGACGATCCCGGTGAGCATCGCGTCGATCTCCGCCGGCTCGAGCGGCTCGAGGAAGAGCGAGGTGAAATCACGGCGGCCGACGCCCCACGCAGATCGCTGCTCGGCCAGCTCCGGCCGCGCCAGAGTGACGACGTAGATCGGATGATCGCGCGCCCAGTCGAGCAGGTACTCGATGAAGTCGAGCAGTCCGGCGTCCGCCCACTGCAGATCTTCGAACACGAGCACGACCGGGTCCGACGTCGCGAGCCGCTCGAAGAACAGGCGCCACGCCGAGAAAAGGTCCTCCTTGTCGGGTGCGCTGCGCTCGGCGAGGCCGAGCAGATGCGCGAGCCGAGGCTCGAGGAACGATCGCTCGTCCGCGTTCGGGACGAAACCGGCGAGCGTCTCGCGCAGCTTCGGCAGCGCGGTGTCGGCGCCCTCGTCCTCGGCGATCCTCGCGCGCATGCGGACCATCTCGGC
>Ga0157369_10011058_pt1 | contig 10269 bp, 10 predicted proteins | sample C25metaG_FD_113461 | JGI IMG/M metagenome (GOLD analysis project Ga0157369, IMG submission 113461) | Corn rhizosphere microbial communities from Kellogg Biological Station, Michigan, USA - C2-5 metaG | ecosystem: Host-associated > Plants > Roots > Rhizosphere > Soil | place: USA: Michigan...
CGGCAGGCTCGCCTACGTCTACCTCCCGGACACGGGCGCCGGCGGCTTTACCAACTTCAACCGCTATTATTTCGCGCAGACGGACAAGCAGGGCGCGATCATCGACGAGCGCTTCAACGGCGGCGGCCAGGCAGCGGACTATATCGTCGAGGTGTTGGGCCGGCAGCTCGCCTCCTGGTGGCAGCCGCGCTACGGCGGCGTCGAGCGGACGCCGGGAAGCGCGATCCTCGGCCCCAAGGTGATGATCGCGAACGAGGTCTCCGGATCGGGCGGCGACTTCCTTCCCTGGCTGTTCAAATATCGCGGCATCGGGCCCGTGGTCGGCAAGCGGACCTGGGGCGGGCTCGTCGGCATCGGGCCGATCCCGGTGCTGATGGACGGCGGCCAGGTCACGTCCCCGAGCGTCGGCTTCTTCAACCCGAAGGGGGAGTGGGAGGTCGAGAATCGCGGAGTCGATCCGGACTATGTGGTCGACCAGGACCCGAAGGCGGTCGCCGCCGGCCACGATCCGCAGCTCGAGGCCGCGGTCGCCCTGGCGCTGAAGGCGCTGGAGAAGTCCCCTCCGCCGCAGCCGCAGCGGCCGAGCTTCCCAAGCTACAAGCCCGCCGGCGGACAATAACCTCCACCGACGCCGCGGCGCCGCGCCCCGCGTCCGGGGCCGCTTGACTCTTGATTGAGCGTTCAACTAAGCGTTCAGTGATGGGCACCGGACGCACACGTGAACGCATCGTCGAGGCGGCGATGGAGCTGTTCTGGGCGAAGGGCTACGGCTCGACGTCGATCGCCGACATATTGAGCCGGACGCAGCTCAACAGCGGCAGCCTCTACCATTTCTTCCCGGGCAAGCAGGACCTGCTGATCGCGGTCCTCGAAGCCTATCGCGACGGCATCGGGCCGATGCTGCTGGAGCCGGCCTGGAGCGGCGAGAGCGATCCCGTGGAGCGGGTTTTCGCGCTCCTCGCCTTTTATCGGCGGCTGATCGTCGAGACGGACTGCGCCTATGGCTGCCCGATCGGCAGCCTCGCCCTCGAGCTGCACGAGGCGGATCCGGCGGTGCGGGAGCGGATCGCGCAGAACTTTGCAATGTGGGTGGAGGCGGTGAGCGGCTGCTATGGCGAGGCCGCCGGGCGCTTCCCTGCGGGAACCGACTTCCAGGCGCTCGCCGAATTCACCCTCACCGTCATGGAGGGCGGCGTCATGCAGGCCCGCACCCACCGGGACGTCGCCCATTTCGACCGCGGCGTCGCCGAGCTTCGCCGCCACATCGACCTTCTCGCCGCCGCCGCGGCCGCCGAGCAGAGGAGCCCCGCATGATCCTTCCCCTCCTCCTCGCCGCCGCGGCGCCTGCCCTGGCGCCTGCGCTCGCGCCGCTCGCCCCGCTCACCGGCCATTGCTGGGTCGCCGAGCTGCCCGAGGGGATGCGCGACACCCACTGTTTCGAGGCGATGTACGGCGGCCGGTTCGTCCGCGACCGCCACGTCGTCGCCCGCGGCGCGCCGGTCTATGAGGGCGAGACGGTCTATGCCGCCGATCCGGCGGGGGGTGCCGCCTACACCTATTGGAGCAGCGACGGCGCGACGCTTCGCGGCACCATGCGCGCCGACGGGCCGGCGCTGGACTTCGGCGAGACCGTCAGCCGCGACTCCTCCGGCCGGGAGGTGCGGATGCGCGTCGCGTGGCGGCTCGCCGAGGGCGGCTACGAGGCGCGATGGGAGAGCGCCGACCCGCGCTTCCGGCGCACGATGCGCTTCGTCCGCGCCGACGCGGCGCCGACCCGCTCCTGGACCGAGCCGGGGCCCGGCGGGACGGTCGACCTCGTCCATGAGGCGGTGGTCGCCGCGACCCCGGCTCAAGTCTATGCCGCCGTCTCGACCGCGGAGGGCTGGCGCGGCTGGGCGGTGCGCAGCGCCTGGGACGTGGCCGGCGACGTCCCCGAGATGGAGACGAGCTACGATCCCGCCGCCCGGCAGGGCGATCCGCGCAACATCCGCCACCGCATCCTCGCCCGCGTGCCGGACCGGCTCTTCGTCTTCCGCACCGTTCATGCGCCGCCGGGCTTTCCGGACGCCGAGCTCTTCTACCGCGTCACGCAGGTGCTCGAGCTTGAGGCGGTCCCCGGCGGGACCCGGGTGCGCCTCACCGGCGTCGGCTATCCCGACACGGCGGAGGGCCGCCGCCTCGTCGCCTTCTTCACCGACGGCAACCGGGTCACGATGGACGCCCTCCGCCGCCGCTTCGCGGCGCGCTGACCGGCGCCGTCAGCGGACCGCCGGGCGCCCGAGCGGTTCGAGGCGGGGGCCGCGCAGGCCGGTGAGGATCGCTTCGCCGTCCGGCGCGAGGCGGAACTCGCCATAGGCGGCGCGGGCGTAGGCCGGGCCCTGGCCTTCCTCGAAGAAGAAGGAATCGGTTGCGAGGCGGCCGCTCCAGTTGCGCACCCGGAAGCGGATCAGCGCCTCGCCCGGCGCCGGCGGGCGTCCGTCGTCGATTCGGCGGAAGCTGCCGACATGGTTCGCGTCGAGCGCGAGGACGATGCGCCCGCTTTTGCCCTCGCGCATCCCGGGCTGCGACCCGGCCTGGTCGGCGACCTGGAAGCGCAGGCGCATATAGTCACCCTGCATGAAGGAGCGCGGGTCGACCGGCGCGAGCCGCAGGAAGACCTGAGTCCCGTTCCTTACGAGCCGCTCGCGCGCGTAGATGCCGTAATTGGCGAAGCCGAGGACGATGAGCCCTGCGACGATCGCGACCGCCTTACGCATCGGCCGGCTCCGGCATGTGGCGAAGGCCGAGATGCGCGGCGAGGAGGAGCAGGGCGAGCAGCGCCATCAGCCCCGATTTGGCGAGCAGCGTCGCATGGAGGCTGTAGTAGAAGTGGGAGACGAAGCCGAGGAGGCTCAGAATTCCGACCCCGGTCAGCAGCCGGCTCCCAGCCGCGAAGCCGAGCAGGAGGATGAGCAGCGCCGAGGCGAGGCCCGGCGCCCATAGCGAGAGGAAGCCAAGGAGGATCGCGCCGCCGGCGCCGGCTAGGAAGGGTCCGTCGTCCGGCTCCGCGCCTTCGCGGCGGAGGAGGGCGAGCGCGACGAAGACCAGGATCAGTGCGGAGAGGATGCGGCCGATCAGCGGCCCGTGAAGCGCCATCCAGCCGGCGCCCGGGCCGCGCCCGCCGAACAGCATTTCGCCAGCGTCGAGAAGCCCGAAGGTCTCGGTGAGGAGCAGGGCCAGCACCGCGCCGTAGCCGACCGGGCGCCAGAGCCGGCCGCCGCGCGCCCACACCTGCGGGTCGAGCCAGACGAGCGCCAGCACCGCGCAGAGAATGGGCGAGGCGATGCCCGGGAGCCCCATCTTGCCGATGGCGATCGCGACCGCCCCCGCCGCGCCGCCGGCGGCGAGCACCCGGTGCAGGAAGTTCGGAACCGCCGCCACCAGCAAGGCTTCGGCGAGGGCGAAGGCGAGGTAGAAGGAGGCACCGTCGCCCGCGATGACGTTGCCGAGGCCGAAGCCGATCAGGGCTTGCCCGGCGAGGCTGACCGCGAGCGCGAGCTGCTCGACGAAGTCGAGGCCGTCGAACAGGCGGAAGAGGAAGAAGGCGCCGCCGCAGCAGGCGATCCCGATCACGATCATCCCCGATCCGTGGCTCTCGAGCGACAGCGCGATGAACAGGAACCCGATGAGGAAGCAGGCGGCGAGCCAGCCGGCGAAGCCCAGCATCGCGCGCACGTACCAGGGCGGAGCGGCCTCGCCGGGCTCTGGCCGCTCGCCTTCGACGAGCCCGCGCTCTGCCAGGCGGGCCCAGAGTTCAACCGCGGTCACGTCCGCGCCTCCCGCGCCACCCAGCGCAGCCAGGTCGCGCCGCCGCCCGCCATCCCGGCGATCACGAGCCCGACGACGAGGAACCCCCCGGCGTCGCTGCCGAGGATGTTCTTGGCGAGGAAGAGGGCGACGAGGACGATCGCCGACAGCAGCGCTGCGGCGAGCATGAACAGGTCGAGCCGCACCAGCCGGTACCAGGCGGCCATGCAGCCGATCCAGAGGAGCGCACCGAGCGCGGCGGTGGCGTGGCCGCGCTCGAGGACGGCGGTGAGGCCGAGGCCGGTCGCCGCGATCCCGGCGGGAATGGCAGCGAGGCGCGGCGGCCAGTCGTCACGGAGCCAGGCAAGGCCGGCGCGGTGCGCGGCCTCCCAGGCGGCGAGGGCTGCGCCGTTGAGCGCGAGCAGAGTCCAGAACAGGGTGTCGGTGTCGCGGAAGATGTCCGCGTGGAAGTAGAGGCCGAGGTCGGCGATGGCGAGCCAGAGCAGCCACAGCGGGCTGAAGCGGCCGACCAGGACCCAGGGCAGGATCAGCAGCGCCCACCAGGCGAACAGCTCCCAGGCGTCGGCGCCGGTCTGGTAGATCTGCCCGGCGAGGGCGAGGAGGGCGCCCGTCAGCAGGCTGAGGAGAACCAGCACCGCCTTGCCGGCGGGCCGGTCGAGGTCGAAGTGCCAGCAGAGGACGAGCGCGGCGAGGATGGCGCCCTCGACGAGGCCGAACTTCGCGAACCGGCCGAGCGCGTCCCAGTTGAAGGCGAAGAAGAAGACGATCGCCGCCGCCGCGGCGCAGGTGCCGAGCCACAGCGTGAGCTGCAGAAGGAAACGGCGCCAATCGGCCGGCGCGGGAGCGAGACCGGCGGCGCGAAGCACTTGGAGCTCCTCCCCCCGCGCGGCGAGGCCGCCCTCCAGCCACTCCATCACCTCGCGCCGAAGCTGGCTCATCCCTTTCCCCCCGGCATCGAGCCTAGCAGGAATTGCGTTCGGGCCAAGGGGTCGTGGGGACCGAATGGCCGCAGCTCTCGGCCTCGCCGCTCCCGGGCTGCCGGGTGCGGCGGCTTGTCTTTTGAGGCTCCGATGCTAGGCGCTCCGCCATGCTCAGCCTGCCCTTCATCCGTGACAATGCCGACGCCGTCCGCAAGGCCGCGGAGGAGAAGAACGTCGCGCTCGACCTCGACCGGCTCCTCGAACTGGACGGCGAGGTGCGGACTCTGAAGACCTGCATCGACGAGCTGCGCCGCCAGCGCAACGAGATCAGCGCCAGCTTCAAGACCGCCGACCCCGCCGAGCGGCCGACGCTCGGCGCGCGCGCCAAGGCGATGGGTGCGGAGGCATCGGCCGCGGAAGCCGCGCTCGCCGAGAAGCAGGCGGCGCTCGACGGGCTGCTGCTGCGCGTGCCGAACATTCCGTGGGAGGGCGCGCCCGTCGGGCTGGACGAGACGTCGAATATCGTCGTGCGCACCGAGGGGACGCCGCCTCAGTTCGATTTCACGCCGCGCGACCATGTCGAGCTCATCGAGATGAACGACTGGGCCGATCTCGGCCGCATCACCCAGGTCGCGGGGTCGCGCACCTATTGCCTGAAGGGCCGGCTTGCCTTGCTCGAGCAGGCGCTGATGTTCTGGGCCGAGAAGATGCTGGCCGGCGAAGGCTTCACCCCGATCACCGTTCCGGCGCTGGCGCGGCCGCAGGCCTTCGTCGGAACCGGCCATTTCCCCGGCCACGAGGAAGAGGCCTATGCGATCCCGGCCGACGACCTCTACCTCGCCGGGACCGGCGAGATCGCGCTGACGTCGCTCCACTCGGGCGAGATCATCGAGGCGGACCAGCTGCCCATCCTCTACGCCGGCTTCTCGCCCTGCTTCCGCCGCGAGGCGGGGAGCGCGGGCCGCGACGTGCGCGGGCTGCTGCGTGTCCATCAGTTCTACAAGCTCGAGCAATATGTCATCTGCGAGGACGACGACGCCGTCTCGGCGCAGTGGCACGCGCGGCTGCTCGGCAATGCCGAGATGCTGCTGAAGGCGCTCGAAATTCCCTACCAGGTGGTCGAGACCTCGACCGGCGACATGGGCCTCGGCAAGTTCCGCATGAACGACATCGAAAGCTGGGTGCCGTCGCTCGGCAAGTATCGCGAGACCCACAGCTGCTCGACCCTGCACGGCTGGCAGGCGCGCCGCGCCAACCTCCGCTGGCGCGACGCGGAGCGCAAGGTGCGGTTCGTCCACACGCTCAACAACACCGCCCTCGCCAGCCCGCGCATCCTCGTGCCGCTGCTCGAGAACCACCAGCAGGCCGACGGCCGCGTGCGCCTTCCCAAGGTGCTCCAGGATCTGATGGGTGGCGAATATCTCTAGCGCAGACGACCGGCCGCCGCCGCGCTGGTGGCTGGTCAAGGAGGCGGGGGCGCTGGCGGCGCGCTTCTGGCGGGGGTTCGGGCATCTGGGCGAGCGCGGGCCGGCGGACGGAGCGCCGCTGCTCGTCGTGCCGGGGTTCCTCGCCACGGATCGCACCACGCTCGGCCTCCAGCGCGCGCTTGCCGACGCCGGCTACCGCGTGACCGGGTGGGGGATGGGGCTCAACCGCGGCGTCGAGCCCGACACGCTCGACCGCCTGGCGGCGCGGATCGAGGCGCACGGCCGCGGCCGCAAGGTCATCCTGGTCGGCTGGAGCCTCGGCGGCATCTATGCGCGGGAGGTGGCGAAGCACCGGCCGGACCTTGTCGAGAAGGTGGTGACGCTCGGCTCGCCTTTCTCGGGCGACCGGCGCAACAACAATGTCTGGCGTCTCTATGAGCGGATCGCCGGCCATCCCGTCGACCGGCCGCCGATCGACACCGACCCGGCGGTGAAGCCGCCGGTGCCGACCCTCGCTTTGTGGTCGCGGCGCGACGGCATCGTCGCCGTCTCCGCCGCGCGTGGCGAAGCTGGCGAGCGCGACGCGGAGCGCGAGCTCGGCTGCAGCCACATGGGGTTCGCCGTCAGCGCCCGCGCCTACCCCGAGATCGTGGCGGCGATCCGCGCCTTCTGAGGCGGCGCGAGTTCGCGCTTTCTCTTTCGCGACAAGCCGTTAAGCTCGTGCACGGGGCAAGGGGGGAGTCGATTCATGTTCACGCTCGGCGCGCCGGGTTACGGCGAGATGGCGATTGCCGCACTTGCGGCCTTCGTCATCGGCTATGCCATCATCTGGGGACTGGACCGGCTGCTGCTGCGCCGGCTGATCGCCGACCGCATCGCCGCCATCGCGCTTCTCGGCGCGCTTTCCTTCCTGCTGATGATGGCGCTCGGCTCCGCCTATTTCACCCATCTCGCCCGCGCCTTCAGCGCGGTCGGAATGGTCCTGCCGTCGATCGAATATGTGTTCTGCTTCCTCGGCGGCACCTTTGCGGCCGGCGGGCTGCGCATGGCGCTCTACACGCGCGAATATGAGCATGGCGACGACGAGCTGGTGTTCGAGCCCGATTATGACGACCTCTCGCGCTACGACGACGAGCTGAACGCCTGGGACGAGAAGAACAGGGGCCGCTCCTATTTCCGCCGCCACTGGGCCGGCCATCTGCCGCTCACCCTCTCCTACTGGGTCAACGGCGCGTTGATCTCGGTGCTGATCCTCGCCGGGACCGAATGGATCGCGCACAAGATTCGCGGCGGCTGGGGCTCGCTTCAGGCGCTGGCGGCGGTGGGGCTCCTCTACCTCGTCGTCTCGACGCTCGTCTGGGTGTGGAGCTCGGTCGGCATCTGGCGCTCGGCCTATTGGCATCGCCGCCGCGGCGGGTCGGCCGGCTGGGGCTATGCGGCGCGGGTGCTCGTGCTGCTGAGCGTGCTGGGGGTGGCGCTTCGCTCGGGCGACGCCGCCCTCCAGGCCGCCGAGTTCGGCCGGCTCGCGCGCGGCGAGGACAGCATCGGCGCGATTGCCGACATGCGGCCCTCCGCAGACGGCAGCGAGGTCGTCCTGCGCGGCAACATCGCCATCGGCGCGGCCGATAAGTTCGCTGCCGTGCTGGCCGCGGCGCCCAAGGCGCGGACGCTGGTTCTGACCTCGCCCGGCGGCCGCATCCTGGAAGCCGAGCGGATCGCCGAGGCGGTGCGCGCGCGCGGGCTCGACACACGGGTCGACGATGCCTGCATGTCGGCCTGCACCGAGATCCTGCTGGCCGGGCGCAGCCGCAGCGCGCCGGCGCGGGCCCGGATCGGCTTCCACCAGCCGGACTTCCCCGGCCTCACCCGCGCCGAGCGCTGGGACGCGACTCGCGAAATGCACGACCGCTACCTCGCCGCCGGCGTCAAGGATGCCTTCGTCGACCGCGCCATGGCCGCGCCGCCGCAGGCGATGTGGTTTCCGACGGCGGAGGAGATGATGCAGGCGAACGTGCTCACCGGCCATGCTTTCGCCAATGACGGAGGAGCGAGCACTGAAAGCCTCGGCGGGCGGCGCCTGCGGCTCGATTTCGCGGCAACGGCCAGGCAGCTCAACGCGGCTGCGGGCCGCGCGGTCGATCCCGTCACCACCTTCCAGCATGCGGAAGCTTCGGGGCTTACCCTCACCCAGCATTACCGGCTGAAGCTCGATCGAATCGACGTCGCCCGAGTCCGCCCGCAGGCGCTGGCGGTGGCCCGCCGCAACATCTGCGGCGATGCGGCAAGTGCGACGGCGGTCGCGGACGGCGGCCGGTTCACGATCGTCTATGAGGCAAGAACGGGCCGCCGCCTGTTCGACGTCACCGTCGATCGCTGCGGGACTTAGGCGAGGAAGGGCGCCGCCACCTCAGCGGGGACGCGCAGCGGCCGCCCCGTCGCCTTGTCGAGGATCGCCCAGGTGGTGCGGGCGCGGACTCGGGGCTTGCCGTCCGCCCCGACGAACTCGACGAGCCTGTCGAAGCGCGCGCCCTTCGGGGCCTCGCCGACCCAGGTGCGGCCGGTCACGGTCTCGCCCGGAAGGACGGCGCGGAGATAGTCGATCTCGTGGCGGGTCACGACCCAGACATAGGCCGCCTGGTGCTCGGGCGGGGCGACCGCCTCCCAATGGCGGGTGGCCATATCCTGGATACATCACCTGGCGGGACGGCCCTCGCTTTCCGACGAGACCGTGCTAAAATCGCAACACCTCCGCGGGCACCCTTGGATTGCACACAGCACATAGCGACCGCTCTGCGCCGGGTGCCGCCTTGAAGCGACACCCGGTCCTTCCCACGTCGTTCTGCGCGCCAACTACAGGAGGACATCGTGGCTTTTGAAAATGGGCCGACCTTGCAGGCCAGAGTGGAGCGGCTCCATGACTGATACCTCGCCCACTCCTCCGTCTAAGCCAGCTATGAATAGCATCGACCAGTTGGTCCATACCACTGTCCGGATTGAAACTGCAGGCCCGCAGGGCGGCGGAAGCGGCACCGGCTTCTTTATGAATTTCGCCGAAGATGGCGCCCTTAGCGTCCCGGCGATCGTAACGAACAAGCACGTGATCGCCGGCGCCTTGGAGGGTGCTTTCCATTTCACGCTCAGCGATAGCCACGGTCTTCCCGATCTGGGGAAAACCGTGGTCGTGCCGCTCACTGAGTTCGAGCCGGCGTGGATCCTTCATCCGGACCCATCAGTCGATTTAGCTGCCTTTCCCATCGCGGGGCTACTCGATCACATGGTGGCCCATGACACGCCGATCTTTCATCGAGCTTTTCCATCCAGCCTGATCTGCGACGAGGGGTTTCTGAACACCCTTACGGCGATCGAGGACGTGATCATGATCGGCTACCCTAGCGGCCTCTGGGACCCGAAGCACAACTTCCCGATAGTCCGTCGGGGCGTGACAGCCACGCCGCCAGGGGTGCCTTTCAACGGTCGCGAGGAGTTCGTTATCGACTGCGCGTGCTTCCCCGGTTCCAGCGGCTCACCTGTGGTGCTGTACAACACGACTGGCCACATCGATAAAGAGGCGAACTCTGTGGCCATGGGGGCCCGTGTGCGGCTGATCGGAGTGCTTTGGGGAGGTCCACAGTTCAATGCCGTCGGCGAACTTCACGTTGTGCCAGTGCCGACATCCGCTGCGCCGACGAAGGAAGTGGCCCTTTCCCGCATCCCGATGAACCTGGGGTACTGCGTGAGGGCCAGCCAGCTACTCTGGTTTGACCAGCACTTCAGGAAGCTTGCAGCAGCCGAGCAGGGTGGCAAGGACGTTGGAGGCGGGGCGTCGGTGGCTTAGCGGACGGATGAGAGGGCGCGGCCGCCGCCTGTTCGACGTCACCGTCGATCGCTGCGGGGCCTAATCCTCGGGGAGGAAGGGCGCTGCGACCTCGGCGGGGACGCGCAAGGGGCGGCCAGTCGCCTTGTCGAGGATCGCCCAGGTGGTGCGGGCGCGGACTCGGGGCTTGCCGTCCGGCCCGACGAACTCGACGAGCCTGTCGAAGCGCGCGCCCTTCGGGGCCTCGCCGACCCAGGTGCGGCCGGTCACGGTCTCGCCCGGAAGGACGGCGCGGAGATAG
>Ga0157369_10011063_pt1 | contig 10266 bp, 8 predicted proteins | sample C25metaG_FD_113461 | JGI IMG/M metagenome (GOLD analysis project Ga0157369, IMG submission 113461) | Corn rhizosphere microbial communities from Kellogg Biological Station, Michigan, USA - C2-5 metaG | ecosystem: Host-associated > Plants > Roots > Rhizosphere > Soil | place: USA: Michigan...
CACCATGAAGTTCGACTGAGGAGTCATGATCTTCCAGACCTCATCTCAGATCGGGTTGTCATGTTGAGCGAATCGAAACATCTCTGATTTTTGACATGCAGGATCATTTTATGAATGATCAGAGGTTCTTTGCTTCGCTCAGAACGACAGCGGTTCTATTCGAATACCTCATCACCTGTGGGCTCGTAGTGAGGGACGTTATTCATGTTATGACGCAGTTGTGATAACTCGAAATACATTCGTCGCCGGGCACGGCTTTGATTACCCAGCGGACGATGCTCGGCGATGGTATGCCACGGGTTGTAGGAGAGCTTCCTGGCAAATTCCATTTGCGCTGGCGAATCGAATTTTTGCTTGGGCAGCCGAAGTGTCGCTACCGATACCCGTGGCGAAAGTTTCTCCGGCCAGAGCACACCATTGTTCTCGATCGGCATGAGGAAAGGATCAGTTTGCAATTGCAACCGAAAGTCGAGTTCCACGTCCCCTTCATCCAGCGCTTTGATCATCGCATTGCGCAGATAATCATCTGGCGGACGGAGCGGTAGCCGCGGGATCGGCGTTTTCTTGTTCGTCTTCGGCCAGACGGAATATTGCATCGCCTGGCCTTCGCCCAGCAGATACGGCACGCAGCTAAAGTACGGAGCTTCAAACGGACTGCTCTGTGTCTTCACCCACAACCCCTGCATGATCATGTCGGCGATGTGAGGTTGCTCGAAATTCACGAAATGAAAAATCTGCGCATTTTTCACGCTCCATTTTTGCAGGTGCGCATTCGATTTTATGTCTTGCGTGACAAATGTGGGCGTGGAGACGCCGAACATGTCTACAGTAAATTTCTCCTCATCCATCAATTTCGGCCCGGGCACACCCATCAGCTTGATGCTGATGCTCATGAAACCGACGTCATCGATGTCTGGAGTGATGTAAGGACCGGGGCCGGAAAAACGGACCCAGCAACGGAACGTTTGCGGCCTGGCATAGATGCCGTAGCGAAACTGCGGCGGCAGATTGTCGTGAACGATAAACTCGCCGCGGACTATTCCCTGGGTTTTGGTGTTACCGCCGCGCTCGAATCCGCCAGGTTTCCAGAGTCCCCGCATTTGTGTGGTGAAGCTTTCGATGACGGAGTTGAGAAATTCCTCCTCGTTAGGCAACAGCTTTTCCTCGGCGATTTTCAAGCCTTCGTCCTTGCGCTGCTTGTTCATCAATGCGGTGACGATGTTCGCTACTGGATCGCGCAGCGTGACGTCGAATATCGGCCGCAGCCACGGATCGATTCGGCGTTCCATTTGCAGAAGGAACATCGTGGTGTCGCTGACCCAGTTCAGAAATCGCGAACCAGTATTGGCTCGCGGTATTGGACGGCTGACGTTTGAATTCACGGCACCTCCGATGGCCGCACGCTTTGATTACGTGTTCGCCGGAAACTCCAAAGCGAAATCAATCAATCGCTTTTTGCCCAAATAGACTTTGCCCAGGTAAATGTGTGGGGCGACTTCCCGGATCTCGTCACGGACCCAGTGCGCGACCAAAGAAGTATCCGAATAGTCGAGAACAATACACTCTTTGTTGTCCATCCAGCTTGAGCCTTTGTAAACCTTGGCAATGATCGCGTTGAGCCCAAAAGGCGAAATCCTGTTTCGCAAAATTCCCTTTGCTGGATCGAAATTTTTTCCCTGCCACGCAAAATGATTTATGAAGTTGGCCATGTCCTGCGAGTAGGTGGTTCCGGGTGCGATAATCGCCGTGCCGTTGGCCTCACCGCTTGGGATTTCGCCGACAGGACTTTGCGTGAATAGATCGTCCAGCTGAGTCTGTGACATCTTTAACATTTCTGGAACTGTGACTGCCATTCTTTTCCTTTCTTTTGAACGCGCTAAAAAGTTTTCAAATATTCGATCAGCGCTCGTTTATCTGAATCCGGCAGGTCCGTGCCGAAATAATGTCCTTTGTCTTCTACGAAGTCGGGACATTTGTTTGCTGCGAGGAGTTCGGGAACCGCTTTTGCCAACTCCGCTGTGGCGTCTTTCGATGAAAGATTCATTGTGTGAATCTTAACCAACGCTTTTGCAATTTTGGCCTGCAACACGACCAATTGTCCGAGATCGGGTTCGAGGTTCCCGATTAGATTAATCGGCACGCCTTTCGGGATCGGACCAATGCTGATATATCCATCGCTGCCGGCTAAACGCTGAAGCGGTCTCGGCACGAACTCTTTCCGCAAATGCAGTGTGCATTCGTTTTGGGTTCGCCAGATCGAATCATTGTTGAGCCGCTTTTCCGGCCAGAGCAATTTCTCGATCGCGTCGTTAAATGCGTCGATTCGGCCCGCGATCGAAGGATCACCAGTAAATTTTCCCAGCGTGTTGTTGTGCAATAGCGGCGCGGAACTCCACACGCTCACCAGCGACGGCACGCGGTAATAGCCGGCTGCCACATTTTTTTCTTTGGGTTTGAACTTGATCGGATGCGTCTCATCAAAGGGATTGAAAAATTCGAGTTCGTCGACTGGCGAAAGCTCTTTGTAGGTAAGCGAAGAGAAATTGTCCCAGACGTGACCAGCTTTCGCGTTCGTTCCGAACGCGCGCGCTGAATTCGTTTCAATTTTCGTCAATGGATAACGCCTGTCGTTCGAGAGAAAATTATTTTCCAGAAAATCGGGCGCCATTACCGAAGCGCGGAACCACGCTTTTCCTTCGCCCGAGTGTGGATCCATATTTGTTGCCGGTTGTTTGCTGGAATGACACGCCGCGCAGCTTTCGGCGAAAACTTCTTTTCCGCGCATCATTACGGCGGCGTCCGCGGTGATGTAAGCCTGTCCACCAGGAGCATCCGTCAAACGGAACGGTTGAAGCCTGCGAAAAAAGGCGGCGATATTTGCCAGACGCTCTTCTGTCGCGCGCCAGAAAACGGAATGCTCGCGCGCATAAGCGATCTCGAAGGGTTTCTGGGGAATGAGTCCGATCAGGCGATTGTGGCGTGTAAGCCAATACTCAGAAAACATGCCGATGTTCACGTAAACGCGAATCGTTGCGCCTGGAACACCGATGGAATCGGCGCCGTCTTTTAGAATGTGCGGCACCGGCATCTCCTCTTTTTCTCCGGGTAACGCAAATGTTCCGCCCGCCATCTTCTCCGGCACCGCGATGCGCTCCCGCTCCGCAAGCAAAAAGATCGGATTGATCGCGTTTGGGTTGTTGATGTGATCCGTGGCGATGCGCGAGGTATCGGAAGTGCCGCGAGGCTGTGCGAGAAGCATTTCGTAAAAGAAGCCGCCCTTCTCGACGTTGCAGGCGAACACTTTTCCCTCGTTAATGTATTGATTGCCGATCGCTGAGGCCAAATTCTCCCATCGCGGGTTTTCTGGATCGAGAGGGGGATTACTGGGATTTGGTGCGATGTGGCAGGAGCCGCACGCCACACCGACCCGATATGGACGGATGAGTTTGTTGTCGTTGTAGTAAGCGGGATCGTTCACAAAACGATCGCCATTCCATTTCTTGCGCGCGTCCTCATTGAAATCCGGATTCGGAAAGAGTCGAAAACCGAGCACACCCGAAGGCTTGCCGTAAACTGTTCGATCAATGCCTGCCGGTTCGGGCTCCGCCTCTTCGTCGAGCCACAAACCGAATTCATCCGGCTTGGTGGCTGCGCGAAATCCCGGCTCGTTCACCAAGCCGAGCACTTTGAAGCGTTCGCCGCGCGGAAATTTGCGGTTATCGAGCATCTTGAGCAGATCCATCAGACCGAAACTGTCCTGCGCGACGTGATTCCAAAAATGTTCGTTGCCCCCGCTCCAAAGGTTCCAGGTGTTGCGGCCCATGATTGCCTCGGGCGAAAGATCAATGCCGCCATCCATCGGCTTGAAAACGTCTGCGGTGATTTGCGGGAAATCGGCCGTGCTTTTTCCCGCCGCTTTGGCTTCGTCGATCGGCTCGTCTTTTTTGCAGCTGGCAAATACGAGGAGCGCGCACATAGCAACGCAAGATCCGACTCGCGTGAGACGGAGAAGATGACGCCTCGCTGGCAGCATTGCCTTCACCGAGTCATCATTGATACGTCGCTCCTGAATCTTGTGGCAAGGAAATTTCCAAAGAAACAAGAAACGACGAATTGCAGCCGACAAATTTTTCCTAGCCTGCCGAAGATGGCGTGGCCGTCCGGTTAGAACGCCCACTCGCCGCGAGCAAACAAAACGGCAAACAAGGCGAAGAACAAAAGCGACCAGACCGTGAGAACACCAGCCCAAAAGCGGTTTTGACTGAGCAAGCCGAAGAGTATGAAGATTGGGAACATCGTCAGCGTATAGCGCGGAATGCTGCGGAAGTAATTAACACTGGTGAATAAAATCAAGTTTCCAGTCATCCACATGGCGTACATCGGGCGCAACTTGATCCAGCTAACGATCGTGCACATCAGTCCCAGAGCGAGGAAAGCCAACTCCTGTTCGCCTACCATTTCGGCTTCATTCGGCGTCGGGTAATGCGCTCGCACCATTTTCCAGATCCCGGTCCACGGCAAGGCAAACGATTGCTCGAACGATACCTTTCGCGTTTGCAAAAATGCCAATGCGTCTCCAGTGATGTGCCAATTCAGTAGCAGGTATGCTGCAAAGCCGGTAAAGACTAGTGCGATCCACAACCACTGCGGATTCCACCGGCGATTGGTTGAATACTTTTGTGCTGCCTCAACGGCCAGGGTGGGAATAATAACAGCGCCAGTTGCGCGTGTTATCCAGCAAAAGGCTCCTAGCACACCTGCTAGTCCCCATCCACCAGTGCGCGCAGCTAGCACAGAACCGAGTGCCAAAGCAAGAAACAGGCTTTCGCTATATCCTACATGAAGAAAATAACCTGTCGGAAAAATAAGAAAGAACCACACACTGCGCAGCGCTATCGCGCTGTCATAATCGAGTTGTACCAATCTGCGCAACAGTACCGCCGCGGCAATCGAAGCGATGCCGGAGAGGACAAGCCCGGCAGCAAGATAACTTCCGGTGATGTAAGCGACTAACCGAAGCAGGCAAGGAAACAGCGGGTAAAATGCAAGCGAGCCGTCCTTCGCCTCGTACCCAAATTCTGCGATCTTTTGGTAATAGCCAAAGTCCCACTGATCCCATAGCGCGAACCATCGATTCGGGGTTGGTGCGTATTTGTCCCAAAGCATCGGGTAGCTCTTAACTCCGATAACGAAGAGCAGGGTCTTGATTGCTATCACCCAACCGATCACGATCCAGTCGTCGCTGGGGAGGAACGCAACGATTCGCTTAATTGCCTGCCGAATCGAGTTCAGCCCCGCTGAAGCTGTCATTCAACGTATTCTACGTTGATTGGAACGCCTATATATCCTTTGTCGTAGCCGTCGTTCAGAAATTTCCGAATAGTCGCGCGTCCGATCTCGCCATAATCGCGAGTAAAATCGTTCACGTACATGCCGATGAACTTGCTGGCGAGTTGCGAGTTCATGTCGCGCGCGTATGCCAGCGAATAAGCAACGGCTTCGTCCCGATGTGTGAGACCGTAATCGATGCTTTCGCGAATGATCTCACTGACGTCACGCCGCACTGGTGGCGGAATATCTTTGCGCACCACATTTCCGCCTAACGGCAATGGCAGCCCCGTCTTGCGTTTCCACCATTCACCAAGATCGACGATCTTCTCAAAACCGGAGCGTGCATAGGTGAGTTGGCCCTCGTGGATAATCAAACCGGCATCCGCGCGTCCGCTGTCTACGGCATCGAAAATCTTGTCGAACGGAACGACTACGAATTCGAATTCGCCGAGGAAAAGCTGAAGTGCCAGAAAGGCGCTCGTCATCTTGCCAGGGACAGCAATCGTTCCGCTGCGCAACGACTCTCGAACATCGGCTTCTTGATTGGATGTTGAACTCTGAATGTTAGGCGTTGAATGTTTTCGAATTACAAGCGGCCCATATCCATCGCCCATGCTCGCGCCGCACGGTAACAGCACGTATTTATCGGCAATGTAAGCGTACGCGTGAATGGAAATGGCTGAAATGTGCAACTCGCCGCGTTGCGCCCGCTCATTCAACGTCTGAATGTCTTCCAGTCGATGTTCAAACCGATAACCGCGTAGATCGATTTTGCCTTTTGCCATCGCGTAGAACATGAACGCATCGTCGGGGTCGGGCGAATGCCCAAGTGTAAAGGTTTCACTGGGATTCTCTGTCATAGCAGGTTGTCATTCAGACAGTATCGCGTTTGATCGCTATACAAAAGACTGAGTTGCTCAATTTACGCACTCTCGTGCCGACGAATTTAGGCTGTAGCAATCTTTTGGGAGGCGATGTGGCAACGGCCATGCACGCCTTAGACTCGGCGCTTCGCACAGCGAAGCCGCTACAGTACAACAAAACAGCCGCCGCGCGGATTCGCGCGGCGGCTGAATTTGTATCTAGGAAACGCTGACTTCTCTAACAGCGCTCCTTAATAACAGTCTTATCGATTCTCCACAACTCGCGGGGTTGGGCGAACCATCTCAAGCTGGGCGCTCACTTTTTGGATTTGTGCGGCCTGCTCTCTGAGCTGGGTCGTGAGAGTCTCTATTTGTTTCTGTTGCTGCGCGACCGTTGTTTCCAACTTATCAACTTTGTCGTTCATGGCTTGTTGATGAGGTTGGGGACGCAGGCGAGGTTGAGGTATGTTGCGATTAGGCACAGCAGGTGCATCAGCCCTACCGACACCAGCGTCGTAGCCAAGGTGGTCGTTATCGAGGTCAAGAGTAACTACAACAACGCTGCCGCCAACTGGCTGAGGGTTGTTCCAGATACCGCCGACATAGCACTGTAAGGACCCGGCGCCGTTCCCGTTCGAGATGTCGCCGATGCGGATGGTACTGCTTTCGTTGTCAGCGTCCGTACCAACAAAGTTGCCGAGGTAAGTGTTATTGAAGCCAGTATCAATGTTTGCTCCTGCCCCTGCACCGACGGCTGTGTTCTCACTACCCGTCAGGTTACCTTGGAGGGCCGAAGCGCCAACTGCCGTGTTGTTATTGGCAGCGCCGCTTCCACTCGAGTCATTTACCTCGAGCGCAAGATCACCAACCGCCGTGTTCGCAGCGCCGTTGATGTTTCTATAAAGCGCGGAATCGCCAACAGCATTGTTACTGAATCCGGTCTCGTTATTGTTGAGCGCAAACGCGCCGAAAGCGCCGTTGAATGATCCCATACCGGTCTCATCGCCGTCGTTATGGAGCAGCGCGGCCGCTCCAACAGCTGAGTTTCGGGCGCCAAACCTATTAAGCAGAATGGCAGCAGCGCCAACTGCGGTGTTCGCATCTACGCCGTTACCATGGGTGAGGACAAGTGCTCCAGCACCAACGCCGGTATTGAAGGCCGCGCTGTCGACGCTAAAGAGCGCACGCCAGCCAAGCCCCGTATTCGCAATGCCGGTGGTGAGCAAGTTCATAGCCTGCTGTCCTTCGGCCGTATTGAATCCGGGGTATCCTCCGTCGGGAGGCGGAACGAGTGCTTGCGTTTGCGGCGCAAATGCAAAGCACACCAGAATGAGCGGGATGAGAAGGAACCCGCGCCATAACGGCAGCGAGCGAGCCGGATCTCGTCCGCATGAGACTAACTTATTAACTTGATTCAATGAATACATGAATGTGTTCTTTCTCTTTCCCGGTCGTGTTTGGATTGTTTTTATCTGTCACTGGGATCCGAACAGACAAAGAACCCTACCGGGCAAAAGTCCTTTCTCTATTTCGGAACCTTCCGACGTGATACACAATTTCGGTGCCGAGTGTCAATACTTTTTTTAACTGTTTTTGTGGAATGAACCCCATGACGCTCGCTCCAATGACAGTCTCAGCTCATGAGGTTCGGGGCGTTGACGATTAGGACACTTGCCGCTCGCTTTGCTGTTTGCGTTGAGACTCTGTTCCGGTAGCCTCAGACGTAATGGCACGCTCAGGTTTGGGTAAAGGTCTTGGCGCATTGATCGGAACCCCAGCGGTTGCTACGCCCCGAGACGGATCGGATACGGGCGAGAGAGTGCACCAGCTTGAACTGACCAGCATTGTGCCGAGCACATTGCAGCCGCGGAAGGACTTTGCGCGGGATGTACTGCTAGAGCTAATCGAGTCGATTCGGCAGCACGGTATCATTCAGCCCCTCATCGTCCGCCAGATCGGCACGCGATTTGAATTGATCGCCGGCGAGCGCCGGTGGCGTGCCGCGCAGGAACTTGGTCTTGCCACCGTGCCAGCCATTGTGCGCACAGCTAACGACTTGGAAGTTCTCGAACTTTCATTGATCGAAAATCTGCAACGCGCTGACCTGAACCCAATCGAAGAATCCCAGGGTTACGCGAGATTGGCTAACGAATTTGGAATGCGACACGAAGATATCGCGCTCAAAGTCGGCCGCAGCCGCGCGGCTGTGGCCAATGCCTTGCGGCTTTTGGATCTACATCCACAGGTGCAGATCTGGTTAGCTCAGAACCTGGTTTCAGTCGGCCACGCCAAGGTGTTATTGGCCTTGAAAGCTCCGGAAGAACAGCTGCTCGCTGCAGAAACTGTTTTACGGCGCAACGCCACGGTGCGTGCGACGGAACGACTGGTTGGCCGGTTGCTTGGTATTGGTCGCGGACGACGCAAATCGCGGCGCGCCACTGGCGACTCTAGCGCCACGGCAACTGCAGTCGAGGATCTGCAAAATCGCCTGCAACAGCATCTGGCCACCCATGTCACGGTTCACCATGGAGAAAAGCGAGGGCGAATCGAGATCGAGTACTACGGAACGGACGATCTCCAGCGGATTATTACCGCTCTGGGCTTGCCGCCGGCAGACTAGGGGGATGGAACGTCGGAGTAGGGGAATAATGGAGTAGTGAATTCGCGCCACACATTTCTCTGTTACTCGATCACTCCATTACTCCTGCTCACGTTGGCTTGGATCGGAATTGCGCAGCAATCAGGAGCCTCAGAGGCGAAGATCTGGCAGGAGTTCTCGGGAGAGAAAGCGCTAGCTAATGTTCAACGGCTCGTTGATCTGGGCCCGCACCCCGCCGGCTCTGACGCGATCGGGAAAGCCAGAGATTACATAGAGGCGCAACTGCGGCAGTCGGGCTGGCAGGTAATCCGCCAGGCATTCACGGACGACACCCCACGAGGCAAAATTCACTTTGTAAATCTGATTGCGCGGTTCGCGGGCGACGGGACTCAGGCACCTTCTTTCTTATTGTGCTCACATTACGACACGAAATTATTCGATACCATCCGCTTTGTGGGAGCGAACGACGGCGGCTCAAGTACTGGTCTGCTATTAGAGTTAGCCCGCGTGCTGGGGCAGCACCCGAATCTTGCCCGAAAAGTTGAGCTGGCGTTTTTCGACGGCGAAGAGGCGTTTGAAAATTTTTCTGCTACGGATGGTCTGTATGGGAGCCGCTACTTTGCCAGGCAACTCCAAGGCGACGACGCGAAAAAAATTCGCGGAGGAATCTTGTTCGACATGATTGGCGATCGTTCGCTTGATATTACGCTGCCCCCCGATTCCCCCTCGTTGCTCGCGCAGGATGTCTTTGCCGCGGCGGAAGCGCTGAAGCTGCGAAAATACTTCAGCTACCTCGACCGGAATCTAATTGACGATCACGCGCCGCTAAACGCCATTGGGATTCCGACGATCGACATCATAGATTTCAATTATCCCTCGTGGCACACCGCGGGAGATACGATGGACAAAATTAGCGCACAGAGTCTGCAAGTCGTTGGTTCGGTCGCATTGTACTATCTCGCCGAATTCGGATTGAAACGGTGAAGCTGTAAAATTTCCGGATTGCGTGGAAGCATTTTTGTCGGCAGGCTGATCGCTGAACTGCCGACCATGGAGCGTCCCGCATCTGCGACACAGCCAAAGCATACAAAGATTGGCGTGATCGGCCTCGGGATCATCGGTCGCGCGATCGCCGGACATCTTCGTCGCAAACAATTTTCCGTCTTCGTTTGGAATCGATCGCCGCGGCCTGTTCCAAATTTTGTCGGTTCACCCGGGGAACTGGCGGACTTTTGCAGTTACATCCAGATTTTTGTCTCCGATGACGACGCTCTCCTGCAGACGATAGAGCAGCTAAGCGAAAAGCTCACGCCACGTCACGTCATCTTTGCGCATTCCACGGTCGCCCCGGATTCGATGCGTGCCGCAGCGGACGTTGTCGAACGCCGCGGTGCGCAGTTCGTCGAAGCATGCTTCACCGGCAGCAAAGGCGCAGCTGAAAAAGGCGAGCTTGTTTACTACGTTGGCGGAACA
>Ga0157369_10011064_pt1 | contig 10266 bp, 8 predicted proteins | sample C25metaG_FD_113461 | JGI IMG/M metagenome (GOLD analysis project Ga0157369, IMG submission 113461) | Corn rhizosphere microbial communities from Kellogg Biological Station, Michigan, USA - C2-5 metaG | ecosystem: Host-associated > Plants > Roots > Rhizosphere > Soil | place: USA: Michigan...
AATTGCTGCTGGTAATGGTGTTTCTCATTCCTTTTAATTTCGTCTACAAATTTGGTCCGGTTCCCGTGGCTGCGGAATTGCTCAAAGTCGCCGCCTGGATTCCATTCCTGCTGACTCGCGGTGAGCGTCAGGGCTTCGTCGGAAGCAGGTTGAATAAGTGGTTGGCCGTTATCGCAGTGATTATTTTCCTGTCCCTCATTCGTGCGCGAGATCTGCCTTTTACGGTCAAAGAATGCGTTCGGTTGGGATCGAATCTGGGGCTGGTGTATCTCTGCATAAATCTTGTGGATACTCGGGAAAAAGTTTTACAGGTGTTTCGCGTCATTACGGTGTCCACTTTTCTGGTTGCGATCTATGGTTTTTATCAATGGATAATTCAGGACTATGGAGCACTCTTCTGGATCGTGAATCCACGATTGGATACAAGTCTCGCGCACTATCGGGATTATTTCTGGCAATGGCGTCACCGCATCATTTCCGTCCTTACATCAGAGATGGAACTCGGCCATTACTTCAACTTGTGCCTGCCTGTCGGAATCGCATTGTGGCTGACTGAAGGTCGCAAGCGGCTTCGATCAAAGTGGCTGTGGATGAGCATTTCCATGTTCGCAGGCCTGGTGCTCACCTTCACCTTTGGCGCCTGGCTGGCATTAGTCGCGACCGCTGGCTTGGCGATTCTGCTATTCGGCGGAAAAAAGAAATTGAAGGTCCTCTTCTGGAGCACAGTGGCATTTGTCGCTTTCGCATCGTGGCTTGCGCTTGGCCCTTTGCACGAGGTAATCGAGAATAAGGTCGTCGGAACCGCAATAGGAAGCTTGGCTTGGGACGCTGCGACGCGCCTGTATGGGTGGAAGCTGGCGCTGCAGGTGTGGTGGTCGCACCCACTCATCGGTGCTGGGATCGGAAACTTCGAGTTTGTCTCTGCGGACTACGATTTCGTTCTGGGGGCGCAGTCGCAAGGTAGTTCACCGCACGAGACGTTTCTTTATCTTCTGGCGAACTATGGATTGGTCGGCACAATCGCGGTCGTAGATGTCATGGTGGGGGCCATCAAATCCGGCATCAGGACAATGCGCGATGATCCGAGACTGGCTTATATCGGGGCAGCCTTGGCTTTCGCTGTTACGGTGAATCTGATCGGATGGTTCTCTGACGATTCGACCTATCTCGGCCCACATACGAGTTACCTGCTTTGGCTGGCTATAGGACTCACCGAAGTTATTCGCAACCTCAGCGCGGCGAATTACCTCTCGGCCCGTAAATAATCTCATAAAGAACAATGAGAAATGCAGTTACAGTCGGCGTCGTAACCGTTACTTACAGCAGTGGCCACGTTGTCGACGGCTTCCTGTCGAGTTTGTTGGGTCAGACACATTCTGATTTTGTCCTGTACTTGGTCGATAACGCCTCGACAGACGAAACTCTCGTCCAGGTTTCTAAGTACTCGGACCCGCGCATACGAATCATTGCGAACCGCGAAAATCGGGGCATTGCTGAAGCAAACAATCAGGGTATCGAGGCGGCTATTGGGGAAGGTTGCGAACTTGTTCTGCTCATGAATAACGATACCGAATTCGAGTCAGATTTGATCGCAAAGCTCGTGGCTGGTCTCTATGAATTCGGATGCGAAATGATTGCGCCAAAAATCCTGTACTTCGAGAATCCAAGTAAGATTTGGAGCGCAGGCGGGGGGATGGATCCCAGCAGGGGATACGCCGGTTTCCATCATGGGTACGACGAAATCGACAGAGGACAATTCGATTTGCCTCAGCCAGTGGACCACGCCCCTGCATGTTGCCTGCTCGTCCGAAAAGAAGTATTCCAGCGTATAGGATTGATGGACAGCCGGTACTTTACTTACGTTGAGGACACTGACTTCTCTTATCGCGCCAAAATGGCGGGGATGAGGCTTATGTACCTGCCCTCGGCCACCCTGTTGCATAAGGCGCATAGCCTGACCGGCGGCCTATTCTCCGACTTTATGATGCGTTACACCACGCGCAATCGTATTTATTTTATGCTGAAACATTTCGGACCGTGGCGTGGTTTGTACTACATTCCTGCTTATCAAATGCACCTGCTGCTTCAGTTGTTCTCCCGAGAAGTGAAGCCTTCGATGTTTTGGCTGAGAGAGAAAGCATTTTTTGAAGGTCTCGCGCTCTGGCGCCGAAGCCTCGTGTAAATCGCTGAATGTCATCTTCGCAAGAAACAGTTACCAGCGGATCGGCCGCCTCGGGCACCGAAGTCTGCTCCATTCCCGCGCCGGTAAGCGATCTCAGCCGGCGGAGCCTGGGGCGGTTGGTTGCAAAGAATGCTTCGGCGAATCTTGTGCGACTAACCGGGGCCGGTGTGGTTGCTCTCTTGCTGCCACCATTCCTGGTTAGAGAAATGTCCAAAGGCGCTTACGGCGCCTGGGCGATTCTACTTCAGCTGACCCTCTATGTGAGTTATTTTGACTTCGGCATCCAAACCGCCGTTGCACGATTCGTTGCTCACGCCGATGAACTAGGTGACACGGAGCAGCGGGATGGCATCGTGAGCACCGCAGTTCTGATGCTATCCGGTGGCGCAGTCCTCGGCGGCATCCTCGTGCTGGTAATGACGTGGCGGTTGCCGAGCATGTTTCATCAGATGCCCGTGGAGTTTTACCAGTCTGCTCAGATCGCTCTTCTTTTGATGGGAGGATCGTTCGCGCTGGGACTGCCTGCAAACCTGGTTTCTGCATATTTCACGGGAATGCAGCGCAATGAAATTCCCGCCGCGATTGCGATCACGAATAAGTTCGCGATGGCGTTATTTGTGGCCGGTACGGTGCTGCGCCATCAGGGATTGGCAGCGATGGGTGCTGCTGTGGCTGTCGCAAACGTCGCTAGTTACGCCGGTGCCTTTGCGGCATGGCGTAAGTATGCGCCACAAGTAAAAGTTCGGCTGGCGCTGATATCGAAAAGTTGCCTGCGAATGATTGGCAGCTACTCCGCAACCTTGATTGTGTGGATGGCCGCCACGTTGATGATCAGCGGCCTGGATTTGGTAATCGTCGGAATATTTGACTACAAAGCGACCGCCTATTACGCGATTGCGGCGACATTGACGACTTTCCTGGCCCAGGTGCAGGGAGCAATTTTCGCAGCTCTGCTGCCCGCGTCCGCGGTGCTGAGCGCCAGAGGCGACGGTGAGAGACTCGGTCGCTTGCTGGTCTCCTCGACGCGATATGGAACGCTGATTTTACTGGCAATGGCTGTGCCACTTGTCGTCGGCGGACGTTACATCCTTCAACTGTGGGTGGGTGCCGACTACGCTGTGCATGCCACGCTGATCATGCAAATACTGGTGATAGCGAACGTGATCAGGCTTTGCGCTCTGCCTTACTCAACTCTGCTGCTTGGCACTGGGCAGCAGAATAAAGTCATTATTTCGCCGTTGGCCGAAGGAGTGACGAACTTACTGAGCAGCATCGCCGGAGCTTATATGTTCGGAGCCATCGGGGTCGCGATGGGCACCCTCATCGGTGCATTCGTCAGTGTCGGCTTACATTTCTTCTATAACATACCGCGCACGAAACTTATTGCGATCGACAGACCGCTTCTGCTGAAACAAGGTGTATTACGCCCATTAGCCTGCGCGGCTCCACTCTGCTTATTGATGCTGTCACGCGGGGCAGTTCGTCCCGTAGCAGTTGGCGTCGAGGTCATCGCCCTCGCGATGGTTTCGTTTGCAGTGTTGGCCTATGGGCTGCAACGGCCTGAACGGCGCGAATTGTTGCGCTCACTCAGCATGAGGTGACGAGGTCGTTACCGATGGAAGCTGCAGGAAGAGAGAACATGATTCAAAACTCCGCGGTCCGGGACCGTGTTGCTGACGCTGACAACGAAGCAAGAATGCCAAAGGAAGAGTCACGTGGCCTGGCGGGTTGGCTGGCTGGCAAATACAACCGGTTATATAGGGCGGTTGCTCCGACCAGGGTTCCTCCCACATCTTCGAGGGATTTTAAATTCATCCGTGATCTTGCATCCACTCCTACTGACATTAACGAACACCTCGAGCGCATTTTCCTCGAAACTCTCCTGCTTCGCCCAAGCTTGATTGTCGAACTCGGAGTTAGGTGCGGAGTTAGCACGAGTGTCTTTGAACGGGCGGCAGGTATTTTCGGAGCACGAATCATCAGTGTTGATCTCACTGACTGTTCAACGATCTCTCAGTACGCCTTTTGGGAGTTCGTGCAATCCGACGACATCGAATTTGCCGGCCGATTTTCGGAGTTCTGCCGGGGAAAGGGAATCACTCCTTTGATCGACCTCCTTTTCATAGATACCAGCCACTACTACGAGCACACCGTGCAGGAAATCAAAGCATGGTTGCCGTTCGTTTCCGCCAGAGGAAAGGTTATTTTCCACGACACCAACCTCAAGGTACTCGGACCTCGACGCGACGGTTGTTTCCAGCTTTCGTGGGATAACCAGCGTGGTGTAATTCGTGCTATTGAAGAATATCTGGGCGTAGCTATTGACGAGAACAAGGATTTTTCAGATCAGATCGGCGATTGGATGGTGCGCCATTGGCCAAACTGCAATGGTCTGACCATCATGGATCGCATTACTTAGCTCTGCAGTGTTGCGCATCGCATTTATCGGCGCCTTTGCCTTCAGTCCAAAAGGGACGATGAGGGCGCGCGCGCATCCACTGGCGTCTGAACTGGTTAAACTGGGACACGAGGTCACAATCTTTCTTCCACCTTACGATAATCCAGCAGATCTGGGGCGCGTGTGGGAGCAGGAAGGCGTGCGCGTCTGGAACGCGGGATCACCTTCGCGCCTTCAAAATCGTGCGAACGAGAATTCCGCTCCCCAAGTGGACGGCAAAGTCTCACGGCTAAATTATCCGCGGCTGCTACTGCAGTTGCTCGCGGCAGTGAATCACTACAAGCCTGACCTGATCCATATATTTAAGCCGAAAGGTTTCGCGGGAGCCGCCGGAAGTTATTTGCTGCTGAAAGGCAACCGGGTCGTGCTCGATTGCGACGACTGGGAAGGCTGGGGTGGATGGAACGATGTGAAGCCTTACCCGTTGATCGTGAAGGAGTATATCGATCGCCAGGAACGTTGGATGATGCGACGAGCGCACGCGGTGACGACAGCCAGCCGAGTGCTCGAACAGCGCGCACTCTCCCTGAGAGGACAAGCCGGAGGGGTGTACTACGTCCCGAACTGCGGTGCATCGACGGCAAATGGCGAACTTCAAACATTAATCCGATCACTTTCTCCTGCGGAGACGAGAAGGGAACTGGGATTGCCCGAAGGCCCATTGGTCCTCCACAGCGGCCACTTTGCCGACGAACAGGGACTGGCGTTATTCCTGCGTTCGGCGGCCCGGGTTGCGAAGGAAATACCGATGTCAGTGGTGTTGGTTGGAGATGGCGCGGAGTCCCCGCGGATTCAGCGAAGATTCCAGTCCGAACTGAACGCGAGCACATATTTTTTCCCAAGCCTTCCCTATCGCGATTTTCTCAGGATCGTCTGGGCGTGCGATATTGCTGCGTTTCCCTATCCTGACGACAGTGTGCATCGCGCAAAGTGCTCCGCAAGAATTGTTGATTACATGGCCATGGCGAAGCCGGTGCTGACCTCTCGGGTTGGTCAGAATCTCGAATACATCGGGGATGGGGAAAGCGGCATTCTTGTCGCGGCCGGCGACGAGGACGGCTTCGCCAGGAAGCTCGAATTGCTATTACGGAATCCTAGTCTCCGAGAGCGGCTGGGTCACCAGGCCGAAGCCAGAATCCACGCCAAGTTTCAATGGAATGGCGAAGCTTTGCAGAACTGCCTGGCGGCTTACGAGCAGGTCCTTCAACCATCGATGCGGTTGCATCTTCTTCCGGTAGCGAAAGCTCGATAACCTCTTGCGAAGTGCCTCATTCCGATGCCGAAGATCTTATTTTTAACCGCGTACCCTATCGAGGATGCGTCGTGCCGTTATCGGGTGCACCAGTTCCTGCCATACCTGGAGAGTGCAGGGTATGAGTGCACGGTCTCCGCGTTCTGCTCCCCGGAATTGTTCAGCGCACTTAAGTTCAGCGGAAAAATTCGGACCAAGGTTACGGGGACGCTTCACTGTACTGTGCAGAGGCTGTTCCAGCTTTTTGATATTTCTAAATTTGACTTCATCGTGATTCACCGCGAAGCTTTTCCATTCTTCGCGCCGCACATAGAAAACTGGGTACTGCGGCGGCATCAGAAAGTAATCTTCAGTTTCGACGATGCCATTTACGCCGGACACAACGAAGTGGTTCATCTGAATCACCCAAGGCTTTACCGTTGGAAACATGGTCGCAAGTACGACGAAGTAATCCGGCGCAGTACCCAGGTTATCGCCGGAAACCGTATCTTGGCGGAGTACGCGCGACGCTTCAATCCAAGCGTCAGCGTGATTCCAACGGTGGTCGACTGCCGGCAATATTCGCTGCGAGCGCAAGTAGCGGAGCCGCACGGCTCGCGCCCAGTCACGGTTGGGTGGGTAGGAAGCCGCTCGACCGCACCCTACCTCACATTGGTCGAGTCTGCTCTGCGACGGCTGGCGCACTCCTATCCCGGAGGAGTTTGTTTCCGATTCATTGGGCATCCCGCGTACGCCCCCAATATTCCGTACTCGTCATCGGTTCCCTTCAGGCTTGAATCTGAAATCGAAGACCTGCACTCGATTGATATTGGGCTGATGCCTTTACCGGATACCGAATGGACCCGCGGCAAGTGCGCCTTCAAAGCAATCCAGTACATGGCGAGTGGCATTCCAGTTGTGGCCTCGCCAGTCGGAATGACTCCCGACCTGATCCAGCACGGCGTCAATGGACTGCTCGCATCCTCTTCTGACGACTGGTTTCGTGAACTGGAACGGCTGATCTGTGATCCCGAGCTACGAGGCAGGGTCGCAATCGCAGGTCGGAAGACGGTCGAACAGTCGTACTCACTCGAAAAATGGGCGCCGCGATTTGTGGGGTTGTTCGATAACTTGAGAGACGAAAAGCGCGTTTTCCAAATCGAACATATTGCCGCATGAACTCACAGCTGCAGACTTTTTACAAGGAATTGGGAGAGTACTCGAGCCAGGGTTCGAGGGCTTCAAAAGCAGCAAAGCGTGCAATGGATATTCTCGGGGCAGTGGGGCTCATGGTGGTTCTGACTCCTGTTCTTATTGTCCTCGCTCTACTGGTGCTCGCGGCAGACGGGCCCCCGGTACTCTACCGCAGACGTGTTGTAGGTCCGGGAGGAGCATTTGATGCCTTTAAATTCCGCACCATGCGTCGCGATGCTGATCGGATTCTTGAGCACGATCTGGTGATGCGTGCCGCCTTCCGGCAGAATTTCAAATTGAAGGGCGATCCCCGCGTTACCAGGCTCGGGGCAGTATTGCGAAAATTCAGCCTGGACGAGTTACCGCAGCTGTTCAACGTGCTCCTCGGGCAGATGAGTCTGGTCGGCCCGCGAATGATTACAGCGCCCGAACTGGAAAAATATGGAGAGCACAAGTCGCTACTACTTACAGTCAAGCCCGGCCTGACCGGCTATTGGCAAGTGCACGGCCGGCAGGAGGTCTCGTATGTTGAACGCGTGCGCATGGACATTCATTACATCCAAAACTGGAGCCTTCGCATGGACATGGAACTATTGGTGCTGACGCCGATGCGTGTAATCCGGGGGCGAGGAGCGTACTGACCATGGCAAGCATCCTGGTCACCGGCGGGGCGGGTTACGTGGGTTCGGTGTGCTGCAGGAGACTCCTGGATGAGGGACATAAGGTCGTCGTCATCGACGATCTGTCCAGCGGGCGCGCTGCCGCGGTACCAGGAGGAGCATCACTCTACATCCTCGATTACGGTGATCGCGCAAGCGTAGCACGCCTGCTAGGTCACACTCGCATCGATGCCGTTTTTCACTTTGCGGCCAAGGCGCTAATTCCAGAGTCAGTATCGAATCCAGGAATATTCTTTGACGTGAACGTTTCTTCCGCCATCGCCTTCCTGGAGGTGCTTCGCCGGTTCGAAGTAAAGCGTTTCGTGTTTTCGTCCTCAGCGGCGGTGTATGGAAATCCGCAGTCGGAGTTTATCGATGAGGATGATCCTAAGCAGCCGGTAAATTCTTACGGTGAAAGCAAATTGATGCTCGAACGCGTCCTGCACTGGTACGCCGCGGCTTACGGATGGACAGTGGCAGCTTTCAGGTACTTCAACGCTTCAGGGGCGACGCGAGAGGCAGGTGAGGACCATCAGCCGGAGACGCACATCATTCCTTTATTGCTCGATGTCGCTGCCGGCGAGCGTCCGGCATTTGAAATTTACGGCGACGATTACGACACGCCGGACGGAACCTGCGTTCGCGATTACGTTCACGTTTCTGATATTGCGGCTGCTCACATGTTGGCGCTAAACCTGCCTCAGCGTGCGGGAACGAGGATCTATAACATCGGATGCGGTAAGGGCTATTCCGTGCGCGAAGTAATCTGCGCAGTAGAGCGGGTGACTGGGAAAAAGGTCCCGGTGCGCATATCGCCACGTCGGCCGGGAGACCCGTCCGCGTTATGTGCCAGCCCGGCGAGAATTGAACGCGAAATGCGTTGGAAACCGCACTCGTCTGATTTGCACCACATCATTAGCACGGCCTGGGAGTGGAAGATGGACTCCAGAACGCGTGGTACAGCATATGAGCGGAAACTGGCATGATTTACGGCACGTCTGGTTAGCTCTCTTCTTCGCGCCGCTCTTTACGGATATCAATTCCAAGCTGCTCAGCTTTCTTGTAAAGGTGGCTGCGCTCCAACCCGAGTGTTTTTGCGGCGTTGGTCATGTGGAAGCCGGCATGCTTCAGTTCCGCCAGGATTACTTCACGCTCGAAGCCTTCCACTCGTTCGGCTAGTGTACCGGTTTGAAGGGCGCGCGCATTCACTTCCGGCTCTGCTCGAAGAACAGAACCCACCGTTTCAATGCCCACCTCTTCGCCGGTGTTTAGCAACATCAGGCGCTCCACAACATTCCTCAGTTCACGAACATTTCCTGGCCAGGAATATTCTTGCAGTCCCCGGATCGCGGCTTCGCTGAACTTCGTCGGTTTCCAATTGTTCTGTGCGCATACCAGCGCGGCAAAATGCGTGATGAGGGTGGGTATGTCTTCTCGACGTTCCCGCAGCGGCGGTATCAGGATCGGGAAAACGAATACGCGATGAAACAGGTCCTGCCGAAATTTGCCGTCGTGCACGAGCGCTTCAAGGTTGCGGTGAGTCGCGACGATAATGCGAACATCCACCCGAGTCGGTTTGGTGGTGCCGATGCGCTCTACCTCACCCTCTTCCAGCACGCGCAATAGTTTCGCTTGCATCATCAGCGGCATGTCGCCGATCTCGTCGAGAAAGAGCGTCCCGTGATCTGCCTGCTCAAATTTGCCGACGTGACGCATGGCTGCCCCGGTAAACGATCCTTTTTCGTGCCCGAACAGCTCTGATTCGATTAGTTCGGCAGGCACAGCCGCACAATTTAGAGCTACAAAGGGCCCGGATGTGCGCGGGCTTTTTTCATGCAGGGTTCGCGCAACCAGTTCTTTGCCGGTCCCGGTCTCGCCCAGAATGCACACCCGCGTCTCAGTGGCGGCGACGCGTTCCACTTGCGCCATAACTTTCTTCATGGCATCGCCAGTCCATACGATTTCGGGATGACCGAGCCGCTGCCGAAGCTGGCGGTTCTCGGTTTCGAGCCGCTGCAACTTGAGCGCGTTTTCAACCGTAAGCAGTAACTTGTCGGTAGAGATAGGTTTTTCCAGAAAATCTATCGCGCCCAGTTTGGTCGCGCGCACCGCCATCTCTATCTGCGCCTGCCCTGACATCATTACCACCGGCGTATCCACGCCCTGCGCTCGCAATTCTTCGAGCAGAGCCAGGCCGTTTTTTCCGGGCATGACCACGTCCGAGAAAATCAGATCGAACGTATCCGACTTTGCAAGCTCGATGGCTTTCGTAGCGTTATCACAGACTGTGGCTTCATGCCCCGCCAAGCGAAAGGCGCGTGACAGCGACGCCAGGGTGCTGGCTTCGTCGTCCACGATCAGCAGATTTGCCTTGCGCGGCAAGGTTTCTCCTAAGAGTCGCGAGCGCCGGAAACCTTATCGTCGTTTCGCGGCAGCTCGATGATAAATGTTGTGCCTCGTCCGGGCTCGCTGCTTACACCGATTCTCCCCCCATGATCGCTGACAATTGACTGCACGATCGCCAACCCGAGCCCGGTGCCGT
>Ga0157369_10011065_pt1 | contig 10266 bp, 8 predicted proteins | sample C25metaG_FD_113461 | JGI IMG/M metagenome (GOLD analysis project Ga0157369, IMG submission 113461) | Corn rhizosphere microbial communities from Kellogg Biological Station, Michigan, USA - C2-5 metaG | ecosystem: Host-associated > Plants > Roots > Rhizosphere > Soil | place: USA: Michigan...
CACCTGGCACACCCTCTGGCGACCCGCCGGCCGCCCGCAGTGAGGACCGCGCCCGCGCTGGTCGCCGGGGCTGCCGCCGTCGCCTGCGCGGTGGCCGCCGTCGTCCGGCGCACCAGCCGCCCCGCGCTCGCCGGCTGGGCGCTGCTCGCCCTGGCGTTGCTGCTGCTCGCGGCCGCCGTCGCGGGCGGCCCGTCCGCCGGGACGGGCCGGCCGGGCGCGGTCGCCGTCCCGCTGGCGGCTGTGCTGTCGTCGGGGCTGGGAGTTCTGCTGCTGCACCGTCGTCCGCCGCGGTGGTTGCCGGAGCGACGCTGGGACGCCGGGATCGTCCTGCTCGGATCGGCCGCGACGGCGAACGCGCTGTTGCCCGCTCCGGCGCCGTGGCCGGGGCTGCCCGCGCCGGCGTGGCTCGCAGCCCCGGCCTGCCTCGCGCTGGGCGCCGCGGCCCTCGCGGCCCCGCGTTCGCAGCCGGTCGTCTGGTGGACCGCGGGCGGGCTGCTCGTGGTGGCGGTCGGCCTGGCGGCGGGGCCGGATGGGGCCCTCGGTGCCCTGCTCACCGGCGCCGGGTTCGCGGTGGTCGGCGCGGGCGCCCTCACCCAGGTGCTGCCGGGCCTTTCCCCGGCGAGGGGCGGCGCGGGCGTCCTCGGCGACCGGCGCCGCGCCGGCGTCCCCACCGGGCTCTCGCCCCGCGGGCTGTCGTGGGCCGGCAGCGCCGCTGCGCTCGTGGTCGTCGGCGCAGCCGTCGCCGGGTCCTCCGTTCCCCGCAGCGCTGCGGTCCTCGGCTGGGCGGCGCTCGCCCTGGTGCTCACGCGCAGCGCCCTCGCCTTCCTCTTCTCGAGCGGCGCCGGGGACGACGAGCTGACCGACCGGCTCACCGGCCTCGCCAGCCGGGAGGCGATCAGCGAGGCACTGGCCACCGACCGTACCGCCGGAAGCCAGGACGACGGTTCGGCGGGGTGGACCGACCAGGTCGCCCTGCTGCTCGCCGACATCGACGGCTTCGACCGGATCAACGTCGCCCTCGGGCGCGAGGCGGGCGACGCCGTGCTCACCGAGGTGGGCGCCCGGTTGCAGGGCGTGCTGAGGGCGCCGCAGCTGCTCGCGCGGCTGGGCGGCGACGAGTTCGCCGTCCTGTTGCCCGGCGCGGGCCCCGAGCCCGCGACGCGGGTCGCGACGGCGCTGCGGGAGGCGCTGACCCTGCCGCTGGACGTCGACGGCGCGCGCCTGTCAGTGCAGGCGACGGTGGGGATCGCGACCTGCCTGCTCCCCCGCGGCCGTCCCGAGGATCTGCTGCGCCAGGCGGACGCCGCCGTGCATCGGGCCAAGTCGACCGGCAGTGGCATCGCGGTCTACGACGCCGAGCGGGACGGCGCCGGGCCCCTGCGGCTGCGCCGTGTCGACGAGCTGCGCTCCGCGGTCGAGCGGGGCGACCTCGTCGTACACCTGCAGCCGCAGGTCGAGCTGGCGTTCGGCCGGGTGGCCGGGTGCGAGGCCCTGGCCCGCTGGAGGCACCCGCACGACGGCGTGCTCCTGCCGGACGCGTTCCTCCCGCTGGCGGCGCACACGGGGCTGATGCGGCCGGTGGCGGCCGTCGTCCTCGACAAGGCCCTCGAGGCCTGCGCCCAGTGGTGGCCCCGCCACCGCCTGCCGGTGAGCGTGAACCTGACCGCCGACGACCTGCTCGACCCCGGCCTCACGGACCGGATCGCCGCGACCCTCGAACGGCATGCGCTTCCCGGCGCGGCCCTGCGCGTCGAGCTCACCGAGGACGCGCTCGTCGCCGACCCCAAGGCCGCGGCCGCGCTGCTGCAGGGCTGGCGCGCACTGGGGGTCGGCGTCGCCCTCGACGACTTCGGCACGGGCTACTCCTCCCTCGCCTACCTGCGGGAGCTGCCGTTCGACGAGCTCAAGCTCGACCGGGTCTTCGGGGCGGACCTGCGGCGCCGGGCGACGCTCACGATCGTGGCCCACACCGTGGCGATGGCGCACGGCCTCGGCCTGCGCGTGGTCGCCGAGGGGGTCGAGGACGAGGCGACGGCCCGCACCCTCGCCGACCTCGGCTGCGACCTGGGGCAGGGCCATGCGTTCGGCGCGGCCATGGCCCCGGCCGAGTTCCTGACCTTGCTCTCTCGTGGGGGTTGAGCGCGCCCGGCTGGCCTAGCGTGAACGCCATGCCTGGAAGCGGTCGTGCGGCCGCGGCGCTCGCCGCCCTGCTCGCGCCCGTTCTGGTGGCGGGGTGCTCCGCCGGCCCCCGGGAGACGGGCCCCCGGGCGGCCGGGTCCGGATCGACGGCCACGGCGTCGGCCACGCCTACTCCCGCCCCGTCGGTTCTCCCGGCCGGGTCCTCGTCCGGGTCCGGGGGCGCCCAGGCAGCGAACGTCTACGGGCAGGCCGGCGCCGGGATGCTCACCGCCGTGACGCGCGCAGCCAAGCCCCTCGTTTACGTCCCGGACACGATGAGCAACCGCGTCGACGTCATCGACCCGAGCACCTACAAGATCGTCCGCAGCTTCCCGGTGCCGGCGTTGCCGCAGCACGTCGTCCCCTCCTGGGACCTGAAGGTCCTGTGGGTGAACGACAACCAGGGGAACGCGCTGACGCCCATCGATCCGGTGACCGGCCGGCCGGGACGCTCGGTGCCCGTCGACGACCCGTACAACCTGTACTTCTCCCCCGACGGCAGGCACGCGATCGTGATGGCCGAGGCGCGCGAGCATATCGACTTCCGCGACCCGCACACGATGAAGCTCCAGCACTCGCTGAAGGTGCCGTGCCACGGCGTCAACCACGCGGACTTCACGGCCGACCTCTCCACGTTCCTGGTGAGCTGTGAGTACAGCGGCAAGCTGCTCGTCGTCCCTGCGGACGGCAGCAGGGTCGGCAAGGTCGTCGACCTCAACCGCATCGCCACCGCCGGCGCGACCGACCCGATGACGGCCATGCACCACGGCGGGCCGGCCTCGATGCTCGAGCACGGGGCGAGCGCCATGCCCCAGGACGTCCGCCTGTCGCCCGACGGCCGGACCTTCGTCGTGGCGGACATGCTGCGCAACGGGCTCTGGCTCGTCGACGCGCGGACGTTCGCCGTCACCCGGTTCCTGCACACCGGGAAGGGCGCCCACGGCATCTATCCGAGCCGGGACGCCTCCGTGCTCTACGTCTCGAACCGGGACGCCGGCACCGTGTCGGTCGTCGACGCCGCGACGCTGACCGTCCGGACGACGTGGAGGATCCCCGGCGGGGGGTCGCCCGACATGGGCGGTGTGACGCTGGACGGCAGCCGCCTCTGGCTGTCGGGACGGAACCATGGCGAGGTCTACGTCATTGCGACGGCGACCGGGCGGCTGCTGAAGCGCATCAAGGTCGGCGCCGGTCCGCACGGCCTGTGCGTCTGGCCGCAGCCCGGCCGGTTCAGCCTGGGCCACACGGGGAACATGCGCTGACTCCCCTTTCCCAGCGACGATCAAGGAAGTTTTGGGGGATCAAGGAAGTTTTGGGGGGAAAGGGACGCCGATCAGCGGTGCGGGGACCGAGGGTCGGTCCTCGACGCCGACGACTTCAGGGCGGCAAGGCGGCGGTCCCGCCACTGCCGCAGCGGCTCTCCGCCCGGGGCGCCGTCCTCCCGCGCCAGGGCGAGGACGGCGAGCAGCGCGGCGACGTGTGCCTCGTCGTCCCCGAGCCGCCCGTCACCGGCTCCGCCGTCGTCCGTCATACCGGCGGCACCCCGTGCCGGCGGTCGCTGAACCGGCGCTCCCGGCCCGAGGCGTACACGAGCCGCAGGACGACCTCGCGCCGCAGCTCGCCCGGCTCGATCACGGCGTCGACGACGAGGTCCGAGGCGAGGCGGAGCAGGTCGACGTCCTCCTCGTACTCGCTCCGCCGGGCGGCGACGAAGGCCGCGCGCTCGCCGGCGTCCGCGATCGCCGCGATCTTGTTCGCGAACACGGCGTTGACCGCGGGCTCGGGACCCATGACCGCGATCCGGGCCGTGGGCAGCGCCAGGGTCGCGTCCGGCCCGAAACCGGGACCTGCCATCGCGTACAGGCCGGCGCCGTAGGCCTTGCGCATGACCACGCACACCTGCGGCACCGTCGCCTCCGCGACGGCCGTGATCATCTTGGCGCCGTGCCGGATGATCCCCTGCCGCTCCACCTCGCTGCCGATCATGAATCCGGGGACGTCGGACAGGTAGACCAGCGGCAGGTTGAACGCGTCGCACAGCCAGATGAAGCGCGCGGCCTTGTCGGCCGAGTCGGTGAACAGCACCCCGCCGCGCATCGCGCTGTTGTTCGCCAGGACGCCGACGGGCCTACCCTCCAGGCGGCCGAAGCCGACGACCAGCTCGGCCGCGAACAAGGGCTTGACCTCGAAGAACGACCCGTCGTCGACGAGCGCGTCGATCGCCTCGTGCACGTCGAACGGCACGGACTCGCGGGCGGGGACCAGGTCGTCGTCGAAGGCCCTCGCCGGCGGCTCCGGCGGGTAGTCGGGCGGCGTCTCGCGCCAGCAGGTGGGGAGGTAGGAGAAGAAGAGCCGCGCCTGCTCGATCGCGTCCGCGTCGTCGACGGCGAGGTTGTCACCGCAGCCGGACACCGTGCAGTGCATCCGCGCGCCCCCCATCTCCTCCAGGGTGACGTGCTCGCCCACCACCATCTCGGCCATCCGGGGGCTGCCGAGGTACATGCTCGCGTTGCCCTCGACCATGAAGACGACGTCGCAGAACGCAGGAATGTACGCGCCGCCCGCCGCCGACGGACCGAACAGGCAGCAGATCTGCGGCACCCGGCCGGAGAGGGCGACCTGGTTGTGGAAGATCCGGCCGGCACCGCGGCGTCCGGGGAACAGCTCGACCTGGTCGGTGATGCGGGCGCCGGCGGAGTCGATGAGCCAGAAGACGGGCAGCTCGTCGCGCAGCGCGGCCTCCGTCGCGCGGACGATCTTCTCGACGGTGCGCGCGCCCCACGAGCCGGCCTTGACCGTCGGGTCGTTCGCCACGACGATCGCCGGCCGGCCGTCGACAGTGCCCCGTCCCGTCACGACGCCGTCCGCGGGCAGGTGCGCGAGGGCGTTGGCGAGCTGGCCGTCCTCGACGAACGAGCCTTCGTCGAGGAGAAGGGCGATCCGCTCGCGGACGGGGAGCTTGCCCTGGGCGGCCAGCTTCTTCGCCCCGGCCTCGGACGGCGCCAGCGTCGCCTCGCGCGCCCGGCGCAGGTGCTCGGCGTGCGCGACCTCGTCGGCGCTGCTGGCCATCGGGCTGGTCGTCATGGGGTCAGTCAACACCGGCTCCGTACTCGGTCCGGCTCACGCCACGGGCAGGCCGAGCCCGCGGGCGATGACCATGCGCTGGACCTCACTGGTGCCCTCGCCGATCTCGAGGATCTTCGCGTCCCGGTAGAAGCGCGCCACGTTGTGAATCCCGACCGACTCCTCGATGAAGCCGGCGCCGCCGAAGACCTGCGTCGCGAGCCGGGTGGCGTCGACGGCGGCGGTCGAGGAGTGCAGCTTGGCCATCGCGGCGGCCTGCTTCACCTCGGTCGCGCCGCGGCGGCCCACGGCCTGCTCGTCGCGCAGCCACGCCGCCTTGTAGGCGAGGAGCCGGGCGGCCTCGACCGCGGTCGCGAGGTCGGCGATCGGGAAGGAGATCCCCTGGTTGACGCCGATCGGCCGTTGGAACGCCTGCCGCGAGCCGGCGTACTCGAGGGAGGCGTCGAGGCAGGCCTGCGCGAGGCCCACGGCGAGGGCGCTGATCGCGATGCGGCCGTCGTCCAGCGTCGCCAGGAACTGGGAGAAGCCGCGTCCACGCTCGCCGAGCAGGTGATCGGCGGGGACTCGGCAGTCGGCGAACGAGAGGCCGTGGGTGTCGGACGCGTGCCATCCCAGCTTGTGGTAGGCGGGCTCGACCGTGAAGCCCGGCGTGCCTGCGGGGACCATGATGGCGCTGATCTCGGGACGGCCGTCGGGCCGCTCGCCGGTCCGCGCGGTGACGGTCACGACGCTGGTGATGTCCGTGCCGGAGTTCGTGATGAAGGCCTTGGCGCCGTTCACGACCCAGCTGTCGCCGTCCAGCCGCGCCCGGGTCTTCGTCGCGCCGGCGTCGGAACCCGCCTCGGGCTCGGTGAGGCCGAAGGCGGCGAGGGCTCGTCCGGCGACGAGGTCGGGCAACCAAAGCGCCTTCTGGTCGGCACTGCCGAAGGTGAGGATCGGGTTGATCCCGAGGCCCACGCCGGCCGAGAGGGTGATGCCGACCGACTGGTCGACCCGGCCGAGTTCCTCGATGGCGACGCAGAGGCTGGTGAAGTCGGCGTCCGCGCCACCGAACTCCTCCGGCACGACCAGGCCGAACAGGCCGAGGTCGCCCATCTTCGGCACGAGTTCGGTGGGGAAGCGGTGCTGTTCGTCCCATTCCTGCACGTGCGGGGCGACCTCGGCGAGGGCGAACTCGCGCACGACGCGGCGGAAGTCCTCGTGCTCCTTGGACAGTTCGAACACCGTGCACCCACCTCGACGGATTCCCGGAATTGCTTTACCTTTACGTCAAGGTAAGCCGGACGGGCGGGAGCGCACAAGTGGACCGAGCAGAGGCTTCGGGGGGGTCGCCGGGCGCGGAGCCCCCTGTGTGCTGGTCGATCGCGGAGCTCGCGGAGGAGTTCGGCGTGACCCACCGGACCATCCGGTTCTACGAGGACCGGGGGCTGGTGACGCCGGAGCGCATCGGGACCCGGCGCGTCTACCACCCCCGCGACCGGGTCCGGCTCGCGCTGATCCTGCGTGGCAAGCGGCTCGGATTCGACCTCGCCGAGATCGCCCGGATCGTCGACATGTACGACCAGGAGCCCGGCGAGGAGGGGCAGCTGCGCTACCTGCTCGACCAGATCGAGCGGCGCCGGGCCGAGCTCGAACAGCGCCGGCGGGACATCGAGGACACGCTCGCCGAGCTCGACGAGGTCGAGCGCCGCTGCCGCGACACGCTCTCGTCCACCAGCGTCCGCTCAGAGGTGCAGTAGCGCGGCCACACGCGTCACGAGATCCTCCGGCGTCGTGCCGACGTCGACGTCCAGCACCTGCAGGCCCAGCCGCCGGGCGTCGGCGCCGACGCGCATGGTGAACAGGTGGTCCCGCGCGAGCAGGTTCTCGAGAGCTCGCGCAGGGTCGCTGGTCCTGCTGGCGATGTCCCAGGTCGTCCCCCTGCTCTCGATCGCGGCCCGCCTGAACGCCGGCGTCGGGAGGATCCAGACGGCTCGCGGGACGTCGCTCAGGAGTGGCGCGACGAGATGCGGGAGCAGGCGGAACCCCTCGACGACGACCGGTGGAGAAGGCGGCAAGCGCAGCAGGTCATCCACGATCAGGTCGAAGCCCTCGCCCCGGTACCAATGGAAGGTGTCGAGCATGACCTGCGGTGAGCGGTCGACCCAGCGCTCGTCCATCGTCATCGCCCGGAAGCGACCAAGGTACGGCGCCTCCTCCGCCGACAGGGCGCGGGCGTGACGGCTCATGGCCTCGTCGGTGGCGCAGACCTGCAGGCCGTGCTCCTCGGCGAGACGCCGGGCGACCGTCGACTTCCCGGCTGCGCTGCCGCCGCCGATCCAGAGCCACGCGTCCCGGCGGTCCTGCGACGTCAGCAGTGGGCGCTGGTCAGGCTTGGACGATCGCGTGGAAGTTGCCGTCGGGGTCCTTGAACCAGGCCATCCGGTCGTGGCGCAGCTCTGCGATCCCCTTCTCGTTCGTGTCGATCCGGGCATTGTGGACCTGCTCGAACTCCCTGGCCGTCGCGAGGTCGGACACGGGTACCGCCGGCTCCACCTTGGCGTCGCTCAGGTACATCCCGCTGCTCCTTCACCGTCCCGGCCCCGCACCCGGGAGGGTCCCACCGAACGACCGAACGGTCCAGTACCCCGGTCAGGCCTCGAGGAGGCGCTGGGCCCAGTACTCCCCCGGCTGCGTGCCGGGCGGCACGGCGTACAGGCCCGACGCGACGTGCGTGAGGTACTCCGCCATCCGGTCCGACCGTGCCATCCGGGTCTGCATCGGCACGTACTGCGTCCGGGGGTCCCGGCAGTAGGCGAGGAAGAACAGGCCGGCGTCGAGCCGGCCCAGCCCGTCGCTGCCGTCGACGTACGAGTAGCCGCGGCGCAGGATCCTCCTGCCGCCGTTGGCGTCCGGGTGCGCGAGCGCGACGTGGGAGCCGGCGGGCAGCTTCGGGACGTCGATCGGCGAACGCTCGGTGGACCCGCCGAGAGGGGCGCCGGTCAGCTTGTGCCGGCCGGTGACGTCCTCCTGCTCGCCGAGCGACGTCCGGTCCCAGGACTCGATCCGCATCGCGATGCGCCGCATCACCAAGTAGCTGCCGCCGTCGATCCACGCCGGCGCCCTGTCCGCGGCGGCGTCGACCCAGACGTGCCTGCGCAGTGACTCGGCGTCGTCGCCCGCGATGTTGTTCGTCCCGTCCTTGAAGCCGAAGAGGTTGCGGGGCGTCTGCTCGCCGGGCGTCGTGGACGACGTGCGCCCGAAGCCGAGCTGGCTCCAGCGAACAGCGGCGGTCCCCATGGCGAGGCGCGCGAGGTTGCGCACCGCGTGCACCGCCACCTGCGGGTCGTCGGCGCAGGCCTGGACCACGAGGTCACCCCCGCTGCGGTCGGCGTCCAGGTCGTCACGCGCGAACCGCGGCAGGTCGACGAAGGCGGCGGGCCGCTGGCGGCGCAACCCGAACCGGTCCCTGCCGGCCGCACCGAAGATCCCGGGCCCGAGGCCGAGCGTGAGGGTGAGCCTGGACGCCGGGAGCCCGAGGGCCTCACCGGTGTCGTCGGGCGGCGCGTCGGCCACAGCCCCGGCGCCTCCCTCGACGACCTCGAGGCCGCGAGTCATCCGGTCCGCCGCTGAGCTCCAGCGGCGCAGCAGGTCCACCAGGTCCGTCTTCCTGTCGCTGGTGAGGTCGAAGGCGGCCATGTGCAGCCGGTCCTGGACCGCGGTGGCGATGCCGGCCTGATGGGCGCCGTGGAAGGGCACCGGCGTCCCGGCGGCCGCCGCGGCTTCGGCGTCGCCGGAGCGCATCGCCGCCCAGCCGGCCCCGGCGCCCGCGCCGACGGCCAGCGCCGCGCCGCCGACTGCGCCGAGGAGTCCTCGCCGGCTGACGGCGGCAGCGGGGCTCACCGTGCCACCACGACGGCCGTCACCTGGCTCAGCGGCTCGGACAGGGCGTCGACGCCTGCCGAGAGAGCCCGCCGCTGCTCCTGCGGAACCGTGGCGTAGGAGACGAAGGCGTCCTTGCTGCGGTGCTGGTCCAGGAGGGCCTGCAGCTGGCTGAAGCGCTGGTCGAGCGACGTCGCCAGCGTCGAGTCGTTCTCCTGCAGGACGGGGCCGAGCAGCTCGACGACCTTGCGCGCGCCCTCGACGTTCGCCTGCATGTCGACCAGGTCGGTGTGGCTGAACGCCTCCTCCTCGCCCGTGACCTTGCCTTTGGCGACCTCGTCGAGCAACTCGTTCGCGCCGTTCGCCATCGACGTCGGCGTGATCTGGGCCTCCGGGACGCGCGCGACGAGGTCCTCGAGATCCTTGACGAGCGTCGCCGCGACAGGCGCGAGGCCCTTGGTCGAGCCGGACGTCCAGAGGCCCTTCTCGAGCACGTGCCAGCCGGTCCACGTGTCGCCCTCGGCGACGTCCGCCTGGCGGGCGTCGATCCGCGGATCGAGGTCACCGAACGACTCGGCCACCGGCTCGACGCGCTCCCAGCCGACCCGGCTCGGCGCGTAGAGGGCTTTGGCCTTCGCGACGTCCCCCGCCTGCACGGCGGCAGCCAGCTGCCGGGCGAGCGCGAGGGACGACGCCGCTTCACCGGCGACATAGCTCCTGTAGGCGGTCACGGCGCCGGCAAGGCGAGGGTCGGTGGACGCCGCCGCCGCCGCGGCCGAACCCTTCGCCTCGGTGACCGTCAACGGGGCCTTGATGCCGTCCCCCGTCATGCCAGGCTTGCACTGGATCATGTAGGAGCCCGCCGGCAGCTCGACGGTGACGCGAGCGGACACCCCCGGTGCCACGTCCTCCTTCTCCGTCACGACCGAGCCGTCGGGGCGCAGGACGTAGAGCTCGTTCACCTTCGTGCCCTTGTTGTCGAAGCGCAGCTCGACCGTTCCAGCGCTGACCGTCGACGTCGCGGGCGTGCACTCGGTGTCGGTGCCGGTCACCGCGACCGACTGACCGGCCTGGTTCGAGGAGCAGCCCGCCAGTGCGGCGACGAGGGCGGCGACGACGACACCGACGCGGACGGCGGGCACG
>Ga0157369_10011067_pt1 | contig 10265 bp, 9 predicted proteins | sample C25metaG_FD_113461 | JGI IMG/M metagenome (GOLD analysis project Ga0157369, IMG submission 113461) | Corn rhizosphere microbial communities from Kellogg Biological Station, Michigan, USA - C2-5 metaG | ecosystem: Host-associated > Plants > Roots > Rhizosphere > Soil | place: USA: Michigan...
ATCGCGCGTCTTCTGTCAGCGATGCCGAAGCCAGATTGAAAGCGTCCGCGGATGGGCGGTTGCTCGCCGGCGGCCAGACATTGCTGGCGGCAATGAAGATGCGCCTCGCGCAGCCCTCGGAACTCATCGACATCTCAGGCCTTAAGGAACTGGCGTTCATCCGCGCGACGGACAGCGTCGTCACCATCGGCGCGGCAACGACGCATTTCGAGGTCGCGGATTCGCGCGACGTGAAGCGCCTGATCCCGGCGCTCGCCGAACTCGCAGAATCCATCGGCGATCCCGCTGTCCGGTACATGGGCACGCTGGGCGGGTCGCTCGCCAACAACGATCCTGCAGCGGACTATCCCGCTGCCGCACTTGGGCTGGGCGCGACCATCAAGACGACAAAGCGTGAGATCGCAGCCGATGATTTTTTCACCGGCATGTTTTCCACCGCGCTCGAAGACGGCGAGATCATCACCGAGGTCGCCTTCCCCGTTCCCGAACGTGCCGGCTACGCGAAATTTCCCAATCCGGCGTCGCGCTATGCGATGGCGGGCGTGTTCGTCGCAAAGACCCGGTCGGGCGTGCGCGTGGCCGTCACCGGCGCGGCGCCCTGCGTGTTCCGCGTCGCAGACATGGAAGCAGCGCTCGACAAAGCCTTCATCCCCGACGCGATCGCGGGGATTCAGGTCAGTGCGGACGACATGAACTCGGATATTCACGGCTCCGCCGAATACCGCGCACATCTGGTGACCGTGATGGCAAAGCGTGCGGTGACGGCCGCGCAATGACACCGGCGGAGGATGATGTCCTCGGAACGGCAGAGCGCTGGCTCGGCGAAGGGCACAAGGTTGCGCTCGGCACGGTCGTGAAGACCTGGGGCTCGTCGCCGCGGCCGAGCGGAAGCCAGATCGCCGTGCGGGACGACGGCGCGTTCGTGGGCTCGGTATCGGGCGGCTGCGTCGAAGGCGCCGTGATCGAAGAGGCCCGCGCAGCCATGGAAGACCGCGAGATCCGCAATCTCGAATTCGGCGTTAGCGACGAACAGGCCTGGTCGGTGGGGCTCGCCTGCGGTGGCCGGGTCGAAATCTTTGTCGAGCCCGTCGGCTGAACGATGCGGCGCGAAACGCTCGCGGTATTGAACGAGGCGCGCCGCGCAGGCCGCGCCATTGTGCGCGCGACCGATCTTAAGACCGGCGACGAGATCGTTCTCGATCCGATGAACGATACGACGCCGCTGGGAATCGCTGCGGCGCAGGCGGCCCGGGCCGATCAAAGCGCCACCGTCGAACTGGACGGCCGAAGCTGGTTTCTCGCCGTCTACAATCCGCCGCTCGATCTCGTCATCGTCGGCGCTGTGCATATTGCACAGCCCTTGGCGCGCATGGCGGCTCTGGCCGGTTATGGCGTGCGCGTGATCGACCCACGCACATCCTTTGCGACGCCGGAGCGATTTCCGGACGTAACTCTGTCGCATGACTGGCCTGATGATGCGCTGGCGAAAGCGCCGCTCGGCCCGCGCAGCGCCCTCGTCGCCCTCACCCACGATCCGAAAGTCGACGATCCGGCGCTAACCGCGGCGCTGCACTCGGACTGCTTCTACATCGGCGCACTGGGATCGAAGAAAACGCACGCCGCACGCCTCGCGCGTCTTACGCAAAACGGCTTTACCGAAAAACAGCTTGCGCGCATCTGCGGTCCCGCCGGACTTGCGATCGGCGCGAAGAGCCCCGCAGAAATTGCGGTTTCGATCCTCGCGCAGATGACAGCCGCCTTGCGCCAGGACCGTGCCGCGCAAAAACCTTAACTGCGGTTTCGCCGATATTCCGGAGCGGTGGCAGAAGACAACTCGCTCGCGCTGACAGTCCCATCATGATTCACGTCAAGGCGCGCGAACAGTTTCTGATCGCTCGCGGCAAATTCACTCGCCGAAAGCTTGCCGTCACCATTAGGGTCGAGCCGCAGGAATGCCCGCATGGCGTAGGAACGATATCGGCCATCCGTGTCCGCCCGGAATTGTGCTTGCGTCATGAACTTCGCCCCGCCGGTTCGGGCAGCAAACTGCTTGACCGCAACGCTGTCGAATTCCGCATGCGTGACCTTGCCGTCGCGATTGAGATCGTTGTCGCCGCAGAACTTCGCGCGCCCGGATCGCTGCGACCCGCTGTTCGCCTCGAACGATGCCCGGAACACACCGGCGTTCGCACAGGACTCTTCGCCGCGGACATCTTCGAAGGCTTCGAAACGCGCGCGCTTCGGCTCCGCATATTCTTCCAAAGACAGCTTCCCATCGCCGTTCCAGTCGAGCTTGCGAAACAAGGCGTCCGATCTCTGTTGAAACTGCTGCACGTACAGCGCGGCAAACTGCTCGGCTGTCATCGTGGGAGCGCCATGAGCCGCGGATGCGAAGCGGGCACTCTCAGCCCGGTTCATTTCGTCTCGTGTAATGTTGCCGTCATGATTCAAATCGAGCGCAAGGAACCGGTCCGGAACGCGATAGGAATACGGCGCCCCTCGTCCGGATGGCTGCGTGCGCGTCTGCGCCAACGCGCTATCACTCGCAAAAACAAGCACCAACGTGCTTAAAGCCCATACCGGGTTGCGCTTCATATCCGCCTCCGTTCTATGTTCGATCCTTAAAGGTTCATGCAGAACGAGAGTGGAACAAAAGTGGATCAAAGTAAAGACCGGTCTGATACATTTTGCGGCAATTCATAATTTGCAGGGCAATGATCTTGCCCTCAGATTAGACGGCGCATGACAAAAGAAGAATCCCGCCCGCATGTCCTGGTCGTCGAGGACTCGCGCGACATCCGTGAGCCGCTCGCGCGCTATCTACGCGAGCACTTCTACCGTGCCACGACCGCAGCAGATGCCGCGTCCGCCCGCAAGGTGATGAAGGGCGCGGCCATCGACCTCGTGGTGCTGGACATCATGATGCCCGGCGAAGACGGGCTCAGCCTTTGCCGCTCGATCCGTGAAACTTCCCAGACCCCCGTCATTCTCCTCACCGCGAAGGGTGAAGAGGTCGACCGCATCATCGGCCTTGAGATGGGCGCGGACGATTACATCGCAAAGCCCTTCTCGCCGCGTGAACTGATAGCGCGCGTCGCCGCGGTTCTGAGGCGCACACAGGCGCTCCCGCCGCGTCAGAAGCCGCCGGAGACCGCGCGGATTCGCTTCGGAGACTGGACGCTGGATACCGGCCAGCGCGAGCTGGTCGGCGCAGACGGCGTGGCTATCCCTTTGTCGAGCGGCGAGTTCCGGCTCCTGACCGCACTGCTCGAGAGGCCGAAGATCTCGCTCACGCGAAACCAACTGCTCGATCTGACCAAGGGCCGCGACGCGGAACTCTTCGACCGCAGCATCGACAATCACGTCAGCCGCCTGCGCAAGAAAATCGAGCCCGATCCCAAAAATCCGCGCTACATCAAAACGGTGTGGGGCGGCGGATACATCTTCGCGGTGGAGCCCGAAACCGAATGAGTTTGTGGCCCCGTACGCTCGGCTCGCAACTGATCGTCGTGACAGCGGTGGCGGTGCTGATCTCGAACCTTGCGGTCGCCGTGTGGTTCGAACTCGGCACCGCGCGCGTGAACGAGAACGCACTCATAGATCGTATTCTGGATCGCACGACATCGACGGCGCAGGTCCTCGCCGCCATTCCGCCTGACGCACGTGCGACGGCGGCGCAGACAATGTCGGCCGGCGTATGGCGGTTTGAGCTTCGCGACGGCAAGAGCGCACCTGAACCTATGAACGACACGGAATCCGCGCTCGCGGCGCGCCTGCGTGCACAAATGCCGGCCGAAAAAGCCAAGTACCCGGTCTGGGTTTCGATACGCGATCTTCAGCCGCCACCCGACGTTCGCGGCCTGCCGCGCGCGCCGGGCCCGGCCTTCCGGTTTGTGGTTCCGGTCACCGCGGGAACGCAACTCGTCGCCACCTTCTATCGCCCGCCGACGACGCCGTGGCCGCTTGAAATCCTTGCTGCCGCGCTTGTTGCGATCGTGGCCGCCGCCGCGGCCGCCGCCTATTTTGCCCGGCGCGTCACGCGTCCCTTGTCTCAACTCGCACGCGCCGCGTCCGTCATCGCCAGCGGAGGCCAGGCGCCGCGCCTGCGCGAGAACGGACCGCACGATGTGCGCAATGCCGCGATCGCCTTCAACGCAATGACCGATCAGGTGACACGGACGCTCGAGAGCCAGCGTCAGCTTCTCTCAGCTGTCGGTCATGACCTGAGAACACCCATCACCGCCATGCGCATCAGCCTCGAATTCGTCGAGGACGCCGAACTGCGCGACCGTCTGCAGAAGAATCTCGACGAATTGCAGGAACTCACCGAGGCCGTTTTGTCCGCTGCGCGTGGCACCGGCGGCGAGCTTAAGCGCAACGTCGACCTGTCCGCGCTTCTCGAAAGCATCTGCACCGATCTCGACGAACTTGGCGAGCCTGTGAGTTGGAAGACGCACCCGCCTGCCCCGCTCGCCTGCCGTCCGAACGAGATCCGGCGCGCCGTGCGCAATCTGGTCGAGAACGCGGTCGCCTATGGCCGCAAGGCGAGTGTGGGCCTTACGCAATGCGACAATGGCTATGAGATCCTCGTCGAGGACGAAGGCCCCGGCATTCCCGAGGCCGATCAGGGCCGCGTGTTCGAACCCTTCGTGCGCCTCGAAGGCTCGCGCAATGAGGAGACTGGCGGCGCAGGGCTCGGGCTCACGCTGGTGAAGGCCATTGCCGAAGGTCATGGCGGCAAGGTGACGCTCGAAAACCGCGCGCATGGCGGCCTACGTGCGCGGATGCGTTTGCCGCGCGAGGCCGCGCCCGCCTAGACTTGGGCGATGCAATTCCTTGTCAGTGCCGTTTCCGAAGCCGCGGGTGCCGTTCTTGCGCATTCCGTTCGTGCAGGCGCGCGCGTGTTGCGCAAGGGCCGGTTGCTTGGCGATGCCGACATTGCAGCGCTCATCGAAGCGGGCGTCCGGCAAGTGATGGTCGCACGACTGGGGCCTGACGACGTGCCCGAAGACGAAGCCGCCGCGCGGATCGCAAAGCTCTGTGCCGGCGAGCAGGTGCGGATCGGTGCAGCCTTCACCGGGCGTGCCAATCTCTACGCAACCGAAGCTGGGCTCGCCGTCGTGGATGCCGGATTGGTCGACCGTCTCAATGCCATCGACGAGTCCATCACCATCGCAACGCTGCCGCCCGATACCCGGGTCGTGCCGCGCAAGATGCTGGCGACGATCAAGATCATTCCTTATGCGACAGAGCGAAAGCATGTCGAAGCCGCTGAAGCTCTGTTGGGTGTGAACACGCCAATCAGCGTTGCTGCGTTCTCGCCGCGCCGCGTAGCGCTGATCTCCACATTCTTGCCCGGCACGAAACCCTCGATCCTCGACAAGAACCGAACGGCTTTGGAACAGCGCCTCGGTTCGCTGGGATCGGAGATCGTGCTCGAACGGCGCGTGGCGCATGAGACCGCTGCCTTGGTCGCGGCCATCGCAGAAGCAAAAGGCTGTGACCCGATCCTGATCTTTGGCGCCAGCGCGATCACGGATCGGCGGGACACGGTACCGGCGGCCATCGAACAGGCCGGCGGCAGGATCGAGGCATTTGGCATGCCGGTCGATCCGGGGAACCTGCTGCTGTCGGCGAAGCTGGGCGACGCGACCGTGATCGGCCTGCCCGGCTGTGCGCGGTCGCCCAAGCTGAACGGCTTCGACTTCGCGCTCTGGCGGATCGCCGCCGGGCTGCCGGTCGGCCGGAAGGAGCTGGCCGCGATGGGCGTCGGCGGTCTGCTGAGCGAGATCCCGAGCCGACCGCAGCCGCGGGAAGAGCCCGCCGTGGACGCGCCCGCGCTGCCCAGGATCGGCGCGGTTGTGCTGGCCGCGGGCCTGTCGTCACGCATGGGGTCCAACAAGCTGCTGGCCGACATCGCTGGCAAGCCTTTGGTGGGGCGCGTGGTCGAGGCGGCACTCGCGAGCGCAGCCGATCCGGTCATTGTTGTCATCGGTAACGCCGGTTCGGGAGTGAGAACTGCACTCGAAGGCCTGCCGGTGCAGTTCGCAGAAAATCCAGACTTTACAAAAGGTTTGAGCTCGTCTTTGAGGGCGGGACTAAGCGCGCTGCCGGAACACTGCAACGGCGCCCTGTTCCTGCTTGGCGATATGCCTGATGTGTCGGCGGCGCTGATCGACAAGCTGATTGCGGCCTTCGATCCCGCGGAAGGCCGCGCGATCTGTGTCGCCACACGGCACGGCAAGCGCGGGAACCCGGTCCTCTGGTCCCGGCGCTTCTTCCCCGACATCCTGGCGCTCACGGGTGACATCGGGGCCAAGCACCTCATGACCGAACATGACGAGCTGGTCTGCGAGGTCGAGGCGGAGGACGACGCTCCCCTGACCGATATCGACACGCCCGAGGCGCTTGCGGCATACCGGGCCCGATGAGCGATCCTCTCTACCGCAAAGCGGTCTTAAGGCTGGCGGCGAACGCGACCGGCGCGGGCCGCCTGCCTGAGCCGCACGGGACCGGCACCGCCCACAATCCCACCTGCGGTGATCGGGTGATCGTGGACCTCGCGATCGAAGACGGCCGCATCATGGGCATCGCGCTCGAAACCAAGGCCTGCGTGCTGGCGCAGGCGTCGGCGGCTATCTTGGGCGGTGAGGCAACGGGACTGACCCGGGAGGAAGTTGCGGCCCTGCACGAAAGCGTCCACGCCATGCTGGCCGACGGCGCCGGCATACCGAGCGCGCCATTCAACACCTATGACGCGTTCGAAGGCGTCGCCGACCACCGCAACCGCCACCGCTGCGTGCTCCTGCCGATCGAGGCCGTGCTGCTCGCGTTCGATTCCCTAGAGGCGTCCGAACCAACAAGCGAACGGACCTAGCGCCAGGACGCCCGCATCGCGGAGGCCAGCCGGACCAAGTTCGACCTTCCGAACATTCAGCGCTGCGTGCCCACAACCGATATCCCAGGGTTTGGTATTGGCAAGGGCGACAGATCGAACCTCGGCCGATGTCTCGCTCATATTGAAAACGCAGAGCACTTGCTCGCCTTCAGCTTTTCGGATGAAGGCAATAACGGCATCGGTTGCTGGCAACCAACCCAATTTGAATTCCTCGATCGCGCCTGAGGTGAGGGCCGGGCTTTCCTTGCGTGCTGCGAGAAATGATCGGGCAAAATTCAGGGTCGATGACGTATCTTTCTCCTGTTCCGACACTGCGAGCGGCTTGTGCGCTGGGCCGAGCGGGAGCCATGGCGTACCGCTGGTGAAGCCCAGGTTCGGGGCATCGGCATTCCACGGCATCGGCGTGCGGCAACCGTCTCGGCCCTTCGCGATCGGATAATAGAGGTCGCCAACCGGATCGCGGAGTTGGTCGCGGCGGAGATCGACTTCCGGCAAGCCAAGCTCTTCGCCCTGATACATCAGCACTGTTCCGCGCAACGAGAGCAGCAGCGCCAGCATCAGCTTTGCGAGCGCTGGATTGCCCGCGCGTCCGCCGCCGAAGCGCGTGACGGTGCGCATGATGTCGTGGTTGGAGAGCGTCACGCACGGCCAGTAATCGGGATGGCGCGTCATCACATCGATTTCTTCGCGCACGAACTCCGGCGACAGGCTATGCGCGCGCAGCATCGAGAACGTGTAGCTCGCATGCAGACCGACATCGCTGGGCAGATACGCCCCCGAACGCTCGAAGCCTTCTGAGAATTCACCAAATACGAAGCGGTTCGTATGCTGCTCCACGGTGCGGCGGATGTCCTTCAGGCATTCCACGTTCTCCGGCAGATTGCTGTCGTGGATGTGGCGCTGCAGGTTTGCGGCGTGCCCCCAGATCGCGGAGGTGCGACGATCCATCGGGATCGGCGGATTGTCGCGAAGCTGGTCGTCGTGGAGATAGGCGTTGGCGACGTCGAGACGAAAACCGTCCGCGCCGCGCGTAAGCCACAGATCGAGTACGTTGAGCGCAGCTTGTCTCGCATCGTCGTTGCGCCAACTGAGCTTCGGCTGCTGGCGCAGGAATTTGTGATGATAGTGCTGGCGCCGCGCCGGCTGATACGCCCAGGCCGGGCCGCCGAATGCGGACAGCCAGTTGTTCGGCGCGGTGCCGTCGTCCTTCGGATCGGCCCACACATACCAGTCCGACTTGGCGCCGCGCTTCAGCGAATCCTGAAACCACGCATGCTCGTCGGAGGTGTGGCAGAGCACCTCGTCAAGCAGTACGCGGATGCCGTTCGCATGCGCCGCCGCAATCAGCGCGTCGAAATCGGCCAGTGTTCCGTAATCGGGATGCACGCCCTCGTAATCGGAAACATCGTAGCCCCAGTCACGATTGGGCGAGGGATGGATCGGCGACAACCAGATCGCATCGACGCCGAGCGAAGCAATGTAATCGAGCTTCGCGATCAAGCCGGCAAGATCGCCCTGCCCGTCATCATTCGAATCCATGAAGCTGCGCAGATAGACCTGATACACCACCGCCCCGCGCCACCAGGGGACACCCTTCTCCGCCATGTCGTCTCCCTGAGTCGAATGGATGGAGCATACGGCGAAGTGTGCGTCGGCGAGGTGTATTGTGGCTTCACCCTTGTGGGGGGCGACGCGCGCCTGTCAAAAAGATACAGTTTGGAGTAGTATCCAGCGGTGTCACGCGGGAAGGATACTATGCTGCCAGGAAAGCCCACAATTCTGTCGCGCGGCACGGCGTGCATGCTTGCGATGGGACTTATGACGGTCGCGGCTTTCCCGGCCATCGCCAAACCGGTCAACTTCCTCTTCGACGCGCCCGGCGCGACCGCCACGGGTGCGGTAGCGGTCAACGCGCAGGGCTGGGTGGTGGGGAATTATTCCGACGCTCAACACGCTTGGCATGGCTTCCTGCGAACGCCCGACGGAATCATCACCACGGTGGATCCCGCCGGTGCGCGGGACTCGACGGTTTCGAGCATCAACGATGCGGGCACGATTGCCGGTGCGTACCGGGACGAGTCGTTCACGCCTCACATCTTCACGCTGTCGAGCGAAGGCACGTGGTCGAGCTTCGAAATTCCCGGCGCCACGGATATTTTCGATGCCTACATCAATGCATCCGGTGTGCTCGCCGGCACCTATACGGACCGTAGCAACAAGCAGTACGGATACGTGCGGGCCGTGGACGGCACGATTGCGCAGATTTCGTTCTCCACCGACACAAGGGTCACGGCCATCAATGCCCAGGGGGCAGTCGTGGGAATGGTGTCCAACAATTTCGATTCCATCGCATTCGTGCGCGCGCCGGACGGCAACATGACCACATTCCAGATCGATGGGGTCAGCCCAACGCTCGCAAGCGATATCAACAGCGCAGGCACCGTGGTCGGATTATACGAGGACAGTAATGATCACTTGATCGCAAAAGGCTATGTGCGCGCGCCGGACGGAACCATCACCACAGTCACTGTGCCAGGTGCGAGCGGGCAGGATTGTGTGGCCATCAATGACAAGGGCCTGGTCATCGGCTCCTCCTGGCGGAAAAGCGTCAACCACGAGACTGGATTCGTGCGCAAGCGCAATGGAACCCTGAAGCGCGTGGCCATAGTCGGATACTTCATCAACCTCTCGCGGATCAACGCCTCGGGCGCCATCATCGGTACCGCCGGGGGGCACGCGCTGCTCAGAACGCCGTAACGGCATCCCTCATTATCTGCGGCAAATCGCGTGACAGCCATACCGGCAACGCGGTTGAACCTGTGGGCGAACCGGCGCAAAAACCGGCTCCCATGAGTCCGTCCGAAGCCGCCGAATCCGAGATCCAGGACGCGCTGTCGCCCGGGCCGGTTCTCGACGATGCCGCGCTCGCGATCCCGCACACCGTCTATCCCATCATCTTCGCGATCGGCTTCTGCCACATGTTGAACGACATGATGCAGTCGCTGCTGCCGGCGATCTATCCGAATCTGAAGCAGGCGCTCGATCTCGATTTCGCCCATATCGGCCTCGTGACGCTGACGTTCCAGGTGACGTCGTCGCTGCTGCAGCCGCTGGTGGGGCTCTACACCGATCGCCGCGCGGTGCCCTATGCGCTGCCGACCGCGATGATCTCGACGTTCTTGGGCCTCCTCCTGCTCGCGCATGCGCATTCCTATGCGCTCCTCCTCTTAGCTGCGGCGATGGTGGGCATCGGATCGTCCGTGTTTCATCCGGAGTCGTCGCGCGTTGCTCATATGGCGGCGGGACCGCGGCGCGGCTTCGCGCAATCCATGTTCCAGGTCGGCGGCAACACCGGCAGCGCGCTCGG